>Ga0209039_10000081_pt1 | contig 80890 bp, 60 predicted proteins | sample BogFormECP12_OM1_FD_188238 | JGI IMG/M metagenome (GOLD analysis project Ga0209039, IMG submission 188238) | Bog forest soil microbial communities from Calvert Island, British Columbia, Canada - ECP12_OM1 (SPAdes) (version 2) | ecosystem: Environmental > Aquatic > Freshwater > Wetlands > Bog ... | reverse complement strand
GCAGCGGCGCCCGCTTGCGTTGCGGCTGTCACGGAGGCCACATCGCCCGCAAACGCCACAATGTATTTTCCAGAGCAAATCGTTCGCGCCATCAGCAGTTCCACGTTCGCCGCTTTGATCGCGGCATCCTGCACCACGAACCCGCGCGCCACGCTGGAAAGCTCGATTAGTCCAATGGAATCCAACTTATTCATTGCTTTCCTCTCATCCCGCCTTGACCGTGACGGCGCTATCCACGGTTCGTACGATGCCATCGATGCTGCAATGAACGCGCGCACCCAGCGCACCCTCTGCCGGTTTGGCCAGCAAATCCCCCATGTGAACGCGATCTCCAACTCGCACAACCGGGGAAGCAGCAGCGCCTGCATGTTGCTTCAGCGGAATACGAACTTGCTTCGGTGAAAAGGTCACGTCCACCAGTGGCCCTTCATTGCGATATTCCATCAAGCCCAGTTTCAACATCAGCCGCTTGATAGGAACCCGCCGGTATTCGGCCATCGGATGCGGCGCAATGTCTTCCGCCAGTCCTTTGAACGTCAATCCCAGCTCCCTCGCCGCCGGTTTGCCCTGCACACAAACACTCTTCGGGTCAAGATCCTCAGGACAGGCAAAAAGCGTGCACAGGTTGCACTCGCAGCAGTAAAGGGTCGAAGCCACGAATTTGTCCTCTGATCGCCCGAACCCCAGCGCTCGCATCGCTCCGTGCGGTTCAATCGGATGGCCCAGCAGATACCTCGGACACATGTCCGTGCAAAAGCGGCACTGATCGCACGCGGCTTTTCCGATGTGGTGGATCTGCTTCCAGGTGGCGTTGTAGCGCCGTATGAGCGGATGACTTCCGGGCAGAACAATAATGCCCCCCAGCGCCTTCGTCACCGGATCATCCAGTGAAGAAGCAAGTTTCCCCATCATCACGCCACCCAGCAAAACGCCAAAATCTTCAGTCGTAGGCCCACCGGCCGCTTCGATTGCTTCCTTGATCGTGATTCCAATCGGAAGACGCAGCGTCACAGGCCGGGCCACCGCCCCTGCCACCGTCAGGTACTTGTGCGTCACGGGCTTGTCGCATCCGATATTCATCAGCGTTTCGACATTGCAGACCACCGCGCCCACATCCTTCGGCAAGCCGCCCGGTGGAATCACGCGCTTCAAAATATCGTGTATCAGGATGAATTCATCCCCCGCTGGGTAGCTGTCCGAGAGCGGGAAAACTTTCACTCCGGGTGGAAGCAGCGACTGCACGTGTTCAATCACATCCTCATACTTGTTCTTGATACCAATCACGCCCTCACTGGAACCGGTGCAATCCATGGCGATTCGTAGGCCCCGCAGTATCGTGGGCGCATGATGCAGAAGCAACTCCTTGTCCTTATGCAGCAGCGGTTCGCATTCGGCTGCATTCACTAATAAGGAAGGAACCTTGGCGCGCAGTTTCACCGCCGTGGGGAACCCAGCTCCCCCCGCGCCCACGACTCCCAGCTCTTCGATTCGATCAATCATGACTGACGACTAGTGTTGCTAACATGGCGACTGGTGTTGCACTATTATGCTTGACTATGCTTATAAATTGCAATAGTCTGAGCATAGTCAGTCAAGAACGGTCATGACCTTTCAGAACAAAAGGCGTTACCAGCAGATGCAGCTGCTTCTTGACTACTGTTAATCCTATGGCCCGGTCGACACCACAACTCCCTATCCACCGCGACGACGTCGAACAAATCGTACGCAGTGTTGTTTTGGAGCGCCTCAAAACGTACACAAAGGGAGCAACGCCTGCCCTTGTCGTGCATGCCTCCGCTCGCCACATCCATCTCTGCCGCGAGCATCTCGATCTACTCTTCGGCCCGGGACATGAACTCACCGTGGATCACCCGTTGCATCAACCGGGCAACTTCGCCGCCAAAGAAACTGTCACATTGATTGGTCCTCGCAGCCGCCTCATTTCCAATTTGCGTATTCTCGGCCCACTTCGTGATCGCTCCCAAGTCGAGTTGGCCTTCACCGATGTCATCAGCCTGGGACTCGAGAACGTCCCGGTGCGGCTCTCTGGCGATATTGACGGCACCCCCGGATGCTTCATTATGGGGCCGCAAGGGATGGTCGAGCTGAAACAGGGCGTCATTCGTGCCGCGATTCACGTGCACATGAATCCCTCGGAAGCGGAATACTACGGAGTGAAACATCGCGATCTGATGAAATTGCGTGTTGGCGGGGAAGCGGGCGTCACGTTCAATCGGCTACACGTTCGTGTTAACCCGGCCTCTCGCCTCAATGTCCACATGGACACCGACGAGGCCAATGCGTGTGGGCTGCACGTTGCAAAAGAAGTTGAATTAATAAAGTAGGAGAAAAACATGAAGCAGGCTTTAGGAGTTATCGAAACCAAAGGACTGGTCGCGATGTTCGAAGCGGCCGATGCCATGTTGAAAGCGGCCAACGTAACCTTCACTGGCTGGCTGCCGGTGGGCGGCGGGTTGGTAACTGCCTTCATCGAAGGTGATGTTGCCGCCGTGAAAGCCGCTACTGACGTCGGAGCTTCGGCGGCTGGTCACATCGGCGAAGTGGCCAGTGTGCAGGTAATTGCCCGCCCGCATGACGACCTGGATCAGTTCATCCAACAGGTCTCACAAAAGCCGGCTGACGCAAAGGCGGAAAAGCTGCCTGCCAACTCTCCCGATCAGGGCGCGCTTGGCTTAATCGAGACCCGTGGCTTGGTTGGCGTGATCGAAGCCAGCGATGCCATGTGCAAGGCTGCGCGCGTGCAACTCCTCCGCGAAATCGAAATTGGCGGCGGGTATGTCACCGCGGTGGTTCGCGGGGATGTCGGCAGCGTGCGGGCTGCGGTTGATGCAGGCGCCGAAGCTGCGAAAAGCGCCGGCGAACTCGTAGCATCGCATATCATACCGCGTCCCCATGACGCGCTTCTCGAAGGGCTTTTGCGCTAATCGCGCGAATGAAATGGAGACGAACATGTCCAGTATTGGAATGATTGAAACCAAGGGCTTGGCCGCTCTGGTATGCGCCACGGATGCCATGTTGAAGGCCGCCAAAGTCCAGTTCAAGGGCTGGAAGAAAGTGGGCAGCGGGTTGTGCACCACTTTTGTCACGGGCGATGTGGCCAGCGTGAAGGCGGCAGTGGATGCCGGTGCCGCCGCCGCTCGTTCTGTGGGCGAAGTCGTAAGCGTGCACGTCATCGCGCGCCCTCACGACGACCTCCACACGGTTCTGCCAAAGTAGGCTCGCCATGTTTCTCGCAAAGGTCATTGGAAGCGTTGTGGCGCCGCAGAAAGCTGCCGAGTTCCAGGGCATGAAACTCATGCTCGTCCAGCCTTACATCACCCGTGATGGGGCGCTCGTTCCCTCGGGCAGTTCCGTCGTGGCGGTGGACTATATCGGAGCTGGACAAGGTCAATGCGTTCTGTTTACCCAGGGCAGCTCCGCCCGCCTGACGCCGGTAACCAAGGGCGCCCCCGTGGACGCCTTAATCGTGGGGATTGTGGACACCGTTGAAGTTGATGGAAAGGTGCTGGAGAAGCCGTGATGTTAAACCGCGAACAACTGGTAGCGGAGATTTCCCAGGAAGTCATCACTCGTCTGCAGGCTCATCTTGCCTCCAGATCGCAAGGGAATCCCGCTCCTGGTGTTGCTCCAGTGGTCATTCCGGCCGGCAAGGATGGCGTCTTCTCCACCGTGGATGCTGCCGTGGCCGCTGCCGCGGATGCGCAGCGAAAGGTTGCCGCGCTCAGCCTCGAAGACCGTGGCCGCATGATCAGCATCATTCGCCGCATCTGCGAGGAGCGCAAACACGAACTGGCTAAAATGGAGTTGGAAGAATCCGGACTCGGGCGCCTGGATCACAAGATTCAGAAGCTCGAAATCGTCAAGAACGTGCTCGGCGTCGAGGCCATGCATACCGAGGCACGTACCGACTCCAGTGGCTTGTGTTTGATTGAACACGCTCCTTGGGGCGTTGTCGGAATGGTCTTGCCCGCGACGCACACCGTGCCCACGATGGCCAGTAATGCCATCAATGTGCTCGCAGCCGGGAATACCGCGGTCTTCAGTCCGCATCCGGCGGGCGCCAAAGTCGCGGCCTATGCTCTTGGATTGTTCAATCACGAAATTGAACGCGAACTGAAAATCGCCAACGTCATCACCACCGTTGCAGAACCAAGCATCCGCACCGCGGAAGAGATCTTCAAGCATCCAGATGTAGCCCTGCTCTGCGTGACGGGCGGTCCGGCCGTGGTGCGCGCCGCTGCCAAGTCGGGCAAGCGCGTCATCGCCGCCGGGCCGGGTAATCCCCCTGTCGTAGTCGACGAAACCGCGGACCTTCCCGCCGCCGCTGCCGCTATCATCGAGGGCGCGGCCTTTGACAACAACCTTCTTTGCATCGGCGAAAAGGAAGTCTTTGTGGTTGCCGCCGTCGCCGACGCTTTCAAGTCCGCCATGCGGCGCGCCGGTGCCTTTGAACTTGACGCCGCTGGCATTCATCGCCTTGCCGACGCCGCGTTTCAGTTCGACGGGCCCGGCAAAGGCTGTGGCCGCGCTCATCTCAAGCGTGATCTCCTTGGCAAAGATGTTTCCGTGCTCGCCGCAGCTGCGGGACTGCGCGTTCCCACTGGCACAGACTTGCTCTTTGGCGAAACTCGCGAGGATCACCCCTTCGTTCAGGAAGAGCAGATGATGCCTTTCATTCCGGTGGTGCGCGTGCCCGATGTGGACGCTGCAATCGCCGCTGCCCTCAAGGCGGAACATGGGTATCGGCACACCGCCATCATTCACTCCAGCAAACTTGAGAATGTCACCAAAATGGCGCGCGTAATGAACACAACCTTATTTGTCCATAACGCGCCCTGTGTGGCCTCGCTCGGCACAGACGGGGCTGGCTATTTGAGCTTTAGCATCGCCACTCCCACGGGCGAAGGTATCACCACGCCTCTGACATTTACGCGCGAACGGCAAATCACCATCGGCAGCGGAGGACTGCGCATCATTTAGCTATGTTCCTTGCACGCATCGACGGCACAGTCACCTCAACGGTGAAGCATTCCACTCTCGAGGGCGCTCGCCTTCTCATTGGCCAGCGGCTCGAGCAGGATGGCACGCCCAGTGGTGAACCGTTGGTGCTCATCGACGAAATGGGCGCTCGCCGCGGTGGCATCGTTCTTGTCTCCACCGACGGTGACATCCTGCGCAAGGCGCGGGGTAACACCACGCCGGCTCGCTTGACTGTCGTCGGTATCGTCGATCGCGTCAGCGGGGTGGCCCAATGAGACTCGGCATCGTTCGTGGCCGCATCGTCTTGGGCGTTTCCGTTCCGGAGCTTCGTGGCAGCCGTTTGTTGATCGTCGAGCCGGTCACCTCGGGAAATCTTGCCAGGCGTTCCGGTGGTGGCGGTAAAGCCTTGGTGGTCGCCGATCACCTCTCTCCGGGAGAAGGACAAATGATCGCTTTCGTTGAAGGGCGCGAAGCGGCCAACCCCTATTGGCCAGAGAAAGTTCCCGTGGACGCTTATTGTTCTCTCATTGTGGACACGCCCGATTATCGTCCGCCTGTCGTTCCGGCGGCGCAAGCCGGCAAAGAGTAAAGGATATGGACAGCAATAGTATCGATCTCAGAACGTTCAAAGTGGTTGCGTCGCAAGATATTGAATTGGCCGCGAAGCAAGGAATCAAAACGGTCGTCGTTCGCCACGGCGCAGTCGTTACTCCATCGGCGCGCGACTTTGCTTCCAGCCGGGGTATCACACTCACAGTGGACGGCACCTCATTCGACGGCGCGGCCCGGCCCCGCGGCAAGTCTCACTGGGATGCTTTGCTGAACTCTCCGGAAGCCAACAAGTTCAAGGATGAAATCATTGCGGTCGGCAAAAAGTTGTGGCAACGGCAATACGTGGATGGCAATGGGGGAAACATCTCCTACCGTCTCGCCGACGGCGCTGTTCTCTGCACCCCAACTCTGGTCAGCAAAGGTGATCTGAAACGAGAGGACATGTCGCTCGTGGACCTCGATGGTAACCAGCTTACGGTTGGCCCGCCACGCACCAGTGAGATCTTCTTGCACCTTGAAATCTATAAAGCAGTGCCTGAGGCAAAGGCCGTGGTGCATTGTCATCCGCCGCACGCTACGGCTTACGCCATAACGGGCCGTGTTCCACCCACTTGCATCGTGCCCGAATTCGAAGTGTTCGTCGGCCGCGTTGCGATTTCTCCCTATGAAACTCCCGGCACCAAAGCGTTCGCGGAGACAATTCTGCCCTTTATCAAGAAACACAATACGGTCCTGTTGACGAATCACGGCATCGTCTGTTGGGCGGACACCATCACTCACGCCGAATGGTACGCCGAAGTGCTGGAAACTTATTGCTGGACTCTTCTGATCGCCAGCCAGTTGGGTGCGCCGCTTTCTTTTATCCCGCCGGAAAAGGCCGCCGATTTGATGAAGGTAAAGCAACATCTCGGTTTGCCCGATCCTCGCTTTGGCCTGCAGGAGTGCCATTTGTGCGACCTGCCTGAGCCGGAAAACCCCATCGCCCTTCAGCCTCCTCCTGGGTCCGGCGGGGCCTCCGCTTCTCCCGGCGATATCGAAGCTATCGTAAAATCGGTGACCGATGCTGTGATGTCCGCTCTTCAGGGGAAATCAGCCGGCTGAGGGCATCGTGCGCCCGGACCTTCGGGCGGATGCCCTGAGCCGAACACTTCATGAATAGCGCCGTCCGCCAACGCAGAGTCCGTGAATTGCTCGAGTCGGAAGAGTTCCTCGACCTCGACACTCTTTGTAATCGCCTCGAAGTCTCCGAATCCACCGTCCGCCGCGATCTCGCAACTCTCGAAAGCCAGGGCGTGCTCCGCCGCGTTTACGGTGGCGCCATGGCCATGCAACCTCGTGAGCATCACCTCGATTTTGTCTGGCAAAGTGAGCACATGGCCGAGGAGAAACGTCGCATCGCGGCCCTCGCCGCCAGCTTGATCCAGGGCAACGAAACCGTGATCCTCGATGGCGGATCGACGGTCGCCGAAGCGGCCCGCGCACTTGCTGGGCGCTCCTTGCAAGTCATCACGAATTCGCTGCCCATCGCCGAAGTCTTCAGCAATGCTCGCCAGGTGGAAGTCACTCTGACCGGTGGCTATCTCTATCCGCGCCTCCGATGCATGCTCGGCCCCGCTTGCGAGCATATGTTGGCCAACGTCACGGCCGACGTGCTGGTCATGGGCATTGGTGGAGTGACCGCATCAGGCTTCAGTAACAGCAACACCCTGGTCGTCGCGCCAGAACGGAAAATGATCGAGGCGGCGCGCAAAGTGATCATCCTTGCCGATCACACGAAATTCGGACGCAACTCCGTCATCCATCTCGTTCCTTTGGATGTGGCCGACATTGTGGTGTCGGATACCGCACTGGATCTCCAGTTCCAGGAAATGCTCAAGTCCGCCGGTGTAGAAGTACTTCTGGCCTAACGCCTCGCGCCCCGCGTTAACACGCCATACGCCCGCCGCGCCACGATCAATTCCTCATTCGTCGCAAGCGTGACAACGGTCACCTTGGAATTGTCTGCCGATACCACCCGGTCGCCATTCCCCGTCTCATTCCGCGCTGGATCCAATTTCACTCCCAGGAACTCCAGGCCATCACAGCAGTCGCGCCGCAAGCGGGAACTATTTTCGCCAATACCCCCCGTAAACGCGATGGCATCGATCCCCTCCAGCGCAGCGGCATACGCTCCAATGGTCTTTCTCACTTCGTAAGTGAACACCGAAAGAGCCAGCGCCGCATCCGCATTGCCCTCAAGAATCGCTTTCTCCAGATCGCGGACGTCGCCGCCGGGAATGCCCGAAAGCCCAGCTAGTCCCGCGGTTCGCGTCAGTTGTTCTGCGGCGGTAGCCACCGTCCAATTATTCTTTTTCATCAGGAACAGCAGCGCAAACGCGTCCAGATCCCCATGACGTGTTGCACTTTCCAGTCCAGACTGCGACGAGAATCCCATCGTCGTATCAATCGACTTGCCATTGCGCACAGCGCAAATGGATGAACTTCCGCCCAGATGACAACCTACCAGCCGAAGAGAGTCGCGCTTCACCCCAAGAATTTCGGGAACTCGCTCGCTCACGTATTGGTGCGATGCCCCGTGAAATCCATACCGCCTCACGCCGAATTGTTCGCACCAATCTTTCGGAATTCCATAGCGTGCCGCGCACTCCGGCATCGTCGCGTGAAACTCGGTCTCGAATGCCGCCACCAACGGCACCGTGGGCATCGCCGCGCGAAAAGCGTTGATTCCCAGCAGGTAGATGCCATTGTGCACGGGCACTGCGGGCAGGTACTCCTCCATGGCTGCGATCACCTCATCATCAATCACAAAAGTTCCGCGAAACTTCGGCCCGCCGTGAACCGTCTTGAAAGCCACAGCGTCGATTTTGGCGTCATTGATTGCCATCTGGCGGATGGCGCTGGCATAGTCGGTCACTCGCTCCAAACGGCCTCGGGCGAGAACCTTCCCCGAGGGCATCTCGAGCAACTGATATTTCAGCGAAGTCGATCCGAGGTTCGGAACCAGAATGTTCATAGCGGCAAATGGAAAAGCTGGTCTATCGTCATGTTCATGCTTCATTCCTCGCAGGCTCTTTCTTACTGCCGCGGCCTCAATTGCGCAACCATCCGCAGCGTCACGATCTGATGTGACTTCAGTGACACCTCAAACGAAGATTCCGCCACTGGAATCTCCTCTTGATCTTCCTCAACCGAATTCGAAATCCACGCCTGCTTCACGGAGAACAGTGGAAAACTCAGCCGTGCCTTACTCGCATGGCCCCCAGTCTCCAGCAGCCGGACAATCGTCCCGTTGTTGTCTTCCGCGGTTTTCCAATTCTCCACAACAACATCAGGGGCATCGAGTTGCAGGAAGCTCAACGCGCCCGGCTCAAGCGGCCGCTCGGGATTTCCCACTTTATCGTTGTCTATGATCTGTCCCGTTTCCAACGGCGTCATCGAAGCACGGCCAAAGCGCGCCAGTTCTTCAGGGCTGAGTGACGCCCCGCTCTTCATCACGTAACGGAACGTGGCCTCTCCGCCCTGCTCCGCGCGGTAATTCGTGTGCCAGTAATTGTTGTACACGTACGAAAAAATCGTGGAGCTCTTTGGATCAAACTTTTGTGGCCAAATACCGCGGTTGATGTCGCCCAGCGTCACCAGAGGCGTGTCGACGGGAACGATCCCCAACTCCCAATCGCCCGCCGAAGCTTTCACCCAGTGGCCCACGGAAAACCATTCCAGTCCTGCGCCCTTCAGCATATCGCGGCTCGGATCCACCCAGCCGTTTTGAATCTCGTAGGTAAACGCTGGTTTCGGTGCCGCCACCGGAAACGCGAAGTAAACGGCCTCTTTCTCTCGTACCGCAGCTTTGTTGACATGGTTCACAAATTCAATTTTCTTCTCGTCGTCAAACAGAATAATTTCAGTGCGCACTAAAGGTGTGTTCACATCCCTTGCCTCCAGTGTCAGAACCTGTCCGAACGGAGTTCTTCGCCATCCTACAATTCGCCCACCGAAGGATGGCGAAATCTTCAGTTGCGCAATCGGCAGCGATTGGCGCATGTGCACGATCTGCGTATCCGTTTTCCCGCCGCCCTCCACGTACAAATACTGATTGAAACGGTAGGGGCTCCCGGCATCCACCAATTCTCGATTGAGCTGCTTGTCCACAATGCTCTTCACCGCGCCCGTCGCCGCATCCACTTGAATGCGATAAAACGCATTTTCCATCGCGTCTGGTAGCTGCTGCGGCGTTTCCTTCGCGGGATTCTCCCCGCCCGCCTCGCTTTCTCGCCCTTCCTGCAGCGAGTAACATTTGAACCCCATCGCAGGAACGTCTTTCGCCATGAACCGTGCGTGCCGGTAGCCTGCCCCCTCATGAAGCGTCTCAAGTTGTACCGGCGCTTTCATCCCGTATTCGGCAAGCACCGTGCCACGATCCACATCCAGCTCCACCATTTCGCTGCGCGCCCAATTCAAACTGTTGAAAACGACCAGCGATCTCGCCGGCATGTGAATCCGGTCAGCAATTTGGCTGAGCGATTCCTCCATTAGCGTGTCCACAGCTTGCTGGCTTTCGGAAACATAGTGGTCTTTTGTCGCAAGTTGTCGGACCGCCTCCTGGCTATCCGGCCGCGAAATGGAATCCCAGGAGTCCCATGTGTGTTCGGCATAGAGCAGCAGGTTCGTCCACATTCGGTCAATCAATTGCCTCGGAGCCGCGAGCGTGGGATTCAAGAACGCGGAAATTGTCGAAAGTTCTTCCGCGGAAACGGCGCGTGACTGGTTGTTGCGATCCCTCGCCGTGTTCGCGGCGTCCGTACCCACGCCGTCTTCCCAATACGGGCCGCCATCTCCGGTGACCGTGGCAAGTTGTGTCCCGAATTTCCCCTCGATGTAGCGAAAATAATCCGGAAACGTGCTTAAGTTAATTTTCGGATATGCGTACAGGGCGCTCCATTTCGCAATAAAGTCTGCTTCCTTCAACCGTACATCCGTGTTCTCCAATTGGCTGCCGAACATCAGTACCGCGTCCGGCTTGTAATCGGGTGACTCGAATTGCTGCAGATAAGCCGGCAGCCCTTGGCGGCAATTTCCAATTCCTGGCGGCAAATCGCACACAAACCAGAGTTGCGAGTACTGGCGGGTATTCGCCATCAGCACCTTCGATCCATCCGGGCCCTCCCGCCAGAATGGCGACCGTTCGTTCCATTTTCCGTAAAGCACGATCGGTCCGCGGTCGCTGTTTGTCGCTTCCGCAAAATAGCGTAGCCCGGCAGCGCTCAAGATGGACGGGTACGACCAGGTAACACTGGGAACGTCCGTGATGTTCGCGTATTCAAACGGTATGCCCTCGGAACGGTGCAGCGCATGGGCGTACGACAACGACCGGATCAGCTCTTCCAGGCTGGCGTAGCCCGTAAGCAGGTTTGCATACTGCGCCGGAATGCCTATCTTTCCCTCCCGCGCAAGCTGCAAGAACTCCTTCCGCGCCTGCTCATTTCGCGTCGCCAGATAGTTCTGCACAACCCACGAACCGTCCAGGCTGAATCGCATGCTGGGATTCGGCGGCAAGTACTGCAGCAGTTTGTCAATGTTGCGGCTCTGAACTTCACTGACTTTCGCCTGATAGTCGGTGAAGCCGATGTCCAGGTGCGCATGCGGAACGAAATAGATCGTCCACTTGCGCTCGGGGACGATTGTCATTTTCGAGTGATAGCTCTTCCCGTTTGCACGGATCGCGACGTCCGCGGTTGTCTGACTCCCGAATTCGGGTACCTCATATTGGAAGCGCTGCTGCCCGAATTCGTTCGTCGTTGCCATCGCGCTGCGGAGGTGCTTCCCGCCAATTAATAAGTCCACATCGCCGCTGTGCAGCTTTTCGGCCAGAGTCACTGTTACGGTTGTGACCTCATACATCTGGTTCTGTTGTTGCTTATAAAAGACCGTTGGCTTCACAAGGGCCGTGGGCTTCGGTTGCGCGGTTGGACCTTGCGTCAGACGCAGAGCGTCGTAAAGCAGCATTGCCCCAACTCCCGGATTCTCGGAATCCTCAACCGCGGTCAGGACCAGCTTGTTTTGCCCCGGATGGAAGAATCCGGCCGGCATTCTGATTTCTAGCTCGTCGCCGCCGTAAATGGGCGAGTCCACACCATCGTCCCCTGCGTAGTAGCTGATTTTCCTGTCAAAGTAGTAGAGTCCCTTAAGTCCGTTGATCTCCACGAGCAGGTTCGGGACGCTCGGGCGGTTTAACAACACGGAAATCGCAAGGGTGTACGTTCCTGCCGGCGGACTCGTTAGATCAAATAAAATCGTGTACGGACTGCTATGCTTTCCGCCGCCGGCGTTTACCGTGCATAGTTGCAATGCGGGCCAATCAGTGCTCTTGCTCTGGCCGACGGTAAACACAGGGTTGAAGCCTGGGCTCACCGCGTCGATTTTCTGTCCTAACTCTTGCGAAGACTGATCGAACTCGCCGATTTGCCAAACCACATGGGTCTTTGTCTCTTCTGCCTGAGTGTTTTTATAGGGTGTGAGCACTAAAATCAGCACGACAGGAAAAATCAAGCGGAGTATGCCGTTTCGCGATCTCATCATCATCAATCCTTTAGCCGCAACTTCCGGTTTGGACCCTCGGCTCATATATTATGTGGACGAATGGCCCGGGCACCGTTGCTCGGTTCGCTTGTTCCGTCGCGTTTGGCGCCGTCGGCGCAAGCATACCATCCTTATAGCGGAACGAAGCGTCAGGGCGCTTGTGCCCCGCGATCAAAAAAAGCGTCGCCGAGTGTGTGTCACACCGCCCACTAGTGTCATCTGCTAAACACACTCAAGACTGATTTGTTCTAAGCTTCCTCAATCTGCTCATACTAGGAGCACTGGCTCCCAGATTGCTCCTCGCTCCATGGAACGCATTCATTCGATGTCCACGCGAACTCCAAACCGCTTCAGCAGAATGAAATTATCGCGCCCTTCGGCGACAACGTTCATCGCCGCAATCGCCTGTCTTGCCGTTTGTAGTGTTCTAGTCTCCGCCAACTGGAGCGCTCTGGGGAGGTCATCGCCCAATGAGCTCTCTTCAAAGCCTAGGGCGGGCGCCGGAAGTGTCGCGCCTGTGGACGCGCGGGATGCCTTCGGTGATGGAACGCCGGATTTCCTGCGCTTGGATTTTGCCCCTGACCGGGAGGCCTTTCGAAGCTGGTTCACGCTCATCGCAGACTATCAGGCACTCCGCCCGCCGGGCGAACTGCCCGGTGAAATCAGTGATTGTGCGGCTCTATTGCGCTACGCGTATCGCAACGCACTCCGTGAACATGATGCCGCCTGGGTCCGCGAAAATCGCATCGAGCCCCCAAGCGCATTGCCCTCCATTGAAAAGTATCGTTACCCGTTTACTCCTTTGCGCGCAAATCTGTTTCGCGTGCGGCCCGGCTCTTTTCGCCTGTCAGACCTGGGAGATGGGACATTCTCCGAATTTGCCGACGCACAGACACTGCAGCAGTTCAATACTCATTTCCTGTCAAGGGATATCCGAGTGGCCCGGCCGGGAGACATTTTGTTTTTCCGCCAATTGGAGCAACACTCCCCATTTCACTCCATGGTCTTTGTGGGTCGCAGCCAATGGCTGAGCGGCTCTGGCACGGACAATGCCGATGACATTGTCGTCTATCACACCGGCCCCATCGATGGCCATCCCGGAGAGATGCGGCGCCTGCAATTGTGCGAACTCCTGCATCATCCTTCGCCCAGATGGCGCCCCGTGCAGGGCAATAGCAATTTTCTTGGCGTGTATCGCTGGAACATCGTAAGGGAGGCAAACTAGTGCGCCTGAAACATTTCATCACTATCTTCCTGTTGATTGTCTCGCTGACACTTTCCATCGGCGCGCAAGAGCCGAACGCTTATTTCTCCCTCGCGACGAACAAAACATTCCTCCCGGGAGAGAAGGTCGGCATCCAGGTCTACTCCACGAACGTCGAGGCGCTGGAGTTCCGCGTTTACCGCGTTAAAGACCCCGTCGCCTTTTTCGAGCGCCTCGATAATGTTCACGGCTTTGGCCGGGTATCCCCAAAGGAAAGAATCGAAAATCCCAGCCTTCTTGAACGCTTTCACGATTGGAAGCACTCCCTTTGGATTGAGATTCGCGATTTCTTCCGCATGCAGTTTTCGGGGCGCACCCGCGCGCAAATCCGCGAATCGCAGGCCGAAGCGCGCAAGAGCAAGACGGGCACGGCCGATGTCTTCGCCCAGGTCCCTTTGCTCAACAGCTCTCAATTGGTTGCCCGTTGGCGTCAGGAAATGCCGCCGCGTTTCTTTTCGGAGACGGCGCAGGTGCCCGTCCCCTCGCTTGAAAAGGGCGTGTATCTCGTCGAAGCGACGGATGGCACGCTTAGGGCCTACACCATCGCCATGGTCACGGAACTCGGCGTCGTCACCAAAGCGGCCCCTGGCCAGGTTCTTGCCTTCACAGCCGATCGCCGCACTGGCGCGCCCATTCCCGATGCCGACGTGCGCGTGTGGTCTGACAAAAAGCAAAACGCGCAGTTGAAAAGTGATGCCTCCGGCCTGGCGCAGACCACTTTGCCCGAAGGCCAATATCAGGATGTTCGCGTCCTCGCAGTCAAGGGCGAAGATGTCGCGGTCGTGACCCCTTACTCCTACAACTTGAGCAGCAATCCGCAGGACGATTGGACCGGCTATGTCTACACGGATCGCCCCGTCTATCGCCCGGGGCACACGGCGCACTTCAAAGTGATCCTAAGAACCCGGAGCGGCGAGCACTACAAAATTCCCGCGGGCGAACAGGTTCAAGTTCTGGTCGAGGATCCTTCCAGCAAGCCTGTGCTGCAAACCACTTTCCCCGTCTCCACTTTTGGCACCATCCACGGAGATGTCGTTCTCCCGGTTGACGCTGCCCTTGGCTACTACTCCATCAGCGTCAGCAGCAAGGGTGGCCAACGGTACCAAGCCGCGGGTGGCTTCCATCTCGAGGAATACAAAAAGCCCGAGTACGAAGTGAAAGTCATCCCCGCCAGTCCGCGCGTCCTGCAGGGTAACGCCATCGATGCCACCATCGAAGCCCGCTATTTCTTCGGCGAGCCCGTTGCCAACGCCAATGTCCAATACGTGGTGCACACCGCGATCTATTGGTCTCCGTTCATCGAGCGTGACGAAGAAGAAGGAATGAACAACGGAGATTCCGAAGGGGAAGGTTCGGCGGACAACGAAAGCGAAGGCTACGTCTACGCCGGCGAACAAATTTCGGAACAAAGCGGAAAGTTGGATGCCGACGGAAAACTGAAAATCCGCATTCCCACCTCCCTCGACGGCCGGCATTTTGACGTTCGCTACCGCATCGAGGCACGCGTTACGGACGAAGGCAATCGCGAAATTGCCGGGCACAGTTCCGTCATCGCCACTTATGCCAGCTTCCAGGTCGGCATCTCCACGGACAGTTATTTTTTTCAGAAGGGCGACACCATTCGCGCCACTGTTGTGGCCAGGGACTACGACGGCAAGCCCGTGCACACTCCGGTAAGTGTGGCGATTGTGAGAAGCCGCTATTGGGGGTGGGGCCAATCGCAAGTGGAATCGGCCATTGTCACCCAAAATGCGGAGACGGATGCGAATGGAATGGCGCAAATTGAATTGAAGGCCTCGGAAGCGGGGAGCTTCAACCTGCTGGTCACCGCGCAAACGCCCGAGGGCCGTGAAGCCTCTGGTACCGCCTGGTTGTGGATTCCCAGTTCAGATCAATCTTGGTGGACCGCTGAGAGCCGCCAGATCCGCATTCTTGCCGACAAAAAATCCTACAAAGTCGGCGATACGGCGCATCTCCTGGTCATGACCGGCGTGCCCGAAACTTATCTGCTGGTCACCACCGAAGCCAGAACCATTCAGTCGAAGCAAGTCGTTCACGCGACGGGCCCCTCCGCCTCCATCGATATTCCTATCCAAGCCGACAATCAGCCCAATGTCTTCGTAGCCGTTGCCTTCTGGAATGACAATCGCTTCTACCAGTCCAGCAAAAACTTGAAAGTTCCCGCTCTCCAGCAAAAACTTCAGATCGAGCTTCAGCCCTCGCAAAAACAGTTTCAGCCCGGTCAAAAAGGAAGCTACTCCCTCCTCGTTCGTGACTCCGAAGGCAAACCCGTTTCCGGTGAATTCAGCATCGGTGTCGTGGACGAAGCTATCTACTCCATCTATCCGGATAGCAGCGGTGATATCCACGATTTCTTCTACGGCTCTGTGTACGACCGCGTCTCCACCGAATCCTCTCTCGCTTTCTATTTCAGCGGAGAAGCCGGGAAACGAGAGATGTTCCTCGCCTATCGCAACCAATCGTCTCCGCGCGCCCTGGCGCAGTTAAAGCCGGAAATTCCCGTTCAGCCAAAGGTCCGCAAGCTTTTCCCCGATACCGCTCTCTGGCTGGCCGATGTTCACACGGACTCCGGCGGCCGCGCCGAAGCTCAACTCCAGTTCCCGGACTCGCTCACTAGTTGGCGCGCCACCGTGCGCGGCGCCACTCTCGACACCAAGGTCGGCAACGTCATCAACAACGTGATCGTCCGCAAAAACCTGATGGTGCGCATGGTTGTTCCGCGCTTCTTCCGTCAGGGCGACGAAGTCACCGTTTCCGCAATCGTTCACAATTACCTGGCCAACGGAAAGAACGTTCAAGTCTCTCTCGAAGCCAAAGGCCTGGACCTCTTGACTCCAGCCACTGGCCAGATTGACGTCCCTAGCAAGGGCGAAGTGAAATTCGATTGGCATGTCCGCGCGAAGTCCGTGCGAGAGTCCGTGCTTCTCACCAAGGCGCTCACCAACGAAGAATCCGACGCCATGGAGCTCACCCTCCCCGTAATTCCGGTTGGCGTGAAGCAGACCGACCCCAAGGCCGGTTCTCTCGTGGCCGCGGATCAGGAAGAAAAAACTCAGGTCACACTGCCGGGAAATCCCGATCAAACTTCGCCCACATTGGATATCACTCTCAGCTCGTCCATCGCTGGCAACATTTTCTCGGCCTTGGATTATCTGACCAGCTATCCCTATGGCTGTACGGAACAGACCATGTCCAGCTTCCTTCCGGACATCATCGTCGCCAAGGCCATGAAGGAACTCCACGTTTCGCAATCCGTGGATACGCCCGAACTCGAAAAGAAAATTCACGCCGGTATCGAGCGGCTGAAGGATTTTCAGCACGAGGATGGCGGTTGGGGCTGGTGGAAGGACGACCAGAGCCAGGTGTTCATGACCGCCTACGTCGTTAGCGGCTTCGCCCAAGCCCGCAGCGCTGGCTACGAAGTGGATGCGGGCTCCATCAATCGCGCCGTCAACTATCTGCACACCTCGCTCGCCGAACATCCGAACATGCGCGAAGACCTCCGCGCTTACGTCGTCTATGCTCTGGCGGCAAATGGCGCCGTGAAACCACCGGAACTCCAGGCGGCATGGGACCAGCGCAATTCGATGACCACCCAAGGCCTGGCCATGTTGGGACTCGCTCTCCACACCACCGGAGATCTAGACCGTGCCAAGGAGATCGCCAAGACTCTCGAATCCACCGCCGTCGTCACCGAGCGCGAAGTTTCTTGGCCTTCGCATTACGACTCTTTTCTCGAATTCGAATTCGAAGATGCCGCGGAAACCACCGCCTACGCCGTGCGTTTCCTCAGCTTGGTCGACCCCCAGAGCCCTCTGCTTCCCAAGGCCGCTTTCTGGCTCGTCAATCATCGCGATGGTGGCTACTTCTGGGAAAGCACCAAGCAAACTGCCATGGTGGTTTTTGGCTTGACCGAATATGTCAAGGCCAGCCACGAACTCGACGCCGACTTCCACGCCGAACTTTTCGTGAACGGTACACAAATCGCCTCCAGGCAATTCGCGGCCAGCGATGGGCTGAATCCCGTCCAGCCCGCATTCCATCTGGACGCTTCTCAACTCCACCCCGGCCCCAACGAAATCCGCATTCATAAGGCCGGCACCGGGCGGCTCTATTGGTCCGCAATCGCCGCATTTTATTCCAGCGATAAGCATCTCGTTCAGAACAACAAGCTTTCCCTCAACATCACGCGCGATTACTTCCGCCTGACTTCGGAACAAAACGGAACCAGGATCGTGTACCGCCTCGATCCTCTCACCGGGGATCTCCATGTTGGCGATATTCTTGCCGTACGCATGACCGTTGCCGGAAGCGAATGGCGCTATCTCTTGATGGAAGATCCCATCCCCGCCGGTGCAGAATTCATTCCGCGCGATGATCTGTACGAGCTCAAATCAAAACCGAACTGGTGGGAGTATTGGTTTACGAGGCGCGAGTTCCACGATGACCACGCGGCCATTTTCCAGGAATATTTCCAGGGGCAGCATCAGTATGTCTATTTGCTGAAAATCGTTAATCCGGGCAAATTCCAGGTGAGTCCCGCCATGGTCCAGCCCATGTACCAGCCGTCGATCTTTGCAACGAGTGACGCAGCCGTGATGGAGGTGAAGTGATGGCGACTTTCGCATTGGCAGTGGCTGCCTTCAAGGGCTGCTTTCGGAATTGGCGGCTTTGGCTGTTGCAATTTTTTGTTAACCCCTTGCTGTTCGGTCTTTTCACTCTCTGGCTGCTGATCCCGGTGGCCAATGCTTTTCACATTACTCTGAATATTCTTGCCGCCGTTTTGCTCCTGGCCGCCTTCCTGGTCCTTCACGCCGGCACGCTCAACTATTTCTATTCGCAGAGTGGAAACGAAGCTGCCCCGTTACGTAAGGCTTTCGCAAGCGCACTGCGGAATCTTCTCCCCGTCGCTCTTTGCGCCGTGGTCCTCTACCTGCTCTTCCTTTTGGCCAGCAGTGCCAGGGCCTATACAGACACCCTGCCTCCCTTTTTGCGCTCCATGATGCCGGCTTTTTTGAGGAGGCAAGTGGGCTTGTCCCTCATCCAGGGAATGTTTGATGACTTCTTGTTCGCCCTGCGCTGGGTTATTATGCCGGGCCTCGTCCTGCCGTTCCTCGCAAGTGCTTCGCATTTCGGTTTTCGCGGCCTCGGGCGCCGTGGATTCGCGGCTTGGAAGCTGACGGTGTTTAGCGTCTCATACTGGGGCCTTCTGCCTCTCGCGGCTCTTGTGGGGATCTTCGCCACGCAAAAAATCATGGACATGACGCCGGATTTCCGCACTTCCACATTCGCGTGGGAAACAACCAGCGTAATCTTCCGGACATTCGTCTCTTATCTTCTCGGGCTTTGCGCCTGGATGCTTGTCTGCTCAGTGGTGGGGCGGCACGGCGGGAAGTTCGAGGACGCTGCCAGTGACCTCAGCAGGCAGACCGGCGTTTAGCCACCCCAGCACCGTCTGTTTTCCATATCGTTGCATCAGCGCCGTCACAATTCTTTGCGCGGTCGCGTACGCCTGTCGCGTATTTTCCTGGCTGCCCCCGCACTTCAGTATCTCCTCGATCCGATCAAGGGACAGCGGCGCGATGCCTGTCGCCACAACGCTCGGATTCGAGAAATAGAGTACGAGCCCCTCCCGAAACCACAACGGCGCATCCTTTGTAGCCCGCGCTTCCACAAGCAGGTGATACATCTCATGGCGCAGCGTCGACTCCTCGATCGATCGCCGCCGCAGTTCCTCGAGCGGCTGCAATCGAATTGTTTGCCCGCGCGTTGACGCCGCAACCCAACCTGCCGCGCCCGTCGTGTTGCGATAGCTCTCCATGCTGGGAAACACCTGCAGTTTCACGCGAAATGCAAGCTCCCACCCGATCGTCTGCTCCGCTTCCCTCAGAATGCGCTCCGCTGTGCGAAGAATCTCTGCGTCACCCTCGGGGTTGCTGCTGATCAGGTCAAAGCGATCCGCCGATCGCTTTTGCCAGGCCTCTTGTTGCCCGCCCGTAAGTTCTGCCCCCGGATAGTAGAAGCTGAGTATCTCGCGATAGCTCTTGCCCTCGCGCGCCATCTCCTCCGCGCCTGCCTGGCACAGCCCCACGCCGTGTCCCGACCCGCGGCCAGAGAAAATCACTTCCTGGCCGCCATTTCGAATTTCGTACAAATCGCTGCGGATGTTTTTCCATCCGAGTGCGCGATCCACGGCGAATCGCAGCGAAGATGCAGAGAGCGAGAAACTAGGCGGATTGCCCCCGGATAAATTCACCGTGTGCGCCCGCCCGCTCGCGCTGCGTGAACTGATTTCGATTGCTTTCCACGACGCGGGTGGCTGCAATCCCGAAGCCCGCAGCGCCCGGTCAATTTGTTCGTGAGTCAAAGTTGCCTCCCACTTCAGCCCACCAGAGGCCAGGCAATATGGATCAGCATGAGTCAGCAGGTAAGGTTCTGAGACTTGCGCCCACGCTTCTTTGGCCGCCGCTACTGTTCCGCCACAGTTTTGGTGGTAGTAGGCTGCCACCGCCGTTCCCTGGTACGAAAGAAACTCCCCTGCTGTTGCTTCCACTGTCAACCGCACGCGCTCGTTCACCCTCTTCCAATCGAACACCTGGCAATGCGTCGTGTCGCAAAAATCGAAATCTTCTTTGGCGTGTTGGCCGCGGAATCTTTTCGCGTAACTCCTTGCCGCCACTGCCATTGCCTTCAGCGCTTCCGCATTCTGAAAGTCTCCGCTCTCGGCCATCAATACGCGTTGCACATACTCTTCCAGCGGCATTGTCGCCACGACCACCAGACCGCCCGCCCGCTCGTCAATCCGAAGAGGGAAGTGCGCCGCAAAACTCGGCCCGTTTTCAGGTTGCAGTTCGTAACTTCCCGTGATGAAGTACTCCCTCCGCGTGTCCGTCTCTCCTGTCACAGCATCGTTTTGCGGCGACTTGAACGACACCTTCCGCCCCGTCTTTTCCTCGCAGCTAGAGCACGTCTTCCAACGCAGTTCTCCTTCGGTCGCAATGACGCTCATGCTGACAGGGGGATGTGCGGAGTAAATGCGCACCTGAACATCCTCCCCAACCAAGTGGAGCGGAAAAAGGAGCAACAGCACCGATAATGTTAGAGCAATCCTCACGGTTTTTGTGTCATCTGCGCATATTCCGCGAACACCGCGTGTGCCACCATCGCCGCGTCCGGTCCGCGCCCTTGCTTCAGGTAAACAACAACCGCAACCTCCGGCCGGTCCGCTGGCGCGTACCCAACGAACAAGCCATGCGTTCGCGGGTTATTCGCTGCCGCCGCTGTTCCTGTCTTGCCGGCCACTTTCATCTCATCAACATACGCGCCATGCGCCGTGCCATAAGCGACCGCATGTTCCAATCCGTCAAAAACAGCCCCAGGCGCGGAAGTAGTTCCCGTGCGTTTTCTTAACGCAAGTTTCCGGTACGCTTCAAGCAGCGCCAGCGGCGTCACTTCGATTCCTCGCTCGCCAAGCGCCGTAAGCTGTAGTTGCTCTTGATTCGCCGGGCGGTCAATCTGGCCGGCCGACTCACTCTTCGTCAACCCCGTTGGCGAATCCAGCCCTGCTCTCCGCAAGGCTCCCAACAGTTCTCCTTCGTCCAAACGCAACGTCACCTCGGCAACGTACGAATTGCAGGAATACGCGATCGCATCATCTGCGTCCAACTCAGCCACATCTCTCGTGTGACTGCAATCCATCCGCACGCCTCCTATGTTCAGCGGACGCCTGCAGAGCAAGCGCTGCTTTGCGTCCAGTTTCCCCGTTTCCAGAAGCTCCATGAGCACAAACGGTTTCAGCACCGACCCCGGCCGCACCAGCTCCCTCCCCGCAAGCTCCAAATTCCTGGAAGCCAGGATTTTCTCGGACGTCACGTCAACGACGACGATTGCTCCTGCGTGCTCCTGCATTGCCTGGTCAACGGCACGCTGCAGCCGTGTGTCAGGCGGCGTGGACACCACCAGTGGGGAAAGCAGAAATATTGCGATGGGCAAAATGGATAGCGGCAATCGCGTGGAGGTCACGCCTCGATTCTACGGCATACCAGCCCAGTTCTGGCAGCGACGAAGGGTGCCAGCGAACGCACAAGTTTCCTCCGCACGGCATTTTCTCGGCTCTCCTTGAAGAGATACAAGAGATAGGTGTCCCCTAGACTCTTGTGACGCACGCACTATCCATCCTTGCCGTCTTGGATGATAACTACACTAGGTACAGCGAGCCTCGATCAAGCAGAACGTGGGGCAGTAGATACGCTTCCGGGAGAAAAAGATACCTGGCCTTCGAGGCCAATTCCGAAGAAGGCCGCCACAGTAGAAAGTCCTTCAGGCGTTTGTGGCATTGTTGAGTTTTGGTTGTGCCCGCAGTTGCAGTTCACATAACGGAGGTGATTCTCGTGAATAGCAAGCAAAGCATCGAGTTACTGAACAAATCGGTGGCGGATGAACTGGCGGCAGTCCACCAGTACATGTACTTCCACTTCCACTTGGATGATTTGGGCTTCGCGCCCTTGGCGACCCTCTTCAAGCGCACTGCCATCATGGAAATGGGCCACGTGGAAGCGCTCGCCGAGCGCATTCTCTTCCTGAAAGGCGATGTCCGGATGGCCGCCTCGGAACCCGTTGAACCGATCACCGACCCCGCTAAAATGCTCGCCAAGGCCATCGAAATGGAACAAGGCAGCGCCCGCGACTACAACTCCGCCGCGCAGAACTGCGCCTCCAACGCTGACGCCGTATCGAAGCAACTCTTTGAGCGCCTGGTGGGCGACGAAGAGGGGCACCAGAACGAATTTGAGCGCCAACTGGAAAACATACGCCGCTTCGGCCCCAGCTATCTCGCGCTGCAATCCTTTGGCGCTGCCACCGCCCCGGAACCCTCGGAAACGTAAGAGAGAAAGAAGTGCCGCACCGCAATCTCACGGCTCTCAATTGGAAGCCATTTCATAAATGGCTCCTGGGAGGGCACGGCTTCAGCCGCGCCGAAATGCTCAGGAGATTCAGGGGTTTTAACCCCGGAGGTCGGGTGGCTGGTCGCTAGAAGCATTTAGGAAATAGATTCTATTGTAATGAGGCTGGCGCGCCTTCCTGCCGGGTTTTCAACTCTGCCTCTCCGCTTCCGGCTAGGACGGATGCTGCTCACCCGCAATGCAACGCACCGTGTCCCGCGCGATCAGAAGTTCCTCGTCCGTCGGGATCACATAAGCCTTCAGCGTGGAATCGTCCGTGCTGATCTGCGCTTCCTTGCCCACGGCCTGCTCGTTCCTGCCTTTGTCTAGCTTCAACCCCGCCCACTCCAGTCCCGTGCAGATGCGCGCGCGGATATCCACGGAATTCTCTCCGATTCCTCCGGTGAAGACGATGGCATCGGCACCGTCCATGCACGCAAGAAACGCTCCGATATACTTTCTCGCGCGATAGCTGAAAACTTCGATGGCTAGACGCACGCGCCGGTCGTCATGTTCTTTCAATTCTTCCTGCAGGGCACGCACATCGTTCGTCAGCCCGGAAATCCCCAGCAGTCCCGACTGCGTGTTCAGGAGCGTTTCCACCTCATGAGGTGACATGCCCTCCTTCGTCGCAATCAGGTTCACGATCGCGGGATCGATATCCCCGGAACGCGTGCCCATGACCAGACCCTCGAGCGGCGTCATTCCCATCGAAGTGTCTACGGAGTTTCCGCCGCGAATCGCTGCGGCGGAGCAACCATTGCCGAGATGCATCGTGATGACGTGCGTTTGTTCTCGCGTCAAGTTGCGCAAAACCCGGTAGCGGTACGCCACATAGCGGTGCGAGGTCCCGTGAAACCCGTAGCGGCGGATGTGGTGTCGCCGGTACAAGTGGTAGGGCACGGCGTACAAATAAGCCTTCTCCGGCAGGGAATGATGGAATGCCGTGTCAAACACCGCGACCTGGGGAATTTTTGCTCCTAGGATTTTGCGCGCGGCCAGAATGCATTTAATGTTATTGGGATTGTGAAGCGGCGCAAGGTCAATGCACTCTTCGATCCCCTTCAACACTTCGTCGGTGATGATCGCCGACTCCGAGAACATTTCGCCGCCATGCACCACGCGATGTCCCACGGCGTGAATATCCGCTGCGCTCTGGATCCGGGAAATGCCCGATTCCTCCGACGCAATCCAGTGAATCAGGTACTCCAGTGCCGCGGAAAGGTCGGCAAGCGGCGCGGTGAATTTCTGCCTCGGCGACTTTTCGGTCGCTACCGTGACAATCGCCTCGCCGCCAATGCGTTCCACCTCTCCCCGGCAGATGCGCTCATCCGCGTTTTTCTGGATGCGCTCGTGGTCGGTCGCAATCAGTTGAAATTTCAGGCTGGAACTTCCCGAGTTCAGTACAAGGACATTCATATTCGATTCCACCGGCGCACTGTCAATGCCAAGTCTCCAGCGGCGTCAACGCAATTTGGAGTGCGGTGGCTTGCCACCGCTTTTCACCCAGCAACCCCCGCCACAAACCTGTCATCCCGAGCCGCGAAGCGGTCGAGGGACCTGCTTTTCACCGGTAATCGCTGCTAACCGCTCTCTGGAATTTCGGCACATGAACCTAAGCCACTGCGCGTTCAGTACGGCCACACCCACGCCGCCACACCCGGTTCGTCAATCCCGTTCTGATGCGCGTAATTCAAGCACTCAATTTGCATGTTGCGGAACTTTTCCTTCGCGTGCGCTCCGATCCGTTGCAGCCTCGGCACGCGGTCAATCACATCACGCGCCAGGCTGTAGCGGTCGATCTCGTTTTCGATGGCCAGCTCCATTGGCGTATTGATGTTGCCCTTCTCCTTGTATCCGCGGACGTGCATGCCGTCGTGATTCTTGCGGCGATAAGCCAACCTGTGAATCAACCAGGGATAGCCGTGGAAATTGAAGATGATCGGCTTGTCCACCGTAAACAGGGAATCGAAGTCCCGGTCTGACAAACCATGCGGATGCTCGGTGTTCGGCTGCAACTTAAAAAGATCAACCACATTGACGTATCGTATCTTGATATCGGGGAATTCCTCCCGCAAAAGCACAATGGCTGCCAACGCCTCTTGTGTCGGAATGTCTCCCGCCGAAGCCATCACCACGTCTGGCTCACACCCCTGGTCGTTGCATGCCCATTCCCAGAGGCCGATTCCTTTGGTGCAGTGCTTGATCGCGGCATCCATGTCCATGAATTGCAGGTGCAGTTGTTTGTCGCACACGATGACATTGACGTAATTTTCGCTGCGCAAGCAGTGATCGGCCACGGAAAGAAGGCAATTAACATCGGGGGGGAGATAAATCCGCGTGACCGCGGCGCTCTTGTTCACCACCACGTCCAGGAAGCCGGGATCCTGGTGCGTGAAACCGTTGTGATCTTGCCGCCACACGGTCGAAGTGATCAGCAGGTTCAGCGAAGCGACATTTTCCCGCCACGACAGATGATTGCAGATGGATAGCCATTTGGCATGCTGGTTGAACATCGAATCAATCACGTGCACGAACGATTCGTAAGAGGAGATGAAGCCGTGGCGGCCCGTCAACAGATACCCTTCCAGCATTCCCTCCACCGTGTGCTCGCTCAGTATCTCCATCACTCGTCCGTCCGGCGCCAACTCTCCGCCGTCTGCGTCCTCCGGAAAGTACTCTTCAATCCAGAACTTCTTGCTCACCTCATAAACGTCATCCAGCTTGTTGGAAGCGGTTTCGTCCGGCCCGAATAACCGGAAATTCGTCATGTTCAGCTTCATCACGTCGCGCAGGAACACGCCCAGTGGGCGGACATTTTCTGCCTGCACCACTCCCGGCTTCTCCAGTTTAAGCGCGTACTGCCTGAAATCCGGCAACCGTAGCGCCCTCTTCAGGCGCCCGCCATTGGCATGGGGATTTGAGCCCATGCGGCGCGTTCCCGCCGGCGCAATCTCCTTGAATTCGGCGCGCAACTTGCCGGCTTGGTCGAACAGTTCCTCCGGCTTGTACCCGCGCATCCAGGTTTCCAGTAGCTGCATGTGCTCCGGGTTCTTCTTCACATTCATAATCGGAACCTGGTGTGCCCGCCACGATCCTTCCAGTTTGTGCCCGTCCAGGGTTCCCGGTGCCGTCCACCCTTTCGGTGAACGCAGAACAATCATGGGCCAGCGCGGGCGTTCTGCAATGCCCGTGGCGCGCGCTTCCTTTTGAATTCTTCGAATCTCCGTGACGCAGAATTCCGTCGTGGCGGCCATGGCTTGATGCATGCTCTCGTGGCCCGACCCTTCCACGAAATACGGCGTCCAGCCGTAACCCCTCAGCAAGCTTTCCAATTCCTCGTGACTGATGCGCGCCAGCAACGTGGGATTGTTGATCTTGTAGCCGTTCAAATGGAGAATCGGCAGCACCGCGCCGTCCCGAATGGGGCTAATAAACTTATTGACGTGCCACGAAGTCGCCAGGGGTCCCGTCTCCGATTCGCCGTCCCCCACAACCGCCGCCACAATCAATTCCGGATTGTCAAATGCTGCTCCGCACGCATGAGAAAGCACATACCCGAGCTCTCCTCCTTCATGGATCGAACCTGGAGTTTCCGGCGTGCAATGGCTCCCAATTCCTCCGGGAAACGAGAATTGCTTGAAGAATTCCCGCAATCCCTCTTCGTCTTCGCACTTGTCCGGGTACACTTCCGAATAGCTGCCCTCCAGATAGACGGGAGCAAGCACGCCCGGGGCGCCATGCCCCGGCCCCGCCAGAAAGATCATGTCCAGATCGTACTTCTTGATCTGGCGCATCAGGTGAATGTACGTGAACGCCAGGCCGGGGCTCGATCCCCAATGTCCCAATAGCCGGTTCTTGATGTGCTCCGGTTTCAGCGGTTCCCGCAAAAGCGGGTTTTCCTGCAGATAAAGCATGCCGAGGATTACGTATGTGCATGCTCTCCAAAACGCATCTGTCTTGTGTAGCTCCTCGGCGCTCAGGGGCGTCCCTTGCACCGTAGCTCTCGCTTTGCCATACGCACTCAACGCCTGTATTCCATGGGATTCAGCGCGAACTGTCGTTGTCATTGGGAAACTCTCCATTCCAGCAACGCTTGGTTAGGCGAGTCCATCAGGGGGCGAACGGTGAGCCAATTCATTGCAGGATGTTCTGCCGTCAGCATGGTCTGCCTCACACCAGATACTTCTTCACCAGCTGCGGTGTCATCAGGATGGAAATTGTCGCTGTGCAACCGTCCCGTATTGTACCCCCTTTTACGTTTCGCAAGTGTTACGAAACCCCCGCTCGGACGCATCGCGGATTCCATGGTCCGCTTGGATGGCTGCAATTCCCCTTTACAGTATCGTTTATCTAACCTTGACTTTGCCGCGGCAGGCGGTATATTCCAGTTTCAGCGCCGAACCAGTGATGTTTTCCCGCAATGACCATGACTGCGCAAGCTGCTCCAGCGGCGCCGACAGGCCGCCACCGGGGACGCACGTCAGGTAACTCCATGCACGTGCGCAGGAAATAGAGGCACAAGCTGCGGCGTGCGAAGTCGCAGAGAGAAAAGGTGAGCCCTCATGGATGATTTCCGAGAGCGGGTTGAGCGGGAGCTCCTTGATGACATTCTGCCGTTTTGGCTGAAATACGCGGTGGACCATGACTTTGGCGGCTTCTGCGGTCAGATTGCCAACGACTTGACGTTTAACCCCCTTGCCCACAAAGGTCTCATCCTCAACGCCCGCATCCTTTGGACTTTCGCCAAAGCCTATAGCGTCTACCGCAACGAGATCTACCTCCGGACAGCGCGACGGGCCTACGAGTATCTGCAACGCTATTTCCGCGATCCAGAATTTGGCGGTTTCTATTGGATGGTGGACCACCTCGGCAACCCCGTGGACACCAAAAAACGCATTTACGGTCAGGCCTTCACCATCTATGCCCTCACGGAGTTCGCAACCGCGGCCACGGAAGACGAACCCCACACGGAAGCCATCGCGCTTTATCACCTGATTGAACACACCTGCCACGACGCTCAGAACGGCGGATACTTCGAGACCTACGATCGCAACTGGAAACTCGCGGGCGAACAGCGTCTCAGCGATGCGGACATGGATGAAAAGAAATCCATGAACACCCACCTCCACCTCCTGGAGGCTTATACGAATCTCCTGCGGGCATGGAACGACGATGGGCTCCGCAACCGCCTGCGGGAACTCATCCGTATTTTCCTGGACCACATCATTGATCCGCAAACCCGCCACTTCCGGATGTTCTTTGACGACGCCTGGCGCGACCATTCCGACCGTTTTTCCTTTGGCCACGATATTGAAGGAAGCTGGCTCCTCTGCGAGGCCGCCGGAGTATTGGGCGATACTGCGATTCTCGAGGAAACACGGAAAGCTGCCGTCGGGATGGCGCAGGTGGTCCTCGACCAGGCCATCGACAACGATGGCGGCCTGTTCTACGAAGGTAGAGGGAAAGAAATCGTCGACACCGACAAGCATTGGTGGCCCCAGGCCGAAGCCGTCGTGGGATTTCTGAACGCCTATGAACTTTCCGGGAAAGATTATTTCCTCCAAGCCTCGCAAAGGAGTTGGGAGTTCATTGAGAAGTTCATCGTCGATCACCAGCGCGGAGAGTGGTATTGGAAAGTGTCGCGCGACGGAACACCGAGCAACGACAAGTACAAAGTGGATTCCTGGAAGTGCCCCTACCACGACAGCCGTACCTGCTTTGAAGTCATGGAGCGCTTGGACAAGTTGGTCAGTAAACATGCGGTCTGAGGACGCGCGTGCGGACCGAGACCCTGCCATCGGAGAACACCAATGAGCGAAACCGAATATAGAACGAAAATGCAAGAACTCTTCCGGCAGCACGAGAAGTTGATCACGCGGAAGAACGTGAAAGCCAGCCACGGGAACGGCGTCTACGACCGCTATCTCAACCCCGTGTTGACGGCGGAGCACACCCCGCTGTTCTGGCGCTACGATTTTGATTCCAGGAGCAACCCCCACCTCATGGAGCGCATTGGTGTCAACGCCACCTTCAATGCCGGCGCCATGGAATACGAAAGCAAGTTTCTCGTCTTTGCCCGCGTCGAGGGCGCCGACCGCAAATCATTCCTGGCGGTCGCGGAAAGCCCCAACGGCGTGGACAACTTCCAGTTCTGGGATTACCCCATTCTGATGCCAGAGACGGACAACCCGGACACTAACGTGTACGACATTCGCGTGGTGCACCACGAGGATGGCTGGATCTACGGCCTGTTCTGCACGGAGCGGAAAGATCCCAAAGTGCCGCAATGGGATACCTCCTCGGCCGTGGCGCAGTGCGGCATTGCGCGTACAAAAGACCTGAAGAAGTGGGAACGCCTCCCGGATTTGCGCACCAAATCGCCCCAGCAGCGCAACGTTGTCTTGCATCCGGAATTTGTGGATGGAAAATATGCCCTGTACACGCGGCCCCAGGATGAATTCATTCAAGCGGGAAAAGGTGGCGGGATTGGCTGGGGACTCTGTCCTACGATGATGGGCGCGAATGTCGAAAATGAAATCATCATGGATAATCGAGAGTACCACACCATCAAGGAAGTAAAAAACGGTCTGGGTCCTGGGCCAATCAAAACCCCCAAGGGCTGGCTGCACTTGGCACACGGCGTGCGCAACACCGCTTCCGGGCTCCGCTACGTGTTGTATACATTCTTGGCGGAGTCGCAGAGGCCGTACGTGATCACGCATCGTCCCGCGGGATATTTTCTGGCGCCCCGGGGCGAGGAGCGCATCGGCGACGTCTCCAACGTAACCTTCAGCAACGGCTGGATCGCCACAAAAAAGGGTGACGTCTACATCTATTACGGCGCTTCCGACACCCGCCTGAACGTCGCCACCAGCACCGTCGAGAAGTTGCTCGATTACACCATGAACACTCCGGAAGATCCGCTGCGCAGTTACGCCTGCGTCGAGCAGCGCTATGCCTTAATCAAAAAGAATCTTGAGATTTTGAAAGCCGTTCGGCCGGGCGCCGCGAAGCACGGCAAATTGCGCGGATAAAGATGCGCCCATAAGTTGCGCACAACTGCAGATTCATCACGGACCGCGTCCCTCTGCAGAACCGATTTTGCTTTTCCAACGGAGGTCAGAGATGAGAGTAATTCTGAGTGCTGTTGTTGTGAGTCTCGCGCTCGCGTGTGGCCTCTCCACGGCGGCAGCGCAAAACGCGGCGGCGTCGAGAGATGCAAAGATCCATCAGTGGTGGCAAGATCGCACTCCGGGCGAACCCTTCAAAAGTCCCGACGCCGCGAAGTTGCCGCTGATTTCTGTTCGCGGCAACCAGTTTGTCGATCCGCAAGGGAACCCCGTATTGTTCCGCGGTCTTTCGATCTCCGATCCGGACAAGATCGCGAACCAGGGTCACTGGAACAAAGACTTATTTATAAAAGTCCAGCATACCGGCGCGCGGCTGATTCGCATTCCCGTTCATCCCATCGCCTGGCGCGAACGAACGCCACGGAAATATCTCGCCTTGCTCGACCAGGCTGTCGAATGGTGCTCCGATCTGGGCATCTATATCGACATCGACTGGCACTCCATCGGCAACCTAAATGCCCAGTTGTTCCAGGATCCCATGTACGACACCTCTCCCGGCGAGACCTTCAACTTCTGGCGCATCATCGCCCGCCACTATGCGGGAAACCATACGGTCGCTTTCTATGAACTCTTCAACGAGCCAACCTCTTATTCCAATCAGCTCGGCAGAATCTCCTGGGACGAATGGAAACGCACCAACGAAGACCTCATCGCACTCGTCCGGGCTTATGATCCCGAAAAGATTCCGTTGGTCGCAGGATTCGATTGGGCTTACGATCTGACTCCACTGCATGATCGTCCCATTGCTGCCGAGGGCATTGGCTACGTCACGCACCCCTATCCCAATAAAAGATCGAAACCCTGGGAGCCGAAGTGGGAGGAGGATTTCGGATTCGCCGCCGGCCGCTATCCCATCATCGCTACGGAAATCGGATTTTGGCCGGGCCCCGGCGCGAATGCGGACTCCGCGGACTACGGCCCTTCGATCATCAAGTACTTGGAGAGCCGGGGAATCAGTTGGCTCGCTTGGGTCTACGACCCCGAGTGGGAACCGTCATTGATCTCTTCTTGGGACACCTACGCTCCCACGGAATGCGGGAAGTTTTTCTTTGCTGCCATGCAGGCGAAACCCGAGTAACGGAAGCCCCGCGCTTGCGCGTGAGAACTTTCGGTCGGGCCTTTAGTGTCTGTGCGGATTCCCGCGTTTTACGTCAGGGCATGGCTTCACACCTTGCGGGAGAAGTCTTTTCTTGAGGAGGCCGGGGCTTCAGCCCCGGCGTAATGCGGTCATAACCAATGGGCTTTAGCCCTTGAAGAAGGTCTTCCTGGCATTTCTTCGCAGCCTTTTCAGCCATGCCGTAACTGTCGCTATCTCCATCCGGCTCTAGCCGCTGCGGGCCGCTTTTCAAGACCTCACACGGACTCTTCAGCCCCTGAAGAAAACTCTCCGCCGTTTTTCCGCAACCTGCCTGGAGACTTCCGCTTCCGTTGCGGGCGGCCCCAAGTCACGCACTGCCTCTTTCCTTACTTAAAACTGAAAACTGCAAACTTTTTACCCCGCCAAAATCTCCTCGATCCGTTGCAGCTCGCCGGATGAAAACTTCATGTTGTTCAGAGCCGCCACATTCTGTTCGATCTGCTCCACGCGGCTCGCCCCTATCAGCGCACTGGTCATGCGCGCATCTCGTAATACCCAGGCCAGCGCCAGTTGCGCCACGGACTGCCCCCGTGACTCAGCCAGCTCGTTAAGCGCGCGCACCTGCGCCAGGCGGCCCTCGCTCACATCATTCTTCTTTAGGAATCCGTGAGGCTTGTTCGCCCGGGAATCAATCGGGATGCCGTTGAGATAGCGGTTCGTCAGCAAGCCCTGCGCCAGCGGGCAGAATGCGATGCACCCGATGCCTTCCTTCTCCAATACATCGAGCACTCCCTCCTCGATGTCTCTTTCGAACATGGAGTATTTGGGCTGGTGGATCAGGCACGGTGTCCCAAGCCGCCGCAGCGTTTTAGCGGCCACCTCGCTTTGCGCCGCATCGTAGCTGGAAATCCCCGCATACAGCGCCTTGCCCGAACGCACCGCTTGATCCAGCGCGCCCATGGTCTCCTCTATCGGCGTTTGCGGGTCCGGGCGGTGCGAGTAAAAAATGTCCACATACTCCAGCTTCATCCGCTTCAGGCTCTGCTCCAGGCTGGCCAGCAAATACTTGCGTGAGCCCCAATCGCCATACGGCCCCGGCCACATATCCCAGCCGGCCTTGCTGCTGATGATGAGTTCGTCGCGATGCGCCGCGAAATCACTGTGCAGAATGCGGCCGAAGTTCTCCTCAGCGGATCCGGGAGGCGGTCCGTAATTGTTTGCCAGGTCAAAGTGCGTGATGCCGAGATCGAACGCGCGATGCAGCATCCTCCGGCAATTCTCAAAAGAGTCCACGCCGCCAAAATTGTGCCAAAGGCCCAGCGAAATTGCCGGGAGCAGCAAACCGCTCCGCCCGCACCGCCGGTATTGCATGCTGTCGTAACGCGAGTTAGCGGCTGTGTATGTCATTTCGCTTTCCCTCTTGTAGGCGAGCACGTTTTTCAATCGATTGTCATGAAAATCTAGCTCAAGAACTGTCATTCCGACCGGAGGGACGGCGCTTTTGGCCATCCCGGAGCGGAGGAATCCTGCCTCCGTGTTGGAATTCGGGATGAGCAAACTGAATAGCGCGGAATTCCGCGGCGCCACCCGCCGCAGCTTATCGCAACGTCGCTTTGACGGAAACTGTTTTCATGCCCGGTGCCGGCAGTGGCACAAGGTTTCCCTTAACCGGCGCTCCATTCACTTCAAGTGAAACCTGGTTCCCATCGCCAGCCCGCTTCACTTCGATCTCATACGTCACCCCGCGGAATTTCCGCGAAACCCTAAACCCACGCCAGCTTTTCGGAATCACCGGTGCGATCAGCATTCCATCGAACGACGTCCGTATGCCCAGAATCCATTGCGTGATGGCGTAGTAGTTCCACGCCGCCGTGCCCGTAAGCCACGAGTTCTTCGCTTCCCCGTGCGTGGGAGCGTCGCGCCCCGCGATCATCTGTGCGTAAACGTACGGCTCGCAGCGGTGTACCTCGCTGATCTCCTCGCGTGCCGATGGATTGATGCGCGTGTAGTAGTCGTGAGCACCGTCGCCATTGCCCACTCGCGTCTCGCCAATCATCACCCAGGGATTGTTGTGGCAGAAAATTCCCGCGTTTTCCTTGTACCCCGGCGGATAAGAGGAAATCTCGCCATATTCCAGGTAATACTTCGAGTAGGCTGGCTGCTGCAGCACGATGCCATGCTTCGTAGCCAGCAGCTTGCGCGTGGATTCCAGCGCTCGCGCGGCCAAACCATCTTCAAGCCCCACGCCTGCGAGCGTGCAGAATCCCTGCGTTTCAATGAAGATCTTGCCTTCCGCATTTTCCTTGGATCCAACCTTCCGGCTGAAATCATCGTAAGCGCGGATAAACCATTCGCCATCCCATCCATGCTGCCGGATCGTTTTCTCCATCTTGGCCACTTCGCCCAGGTACGCGCTAGCCTCTCCGGCGAGCCCGCGATGCCGGGCAATATCCGCGAGCTCCCGCCCGGTGAGCAAAAACAGCCCCGCGATGAACACGGATTCGGCAACCTTCCCGTCCTTGTTCGTCGTGGTCTGAAAGGATTGTCCCGGCGAATCGGAAAAGCAGTTTAGGTTCAGGCAATCGTTCCAATCGGCGCGCCCGATGAGCGGCAGGCCGTGCGGCCCCAGCCGCTCCAGTGTGTATCGGAAGCTACGCTGCAAATGCTCGTACAGCGGCATCTCAGATCCGGGCACATTGTCGTAAGGTACTGCCTCATCCAGGATGCTCCAGTCGCCGGTTTCCTTTATATAAGCGCTGACGCCGATGATCAGCCAGTGCGGATCGTCATTGAATCCGCTGCCCACGTCGTTGTTCCCGCGCTTGGTCAGCGGCTGGTATTGGTGATAAGCGCCGCCGCTGGGAAGTTGCGTTGCGGTCAGGTCCAGTATCCGTTCCCGCGCGCGCCCCGGAACCATGTGCACGAAACCCAGCAGATCCTGGTTCGAGTCGCGAAAGCCCAGTCCGCGCCCGATCCCCGATTCGTAGAAAGACGCCGAGCGCGACATGTTGAATGTGGCCATGCACTGGTACGCGTTCCAGATGTTCACCATGCGATTCGTATGTACGTCCGGCGTGTCCACCTGGCACAGCCCCAGTAATTCATTCCAGTATTCAGACAGCTTTTTGAACGCGGCGTCTGCATTCGCCGCAACGCGGTACTTGGCGATCACCGCCTTCGCCGATTTCTTGTTGATGATTTGCGAATCCGACGGATCGAATTTCTCTTCCCGCGGATTCTCCTGATACCCAAGAACAAAAACTACCTGGTGGGATTCGCCGGGCTTCAGCAAGAGCTTCACGTGGTGCGAGCCAACGGGAGCCCAGCCGTGAGCGACGGAATTGGAAACACGTCCGCGCTCCACTGCCGCGGGATTCTCCCACCCGCGATACGGGCCGAGGAAGGCCTCGCGCTGCGTATCGTACCCGGCGATTCTCTCGGAACACGCGAAATACGCAAAGTGGTCCCGGCGCTCGCGGTACTCCGTCTTGTGGTAGATTACCCCGTCCTCGATTTCCACTTGCCCGATGCTGAAGTTGCGCTGGAAGTTTGTGGAATCATCCTGCGCGTCCCACAAGCAGAACTCGATCACCGAGAATACGGATAGCTCCGCAGCCTGCGCGCGATGATTCGTCACCGTCAATTGCCAGATTTCCAGATTCTCGTCGAGTGGCACGAAGTACCGCGTGCGCGCTTCAATGCCCTTGTATTTCGATCCAATCGTTGTGTACCCCATACCGTGCCGGCAGGTATACTCCTCCAGTTTGTTTCGCGTCGGTTGCCACGAGGGAGACCAGAATTCGCCGCTCGCCTCATCGCGAAGATAGATGTAGCGTCCGCCAAAATCGTATGGAACATTGTTGTAGCGGTAGCGTGTGATGCGGCGCAGTCGCGCATCGCGATAAAAAGAATAGCCGCCGGCTGTATTGGAGATGATTCCGAAATACGCTTGGCAGCCGAGGTAGTTGATCCACGGCAACGGCGTATCGGGTTGTGTGATTACGTATTCGCGGTTCTGATCGTCGAAGTACCCGTATTTCATGAGCTCGGCTCCCTGCCCGGATTGTGAGGGACTGGCAAGACGCACTAGTATAACGATATTTTAGTGGCACAGAACAACTTTGAGGTGTAGAAATAAACAAGCCCGCAAGAGGTGGGTGCACTGCTCAGGGAAGTGTGCCCGAAGTCACGCCCCCGTGTGAGGGCTGTCACTGCCAGTCTTCGCTCCGAAACGACAGGCTTGCTCCCTTGAAGCACTTGCCTGCGACTAGGGGAACGCCATGACTACATCTTCCAGACCCTACCGTGCTCGCCTGTCAACTCTCCCTATCTCTTTCATTCTTCTATCCGTTGTCACTCTGGCGGCGATGGCAACGGCTTATGCGGCGGAGGAAGGAAGTGTCCAGATCAAGGTGGACCAGGTGGGCTACCTGCCGGGTGCTCCGAAGCTGGCCGTGGTAACTGCGACTGCCCACACCTTTGAAGTGAAGCGATCCTCGGACAATGCCACGGTCTTCCAGGGTACTCTTGGACCGCCCAATTTGGATGCGGATACAGGCGATTCCGTGCAATTTGCGGACTTTACGAAGTTGCATGACGCCGGGACGTACTATCTGGATGTCCCGGGAGTGGGGCGCAGTTGGACGTTTTCCATCCGCCGCGACGTCTTTTCGCACACCTATTATCTGGCCATGCGCGCCTTTTACGGCCAGCGCTGCGGCACCTCCGTTGATCTTGGGCCTGATTTTCCCGGCTACTCCCACGCCGCATGCCACTTGAAAGGGGAGTTTCATCCCTCCTCCGGCAAGCAAGGCGAGCGCAACAACATCGGCGGCTGGCACGATGCCGGTGATTATGGCCGTTATGTCGTGAACTCCGGAATCACCACGGGAACGCTTCTTTGGACCTGGGAAATTTACGGGCCGAGAATAAAAAGTATCAGCCTGAAAATTCCAGAAAGCGGAAACGGCACCCCGGACTTCCTGAGTGAAGCCCGCTGGAACCTCGAATGGATGCTCAAGATGCAGGATGAAGATGGCGGCGCGTGGCACAAACAGACCAGCGAACATTTTCCGGGCTTCGTGATGCCGGAAGACGACCAATTGCCCAGCGAAGTGATTGGGACTGGGCAGGCGCCCTTTAAGAGCACCTGTGCCACCGCCGATCTCGCCGCTGTGGCCGCTATCGCCGCCCGCGTCTACAAGCCCTTCGATGCTAAGTTTGCAGCACGCAACCTGGACGCTGCGCGAAAGGCCTGGCTCTGGACGCAGAACATTCCTAACGTGACCTTCAAGAACCCACAGGGCGTCAGCACCGGCGAATACGGCGACAACTACTGTGGCGATGAACGCCTTTGGGCCGCTGCGGAACTCTGGCGCACCACCGGCGAAGCCGTCTTCAACGACTATTTCGTCAAGCACTATCCCGATTTTCGCCCCAGCCTCGACGCCCCTTCCCCTGAAGGCTGGAAAGACGTTGCAGCGCTCGGCCTTTGGACCTACGCCCTCAGCACGCAAAAGGGCGCGGAGCCCGCGGTCGTCGCGGACATCCGCAAGCGCACGGGAGCAGCGGCGCGAACCATTGTGGAACGCACCAGGAAAAATCCATATCACGTGAGCCTGCTGACCAAGGACTATGTCTGGGGTTCCAACGGTGTGGTTGCGAATTACGGAATGGAATTGCTCGTGGCGAACTTGCTGGCGCCTGATCCCAGCTTTGTGGAAAGCGCGCAAGACAATCTTCATTACCTCCTGGGACGCAATACCTTCTCCATTTCCTGGGTGACACAGGTGGGGGCAAACCCGTATCATCACCCGCATCACCGGCCCAGCGCGGCAGGCAAGAACTCCGAACCGTGGCCGGGTCTGCTTTCAGGCGGTCCGAATGCTGGCCGCCAGGACGATACGCTCAGAAAGTTGCCTCCGGGATTGCCACCGGCGAAAATCTATGCCGATGATCAGGCCTCCTACGCAAGCAACGAGATTGCCATCAATTGGCAGGCGGCTCTGGTGTTCATCCTGGCGGGCACGCTTCCTTGATGGACAGGCGGCACGCCCGTAGGGTGCTGTAAGATGGCTGCAGAAATTTATGCGCTCGCAGCCGCACGGATTTGTGGAAAGTGTTATTTCGAAGCCATCTCATAAATGGCTTTAGGGAGGGCAAGGCTTCAGCCGTGCCGAAAAGCTTCCAGAATTCAGGGGTTTTAACCCCTGAGGGGGCAGTAGGATTGGCCGAAGCATTTATGAAATAGGTTCCCGGAAACGCACGACAAACTGACCGCGCAAAGGGAACACATTGTGCGGCAGGCCGCACCATTCGAGGTGTACCTTGCATCTGCACTCCATTGACATTGCCATCATCATCGCCTACCTCGCTCTTTCCGTCCTCATCGGCTATTGGGTTTCCCATCGTGCCTCCCGCGATATGAAAGCCTACTTCCTGGGCGGCAACGTCATGCCCTGGTACGTCCTCGGCATCTCCAACGCTTCGGGCATGTTTGATATCAGCGGCACCATGCTGCTGGTCTATTGGATGTTCGTCTACGGCGTCAAAAGTGTCTGGATTCCCTGGCTTTGGCCTACCTTCAACCAGGTTTTCCTGATGGTCTATCTCTCCACCTGGCTGCGCCGTTCGAATGTGATGACCGGCGCCGAGTGGATCCAGACGCGCTTCGGAAAAGGCCGCGGCGCGCAACTGGCCCACATCATCGTCGTCATTTACGCCTTCATCAGCATCATCGGGTTCTTCACCTACGGCTTCAAAGGCATCGGCAAATTTGCCGCCACTTTCCTCCCCTGGCATCTCAGCGTGAATCAGTACGCACTCCTCCTCATCGCCATCACCGCTCTCTACGTCATCAAGGGCGGTATGTTCAGCGTAGTGATCACCGAAGTACTCCAATTCTGCATCCTTTCCGTCGCCTCCTTCGCCGTCGGCATCATCGCCATGATGAAGGTCGCCCCGGGGACCCTCCAGCACTTCGTCCCCGCGGGCTGGGAAAACATCTTCTTTGGCTGGCATCTGAATATGGACTGGTCCAGTCTGATCCCCTCGGCAAATGCCCGCATCGCACAGGATGGCTACGGCCTCTTTGGATTCCTAGTGATGATGCTTCTGTTCAAAGGAATTCTGATCAGCACCGCCGGCCCAGCACCAAACTACGACATGCAGCGCATTCTCTCCTGCAAGAACCCGCGCGAAGCTTCCATGATGAGCGGCTGGGTCAACGTGGTGCTCACCTTCCCGCGCTATTTCCTCATCACCGGCCTCACCGTGCTGGCTCTTGTCTTTTTCAGCGACCAGATTCGCGGCATGGGTACGAACATGGATTTCGAGCGCATTCTTCCCTACGCGCTCGGGCGGTTTGTTCCCGCCGGTCTCCTCGGCGTGCTCATCGCCGGATTGCTGGCTGCCTACATGTCCAATTTCGCCGCCACCGTCAACGCCGCGCCTCCCTATTTCGTCAACGACATTTACAAGCGCTTCATCAATCCCCATGCCAGCCCGAAGACCTATGTGCGTCTCAGCTACCTCAGTTCTTTCGTCGTCGTTCTCCTCGGCGTCTTGCTCGGCTGGTACGTCACCAGCGTCAACAACGTCGTCATCTGGATCGTAACGGCCCTTTGGGGCGGCTACACCGCTTCCAATGTATTGAAGTGGTATTGGTGGCGCTTCAATGGCTATGGCTATTTCTGGGGCATGGCTGCGGGCATTTCTGCCTCGCTCACCATTCCTGCCCTCATCACAAAGATCGCACCCCTCCAGGCTTTCGGTCGCGCACACTCCCTCAATCTCGAAGTCTCCGTGGGCTTTGGCGTTGTCTTCCTGCTATCCCTCATCGGCTGCTTCCTCGGCACGTACCTAACCGCGCCTGAGGATGAAGCAGTTTTGAAAGATTTCTACCGCCGTGTCCGGCCTTGGGGATTCTGGGGTCCCATCCTGAAGAAAGTGCAGCAGGAAGATCCGTCTTTTCAGCGCAACAAGGATTTTCCCCGTGACATGTTCAACATTGTGATCGGCATCGTTTGGCAGATCGCACTGGTCGCCCTGCCCCTGTACATCGTCACCTGGAATCTGCGTACCGCGGCCATCACCTTTGCCGTCGTGGCCATCACCTCGATCATCCTGAAGTTCACCTGGTACGACCACCTCAAGGATCTCGAGCACATCAACCAGTACACCGGCCCAGCCGCCACCACCCACTGATCAATCGCCCATCGATGGCTGCGCCTTTGTAGGGGTCGAGCATTGCTCGACCCCATCTCAGCACTGCGCCTTTACAATTCGTGGAAAGACTCCGCGATTTTGGGGGCGGAGCTTCAGAATCTGCGTGAATACCGGCGTTTTTCGTCGGGGCACGACTTCCCAGGTTGCGAATAAAACTATCATCCCGTCATTCCGAACGGAGTCTGCGGAGTGAGGAATCCCTCTGCATCTTCGGAGTGCGAATCGAGTCTTCCTCCCATTCAGCCATCTCAAAATGTCAGCTTCAGCCCCAACTGGATCTGCCGCGCCCCGGTTGTGAAATCCGGCCGGATCAATTCGGAAGTCGATTGTCCGAACAGCGCGCCATCGCTGGTCACATTGTCGGGCTGGTTGAATTGCACCCGGTTGAAGAGGTTATAGAACTCGATGCGTAAATCGAGTCTCGTCCGCTCGCTGATGCTGATTCGCTTCGTGGTGACAAAATCCGTGTTGTTGATTCCCGGACCCCGGAATATGTTCCGCCCGATATTCCCGGCGGATCCGAACGCCGGATCGCTGAAGTACCCAACCAACGGACCCGTCTGTGTCCGTGGAGCGCTGCTGGGTGTTGCCGTCGCGGTCGGGTTGTAGTCCGGTCGCGCCGCGAATCCTGTGTGCTCGCTGTCCACGTTCGTGAACACGTCATAAGGCAATCCGCTCGAGAATACGGTGATGCCGGAAAGGTTCCAACCTTCCAGTACTCTTCCTGAAACTCCGTCCGCCCGGCGTTTGGTTCCTCGTCCGAACGGAAGCTGCCACGAATAATTCATAACCAGCCGGTGGCGCACGTCAAAATCCGAATTGCCTCGTTCCGGCCCCAAATTGAGAGAGTTTCGCGGAAAGTTGGAATAAGCGTATTTTCCTGCCTCGGCAACCAGCGGGTCTGAGGCATCGTCGATTGCATGCGAATAGGTGTACGCGCCTTGAATCGCAAATCCATGCGAGAAACGTTTCGTAATATTCATTTGCAGCGCATGATACGAAGAACTCGCAATGCTCTTATAAAGCTCCGCCTGCAGAAACGCGCTGTTGTTTGTCGCAATGAAGGGCAGTGATCCGCTATTCGCTCCCAGCCACAAATTGCTGAACTGCAGCGTCTGCTGCGTGCACGGTTGCGGCAGCAACAGGTTCTCTGGATTATCCGGAACGCAAAATGCCTCTAGCGCCGAGACCAGCCCGGGCTGTGGCGGATTCCCGTCCACCAGCCGCAGCAAATGCGTTCCCTTCGATCCTATGTAATTCACCTCGAATAGAAGGTTTGGATAAAACTCGTGCTGCACCCCGATATTCCAAGTCTGTGTGTACGGCGTCCGCAGTTTTGGGTCCACCAGGAATGGCAGTATCGGTGAGCACGGCATACCCGGCGGCGGGCAGTCGTTGGCCACGGGCGAAGATTGAAATGTTGCAGGTGGCGGCAGCGTTGAAAGTGTGCATGATTGCAGATTTCCAACGAAAAAGCCCGAGCATGGCAGCGTTTCCAGCATCTGGTACGGCGGGTCGCTTCGCAGCATGCTGATCAGTTGCCCGAAAATCCGGTCATGGTAGATCCCATATCCCGCGCGCACGGAACTCTTGCCGTTCCGGAAGGGGTCCCACGCTGCTGCCACCCGCGGTTCGATGTCATTCCAATCATTGTGATAGAGCGGAGCCCGCCCGGCGCCTTCGCCCACTCTCGTGAATGTGAACGGTGCAGCCCCGTCCGGCGGAACCGTGAGCGTGGACAACAGATTGTTCGCTTCCGACGGCACTCCAAAAAACTCATACCGGAATCCATACGTGAACGTCACATTGGAAAACAGCTTGTACGAATCCTGCCCGAACCCCGCGATTTCATGCTGCCGGAATTGCCGCGCGTCGGTGGCCGTCCGCGTCCCGGAACTATTGAAGAACTGCGCTTGCGTTTGCAAGTCCACGCCCCCCAGCAGCATCCAAACCATGTTTTGCAGTGTGGGGTCTTGATCCAACGCCGTTCCCGTGATCGCCGACGGGATGCCGAAGTTCGAGAACACGGCAGTATCCATCATCGTGCGAGAAGCGTAATTGTTTGAGCTATTCGAGTAGGCGTCCCGGAATTCCCCTCCGATCTTTATCGTGTGCCGGCTGAGCACCCAGGAAAAGCTGTCGCCCGCGGTCAGCGTCCCGCTATCACGCGTTGATCCGCTGCTGTCTCCCAGCAATATGCACCCAAAACCGTTCAGGCTTGCGGGAAGTGGAAAGTCCTCGCCATTTCCCACCGCATCCAGACCCGCACTTAATCCGTTAAACTGTTTCACCCCGGTGCACGTCAGCGGAAACTCCAGGCGATTGAAGCCCAACCGCAGTTCATTCGTCATGGTCTGCCGGAAAGTGGATGTCAACCCAAGCGAGATATTGTCGTTATGCTGATTTGTGGATACGCCTCCCAACCCAGACAGAAAATCCTGATGCCGATAGTTGCTATCGGAATACTGATTGTACGTGTAGCGCACGGCGAGAATCTCGCCGCCCCGGAAGTCATGGTCGATCCGCCCCGTAATATTGTTCCCGTTTGACAATGAATGGCTCGGAAAATGCAATATCCCTCGCGCTCCGTCCAGGATCTGCCCGTTGGGCGCCGGATATAGGGCCAGGATCTTCTGCATCCCGGGGTCAAGCGGAAGGAATGTGGCATTGTTTCCCGTGCCACTGTATAGAGAGCCTGGTGTACTTACGTCAATCGTCTGGCCTTGGTAGGTGAATACCCCGCTCTTGAACGCCTGCGTCGGCACGGTGCTCTCATTCAACAGTGTCGTGCTGAATCGCTGCAATTCCTCATTCACGAAGAAAAACGTCTGGTTCTTTTGGATCGGCCCGCCGAACGAGTACCCAAACTGGTTGCGCACAAACGGGTCATCGCTGCGGTCGGTGGCAAAGTAGTCCTTCGCCGAAAGCGCCGTATAACGCCCAAACCAGTACGCATCCGCGTGAAACTCATTCGTCCCGTGTTTGGTGACGATATCAATGATGGCCCCGCTATTGCGCCCAAACTCCGGCAGGTAGCTGTTGGTGATCACGCGAAATTCCTGCGTGGTCTCGGGATTCAGGGATGTTAGCCCTTTCGGGAATCCGCCAAAATCAGGATCGTTGTTGTCCGTGCCGTCCAGCAGAAAATTGTTGCTCCGTTCCCGCGAGCCATTCACGGAAAACCCGCCAAACAGCGTGTTGCTCTGCACCACCCCGGGCGACAATAAAATCAGCGTATACGGGTCACGCAGAATCAACGGCAGGTCCGTCATCTGCCGCGAGTCCACCAGATTTCCCATTTGCGCGTCGTTTATGTTTACGGGCGCCACGGCTTCGCTGGTTACCGTCACCGTCTCACTGCTCGCTGAGCTCACCACCAGCTTCGCATCCAGCGTCAGCACTGCGTCCACGCTCAGTTGCATCCGCGAAAACAGTACGCTCTTGAATCCCTTGCAATCGATGCGCACGTCATAAATCCCCGGGCTCAGGTTCGTGATCCGGTACGTTCCCGATTCATCCGTCTCCGCTGTTCGGGAAATTCCCGTCGCCACATTTAGTGCCGTGATCTTTGCGTTCGGAACCTCTGCTCCCGAACTGTCCGTCACCGTGCCGGCGAAAGACCCCGTTTGTGCCCGCGCACCTGGCGCGCAGCACACCAATGCCACTGCCACCAGCCAAATTGCGCTCCAATTCTTCATTGGAAGCCCCCTGATATTTTCAAACTTTTGGATGCGATTGATGAACTGGGTCCGCCATACCCGCGAACCGCCCCAACCCACTTCATCCCCCCCAATAAACGAACACCCCCGTGAACGCTCGCGGGCACAGCAGACTACTCCCTCTGGATGTACTCTGCTGGAATTTCCTTCTCCCACTCCAAAACAAAACTATTGTACGCTCATCTCCACTCTTCCCGGCATTCTGAATCGTTTCTTTTCTTATCGCATTCCCACCAGTCTGGCGGGCTGATGCCACGCAAATTCAGGGATTTTGACACTTTTGCCCTCGTTTGTTTTTGCCAGCAACACCCCAAAGTGGTAAGAATGAATTGGAAGCGCCCGGTGCGCCCGCCGGACCCTCCGAGGCCCTCCATGAGGCACAGGCTGCAACCGAACCGCCGGGATTTCCTCAAAACATGTGCCGCAAGCGCTGTGTTCGCGGGGGGAACTCATGGCCTTTCTTCTTTTTTCTCCGCGCGGGAAAAAACCAAAGTGGTGATTGCGCGCGACCCCCTCCTTCGTGGCGCTGGCTCCAGTTTGGATTCCGGCCGCCTCCTGAACATGCTCGATCGCGCCATGCGCGCCCTCTTCTCCGCGGATTCTCCCCTGGAAGCCTGGAAAAAATTGGTGCGGCCCGGCGAAGTGGTGGGGCTAAAGGTCAACGGCCTGGCCGGCCGTGGCATTTCCACCAACGTGCTCCTCATCCAACTCGTCTGCCAACGCCTTCAAGACGCAGGCATCCCGCAGAAAAACATCATCATTTGGGACCGCCTGAATGAAGACTTGGAAAGTGCGGGTTTGCGCATCTCCACGCGCCCGGACCACCTGCGTTGTTTCGGCAACGAAACGCTGGGTTACGAAGAGGATCTCTCCATCTACGGGAGCGTCGGCAGTTGCGTATCGAAAACTCTTACCCAGGTATGCGATGCCGTCATCAATCTCCCCGTTCTCAAGGACCATTCGATTGCCGGTGTAACCCTGGCCCTCAAAAACATGTTCGGCGCCATCCACAATCCCAATAAGTACCACCTCACCGTTGGCGATCCGTATGTTGCCGATGTCAATATGCTTCCGCCCATTCGCCAAAAGGTCCGCCTGCATATTTGCGATGCCACCACGGCGCAATACGAGGGCGGTCCCTCCTACATGCCCCAATGGACTTGGCCCTGCAACGCGCTGCTGATTTCGCGAGACCCCGTTGCCCTGGACTACACCGGTTGGCAAATCCTCGAGCAAAAAAGGGCCGAGCATGGGCTGAAATCACTGCGCGAACTTAACCGTGCCCCCAGCTATATTGCAACGGCTGCCGATTCGAATCACCGCTTGGGCACGAATGACCCAAGCCAAATTGAACAAACGGAGGTCTGAGCCTCTGCAAGATGCTGCCCATGTCCAAACCACCCAATCCGTTCAATGCCGAGGCGAGCTTCTCTCCTCATGAGCTTTCCCTCGAACTGCACGCCGCTGACGCCCTGCCTTGTAACTCCGTGCTCGATTCTCTGACCAATCTTCACGCAGTGGAGCACGACCGCCGAACGTTCCTGAAACTCGCCAGCCTTCCTTGTCTGGCTGCCTGCGCGAGTTCCTGCGTGGCAGGCTGGCCCACCCTTGCTCTAGCCGCTGGCTCCGCGCCCGCGGAAGATTCGCGCTTTATCGTCGAAGCCCAGTTTTACGAAAAGCTCCCCTACAAGAAAACTCGCTGCAAGCTCTGCCCTCGCGAATGCGTCATTGACGATCGCGAGCGCGGCTACTGCGGCGTCCGCGAAAATCGCGCCGGCACCTACTACACTCTGGTGCATTCCCGCGTCTGCGCCGCCCACATCGATCCCATCGAAAAGAAACCGTTGTTCCATTTTTGTCCCGGGACTGTCGCCTTTTCCATCGCCACTGCGGGCTGCAACGTAAACTGTAAGTTCTGCCAAAACTGGGACATCTCGCAATCCCGCCCGGAACAGGTTCGCAGCAACTTTTTGCCTCCCAGGGAACTTGCCAGCCTGGCTCAGCAGAATCGCTGCCCGGCCATTGCATACACCTACAGCGAGCCCGTCGTGTTTTACGAGTTCATGCGCGACGCTGCCGACGCAGCACATGCTTCAGGCATCAAGAGCGTGGTCGTCAGCGGCGGCTATATCCAGCAGGATCCCCTCAAAAAACTATGTCAATCGGTTGATGCCATCAAAGTGGATCTGAAATCCTTCTCGGAGAAATACTACAAAGAAGTCGTCAACGGAGAACTCAAGCCCGTTCTCGACGCGCTCATCACCATGCGCAAGCTCAACATGTGGACTGAACTCGTCTATCTCGTAGTCCCTACGCTGAATGACTCAGAAACGGAATTCCGCGCCCTGGCCCAATGGGTCAAATGCAATCTTGGCGCGGACGTCCCTCTGCACTTCTCCCGCTTCTACCCGCAGTACCTGCTGAAAAATCTCCCGCCGACTCCCCTGGAGACGCTCGAACGCGCCAAAGCTATTGCCGACGCCGAGGGCCTCCACTACGTTTATTTGGGCAATGTCCCGGGACATCCGGCGGAAAGTACCTTTTGCCCCAAGTGCGGCCGCATTGTCATCAAACGCGAAGGCCTGACGATGCAGGAAATGCACCTTCGGAAAGGCAAATGCGAATACTGCCAACAACCGATCGCGGGCGTATGGTCGTAATGCACGGTGACCCGCTCTTCACGCGGTCTGAGTGAAAGAATGGCGACTGTCTTATGATTGCTCTTTGGGAGGCACGGTCTTTTGGCTTACAGAAGAAATATCGTCCCGTCATTCCGAACGGAGTCTGCGGAGTGAGGAATCCCTCTTCTCTTGGGTTGCTTCCAGGGAGATATTTCTTGCTTTGATCAGGTTGACGGACGAAATCCCTTTTTCCCGCGGCCGCTTCACCATGATCGATGGAATCAATTACGAGAATGCATCTATGAAAAAAATATTCCGTTTGTCGCTGTTCCTTCTTTCCGCTTTCTTCGCCACGCAGCTTTTCGGGGATTCCAGACTAGCCGACGAGAAACTCGTGGTCCGCCCGCCCGCGGTTGCCGGCCAATTCTATCCCGAGCAACCCGAAGAACTCCGCCGCATGATCGACGACGATCTGGCGCAAGCCGTAGCCCCTCCGCTTTCGGGAAACTTGGTGGCTCTCGTCGCCCCCCACGCCGGTTACATCTATTCCGGCAAAGTAGCTGCTCACAGTTACGCGCTCCTCAAAGGCAAAAAGTTCGATCGCGTAGTCGTGATCGCCCCCTCTCATTTCGAGGCCTTCCCCTTCGCTTCGGTTTACGACGGTGATGCCTACGCCACCCCGCTCGGCAATGTCGCCGTGGACAAGGAATTCGCCGCCAAGTTGGTCAAATCAAATTCACTCATCCGGCTTTCCAGCCGCGGTCACACGCCAACCCAGGAGCAAGGCGAGCATGCCCTCGAAGTGCAACTCCCCTTCTTGCAGCGTGTGCTCGGTGATTTCAAGCTCGTTCCCATCGTCATGGGAGATCAAAACTATGAAATCGAACGCGCCCTCGGCCTTTCCCTCGCCAAATTGCTCAAGGGCACAAACACCCTCATCGTGGCCAGCTCCGATCTCTCGCACTACCACACCTACGACGAAGCTTCGACGATGGACCACAAGACATTAAAAGCCATCTCGGAGTGGGATTACCTCAGTTTGTCCCAGAACTTCGAACGGCGCATTTGGGAAGCGTGTGGCGGAGGTCCCATCGTTGCCACGATGATCGCGGCCGAGCGGCTCGGCGCCAATCAGGCCAAAATCCTCAAATACGCGAATACTGGCGATGTCACCGGCGACCACAGCCGCGTGGTTGGATACGGCACGGTGGCCTTCCTGCATGCGGATAGCCGCTCTGCCGAGGTCGAGCCGTTCTCTCTCGGTTCAAAAGAGAAAAACACCCTGATCCAACTGGCAAAAAAATCCGTCGAGACGGCTGTCCGGGAAAAGAAAATGTACGAACCGCCAGCCTCTGATTTCGCCGCATTCCAGCAGGAGCGCGGCGCCTTCGTCACCCTCAAGGAAAAAGGTGATCTGCGCGGATGCATCGGCTTGACGACGGCGGAGAAGCCCCTCTATCTCGCTGTCCGCGATGCCGCCACCTACGCCGCGCTTCATGATCCCCGCTTTTCCCCGGTGGACCCAGCCGAACTCCCCGCATTGCAATACGAAATCTCCGTACTCTCGCCCTTCCGCCGCGTGTTGGACTTCAAGGAGATTCGCATTGGTCGCGACGGTCTCCTGATGATCCAGGACGGCAACGAAGGGATCTTTCTCCCGCAGGTGCCGACCGAGCAAGGCTGGGACCGCAAGACCTACCTCGAGGAATTGGGCCGCAAGGCCGGGCTCTCTCGCCAAGCCTGGCAGGATGAAGCAACCGACATTTTTGCCTTTTCGGCAGTTGTCTTTAATGAGGCCAAATCCCCCGCGCCTTTTACGCCGGAACAGCCCTCCGTCCAAAAGCCAACAGGCCGGCAAGGACCGCAGGCGCCAGATTCACCACAGCCATAAGCCACGCCGTTTCCCGAAAGCCAAAAACCGGGACCAGATACATGCTAAGTACTACCGCCCCCACGCAAGCGCCCGCCAGGTCCAGGGCGTAAAGCGTTCCCGGCCCCGTTCCTTTTCGTTCCGAATTTGAAAAAAAGATTCGCGTCGCCACCGCAAATTGATAGCCACCGAAAACCCCGCACGAAACTCCCAGCACGGGAAACAATATCTGGCTCGCCCAAAAAACGGTCGCAGGATTTTTGATCACGGCCAGTCCCTCAAATAACGCATACAGCACCAAAGGAGAAACGCCTGCCAGCAATTGCAGGTAGAAGAGGTGTCGGGCGTCTCGCGGCCCACTGGCACGGCCAGCGCCGCGCAATCCCCAGCGGCTCCCCAACCCCATGCCCAGCATAAATCCAGCAATGATGATCGCAAGCTGCTGGTACACGTATCCATAGATCGCCTGAAATGCCAACAGCAGCAGCATCTCCAGTCCGATCAATGTGAATCCCATCGCGGCAACACAAAATCCCGCGTTAACTCGCGCGCGGTTTCCCGCTCCTGACACCCAGCCCACAATCCCCACGAGCCCCAAGAGCGCCAACGCGAGCCCCGTTGCAAGTCGCCCAAAACGAATCGCCGCCATCGTCTGAAACACGCGCCGGTACGCGCCGTTAAACTTCGTGCTCCATAACGCCACATCGAAGTAGTAGGCAATTGGCGCGAAGTCCCGGTTTGTCCGCGTACCCGCCTGAGGGCGAATCTGCGTCGCCAACTCCAACATCCGGTCCGGCATCATCCGGTAGGGAAGATAGTTCTCGCCCACGTACCGCGCGCGGATTCCACGCGCGCGCATCCGCGCAACCAGTTCAGGCGCATCATTCGTCAGGTTTCCCGCCCCTGCCGCCGCAAAAATATGCACCGTGTCGCCTGGTATAGCGGCCACTTCCGAGAATACCTGTCGCAAAGTTTTGTCAATGCAGCGCAGGAACTCGGCCAGGTCTGGGCTGATGTAATCTTCGGAGCCCTTCAACTGAAACGAGAACACTCCCGTTGGCGTAAGCTTGCCAGCCGCCTCCTGGAAAAATTCTAGTGTGTAAAATCGGTTGAGTTGCGCCGTCTGTGGGTCCGGCAGGTTCACGATAATTACGTCAAACTTAGAATCCGTCGTCCTCAAAAATAGTCGGCCATCAATATTGTGCACATGCACTCGCGGGTCCTCTCGCAGCGCCCCCCACTCCGCTTGAAAATATTCCTTCGCCAATTCCAGCACCGTCGGATCCAACTCCACGTAATCGATCCGCTCCAGGCTGGGGTGCTGCAGCGCCTGCGAGATGCTCCCGTTCACGCCGCCGCCAATCAGCAGAAGGCTCCTCGGTGACGCATGCTGCAGCAACGCGAAGTGCACCGCCTCTTCGGCGGCCGCGGGGTCGGGCGCGTGAAACGCCGCCAGCCCGTTTTCAAACAGGCTCCGTGTGCCTTCGGTCTGCACAATAGCCAGGTTGCCGTAAACGGAATTTCGCGTTGCAACCAGATCGAACCCGCTCCACAACTTTTCGAGCGACATCTTCTCCAGCCAGGGGCACCCGAAAGGGACCACCAGTAATGCGAAAGTCCCAGCCAGGGCCACCCACGCCATTCTCCGGCGTCGCATGGAGCCGATCGCCAGGCTTGCGGCCCCGGCGAAATTCAGCAAGCACAGCAGTGCCGCGATTTGGAAACTCGTGAAATACCGGATCAGCAGCAGGCTTGCCAACACTCCGCCCGCGCCCGAACCCAGCGCCTCCAATAGATAGACGTTGCTTGAACCTGCCGTCTTCGACGTCCCCGCCTCTTCGGCATAGAGCCGGCTGCCCACCGCGAACAAGCCGCCAGAGAGCACGCAGAAAACACTCACCACAACCAACGACGTCAAAGCCATCGGCCCAGGCCCCAGGATTTCTCCGGGAACAGGCTGGAAGACTCCCTTGCTTGCCCGCGCCATGTAAATCGCCATGGGAAAGGCAAGGCCGACGCTCACTTCGAGCCAGGCCATCAATCGCCGAGGCGCCTGCGTCCGCGTGGCCCAGCGGCCCAACCCGCTGCTGCCGATCGCAGTCCACAGCAGCCAACTCGCGAGCATCAGCCCAAGCGACATCTCATTCCCGCAGAAAACCACCATCAGCTCGCGCATCAATACGATCTGCGCAATCACCGCGGTAAAGCCGATCAATACAAGAACAGCTCGCACGGTCCGTGGAGCTTGCCCGGCGCTTTGTGAATCAGTCTGCGATGTACTTGAATCGTCCACGGAAGTAGCATTAGTCTCACAGCCAAGCGAAGTCAAACGCGAGGTGCGCAACATGCCCAGTCCTGCGAATCACGACCCGCTCAATGTCTCCCATGAACTTCCTGACGATCTCCTTCTCACTATCCGTGGTTTTCAAGAGAGTCGCGCGAGCCTCACTGCCATTGAACTGAACATTTTTGCGGCCGTCGGCGATGGCGCCACCGCAAGCCAGGTAGCCGCCAAGATCGCCACCCACCCGCGTGCCACAGAGATGTTGCTGAATGCCCTCGTCGCCATGGGAACGTTAACCAAGGCCGATGGCGTGTTCCACACCACGCCCGTTACCGCGCAATTCTTCGGTGGCAAATCCCCCGACGATGCTCGCGCCGCGATGATGCATACCGTCAACCTTTGGCCTCGCTGGTCCACGCTCACGGATTGCGTGCGTTCGGGAACTTCAGTGGCACGTCAGGAAGCCGCCGGGTCTGGCGGAGATTGGACGGAATCCTTTATTGCTGCGATGCACCACTACGCTCAAGCGCGCGCGCCACATGTGGTCCAGGCCGTTGGCGTCCAGGGTTTGCACAAAATGCTCGACGTCGGCGGCGGTTCTGGCGCCTATTCCATTGCCTTTGCGCAAGCCGACGAATCGCTTCAAGTCGTTTTGCTGGACCTTCCTGACGTTCTCCCGATTGCCCAACGCCACATCCAGCAGGCAGGCCTCTCCCTTCGCATCAAAACGCGCCTCGGTGACCTTCGCACGGATCCGCTCGGCCAGGGATTCGACCTGATTCTCATCTCCGCCATCTGCCACATGCTCGGGCCCGATGAGAATCGCAACCTGCTGAAGCGTTCTCACGCCGCGCTAGCCTCCAACGGCCGCATCGTCATCAGTGATTTCATCCTCGAAGCCGACAAGACCTCGCCCAAGCAAGCAGCACTCTTTGCCTTGAACATGCTGGTCGGCACACGCGATGGCAACACTTACAGCGAGATCGAATACGCCGCGTGGCTCCGCGAAGCCGCCTTCCAGAACATCACGCGCCTTCGCCTTCCCGGCCCCGCCCATCTAATGCAAGCCACCCGCTAATACACCCTCTGCCTGTAGCGCAGGGAGAGTCCGCGAGCCCTGCGGCTTTTCTCTTGGGTCTCTCTTGCCTTTGTAGCGTCCGACCTTCAGGTCGGTTTTCGCGTTTCTCTAGCTTTTGTAGGGCCCGCCTTCCGAGGCGGGCCGCCAAGTAGGGATCGAGCACCGCCGCTCTTCACACTCGAATCTGTACCAACTCTATCCGTTCCGAACCACGCACCGAAAACGTGTGACCCGCCAACATCCCTGCCGTAACCACCCCTGCGCGCACAAACGATTTTTCGCAATCCGCCGAAGAAGGTCCCCGCATATTTCCTTCCATAAACGCCAGTCCCGGGCAGCGCGTGCACGTCCCCAGATGCGCGCACGATGAACATGTCGAAAGATGCTTCGCGCGAATCCCGCGAACTTCGCGCAGTTGCGCCGACCCCGCCCAAATCTCCGCGAACGATTGCCGCCGCATATTCCCGCACGCCAGCGGAAACTGCACGCAGGGATAAACCTCTCCCCAGGGCGAAACGTAACACGATGTGTGCCCGGCGCTGCACGGAATCCCTTCGCGAACGCCGTCATCGACGGCAGCAGGCGGCGCGCAAAATTCGCCAACATCGCCCACCAATCGCTCGTCCCGAAAAACCGTGCGAAGTTCTTCACTCGGCAAGCGCATTCCAAGAATCGACGAATCGCCGTTCAGCATCGATGTGATCGTTGGGTCCAGCGTGTACTGTGCGCCCGTCTCCGTGGCCAACTCCCGCACTCCCGCGTAGTCCCCCGCGTTACCCCGCATCAGGACATTGGCAAGCGTGACCTTCAACCCCGCCGCGCGCATCACCCGAATGCCCCCAAGAGTGCGCTTCAACGATCCCGGCAACTTCGTAATCGCATCGTGAATTTCCGCCTTGTGCGAATAGACGCTCACCTGTACCTGCTCCACTCCGGCTTCCCGCAACCGCCGCGCTTCCTGCTCCCGCACCAGCACCGCGTTCGTCTTGAGCTTCACATTGAATTCCAGTTCGCGTGCGTACTCGATAATTTCAAAGCAGTCGCGCCGCAACAGCGGCTCGCCCCCGCTGATTGTCAGGAAAAATGTGCCGGCCTTTGCGAATTGCCCAATAAATCCCCGGATCTCGCTTGTCGTCAGCTCATCTTCTCCATCGTGCTCCAGGTAGCAGTGTTCGCACCTCTCGTTGCACTGGTAGGTCACGTCCAGGTGCACGCTCAACGGCACGCCCAGGCCCAGCGCCTTGCGGTTCACTTCCTCCATCAAGCTCATGGCGCCTTGCCCGCCCCTGCGCTCGTTTCTACGATCGGAGATTCCGCCAGCAACAATATTCCGTGCGCCGCCAACTCCCTTACGAATTGTTCCGCATCCTGCAGTGCTTCCCCTTGTTTCACTTCGAACACCGGGCAAATGTGTTCTTCCACAATCTTCATTAACGGCGTTTTGCCGTCTGCCGCCTTCCAAATCAAAGCCGCAACCGGATTCAGGTTGAACAGCCTCGAATCCACAGCCGACATGATCACCATCTCCTCGCCGAGTTGCCGCGCCGCTACGCTCCGGCTTCGTCCAACGTAACACTCCTTCATCGAACCATCTCCCATGCGCGGTGATCCGCCGTGAATTCCATTTCCATCACCTCCACACTCGACGCAAAGTGCACCACCGCATCCAGAACCCGTTCGACCAGTTCCTCGTCCTGAGCGAAAAACAAAACGTGCCGCATCAGGGCGCGTATCGCCTCGCACTGCTTCACCGGCCGCAGTCGATTCTCCTGGCTTTGCTTCAGCAGGCACACTCGCTCCACCGGCCCCGATGCGTTTGCGCCCGGCCGCGAAAGTTCACCCGCAAACGGCGTGCCATATGCCCGGTAACCATTTTCGATTCGTCGAACATAAGAGATTTCGTCGGTAAGAACCACGGCGTCGTGCGGCGCAAGCCTCACGGTTGTGGTTTTCCCCGCGCCGGAAATCCCGGCGAAAATGAACGCGCGCCCGTTCCTTATGGCGCTCGATGCATGGACCTGAAAACCGCCTTCCATTGCCAGCAGCAGCGAATGTGTGATGCGCAGCACGGTGTCAATTGAATATGGATTAGCGCATTGGCGAATCCAGCCTTCCCCCCGCTCCAGATCCCATTCCGCCCGGAAATCGCCGCGCTGCAGGCACCATGTCGAGCCCCGTTTGAAAACGCTGACATCCTCGTCAGCCTGCATCTGACTTGCGGTCAATTCAATCTTAAACCGGCACGCCGGTGCCGCGCATGGATTCAAGAATCCCGCGTACCGTTCCTCGATCACTTTGCGAAAGGCAGGATCGCTGGTGCGCAACTCAATGGGAACGCCGCCAATCTCCACCGTCACTCCGGTGGAGTCCAGTGCGAGCTGCACAGTCGCGTCATGCACCGAAGCGCCCGATGACATCACGTGCACTCCGTTTTTGTTTTGCCCGCCACCGCGGTCAGCGGCTCATCCCGATGAAAATACTCTGCCTTCATTGCCTGCCAGCCCAACAGAAGCGCCCCCGCAATTTTGGAGCGGCGAACAATCACGCGCAGGGCGCGCTGCCGCACTCCTATCGTTCCCTTAAGCTTTAAGGACTTTCCCCGTCGCTCAATCGAAGTGACGCGGCCCAGTATCTCGCCGCGACGAACCGGCGCGTCCTCATCCGTCAAAGCGTCACCTCGCAATACATATAACGTTGCAGATCCCTCTCCCAAAATCCTCACAACGCGATGCACACGGAATTCGTGGCCTCGCCGGCAAAGAACAATATCTCCGCAGCGTGGAGCGCCATCGCCAAACGACCTCACCGTCAGGCAATCACCCGGATAAATCGCCGGCAACATGCTGCTTCCGCGCGCAACGAATCGCACCTCTGCGAATTCCCGCAATATCTCTGCGGCCAGCTCCAGTTTCAAGGTATCCCTTGAAGGCGCTGCTGCGTTCATCGCTTCCCGCCAGCTCAAGAATTCTTCCGGTTGAATCTGCATTGCGATTGCGTCGACGAAAGCTTTCCGCAAGCCAGCGCCATCGTCTCAAACACCCGCTCGTATTCGAACGTTGGCTTGACGTATGGCCTCCTCTTCTTTGTCCCATCGGGGTCGCCGGTTTCCCGCCCGGCGCCTCCCCCCTTGCGGATTTCGTTCATTGCAAGCCCACCTGCGTGAGTTTGACCGCGCATCCCCCGGTATCTGTCAAAACCGAAGGCTTGGTATTGTTACTGCAAGCTGCATTTTCTCCCTGCGCATTGAAATAGATGCTGGCAGCCTGTGCGGATGCGCTGTTGTTGTCCACAGTCATTCCGCTGGGGCCCAGGCCGTATTCGACAAAGGAGTTGAACGCACCCGTTGCCGGGAAAGCGCTCGCGATATTCGCGGTAGCCATGTTCGTTTGGCTGCTCTGCATAGCCGCGACGAAGAGCGAATCGGCGGCCGTGGTCGCATTATAAAACTCAAGCAGAGGAGCCCATTCGGCACCTGGACCACCGCCCAAATTGACATTATCCGCCGGTGTTCCCGCCGTCATTGCACCGCTCGCGCCAAACGTGACTCCATAAACGAAAATATCTCCGCTCACCGTCGAACTGGCCGAGCACGGTTGGCTCACCGTGCCGGTGACTCCGGCCACATAAATCAGCGCGCCCGCCGTCATGGGACTGGTGTAGTAGATGTTGTTGAAGACAGGCGCGTGCATGTTGCACTGATTCCCCGCGCCAATTTGCGCCACGATGGGGGAACTCAAGTCCATCTTGGCTTGCACCAGCACGCCGTATCCCCCGCTGTTTCCCGACCCGCTCACCGCGTAAACAAATCCGTTCACGCCATCCACGAGCGGCGGGTCCACGATGCCTCCATACATCTTGCCCGGAGCGCCATCACCTACCGCGAGCGACTTCACCGTTCCCGTCTGCGATACCGCATACAGCTTCCCGTCCGAGCAGCCCACGTACACATTGAGCGTCACAAAATCCAGTACCGGGCCAGTGAGCGTCCCGCTGCACACCGGTACCGCTCCGCCTGTTCCCCAGCTTGTATCGAGACTCGGTGCCGGCTTGGTGCCACCCTTGCAATCCGCATTTACGGATGTGCAAAAAACGTCCTTGATGCGATACAAAACCCCCACATCGTTTCCCACGTAGGCCACATCGCGCACGTAGTCCACGAACGGAGATGAAAGGGTATCTGTGCCGCTGCTGGAACTACCCAGCGCCAGGTCCGTCGCCGTGCCGCTCCCCGCCAACGGCGCATTCCCCGTGAAACTGTTGATTGTCTTGGGTGTCAGAACGTACTGCAGGTTCGTTGCAACTACTCCATCTCCCGTTTTGAACGCCAAAACATGAAAGTGCGCCGCGCTCCCCGCAATGGATTCGACGAAAGCAATCTCTGTGCCCGTATTGCTTGCATTGTTAGGGTCAAAAGAAATCACCGGCGAGGCCGGCACCGCTCCGCCTCCGCTGATTCCTTGAACGTTGTAGGACCAATAAACCGTCGCCGTGGTGCCCAAGTCCGATCCGCTCGCCGTGCGATTGCATATGCCATTGACGCCGGCCGTTCCACTGTAAAGCTGGTTAAAGGCCACGAGATTCGGCTGCGAACCGCCGCCCTTCGTCGCTATGGGGAATACCACGTAGTCGTTGGCGCAACTCGGCGCTTGCGTTACGTCAAAGCTGTATTTCGCCGGGTACATCCCCGGCGCTGTGCCGGCCGTACCAAGGTAAATACTCCAATCGCGTTGCAACGCGGGACCCACGGGCCGGGGCCGTGGTCGTGGCCGCGGAATGGGACGCGACGGCGGAAATCGGTAGCGCATACTTTCAGGCCGTTCACGCCAGCTGAAAATGGCTCGTGGATCGGAACTCGCCTTATTCACATCATCGAAGTAACCCCAATTCGAATAGACGACGTGGCGCGTGCTCCAATCCCGGAATTCCGGCACGCGTTCGTGCTTCACCACCCTGCCCCCTCCGGGCATTGCACCACCAAGGAATGTCAACGCGGCAGTTACCGCCAGCAAAACTCCAACTTGCAACGTCCTCTTGCCCTGCATTGCCTTCCTCCCGCTGGCCTTGTTGCCATGCTCGTCTGCTACGCTCACACAACGAACGTTGGTAAAACTCGTACCTAAGGTAATGAGCGAGATTGACGCTGAACCCGCTGGGAAAGCTCAAAGAGCTTATGCATGGGAAGCGGGGAGAGTCCCAATGACCGCCGTGGCGGGCTCGCCTTCTATTAGAAACTCTCCGTCGGGGGGTACCCGTCAAGAATTGGCTGCTGGTGCCAAACAGTTAACGATTAACGCGTTATTGAGGCTTTCTCCTCTTGTGTTCAGCCTGCGGATATCGCCAGATCAGACGCGGCAGGTGTACCAACTCGGAAGTCTGGCGGCAGGATACTGTCCCGTATAGACTTCGGGTGCTCTTTGTCGTCTTACCAACCGCCTTCTACAGCCTCTATCCCTCGCTGCCGCCCATCGCTCACCTCGTTGCCCGGCAGCCGTGCTCCGCGCATCTCCGCCGATGAAGTGGACGTCCACAAGTAAGGTTGGCTCGCGAATTGTCTCGGCGTGCATTTCACATATTTCTTGAAAACCGAGGCAAAGTACGCCGGGTTGCAGAATCCACACCGTTCGGCGACTTCCGCTACGTTCAGTCGCGGGTCCAGCAAGGTCCTTTTCGCCAGTTCCACCCGCTGGCGGATCAGATACTCTTCCAGCGTCATCCCCGTCGTCCGCCGGAACACCCGGCTGACGTGCCCGGTCGAGAGATGCAGCGCTTCCGATAGCTCTTTGATCTTTACCTGCGCGATCCCTTTCTTTTCAACAAACCCGTGGATCGCGTTCACGATCTTCTGTTCTCGCTGGCTGAACGTTGACGCTATCTGCCGCGCCAGCGTCTCCGCAAACCGCCGGAACGCCTCGCACGCCGCGAATGGGCTTGGCCCGTTCAGCACTCCCGACAACGCTTGTTCCTTTGCCACGGTGATCTGTTCGCGGTCCGCCCCCAACCCAATGACTTCCAATGCCATATGCTCGATTCCCCAAGTCAGTAGCGCCCGCGACTTCTGGATACTTCCCGGCGCGTGATCTACGGGAACCGCATGCGCCAGGAATTCCCGCATCACCGCGCTCATGTCGCCCCCTTGTTGTAACGCCTTCACCAGCCGTTCGAACGTCTCCATGGGGCGTTTCACTTTGCTTGCCGGATCTTGAAAAAACGTGATCGAAACGCTGTCCGAATCCAGCGCCGCGCACCCCTCCAGATACGCATGCATCAGCTCCACCGGTTGCCGATGCGCTGCGCTGATCCCGATTCGTGCCGTCATTCCGGCTCGCTCCCGAATCGCGTTCAAGATGCTTTGCGCCATCTCCTGCAGCCAGATCCGCTCGTGTGCCGCGTTGCGCGAATCGTGGCTCGTGAATATGCACACCTCACCCGGGCGCACCACCATCGAAAGCGTATTCGCCCAGTTTTGGCAGTTATCTTCCACCAGGTGCGACACCCGGTTCAGCGTCATCCGCTCGCTCAACTTCTGCGGTTCTTCGCCTCTTTCGCCGATCTGCGCGATCTGCATCACCATCACTCGATTGGGCAGGCATTGCAGCCCCGAGCGCCTCGCAAAGGCATTCAATTCTTGCCGGTCCCCCGACTCGCCGGACAGCAGGATGGACGCCAGTTCCTTGCGATTCAATGCCAGCTCGCGGTCATGCGTCCTCTGGAAGTCACCCATAATTTTCAGCCGCTTCCACGAGTTCGCCAGGTACCGCGCAAACAGCTCCATCACCCGCACCATCTCCGCCACTTGCGTCTGATCCACCACCGGCACCCGGTAGTACGCCGCTTCCAGGCTCTTCATGTTGATATGCGATTGTCCCGCCAGATTCTCGCGCACAAACCGGAATCCTTCGGGGGTCGGCGCATGGGTCAGCACCTGCCCTGAAAAAAGTGTGCCCAGATACTCCTCTTCGCAAATCACCGGAACCGCTATGTCCGTCAGCCCTACGTGACACGCATACACCTGCGAACACCCCGTTTGCTCGCACCGTCTCTTCGCCGGTACGTCCGATTTCGCGCACGTTTCCTCCTCGTGCGCCCCATACCCATGCACCAGGTCGCAGAACAAACTGCTCGGCGAGTTTCGATTCCCCGGGATGCTTCCGGCGGGCTGCAATTCCACGAGCGCGTCTTCCGTCCCTACTCGGCTCTTGTACCGGTCCTTCGACGGCTCCAGCTCTTCGTCCTCTTCCTTCCACATCAGTTCCACGTTTCGTATCGGCCCAGACTTGTTCACCATCAATAGAAAATGTTTAAATAACTCCAGATCCTTTTGAAATTCCTGCTTTAGAGTTCCGTTTAGGAATACTCGCGATTTCTTCACCATGACACGCTCTCCCTGCTTCAGTGTCAGGCAGTCTAGTACAATCCCACCTCTCTGAAAATCATTTATTTAATGATCTGTCGTTTTATCGCTCTCGGCATGTGCCCGCAGCGTCAACCCGCCATCCACTACCAGATCGCTTCCGGTCACGAACGAGGAGCCTTGCCCCGCAAGGAATAGCACCGCATCGGCTACGTCGGCCGGCAGCCCTCGTCGTCCTAGGGGGTGCAGCGCCCTCGTGTACGCCGCCAACTCCGCCGAATTCGCCGCCTTCTTCAGGTATTCGTCCCACAATCGCGTATCGATGTACCCCGGGCACACGGAATTCACGCGAATGTGCCGTGGCGCCAACTCCAAAGCTAGATTCCTCGTCAGGGCGATCAGGCCGGCTTTCGAACAGGCATACGGTATCGAACCCGGGAACGCATGCGTCGCGTGCACCGAACTGATGTTGACGATCGCTCCCCCTTCCGCGGGGAACAGCGGCAGCGCCGCCTGGGTCAGCAGAAACGCGCCACGCAGATTCACTTTCAGAATCAGGTCCCACTCCGCCATCGTCCATTCGGAAACCGATCGCTCCAGTTCAATCCCGGCATTATTCACCAGCACGTCCAGATGGCCACCGCGCTTGCGAACTTCTTCGATGGCCCCGCGTACCTCTCCTTCTTCACGCAAGTCCGCTGGAAGAAAAATCAGGGGAACCCCGGAACACGGGCAGTTGGATTTCGCGGCCGCGGCTTCCCCGGCCTTTCGGTCACAATCCAGCACGAATACGCTCGCCCCCTCGCGCTGAAATCTCTGCGCAATCGCCAATCCGATCCCCTGGGCGCCGCCGCTGACCACGGCCACGCGCCCCGCCAGTTGTCCCGCGCTCTTTCCGTTGCCTGACGTACTCATGCCATTCCTCTCTGCTGCTGGCTCACGCGTCTGCTCACTATTTCTCTGCCGCTATCTCCTGCAAGAAAATCAGCTCTGAACTGTCCGGTACTCCCAACTCAACCTTCAATCCATCCGTAAGCAGTGCTTCTCCGTCGATCTCGCGATCCGGCGACGTCTGATCTTGGAAGTGCAACCGGTAGCGGCGTTCCCGCTGCAACCCTTTCAACGCAAACGAATGGCTCGCTTCCGTTTCGATTGACCCGCGGAAGGCGTACACTACGCCCTCTCCCCGCGCCGCATCGAAGTACTCCATCGCATCCCAGTGCAACCCATCGGGCCGCGCCGAGATATGATATAGATCCGCATCCCGAATCAAGGGCCGCAATTTCTCTTTGTACAGCCCAAACTCCTCTTTCGCGGCCTGGTGCTGTTCCGCTGTCCACGCCGTCGTGTCCAGCATGATCGTCAGCCAGCCCATCATCCCGCTCCGCAGCATGTACCGGAAATTCTCTATCCGTGGCACCGGCCATTTCTCCACGTAGGTTTCCAGCATCGCCGCCGGCAATACGTGGCTCGCATCGTAAAACGCTTGCCGGTTCGAAAGCGGATCATACGAATCCGTGATCGAGAAATAGTCTCCGTGCGACGCGCTCCCGAAATCCACCATCCTCCCGCCGTCATTGCAGATTTCCAGCAGCAACCCGGGATGATTCTTTCGCAAGTTCGCATAAATGGAGTAGTAGGAGCGCACCGCGTGATAGCTCACATCCGTCGAGTTCGCACTCTCCACCCAAAACGAACTTCCCGCCTTGCGAATCTTCATCTTTGCGGGGTCAGGTGGTGCGTGCGGGTGGTCCTTGCGCGCGCATCCCTGCGCCACCAGGTACCCGTCGTGCTCCAGCATGTCCAGGTGATAGTCGCTGACGATTCTCTCCGTCTCTTTTTCCGCCCATTCCTTCGCTTCCGGCACTCCGATATCAATCGTCTGCCCTTTGAAATCCTCCGGCTTCCAATCCGCCGGCGTGTCCGCCACCACCCAGTCATTCACCTTGGCGTCGCGCACGTTCAACGCGCCCGGTTCCCTATCCAGCGCCGCCTGCGTCCAATCCACCCACAATCCAAACTTCAATCCCAGCCGGTGCGCTTCATCCGCGATTGGCGCCAGCCCGTGGGGGAACTTCTTCGGGTCCGGATACCAGTCGCCGACCCCGCGGAACCATCCCGCGTCGATGTGGAACATCTCAAATTGCAGCTCCGCCGAATCGTGCAGCATCCTCTCCGCCAGCCCCTCGTCAATCGCCATCCCGCTTCCCCAACTGTTGTTCACCAACTCCGGGTACTTCGGATTCTTCCACGCCTCCGCATTCGTCAACACTTCTCTTACCCAGCGTCTCAATACGTTTCCCGCCGCATCTATCCCATCATTACTTCCGCCCAGGAACACCACCGGCGTCTCGAAACTCTCCCCGGCCTTCACTCTCGTCCGGAATGGTCCGGGATTCGGATTCAGCCCCGCCTTCCCCAGCAGCGAATCTCCCTTCCTTTCCAGTTCCACTCGCGTCCGCCCGCTGAATTCGATCCCCACGTACCAGCCGCTCTCCCGCCCGCCGATGCGCTCCACCAGCGTCCACGGTATGATCTCCCGCGCCTCCCCTTCCTCCGGATGCGCATACGTACTCGAGAATCCTTCCCAGCGGTAGCCTTCCCCCGGTGTAACCACATGCGTGCCTTCTGCCGATGGTTTCCCTTCGCCCTTCTCGATATACACCTGTCGCAGCGCCGCTCCCGGTTCCAGCTTCCAATCCAGGCTCACGCTATCCACAAATGGCAGCCACACCTCCCGCGCATCCAGATTCTCGATGCGCATGCGGTGCTCGATCGGTCCGTAGCTCGCGCGTGCTTCCCACTCCCAGGTCAATCGCAGTTTCGGTGCAGCACACTCATACACAAACGTCACCCTCCGCGCCTCACTCTTACTCGCCTCTTGGTTCAGCTCCCACCGTACGGAAACGCGCTTCCCCTCTATCTCCGCGCTATCAATCAGTTTCTCAGTCGCGCGGTTTGTCCATACTGTCTTGTCTTTGGTCCGCAGTTCCGTCAAGCGCGGCCCGCCATCCGTTGCTTCCAATCGTAAACTCGTATCGCTGGTCGCAACCGTCCCGCTTACCTGGCCATGGCTGGGGAAGGGAACTACTGCAAGAAGCAGCAGGAGGGACACCCCTGCAGTGGCGCATTTCATACGTGATTCTCCAGAATGCATCCCGGGGCCAGCTCGGGGTGGTGAGGGCGGCCCCGGGAACTCCACAAACTTACCCTGAAACCCGATCCGAATTCCGTCTTCCCAAAATCTGTCATTCCGGCATTTGCCATTGCGAAATCTGTCATTCCGACCGGAGGGACGGCGGTTTTCGCCGCCCCGGGGCGGAGGTACGGTTTTCCATCGCACGCTTATTGTGCGATGAATCTCTCTTCAGCTTCGCCGTTCAGGCCTAGAAGAAGATTCTCAATCCCAGCTGCATAATCCGGATTCCGTTCTTGCCTTGCACTCCTCCAAATGTCAAGGAGTTCGGGTTATTGTCGATGTTCCCGTAATTCGCGTGGTTGAAGATGTTCTGCGCTTCGACGCGGAATTCTGCGTACCGCGTCTCGCTCGCCCCCAGGTAGAACTTCTTCAGGATCGTCGCGTCCGTCAAGAAGCTGCCCGGGTTCCGCACGTTCGGGAATACAAACGCGGCATTGCTGAATCCATAATTCGGTGTGGTCACAAACGCCGCGGGATTGAAAACCCCCACCGGATTTGCATTCGTGAATCCGCCGTTGACGATGATTCCCTTTGAATAGTTTATGTTCGAATTCTGGTAATTCGTACCCGGCGCCAGCGACCACCGGATCGCCGCTCCCGGTACCGTTACACCGTTGGCCTCTCTCGGCATTAGCACCGGCGTTCCTTTCGGGTTGTAGGTGGTCACGCCTGCAATCGCCCAGCCTCCCAGCACCGCATCAATCACCTTCTGGCTCGCGCCGCTTCCTCCGCTCAGGAACTGTCGGCCGTGGCCAACCGGTATGTCATAGTTGTAGTTAAACAGGAACGTTTGCGGCATTTCGTACAATGCCAATCCGTAGCCTTCCATCAGGTTGTGCGGATTCTGCAGCAGTCCCATTGAAGCCGGCGTGGAATGCTCAGGGTCTTTGCCTTCCGTGTTGGTCAGCGTTTTGCGAATGCTATAGGCGCCCAGGAGCGTCAACCCGCGCCAGTTCCGCGATTGCAACTGCAAGTTGAAGAAGCTGGAGAAGGACTTGCCCCAGGTCGCTTGTCCGGGCGACAACTGGCTGTACTGCGGCGAGCCGCCCAGTAGTTGGGACAACGCAACCGTTGGCTCGCTGTCAAACGTCTGCGACTGCCCGTAGAACGGGTTGGGAACTTGATTCAGTAACTGCGCCCCCAACGAGTAGTACTGCACTGGTATGTTATTCGTGCTCCAGTTCGTTACCTGTGTCAGAAGGTGGATGCCCCGGATTCCAATGTAGTCAGCGGTCAGCACCCAGTGCGAACTCAACTGCCGCTGCACGCTCATTTGCCAACTGTAATCCTCAGGGCTGTTCTGATGGCTTAGTAAGACGCCGTTATTGGCTGGGGTTCCTGACGCACCGAATGTCAGGGCGCCATAAGCAGCGTTCGTGGATGCAGGCTGATGGTATCCGAGCGGCAAGCCATTCGACTGCACAGGAAAGGAATTACTGATGCTGCTGATCCAGTGCTGTCCATCGAGTGACGGTGTCTGCTGGAAAGTCACCGTGGGATAGTAGAAACCGTACCAGTCCGTGGCCAGTCCACCAAGGCCCTGGTAAATGATTCCCGCGCCCGCTCGCAGCGTTGTCTTCGTGTTCAAGGCATACGCGATTCCCAGCCGCGGCTGGAATTGCATCCAGTCCGTCCCATACAGGTTCTTCTGCGGATACTCAGGCGTGTTCACCAGGGCGGTGCGCCCCGTTGCGCCTGCGGTCACCCATTGCGGCAAGCCCAGTCCATCTAGCCCTGGCACCGCAGCCGTTACTTGGCTCCAGTCCCACCCTGCATTCGGAGTCAGCACGTTCTTCGCATTGGGGTCGTACGTCAGGCTACCCAAGGGATACCGGGATTGCCGTCCTCCGTCGTGGTCCCAGCGCAATCCCATCTGAATTGTCAGTTTGTTGTTCACTTTCCAGTCGTCGGTGGCATATCCCGCTTCATTCCATCCGAAGGGCGCTACGTTCCAGTTGCCCCACTGGAAGAAACTCGAGGAACCCATCATTAACTCGGCCAGTTGATTCCCTGACAATCCATCATTGGCGTTCCAGGTTTGGTTGGACCCACCGCCGGCATTAAGCCACGCAACGCCGGTGTGGTCGCCGCCGTTCTCGTCAAATCTCACGAAGTACAGTTCAAATCCTGCCTTGATCGTGTGCCGGTCGATCACCCTCGTGAACGACACCGAACCGTTGGTCGTCTGGTTGATGAACGTATCGAACTCGGATCCTCCAATATTGGAATACGGGCTGATCTGTATTCCCGGAGGTATGTTCTTTGTTTGCCTCTCTGGGTTATTCACTAGTAGCGGATCGAATCCCCACGTGGTTGTGTCAATACTCGGATCCGATACCATCCCCAATCCAGATACCCCGTCGCTGTATACTTTCGCCGTTCCAGCTCCCAAATGCACATCCAGGATCGACCGCGGCGAGATTACGTAGGTGTATAGCAAACTCCCGCTCCAATTTCGGTCCGTGGTCAACGATTCGGCAAGGCCCCCGCCCGCCGAGGGGGAGGTAACGGTCAGGCCCGATTCACTGATGCTGATGTTGAATCGCTGGTTGTTGGTCAGGTTATGGTCCACCCGCAGGAAAAAGCGGTCACTCGGCAGGCTGAGGCCAACAGACTTCCAGTAGTTGTTGACGTTGCTCGTATTTGTGTCCGGCGCGTGATTCGGCTCCGGGTACAACGACAGGTAGTGCGCAAACACCGTGCTCAGCGTCGTGTAGCAATTCCCCGTCGCGGCGATGGTCACGCAAGTTCCCGCGGCTGGAATCTTGTCATTCGGGAATTCTGGACGCACCCAGTTTCCTAACGAATCAGTGTAGCCGTTGAACGGGTCGTAGATTTTCGTTAAGACCGGCTGATTGTTTACGCTTTGACCGGGAATGATGGTTTGCGAAAAGTCCCCCTGCCGTTCCAGGTCCGTGGGCACCGAGCTCTTCGTCACGTAACCCTGGCTAAATCGCTCTCCTTCCCATCCAAAATAGAAGAATGTCTTGTTTTTCCCTTTGTATACCTTCGGGATCCACACCGGCCCGCCAACCGCCACCCCGTAGTTGTTCTGGTGGAACGCTTGCTTGGTCACATCGGTCGCGTTGTTCATCCAGCCGTTCGAGTTCAACGACTGGTTCCGGAAATATTCAAACAACCGCCCATGATAATCGCTCGTTCCGCTCTGTGTGTTGATCGAAATCACTCCGCCCGAATATCTTCCGTGGTCCGCCGTCAGCACTCCGCTCTCCACGCGAAACTCCCCGATCGAATCCGGTGTCGGAATCGACCGGTTCGGCGTGTTCCACTCCATGTCTTGAACGAGGTTTCCGTCCACCGATATCGTAGTTCCATTTACCTGCCCGCCGGCCACGGAATACGATGTGCCATGATTCCCTACGTTATATCCGCCGTTCGGCCCTAGGCTGAGCATGTTGTCGCTCAGCGGCCCCTGCCCTTGCACTGCCGGTGTTACGCTGGTCAGTTCCAGCGTGCTGCGATCCAGTTGCGGCAATTCCGTGATCATCTTGTTGTCCAGCGTAGTCGAGTGGCTGGTCTGGTCCGCCGAAATCGTCAGCGGCACAAACTCTTCCTGTACCGTCACCGTCTGCCCGGCGCTCGCCACCTTCAACGTCAGGTTCACCGTTATGTGGTCGCCCGTCTGCAGCGTCAACCCGCTCTTTTCCAGCGGCCCAAATCCCTGCCGCGTCACGCTGATCTTGTACTGTCCTGGCAGCATTTCCGGGATCACGTAAAACCCCGTATCGTTTGTCGTGCTGGAATACATCACTCCCGTCGCCGCGTTCGTCGCTACCACTTCGGCGTCCGGCACTACCGCTTTGCTTTGATCTTCGACGATCCCGCTGATCTGGCTGTTTGTGGACTGCGCATACACTCCATTCGCCGTCCCCAGCATCAGTCCCGCTCCAGCCAACAGCAGCACGACCAAAGACACATTGACCCACGCGAGCTTCTTGCTAGTTTTCATGGTTTTCTTTCTCCCAACCCGGGTTTCCACTTCTCTCTCGACTGGACAAACTGCTTCGACTCAGGGAAATTTGCCTATACCCTATCGGTATCCACGCCCGTCTTCTATGTAGGATCAGGATTATTCTTTTGTTTAATGGATGGGCTCTTGCCAGAATTCCAATACGTCCATTCGCTCTTTATTCCACCAGTTCTTCAATCACTACCTTCTGGTCTGCTTGTATGTCCTTTAAATTCTGTATCTTGCCCGACGGCCACCGTATCTCCAGGTTGCCTTTGCTCTCTTCTCCCAGCCCGAAGTGCACCACCAGTTCGCTGCTCGATCCATAACCCACGCTGTTGGCCACGAATCCCACCTGCGCCCTCTTCCCAGTTTGGCAAACGACTCGCGCCCCCAATGCCGATCTGTTACTTTTCCTTCCTACTAACTTCACCCTCAGCCAGTGCCTCTTCGCACTCCGATTCATCCACAACTCCCCGGCTTCATTGATGCACGTCACCGCCATGTCTATCCGTCCATCATTGTCAAAATCCGCAAACGCCACCCCGCGGTGTCCTCGCTTCACCGCAAAGTCACTCCCCGCCAACTCCGAAACATCGCTGAACTTCCCGTTCTCATTCCGGAATATCCGGTTGGTTTGCGGCTCATTCGTGTCCAGCCCGCCGCACGCCACGAACAAATCCCTCCACCCATCGTTATCCAGGTCCACCAGCCCGCAGCCCCAGCCATTCCACCCTCGGCTCAATCGCAAGAGCCCGCTCGTCGCGCTGGTATCCTCAAAACTGCCGTCCCCCCTGTTCCGGAACAGCTCATACGTTTCTCCGCGCAATCCCGTCATCACGATGTCCGGCAATCCGTCTCCGTCGTAATCCGCAAAGTCCGCTCCCATCCCGGAGATTTGCCGCCCGTCTCCGTTGTACGCGACTCCCGCCTCCATCCCGATTTCTCGAATCTTTCCCTTCTCAAAACGCAGCAGCAAATTGCGATCATTGTCGTTGGCGATGAAGATCTCCGGCCGCCCGTCGCCATCGAAATCCGCAACGGCCAGTCCCATCCCCTTGCCCAGGATTTCGCTCAACCCCATCTCTCGCGATACATCCGTGAACGTTCCATTTCCATTATTGTGATAGAGCTGCAGCGGTTCCGCGTGGTACATGTCCGGATGACAGTACGCCCGCGTCTCAGTGCTCAGTCCGCCGCACACCGGGTCCGTCCCCGGCGTCCAATCGCAGTAATTCGACACCAGCAAATCCAGCTTCCCATCGTTGTCGTAATCCACCCACGCCGCCGCCACCGACCACATCTTTTTTCCCTTCGCATCCGCTCCGCCGAAGCCCGCCGCCTGCGTGATGTCCGTGAACGTGCCGTCGCCATTATTCCTGTAAAGAAAGTTGCCGTGCACGCCCACCACATACATATCTTCCAGGCCATCGTTGTCGAAATCGCCCACGGCCACGCCCATGCTGTAGCCGCGTCCCTCCACCCGAGCCTTCTCCGTCACGTCCGTGAACGTGCCATTCCGGTTGTTCCGGTACAGCCGGTTGTAGAATTTCGCCTCACTTTTCTCCAGCGACGGCAACGCCGCCCCATTCGCGCAAAAAATATCCGGCCAGCCATCATTGTCAAAATCAATCACGCCCAATCCGCCCAGCACCGTTTCCACCTGATATTTCCGCCCCGCCGCCGCATTCCGCAGCACAAAATCAAATCCACAACCCGGCGCCGCATTCTGCAATTGGATGGGCCCCTCCACTGCCCGCGCCATTCTTCCCCACGGCGCCGCCAGGCACACCCCTCCCAGCGTCCGCAAAAAATCGCGCCGCCTCATTCTTCCTTCCCCTCTTTTTCCTGCTTTGAAGTCCGCTGAAACCGGTTGGAAAGTTCCTTCGCTGCCGCAAACGCGCGCTCCGCCTCTTCTGTGCGCCCCATCCGCCGCAATATCGTCCCCAACTGATAATGCAGGCTTCCTTTTTCGTCCGGATACCCCGCTTCCAGCGCCGGCGCCAGGATCTTGTACGCCTCTTCGTACGCCCCTGTCTGCGAACACGCCGTCGCCAACTCCACTCGCGTTGTCGCATCTTTCGGATTGCGCTTGGCCAATTCCCTCAAGTAAGGAAGTGCTTCGCTGTACTGCCGTTCCTCCATCGCCGCCTGCGCCAGCACACGCATGGCCGGTAGTCTCTGCGGATCAATCCCCAACGCTTCCTCCGCACTCGTCCGCGCTTCGTCGTTCTTCCCCGCCGTCAGTTGCGCCTCCGCCAGTCTCTCCCACGCGCTCGGATCCTTCGGGCGTCCCTTCACTGCCTTCTGATACTCCGCTACTGCACCCTCGCTATTGGCCTGCAGGCGCAGCAGCACGTCGCCGCGCATCAGGTGTTCCACCGCATCATCCTCCTGGGATTTCTGCAGACTCGCCGCTACCTGCCCCGCCTCCCTCGCGTAGCACCACGACAGCAAATACCTCGCTTCCGTTGCCTCGCTCTTCTCCGCCAGCCCGCGCTCCAATGCCGGAATTCCTACCTTGCAATCTCCCAGCCGCCCCAGTGCGATTCCCCTCATCGCCCACCCTGCCGCGTCATTCGCCGCCGGCACCCTCCTCGCCACAACGTTTTCCCATCTCTGCTCTTGGAACAATTCCGCTTCCGTGACCTTCACTTCCATCGTGGGTCGCGGCAACTCGCCTCTCAATTCTTCCGCCTTGCAAACCGTCTTTACGCAGTGCAGAAACACGCCCGCTGCTCCTTGCACCGCAACTCCGTCCTTCGGCGCCAGCGTCCCCGGCCACCATTCCGTCATGCGCGCAAGTATCCCCGGCGAACGCGCCGCAATTGCATTCAACTTCTCCTCCGCCAAATTCCAGTCCACGCCTCTGGCCGCCAGCAACGCCTCTGCCTCCAGCACTCCAAGATCATCCGGAGTGTTCTTTCGCGCATTCTGCAAACTCTCCTCGCCCTCCGCAATCTCCCCGTTCAGGATCAGCGTCTTTGCCAGTTCACTCCACGTTTCCGCCGCGTCATCCAGCGATCCCGCTCGCGCCAGCAATTCCTTCCGCGTCGCATCCTCCGCGGGCCGGCTCATCGCCTCCAATCGGTACTCTGCCGCCAACCCGCCCTTCGTGCTCCGCAACTCCCCGGATATCTCCGCAAATCGCGCCAGATAGTAGCTCACCGCCGACATCTTCGCCTGCGATGATTCCGGCGCTACTTCCAGCGCTTTCTCATACGCGCTCGCTGCCTCGCCGTACCGCTGCAGAGTTCCATTCGCTTCTCCCAGGTATTCCTGCGGAAACTCTTCCCTTGGCCGCTGCCGCGCCGCTTCCTTCAAAAATCGTACAGCTTCTTCCGCCTGCCCGCTTCGGAGCAAATCAATTCCCAGCAGCAGGTTCGCGAAGTATTCTTTTGGCTGCAATTGCCAGGCGCGTCGCAAGAGCGGAATCGCCGTTGCGTAGTCATTCTTCTGGTGCGCTGCAAACCCCTGATGCAGCAGCGTCTCAAACGGTTCTCCCTTGTTCGTTTGCTCTTGCGCGTCCGCGATACCCGCCATCACGGGCGCCACCACACCCAGCATCACAGCAAGAATCACTCGCATTCTTCGGCCCGGCACTTCGATAACCCTCGTCTTTCCTGTGGCTTTCTTCGTGCATCAGCATACCCTCCCCACGCGGCGCCAACAACGCGTGTCTGAATTTGTGAAGGAATATCCAATATCCGTTTATTTTTCTCGTGCCATCCCGCTATGCTCACTCGCAGAACCTGTGGGCTCGAACCTTTCTCCATGCGCCATCCTGTTCCATTATTCGTTCCGGCGCTGTTCCCGTTCTCTCCACACGTCCTGGAAAGGGAACTCGTACCATGCCCGATCTGAAAGTGGATGATTGCTGGTCCTACTGTGGCCTCCCCGCCGTACTCCTTGAGAATCGTTTCCTCCGCGTCCTCATCCTTCCTTCGGCGGGCGCCAAAATCTGGCAGATCACTTACAAGCCCCTCGATGCGGGCCTGCTCTGGAATAATCCCCGCATTCTTCCCGCCGCCTTGCCACTCAACTCTCGTTACGACGATGTTTGGAGCGGCGGTTGGGACGAACTTTTCCCCAACGACGAAGTCGCCACCATTGACGGCGAATGCTACCCCGACCACGGCGAACTATGGACCGGCCGCTGGCATGCCGAAACCTTCACCGGCCTCGACGAAGTCGGCGTCATCCTCACCTTCACCACTCCCATCAGCTCCATCCGTGTCGAAAAAACCATCTCCCTCCGCCGCGATGATTCTCGCCTTCGCTTCCGCCACCAGTTCACGAATCTCGGCGCGGCCCCCTTCCCGTTCCTCTGGAAGCTTCATCCCGCCTTTGCCGTCTCCCCGCAGCACCGCATCGATTTCCCCCCCATGCAGGTCCAGCTGGATCCCGCCTTCGCCGGCACTCTTTGTGGCGCGGCCTCTCCCTTCTCCTGGCCTCATGCGCAGCTTGCTTCGCGGCAAATCGATCTTCGCCGCATCCCCAACGCCGAAGATCGCCGGCTTTACTTTTTTTATGGTACGGAATTGCAAGACAGTTGGTGTGCGCTCACCAACACCGCCACACGTCTTTCCTGCGGACTGCGTTTCGATCCCAGCGTTTTCAGCTCTTGTTGGCTCTTCGCCAGCTACGGCGGCTGGCGCAATTATAATGTTGCCGTCCTCGAACCCTGTACCGGGTACCCTCTGAATTTTGAGGCCATGCGCAGCGCCGGCCGCGCCCTCACCCTGCCGCCGCAACGCTCGCTCCAAACTACCGTTCTGTTCTCAGTTCAGGAAAATGTACGTTCCGTAGCCAACATCGATCCCGAAGGAAGGATTTTCGAGGTTACATCTTGACGCCGTTTGCCCGCCACTTTGCCGCCTGCCCCGCCGTCCCTGTGGCGCAGCGCGGGTCTTCGAGCACTGCGGTTTTTCTCTTCGTTTTTCTTTACCTCTCTCACTTCACCGCACCCGCCGTCCTCGGCTCCAGCGACAACAAGATCGCCGCCACAATCGCCAGCAATATCCCAACCGCCTGCAACCCCGAAAGCTTCTCGTGCAAAAAACCCACCGCCAGCGCCACCGACAGCAGCGGATAAAGCGAAATCAGCGAAATCACGATCGACGCTTTTCCGCCCGATTCCAGCGCCGTGAAGCTCGTCAGAGCTCCCAATCCGTTTAACGCTCCACCCACCACCGCCAGCGCGAAAATATACAGCCGCACGCGCCAGTGCATCGGCGCCGTCAACGCCAGCACCACGGAAATCGCGATCATCGCGTACGCAAACCAGAGAAACGACAACTCGCTCGATATCCGGTTCGTCGAAAGCTTCTGCGTCACTCCGGTAACGCCCCAGAAAACCAGGGCGATGATGGTGAACAACAGCCACGCTGCGGGAAAGATGCTCATCATTTAGCTCGGCCGGCTCAGGATGTAGATCGCCACAAGCGCCAGCGCCAGTCCTATCTTCTGCGCCCGGCCCATGCGCTCGTGCAAAAACAATGTTGCCAAAATCACCGTCACCAAGGGGAATAACGCCGTCACTGGAATCACAATGGACGCCTTGCCTCCAATCACCAGCGCGTGAAAAAAGGCGATGTTCCCCGTCCCGCCCAGAATCCCGGTCAGGAACGCCCAGCGGATTCCGCTGCTTCGTTGCTCGCCTCCCTTCAATCGCGGCGAGCGCAACAGCACCAGGATCAGCGGCAGCAATCCCAGCGTGAAGTACACCTGGTTTGTGTTGGCATCGATCCCCTCCGAAGCAAGCTTCGACACCAGTCCCCACGCGCCCCACAGCAGTATCGTCACCAGGGAATAGAAAAGCCACGCGTCCATCCCTGCTACTTTCTTGCGTTTCTCTCGTGTTGTCTCTGTATCAGTCGCGGTCATGGCAAACGGGGAATCGCCAGAGCATAACTTTCCTTCCTCCCCATCGCAACCTTCTTAAATGTCGGTTATCTGTTTCTTCTTGCGCTTTCCTGCCTTGCGGGGCAGCGGGCATCCAGTCATCCGCTCTCCAACTCTCAACGCCGCCATCATGTGTTGTAAACTCTCTCCTGTTCATTGATGCAAACTCGCCGGCCGCAAAAGGCCAAACAGGCAGGTTCAACGTGCCAGCTAGCAACTCATCGGAAAAGAAAGTTCTCAGGCTCGACCCGCGCGACAATGTGCTCGTCGCCCTCGCCGATCTGCCCAAAGGTGAAATCGTAAGCTCCCCGGGTCAGGAGTACCTCCTGCTCTCCGATGTGCCGGCCAAACATAAGTTCCTCACCCAAAATCTCTCCGCCGGTGAAGAAGTCATCATGTACGGCGTGCTGGTGGGCAAAGCCACGCAGAATCTTCAGCGCGGTGAATTGCTTTCCACGCGCAATATCCGCCACGCCGCCGCTTCCTTTCACGCAAAAGAGGGCGCAGCGCGATGGAGCCCGCCCGATGTTTCTCCCTGGCAGTCAAAATCCTTTCTCGGATACCGCAGGCCCGACGGCCAGGTGGGCACGCGCAACTATTGGATCGTTCTTCCCCTTGTCTTTTGCGAAAACAGAAATCTTCATGTTCTGAAGCAAGCCTTCGAGGAAGAATTGGGATTCACCTCGCCGCAAATCTATCGCCGCCAGGTTGCGGAACTCGCCCGCCTTTATCGCCAAGGCAACGCCCAGCAAATCAGGGAATTTTCCCTCACGCAAACGCCTCAGGGGCCTGCGTCTCCCAAAATCTTCCCCAACATCGACGGCATCAAATTCCTAGCTCACGAAGGGGGCTGCGGCGGCACTCACGAGGATTCCAACAATCTCTGTGCCCTGCTCGCCGGTTACATTCACCATCCCAACGTAGCTGGCGCAACCGTCCTCAGTCTGGGTTGCCAGCACGCTCAAATCCCCATTCTGCTCGAGGAAGTAAGGCGCCGCGATCCCCATTTCCGCAAACCTCTCCTGATCTTCGAGCAGCAAAAAAGCGCTTCCGAAGCCGCCATGCTTTCCGAAGCCATCCGCGAAACTTTTCTCGGGCTCGCCGAGGCAAACAAATCCGTCCGAGAGCCAGCGCCCTTGTCGCATCTCACCCTCGGCCTAAAATGCGGCGGCTCGGACGGTTTCTCCGGCCTCTCCGCCAACCCCGCCATCGGCCACACTGCCGATCTCCTGGTTGCTCTTGGCGGCAGGGGAATTCTCTCCGAATTTCCTGAACTCTGCGGCGTCGAGCAGGAGCTCATCAACCGCTGTGTCAGCAAAGAAGTCTCCAACCGCTTCGTGCACCTGATGAACGACTATGCCGCGCGTGCCAAAGCCGTTCGTTCCAGTTTTGAGATGAACCCTTCGCCCGGCAATATCCGTGACGGTTTGCTCACCGACGCCATGAAATCAGCCGGCGCGGCCAAAAAGGGCGGCACTTCGCCTGTCACGGCAGTCCTCGATTATCCGGAATATTCCACCGCGCCGGGTCTGCATCTTCAGTGCACGCCGGGAAATGATGTGGAGTGTGTTACCGCGCAGGTAGGTGCCGGCGCCAACGTCGTCTTGTTCACAACAGGGCTTGGTACGCCCACCGGAAATCCCATCGCTCCGGTCCTCAAGATTTCCACCAACTCAAATCTCGCCCAGCACATGCCGGATATCATTGATATCGATGCAGGCGGCATCATCTCGGGTGAGCAAACGATCGAGCAGATGGGTGAACAGATTCTGAATCGCGCAATCCAGATCGCCAGCGGAGAACTCCGCACAAAAGCCGAACTCCTGGGCCAGGACGACTTCATCCCCTGGAAACGCGGCGTCTCCCTCTAAACCTTCGCCATTTGGAGTGCGGCGGCTTGTTTACCCTGAGCCTCGAAGGGCCGCCGCATTTACGCCGTAAGCCATTCCGCAAGAGTCCCGTTCTAGCGACTCCCCCAATCCGTCATTTCAAACGAAGTCTGCGGAGTGAGAAATCTCTCTTCAGTTTTAGATCTAAAGTTAATTCAAGGAATGTCTAACTGACCTCGAGCCCCACAACCTTCATCCGTACCTTCTCAAACTCCACGGTCCCCAGCCCCCGCTCGCTCGCCATTCTCAAATACGGCAAAGCCGCCACATCCAGGTTCCAGTAAGCCTTCGCCACATACGCATCCAGCGCCACCGGATCCGTCCCCGCGATCAGCGTCTTTTTCAACAAAACGTCTTCCAGATTTCCTCCGGTCGGCCCATTGCGCAACAGCACCCGGTAGCAGTCCATCAATGTCAGCGTCGGCTTCATAAAATCCGCCAGGTCCACCAGGCTTTCGTGAATCTGCTGGTGCAACCGGTGCCGTTGCCCCCCCAATATCCCGTACCAGTTCTTCATTCCCAGCGTCGCCCCCGTCAGGCTGTGATGCTTCGCAATGGGAATGTTGATGATTTTGTCGGCCTCCAGAAATGGCTGGAACACCGGCCAGGCCTGCAGCACATCGCCACCCAGGTCCACTTCCTTAAATCGCGATGCCTCCGGCAAAACTACTTCTGCGCCTTCTTGCCGCGCCGCCGCTGCAATGCCAGAGCGCTCAAAGCACCGCCGCGGATCATTGCAGCTCACATCCGTCACAATCACTTTTTTCGCGCCCGCCTCCCAGCACTGCCGCACCACTTCCGCCACCGTTTCGGGATTCGTGTTCGCTGCTTGCTCCGGCGTGCGGTCCCACGCGATGTTCGGCTTCACGATCACCACTTCGGTGCGCCCGATGAACCGGCGTATCCCTCCCAATTCTTCCAGCGCTCGCTGCACCAACTCCCGTGGATTGCCTCCGCGAATCACCGCCAGTTCCGGCAGCGCCGCATTGGCTGCAATCGTGTGATCCCGCCGGGCGCCTACCACCAATTGCTCCACCGGCCGCATACTCCGCTTGCTCAGCCAGTACCCCGCCGCCACCGTGCCCGCGCTAATCCCCGCCAGTCGCAGGATTCGCAGCATCGCTTCACGCCGGTCAATTCCCGTCGCCTTCTCCGCAGCCGTGTTTTCTTTCGTGTCTGCCACAGCGCTAAACCTCAACCAGCTTGATTCGCTTGGGATCGTTCGTCCCCAATCGGTGCTGCGCATCCGCCGCGCCCACCTCGGTCGCCGCCAGCAGCCCCACTTTGGCTGCTACGGCGCCCACAGCCATATTCTTTGGGAATTCTCTGCGGCTCTTTTCGGGTCTCTCGGTCATCTCGTCGCGCTCCTGTGAGCTTCTATCCAACCCAAAAGCCATCTCGCAAATAGCTCCCGGGAGGTCACCGCTTCATTGCCTGCGCATAAACGGCTATCCCGTCATTCCGAACGGAGTCTGCGAAGTGCGGAATCTCTCTGCTCCTGAGACGCAATCACGAGCCACCCTCTAGTGAGCAAGTTTTCTCTCAATCGCCTTCCCCAATACCACCATCCGCTGCTCCAATACCGGCGCATCTTGATACGCCACAATCCTCACCAGGTATGGCCCCTTCCGGAATGTCAGGCTTTGTTTGTACAGCCGCGAAGCGTCTCCCACTCCCGCGCTCGTGGCCGTTCCCGCAGCCTCGGACTCGAATATCGTCTTCGCTCCCGCCGCGTTGGACATCGTGTAAATATCCACCACCACCTGTGCCTGGTCCTTCGATCCGTAATCCGTGGTGGATGTGCTCTTTACCCCAGCCTGCAGGTACTTCTCCGCGTCGCCGTCAATGTAATCAGACAGTTGTGCTGCGGCAAATGTGCGAATTTCTCCCTTCAGCGCCCAACCATGTATTTCGCTCCCCTCGGGAAATCCATGGTCCGGCGGCCCTGAAGCTTTCTTGCAGCCGTAGCCCGCGAACAAAATTCCCGCGAACATCACGCTGGCCGCAACCCGCCAAGCCATCTCCATTTTGTTCATCAGGCACGCTTCTTTCTTTGGTTTAGTAATATCTGGTTGGTCTTCGATCGCGTTTCCCCGATGCTGCTCACCGCCACCGCCGGCTGCCCCTGCACCGGGCACGCATATTCGCAAGCCCCGCAGCCCACGCAGTGTTCCGGATCCACCCGCGGCTGCTTCAACACCTTCACCTGCCCCTTTGCATCAATCACCTTTTCGTCTTGAAGATAAATTGCCTTCGGTGAAGTCGGGCACCATTCTTCGCACACGATGCATTCCGTCGCCATGGCCCACGGCAAGCACCGCCCGCGGTCGTAAAACGCCGTCCCAATCCGTATGGGCTTCGAATCGCTGCTTACGCCCACCACCCACGCCTTTTCCTTCGGCGTAATCTCCCAAATCGCTCCCGGCGGGCAAACTTGCGAACACAGCACGCAACTTGGCTCGCAATAGCCTATACGTGCCACCAGCACCGGCGTCCACAGTCCTTCCAGGCCCGCTTCGCTCACCGCCGGCTGCAGCGCATTATTCGGGCAGACCTTCATGCACTCGCCGCACCGCACGCATCGCGCCAGAAATTCCGATTCCTCCACCGCGCCCGGTGGCCGCACCAGCTTCGCGCTTTTCTCCACCCCAAAAACCGTTGTGCTCCGTAATAGCGGAATCGCCACCGCTCCCGCTGCCAAACCCGTCAGCACCCTGCGCCGCTGCAGGCTTGGCCCCTCTACGCTCTTTCCTCCCGGGAAGAACTTGAACTTTAACCCGTCGTGCGGGCACTCCCCCACGCAGTTCAAGCACAAATGGCATTCCGATTTGCGCCAAGGCACTCCACCAATCGGGTCGTCTCCGCCCTGGCAATACAGCAGGCAGCGGTTGCAGTTGTCGCAGGTAGCTTCATTCTTTTCCAGGCCCAGAATCGACCACCGCGAAACCAATCCCAGCAGCCCTCCCAACGGACAAATCGCCCGGCAGAAGAACCGGTTCACCCAAAAATTCAGCGATACCATAAAGATGAACAGCAGCCCGAGTACTAACCCCTGCCGAAAGTGCGGCTGCTTCAAACTGAGAATCGTCGCGCTCAGGATCGCGTGCAGCACTCCAGCGCCAAACCGCACCACTCCCAAGCCGCTCCCTTCCAGCACCTTCAAGCTCGTGTTGGTCAGGTAGTTCACTGCCGGCAGGACCGAAAGCCCCACCGATCGCGTCAAAAACGAAAACGGGTCCAACCAACCCACCAGCCCCGTCCCCAAGAATGCCGCCACCAGCAGACCGGCCAGAATGTAGTACTTAGTCGTCTGCCACCGCTTATACCGATTGGATTCAATCAGTTGCTTGCCCCTCTTCGCCTCCGATTTCAAGCTCCCGAAGAAGTGATGAATCGAGCCCATCGGGCAGATCCACCCGCAGAAGAAGCGTCCCAGAAACAGCGTGGGAATCAGGACCACCAGGCTCCACATTAGCCCCTTGTAGAGCGCGCGGCTGGCCAGCGCATTGCTTATCGCCACTAATGGGTCTATTTGGAAAAACAGGTGTACCGGGTAACTCAGCCGCACATCATCCCCGCTCAATCGTACCGATGCCCGGTATTCGGTCCGCACGAGCAGCACCAGGAACAGGGTAAGGAACAAGATCTGCGAGCCAAGTCGCAGCCGTTTCAGGGTCGTATGACTCACCGCTCAAGTTTGGCAAGCCGAAACCCCACCCGATGTGACCCGTGTCACGCTGCCCTGTAGCGCAGGGAGAGCCCGCGCTTGCCCGCCGCCTTCTGGCGGGAGCCCTGCGGCCTTTCTCTTGGGTTTGTAGGGCCCGTCCGCGAGCCCTGCGGCTTTTTCTTGGATCTCTCCTGCTTTTCTAGGAGTGAACCACCCCCCCTACTGATTCACCCCGCTCGCCAGCATCCCTCCATCCACTCTCAATATCTCCCCCGTCACGAAACTCGCCGCATCCGATGCCAGAAACACCGCCGCCCCCGCTAACTCCTCCACTCGTCCAAACCGCTTCATCGGCGTCCTCATCAAAAACTCGTTCCCTCGCGCCGTTCCTGTCAGCAACTTCTCATTCAGCGGTGTAGGGAAAACTCCCGGCGCAATCGCATTGACGCACACCCCATACGGCGCCCACTCGACGGCCAGCGATTTTGTCAGCGAAGCCACCCCCGCTTTGCTCGCGCTGTACGCCGCCACTTCCAGCAACCCCACAAACGACGAGATCGACGCAATATTGATGATTCGCCCCGCCCCCCGCTCGATCATGTGTTTCCCGAAGATCTGGCACGCCCGCAGCGTCCCCGTCAGGTTCGTCTCCATGATCTTGTTCCAATCCGCCTCGGAATAATCCGCCGTCGCCCCTCGCTTCGTCGTCCCCGCCGAATTCACCAAGATGTCCACCTTCCCAAATTCCTTCACACTCGCCACAAGCAACCTCTCCAGCGAAGCCCCGTCGCACACATCCGACGTCACGCGCACCGTCCTTTTCCCGAGCCCTTCAATCTCTTTCGCGATCGCCTCCACTTGTTCCGCGCGCCGCGAAGACGCCACCACGTCCGCTCCCGCCTCCGCCAATCCACGCGCAATCGCCCGCCCTATTCCCGACGTTCCACCAATCACCACCGCCACTTTCCCCGTTAAATCAAATCCTGCATAAGCCATCGCTCACCCTCTCTCCATCGATTTTCCACTGATTTCGGGTGCCCCAGGTTCGATTTTTTACCTGGGTCTTGGGTTCTCTTTTTTCCGTAGCCCTTTTGCCTCTGTAGCGGCCGCTTTCTGAAGCGGGCGCCTTTGACCTGTCTTCCGCCTTAGCCTACCTTCTACTCCTCATCTCTCAAAGCCAGAATTACCTGCATCCCAACGATTCCCTTGACATCCCCCTCCGCCCGGTGTTTTCTTGCCTTGCAACACTCGCGCGCCTGTTTTTTTCATCCGCGCCTAACCACTATGCCCTTTATCCACGACAATTTCCTACTCCACAATCCCACCGCCCGCCTTCTCTATCACAAATTTGCCGCCCCTCTTCCCATCCTCGATTTTCATTCCCATCTCCCCGCCTCGGACATTGCCGCCAATCGCCAGTTTCGCAACCTCTTCGAGATCTGGCTCGAAGGCGATCACTACAAGTGGCGCGCCATGCGGGCCAATGGTGTCGCGGAATCTTTTTGCACCGGTGATGCTTCCCCCTATGACAAATTCCTCGCCTGGGCCTCCACCGTCCCCCACTGCCTACGCAATCCTCTCTACCATTGGACTCATCTCGAATTGCAGCGCTATTTCGCCGTTGACGAGCTCCTCGATGAAGGCTCTGCTCCCGATATCTGGCAGCACGCCAACAAACTTCTCGAATCTCCCGATTTATCCGCGCAAGGCATTCTCGCGAAGTTCCGCGTCCGCGCCCTCTGCACCACCAACGATCCCACCGACGATTTGCAATCCCATTCTCAAATCGCCACGGCCCGTCTCCCCACGCGTGTCTATCCCACCTTTCGCCCCGACAAAGCTCTCGACGTGCATCTCCCCGCCGCATTCAATCCCTGGGTCGAACGTCTCGCCGCCTCCGCCAACGTCCACATCGGCAAGCTCTCCAATTTTCTGGACGCCCTCGGCAATCGCCACGCTTTCTTCCACCAAGCGGGTTGCCGTCTCTCCGACCACGGCCTGCTCCATTGTCCCGCCAATTTCTGCGCCGAATCCCGCGCCCGCGTCATCTTTGACAAGGTCCGCTCTGGCCAAGCCGCCACTCACGAGGAGCACTCCGAGTTCGCCTCGCACCTCATGCTCTTTTTCGGCCATCTCGATGCCCAATCCGGCTGGACCAAGCAGTTGCATCTCGGCGCTCTCCGCAACGTCAACTCCCGCGCCCTGCAATCTCTCGGCCCCGATTTCGGCTTCGATTCCATCGGCGATTTCCCCCAGGCGGAATCCCTCGCCGCCTACCTCGATCATCTCGATCGCGAAAACGCTTTGCCCAAAATCATCCTCTACAATCTCAATCCCAGCGATAACTACCTCTTCTCCACCATGCTCGGCAATTTCCAGGACGGTTCCATCCCCGGCAAAATCCAGTTCGGCAGCGCCTGGTGGTTTCTCGATCAGAAGCAAGGCATCGAGTCGCAGTTAAACGCTCTCTCCAACACCGGCTTGCTCTCTCGTTTCGTCGGCATGGTGACGGATTCCCGCTCCTTCATGTCCTTCCCTCGCCACGAGTATTTCCGCCGTGTCCTCTGCAATCTCCTGGGCGCTGACATCGAGCGCGGCGAACTCCCCGACCGCGAAGATCTCCTCGGGCCCATGATCGAAAACATCTGCTACCATAACGCCGCCCGCCTCCTCGGCCTGCAGCTCTGATTCTTTTTCTTGTCTTCCTCTTGCTTTTTGTAGCGCAGAGCGAGTCCGCGCTTGCCCGCCGCCTTCTGGCGGGAGCCCTGCGGCTTTTCTCTTGGGTTTGTAGGGCCCGTCCTTCTGAGGCGGGCCGCTCTTGGGTTCTTCTTGTTCATGTAGCGATCGGGCCCAGCTCGGCTCATTTCGACACCACTATCCCGCTGTCATCCCGACCGAAGGCTCGCGTCTTTGGCGAGCCGCAGTGGAGGGATCGCGCCAAAATCCAAGGCATTTTAAGAACGCCGGTGTCTTTACGCTCGGTCACTCCCTCAAACGACCGCCCTACGCCCCAATCGCTCCCTCCACCGTCTCAATGTCCACCAACCCCCTGCAACCATACAGCGCCGGAAGCACCCGCCCCGCTTCATGCTTCCTTCGCAACTCCGCCACTCGCTCCGTCCCCGACCGGTACGCCGGCAGGTACATCCTTCCCAGCAGCGGATGCCTGCCCCACGCTCCCGAAAGTTTGTCCGCGCGTTCTTCCGTCACCAGGTAGTCCCGCCGCAAGATCTTCGCCACTTCTTCCCGCGCCGCCCCTTCTCCCCACGTCAAATACGACGACTCATTCTTCGCGTCGTCCTGCAGCAGCGCCAGCAGCACTCCAATCTGCAGATCCTCCTCCGGCAGTTGCTCCACTTCCGTCACGCCGTGCGCGATCAGGATCGCGTTGTTCGCGATGCCCTCAAACAATGTCGCCGCCCGCGTGTTCATCGTCAGCACCGTGGCCTCGAATCCCGCGCATCCCCTCACGTACAAATCCTGCAGGTACGCAAACGTCGTCACATGGCCCGGCACCACTTCATGGCTCACCAACTGCTCGAACTCCGGCACCGAAATCTTCAGCGAAGCATTGATCTCATACGTCGCTTCATACTTCGGTTTGCCGTCCGCCTTCCGTGCCCGCCCCAAATAATTCATCGACCCCGAAAACCAGGCATCCTTGATCGGTAGAAACTGAATGTTCGCTCGCGGTACTCCTCCCAATTCCTTCGGCAAATATGGCGCCAGGTGCGCCTCGCACAATTTGTCGTAATGCGCGATGAATGCCGCGCTCAGCCGCCTCACCGACGCCATCGGCACCGTGCGCTCGGCTCTCCACTCATCCACCGCCTTCAACACACCCTCGTTCCCGTTCTCCAAATAGCCCGCGCGACGCAGCAGCTCCGCCACGCGCTCCCGTTTCTTCTCCGGCTTCGATGCCTCTGGCGCGCGCCCCGTGGAAGCCTTCACGCAATTCTCGTAGCTCACCGCCTCGCCTTTTCCAATCGTCGCCAGCGCCAGCTTCCACATCGTCTCTAGCGACGTCGCCAGCCCCGCCAGGTACGCTCCTCGCAAGCCCTTCGTCTTTTCTCCTTCCGCGCGAATCCCCGCAATCGCCCCGGCAATATCCACCTGCTGCTGGTACTCTTCAATCGCTTTGCGGTCCACGTCCTTTGAAGCCACTCCCCCCGATTCCCGTATCCGCGCCGCCGCCGGAATTGTGTACGCCCCCGGCAGCGCCTCATCCGAAAACCACGAGTCCGCGATGAATCGCCCCGTTCCGCTCGCGCACATCACATCGCCGCCCCACAACGTGTCCACTCCCAGAACTCCGTCCGCTACCCACTTCCCCAGTTGATCCATCAGATCTCCTTCCCCTTTCGCAGGGCTCCAAACCAGACATACAGGCACAGCCCCACGAAAAACACCGAGGACACACTCTGCGAAATCGCTTCGTTGGAATAAAACGGCATATGGATCAAATCTTCCCGGAATCCTGGGGCCAGCCGCAGCGCCGCTCCCAGCACTCCGCCCAATGCTCCACCCGCCATCAACCCCGACGCA
>Ga0209039_10000079_pt1 | contig 81345 bp, 82 predicted proteins | sample BogFormECP12_OM1_FD_188238 | JGI IMG/M metagenome (GOLD analysis project Ga0209039, IMG submission 188238) | Bog forest soil microbial communities from Calvert Island, British Columbia, Canada - ECP12_OM1 (SPAdes) (version 2) | ecosystem: Environmental > Aquatic > Freshwater > Wetlands > Bog ... | reverse complement strand
GCTGGCGGCGCAGGCCACCTGCACGATCAGCATTCAGTTTGTGCCGCAGGCTACCGGGCCGCGGGCCGCCACGCTGACGATCTCGGACGATGCGGGTAATAGCCCGCAGACGGTGGCGCTGACAGGCACGGGTCAGTAAGAGAAAGTCGAGGCCGAACGGGGACAGACGCATTTTCACCTAAGCCGTAATGCACGAGTCGTTCGGCGAGCCGGGCCTGGCGCCATAGTACGGCCTCTAGCTCTTCTTCAGCACGGCCGCCTTCACCTTTTTGGCGCTCGGCCCAGTTCGATCAAAGGAAGGGCGTGTCCCAGGAGGGATCTTCGGGCGGGGAAGTGAGCGGTACCATAAAGCAAGGAGCATCCGTCATGGAATCCGCGACTCTAGATCTCGGCGAAGACCTTAGCGGTTTCCTGGCGACCCTGGGCCAGCCGATCGGGCAGACGGCGCGTGAAATGATTGTATTCGAGTTGTACCGGCGAAGCTTGGTCACCAGTGGCAAGGCTGCCGAACTCCTGGGAATTCCCCGCCTGGAGTTCATCCAGCGCACCTCGGAGTTGGGTATCCCCTACTTCCGCTTCACGGAAGACGATTGGCAGGCGGAAGTGGCAGAGAGCAAGCGAGCCTGAGTGCCGGTCATATCCAATTCGAGTCCGCTAATTGCGCTCACTCAGATTGGCCGGCTCGCTCTGCTGGGGCAGCTTCACACCTGCATCTCGATTCCTCCTGCCGTTGCGAAGGAAGTGGAGCCAACGGTAGCAAAACTGCCCGACTGGGTCCTTGTCCAGGAGTTGGCACATCCGCTCCAACCCAGCACGGTGAGCGGTTCCATTGGTCCGGGCGAGCGTGAGGTCATCAGTTTGGGTTTGGAGTTGAGAGCCACGCTGCTCATTCTGGATGAACAGCCTGCACGGCGGCTTGCTACATCCCTGGGTTTCCGGGTGATTGGGACGGTCGGTCTGCTCATGGCGGGCAAGGAGCGCGGTTTCCTGGCCAAGATCAGGCCGGAGTTGGACCGACTGCTTGCTAAAGAGAAGCCGTGACAGGCTACGCGTTTCCATGTTCCAGCCCGGGAAAACATCGTGCCAGCCTGAACGCGGTCGGTCAGCAACTTGCCGCCGCTTAACTTGATTGAGTAGGGGCATACAGGCACAGCCTGAACTGAGCGATCATCTCAAGGGCCGCCTGGCCTCTCAACGCCTGCAAAGCCAGCGTGCGAGTGACCATCGGAGAGCCTTTCAAGGACCGAATGGGGATAGGCCCATCTTCCGATCACCCGAGAATGGCCGGAACAGGCCGGCGGTCCCGGAGTGAGACCCGAATTTGAGGGCCAATCGCGGCGCTTGGAGTCGGGCGACACGGGGATGCCGGTCCCAGGACGGGGCCGGAAGGACAGAATTCGCCTTGCTGGCGGCGCCCATCTTGAAACGGATTCGATTTGTATCTCAAATTGCCGACGTGGGGATAGTAGTACAGATGCCTCACGGGACGAAGATTTCAAGAGCCGTGTAGGCGGCGATGGCGCCGAAATCCCGATCACGATGCCAGACCGGCACACGGTTCTCGATGGCGATGGCGGCGATCAAGCAGTCGATGGAGGAACGGATCGTCACTCCCTTGCGGCGGCCCAGGCGGTAAATGTCGGCAGCCGCGAGGTAGAGGCTCAAGGGAACGGGGTCGCCGAGCACCGGCACCGCGAGAAGCAACTGCCGGAACGCATCGCTTGGAGAGCCCGGCTTTAAGCCCTGCAACAACTCCTGAACCACCGGCCCGCAAGTAGCGAAGTTGGCGAGGTCTTCCTCCGCCACCTTGGGCCGGCCGCCTGCCAGCAACCCGATCCAGATGGAGGTATCGACGAGGATCATTTCGCCCGCCGCCTGGCGCCCTTTCCTCCAGGCGAAACACGGAGCGGCCGGTCCTCGCGCATGGCGGACAGATTGCCTTCCCAGATGCCGGACCCGAAGAACTGGGGTATCCCCCGAATCTTTTTCAGACGCACCGCTTCCTCCAGCGCAAGATTGACGGTTGCCGAGTAGGTCTTCGTGCCCAGCGCCGCTACCGCCTGTTCCAGCAGTTTCTCGTCAAGCACAAGATTTGTACGTCTCATGTGTATAGTGTAGCGCGGCCGCCGGGTTGCGTGGGGCCGCCGGGAATACTGTCCTGGGGCAAAACGGGTCAGCCTGAACTACGTTGATTTTTCCGGCGTGCGGCCGGCTGTCGTGCGATAAGTCCCCGCAGGTCGGCTGCAGTCCTGCGATCCGGCTTCGACTGCCGCTGAGCTACGTCTACCGTTCCGCCCGTATCTCTTCGAGCCGCCGGCGCAATTTCCCTGAGAGCCCGGCCTCGATCTGCGCGGTGATCAAACCGGCTCTGTCCATATCCTGAATGTGAAGGCGGTCCTTGAGGCGATAGCTGGTTAGCTTCATGCGGACCGGGGCCGAATGGGGACAGACGCATTTTCACCTGGCCGGAGATTGCGGCCGCCAGCTATACGTGGGCGTAAACGTGGCTCCGGACCGTGGGCTTGCGGTCCGTTTCGTCTTCGGCAATGCCCGACAGAACGACAGGATCGCGGTCGGGGAATTCAGCCACTAGAAACAGGCTTCCTCCCATCGCCTCAACGGTCTTCCGCAGAGTGGAAATCATAAGATCGGCTCGTTTTTCGAGCTTGGAAACGCCATCCTGGCCGATGCCAAGAGCCTTGGCCATGCGTACCTGCGTGAGCTTGCGCGCGCGCCGGAGTTCCTGCAAGGTCATTTCCTCGGCGATGAGCTGGGCCGCGCGGGCCTCCACCTTCTTGCGACGGGCAGGGCTGAGTTCCTTCCTTATCCGTTCGAGGTTGGTCATGGTGGTTACTTCCTCTCCTTTTCCTTCTGCTTCTTGATCTTGGCCAAATGCGCGTCAAAACGCTCGTCGGCCTCATCCATCAGTTGACGGTAAAACCGTTTTTCGCTGCCGCCTGACTTGTCTCCGGCTGTTAGAAGAATGGCCTTACGGTATGGGTCGAAAGCGAACGCCACACGCCATACGGCAACAGCGGCATCAAACCTTAATTCCTTTCCGTGGCAACCGGTGAAATTGCCGCGGCCGCAGTTGTAAAGTCCGGCTACTTCCACTGAGCCGGTTCCAGGAGTTCCGGCGCCAGCAGGACCAGATTGCCGATGACCTGTCCGCTTTCCAGCAACCAATTGGCTTTGGCCGCCTCCAGAATGGGGAATCTCTCCATGATGACTGGCCGAATGCTGCCTTCCTCCAACAGCTTGAAAAGCGTGGCCCAGTCTTCTAGAAACGGGCGCCGGTTTAAGATATAGGAACCCGCTCCGTAGCCTTTGAGCGATCTGCCATTCGGCAGCAGGTTCAGCAGAATGGACCTCATCAGAAGACGCAACAAGCCTGAAACGCTCAAAGGGTTCCCGTAAGCGACCCACTTGCCACCGCGCCGCAGCAGCGAGAACCCGCGCTTGAGGTAATCGTCGTCCATTCCATTGAACACCGCATCGAGCCCATTGGGTTCCGCATGGCGGATCACTTCCACGAAATCCTGCGTGCGGTAATCGATGGGCACTGCACCATATGCGGCCAGGATCTGATGCTTGCTCCCGGAAGCGATCCCGTACATTTTGAGGCCGGCCAGTTTGCCGAGATCGAGGAACGCAGTCCCAACCCCTCCGCTGGCTCCGATGATGAGCACTGTATCTCCGGCCTTGACCTTCGCCGAGCGATGGAGCGCCTGGAAAGCAACAACGTAATTCAGGATCAGCGTGACCGCTTCGGCTGGATCGAGAGTCGTGGGAACAGGAATCAGTTTTTCCGGAGCGAGAAAGATATACTCGGCATAGCCCCCATAAACGGTCAGAGCCGCAACGCGATCTCCCACGGCAGCTTTGTAAACACCTTCGCCCAGCGCATCCACAACGCCCACGATGGCATAACCCGGCACGAAGGGGACCTTGGGCGCGAACGGAGATTGACCATAGCGGGCCTGAACGTCGGGCAGGCAGACACAGCACGCAAGGATTCGAATCCTGGCCTCTCCGGGCGACGGCGCGCGCAGATCGTTCTCAACAATCTCGAGAACTTCAGGCGAGCCTTTGCGAGTCACGACAACATTTTTGTATTTCTCCGAAGTTTCCATGATCTACCTCCATACTAAGGCAGGCTGCGCGCGTGTGCCTGCTCGTCCATGAGTGGTGAAAAACAGGGACGGTCTACGTGAGGGTTTGAAATGAGCGCAAGAGCGCGACCAGGGGGTCGCGCGCAGACGAGGGCGTCTGCCCCACCGGGGCAAAGCCGGGACAGCTACCAATTCCAAAGGCCGGAATTGGTAGCAGTCCCGGTTTTGCGGCGTTATTGCACCACCACGGCCTGGCGCGGGAAGGTGAACTTCCGGCCTACCTGGTCCACTACGTTGAGCTGGCAGACGTAGTGGCCCGGCGCCAGGGTCTTCAGCGGGATCTGCATGTTTACCGGGACCGCGTTGGGACGCGTCGACGCGATGGAGGTCGCCATGATCGGGCCGGCTTCGAAGGCCTTCTGGCCTTTCAGGTCGAACAGGCTCATGGTCACGGCAACTTTGCGCTGGGCGAGATTGGCCGGATCCGGGGCGGCGTCGTAGACGTCGAACGTTACGGTCAGGTTCTGCGCGCGGTGAAAAACTTTGGTGATGTTCGGAACCACCTTCTCTTCGCCGAAGATCAGCGGGTTGGCCGCCGCCATTTTCTTGGTGGTCTGCTCCGCCGCGCCTACCGCGGCTTTCAGCAACTCGCGCTGGCTGCTCCACACCACCGAACTGGTCTTCAGCGTCATCGAATCGGCCGCCAGGTCGGGGACCGTGAACTTGTAATCGAAGGTCCCCATCTTGCCGGATTGGTTCTCGCGGACCAGGAACCGCATGCGGTAACGCCCGGGCGCCAGCGTGAAACCGAAATCGCAGTTGAAGTTTCGCGAGACCAGCTTTTCGGCTTCGCCGGGATCCAGCTTGACCTTGATATAGTCGCGCAACTGGCCTACCACGGCCTTGTTCTCGTCCATCACGTTGCCGATGAAATCGAACTGCGTCTCGCCGCCGCTCTTTCTCATCGCCAACGGGATGGCCGAACCCGGCACTTTCACCGACACCGGGACCAGATACGCCACCGGCGAAATACGGAACCAATCGATTTCCAGAGCCAGCGGGATCTCGGTCTGCGGGTCGCCCGTGGTCAGGGCGTCGCGCAACTGCTTCTCCTTGTCGTCGGTGTTGAACTTACCCCATACCTTGGAGGCGTAGTAACCGTCGCGGAATTCCAGCTTGGCCGAGGTATTGTCCTTGATCTTCACCGTAATCTTGCGATACTTGCCGTCGGTGGCATTGTTGGTGGTGTAGTAGCCCAGGATGTAATAACTGCGGAACTGCTCCTGCACCTGGGTCATGCCCAGCGTGAGGTCGTTGCTGTCGAGGAAAACCTTGCCGCCGGTATCGGCGGCCAGGGTGGCGAGGGTTTCCTGCGAATCGTTGGTGGCGGCGCGCTGCGAGTTGATGGTCGAGCCGGTGAACAGGCCGCTGCCGCGCGAAGAAGCCGAGCTGGCGGCTCCGCCGGGAGGAGTGGCCATCAGGCCGCGCGCATCCAGCGGATAGATGGCGACGTTGGCCTTGGTGGCGGCGTTGATGGTGGCTTCGAGCTGCGCCTGGTTGTCGATGCCGGTCTTGGAAATGCCGCCGGTGATATAGACCAGAGCTTTCTTTTCGGGCAGCGTGGCCAGCTTCTTGACGGTCTCTTCGACGGCCGCGAGCTTTTGGTCGGTGTTGAAGATATTGAATTCGGTTTCGTCGGCGACGTAAGCGGCGCCGGTGTCCTGGTTGTCGTCCGAGCCGTTATCGGCCACATCGGCCATGTCGGCGGCATCGCCGATCGGCAGGTTCTTGATGATGTCGGTGAGGACCATGCGGTCGGCGGTGAAATCGGTCTTCACCTGCACGGTGGTGGTGTAGAGGAGAATGGCCACCAGGTCCGACTTGGTCAGTTTTTCGTCGAGGAACTTCAGGGCGGCGTCCTGGGCGCGGAGCTGGTCCGGGATCTGCATGTTCGAGAAATCGAAGAACAGGGCCAGCAGGCGCCGGTCGTGGTACTGAACCTTGGTGGCGCCTTCCGATGCGATGACCGTCTTGGGCGGCGGCGGCAATTCGTTCTTGGCTTCCAGGGCCGGCGGCGGATCGGGCGGTTCCGGTTCCAGCGTCAGTTTCTGGTGCTCGAAGATATCGACTTTTTGCGGATGGCCATCTTCGAGCACGATGAAATCGTTCTTGTCGAGCGAATCGATGGCGTTGCCGGACTTGTCCTTCACCGTCACGTCGACAATCACCAGGTTCGAGTTGGCCGAGAAGCTGGTGGGTCGCGCAGCTCCCGCCGGCTGGGCGGTGCCGGCCGCCGGCGGAGTCTGCTGCCCGGCCGCCATCAGAGCCACCACGATGACAATCCAAAGATTTCGCATATTAGAAACTAAACCTCATGAACAGGGTCACGGTTCGGGTTCCGGAGGCGGCCGTGGGCAGACCAAAAGTACTCGATCCAACGGTGGTTCCGAAACCGGTGATCTGCACGTGGTTCAGGGCGTTGTTGGCGGACAGCCGCACTTGCAGATTCTTGCGCGACTCGCCGAAACGCCAGGTGCGATTGAGTTGGGCATTGAGGCTGTAAGAAGGCAGGCCCGGAATGGTGTCCACGCCGGCGTTTCCGTACTGGCCGGCCGGCGGCGTAGTGAAGGCAGCCTCGTTGAAGTACGGATAATTTCCGCCAGAGATGCTCGTATCGAGAGCCTCCGCGCGGAAACTGGTTCTGACGGCCGAGGTCTTGCTGGTGCCAAGGTTGCCGCCCAGCATGGCGGTATGGGGCGTACCGGAAGCCGCGGTGAACGTGGGATTCAGCGTCCAGCCGGTGAAGACTTTGGTCTTCCATCCGCCATTGCGCCACAGGCCATGCACGCCCACCGGCGAAGAGAACAGCGAGGTCACTGAGAGGCGGTGCCGCTGGTCGGTGCTCGACAGCCCGCGCTCGGCGGCCAGATCGTCGATGTTCTGCACTACCGACCCGCCGCCGCCGCCCGTGAATCCAGAGGCGTCGTCGATGGCTTTAGAGAAGGTATAAAGCATCGTCGCCGAGAGGCCGCGGCTAAAGCGGCGGGTGAAGCGGACCTGTCCGGCGTTGTAAATGGAATTACCGGTGTCGGTCTCGTAGATAAAACCGGAAGCATTGGTGACGGGACCCTTCAGACCGGCGGGGGAATTCGGCGGAAGCTGATTGGGGTTCTCGACCACATCCAGGCGCGTTCCCTTGATGCCGATGTATTCCAACTGCAGGACCAGGTTATGAGGCAGGGACTGCTGCACGGCGATCATCCAATCCTGCGCGTAGGCCGGAAGATAGTTCTTATTGATGGCGTACGTATTGGTCACGGTGCCGGGCGCCGGCACGGGAGTATTGGGGCACTGCGGCGACACGATGAAACCGCACTGAATCGTCAGCCCGTCGCCGGCCTGCACCAAGGCGATGCTGTTGACCAAGTTGGCGGTGGTGGAGAATTGCGGCTGGCCGGCCAGGTTGCGCGCCATCGCGGAATATGCCGCGCCGCTATAGAAAACGCTGTAGCCGCCACTGATTATGCGGCTGTGCTTCTGGGAGGGCCGCCATGAGAATCCCAGGCGCGGAGAAAACTCGCGCGGGTCGGATTTCACCAGAGAGGTAGGAAACGGACCTGTGAAAGGACCATTGAGAATGGAAGCCGGCGGGCATCCGGCCGCGGGGCTGACGTTGGTGGCCACGGCCGCCGCGCCCACCGGGCAGGCCAGCGTCATGGTGGAATTGAGATCGAGCGTGGCCATCTGGCCGTGCAATTCGGTATAAGGCGAAAAATACTCCCACCGCAAGCCGACGTTCATGGTGAGCCCGGGGCGCGCGTGCCAGTCGTCCAGCACAAAGGCGTTCGCGGCCCAGCCGCGGTAATAGAGATCGGAATCATTCACCCGCAAGGTGGAGGACTGCGGGTAGCCCAGCAGAAAGTCGGCGAAATCGAATCCGGTATCGGGGAGCACTTGTCCGTTGGAGTTGTAACCGCTGGTCAGTAAGCCCCCGAAAGTGAAGGTGCCGCCGGAATTCGAGTAAGACAAAGAATTCTGCTGCATCCGCCGGTAACCGAAACCAAAGGACAGGTTGTGGTTGCGATGGGCCACATAAGTGATGGTGTCGGTGAAGGCGGTGGTCTGGTTGCGCGTGGACGCAAAATCGCCGTCGGCAACCCTGCCGAAATTGGTGAAAGACAGGTTCGGGGGGCCCCAGGCGGGGGGGGTCGGGTCGGGACCGACGATTCCCAGTTCGCCCGCGACGTTCGTCTTGCCGGCAAAATACGGATCGGTCCGACTGATGCTGCGGCTGAACGTCGCGCTGATGTTGTTGTTGAATCGCGGCTTAAAAATATGCGTCCAGCCCACCGAAGAGCTGAGCCCATAGCCGCTGGTGGTGTCCTTGATCGGGGCGTTGTTATCGACGATCCCCGACTGAAGGGTGGTGTTGCCGTTGAAGCTGAATTGCTGATTGAAATTGAGCGTGTTCTTGTTGTTGACGCGGCCGTTCAGACGCACCGCGAACGATCTGGCATGGCTCGGATTGGACGGCGAGATGTCATAGTTCTGAACCACGTTGCTGTACAGCGGCAGGGGGAAGTATTGCAGCAGAGCCCGCGACGTGGCGCTGATGCGCCACGCCGGGATGACGTTGCCGGGGAATGGCGACCCGCTCAACGGGTCGTAAACCGTCACCGGCACATAGGCGGCCGCGCCATTGACCAACTGCTTCACCGCCGCGCTGGAGAAATCGCCCCCGCGCTCGGCTAAAGTGGGAACCTCGGAAACGTAGCTGCTACCGCTGCGGCTCTGATTGACGCTGAAGTTGAGATAGAACTGCCACTTGGGATTGGCCACGTTGTAGATCTTGGGAATGCGCAACGGTCCACCGAAGTTGCCGGTGATCACTTCCCGCGCCGAAGAAGGCTTGGTCTGTTGCTGGCCGTTCAGCGAATACGGCGCCGCGTTGAGAGCGGAGTTGGTCACGGTGGTGGCAATTGAGCCGGAGTAAGGCGATTGCTGCTGGCCGCGCCCGCGCCGGTTGCCGATGGAAGCGAATTGTCCGTTGAAGGGCCCGCGTCCGCCGCGGCCACCAGCACCGCCGCGCCCGCCGCCGCCACCGCCGCCACCGCGCCCGCCACCACCGCCGCGCCCACCACCACCACCGCCGCCACCGCCGCCGGCGCCGCCACCGCGTCCACCGCCGCCCGCACCACCGCCGAGGCCGAAACCGCCGCCGCCCGCATCCGCGCCGAATCCTGCGTCGGCGCCTGCTGCGCCGAATCCGCCGATGCCAAAGGGATCGGCGCCGCCGCCCAGGCTCGCGCCCAGCGACATCAATCCCAAGTCGCCGCCGGCGCCCATGCCGCCGGGCCCGCCGCGTCCGCCGCGACCGCCCATCATCTGGTTAAACCTTGCCTGGTCGTCCGCCGCCACGCCTAAACCGCCGCTGGTGGATCCCTGCACCAGGAACGCATCCGCGGCGTCGCCGGTTGCCACATCCATACCTAGGTCGCCGGAGTTTGCCAGCGCCTGTTGCCCGGCGTCCGTGGCCGTCACGTTGGCATTTTGAAAGTTCGGGCCTTGCTGGCCGCGTCCTTGCCCATTCGCGCCGCGGCCCTGCGCGTAGGTGCCGCGTCCCTGGCCGCGTCCGCCCCGTCCCGCTTGCGCGGCCTGCGCCGGTGCAGCCGCCGCCGGTGTGGTTGCCGGTGCGGTGGTAGCCGGTGTAGCCGCCGCCGGCGTGGCCGCCTTCTTGGCATCCGGAGCCGCGGGCGCGGGCGTCGACGGAGGCTTCGCGGCTGGCTCGCCCTCGCGCGGCATCTCCAGCGTCCAGTCCCGGTTGCTGGAGCGGTCCGTCACCGTCAGCGCGGCGTGCTGCGGCGTGAAGCCGAACATCGTCACCTCGATGTCCCAATCCCCCGGAGTCAGATCCAAAAAGTACCGCCCGTTCTCGTCGGTATAAGTGACGATCTTCGCCCCGCCCTGCCGCGCGGTGACGGTCGCACCCGGAATGATCTGGTCCGCCGCCCGCACGGAGCCGGTGTGTTCGGTCGCGGATAAAGGCACTACCGCAAACAGCAGTATGGCAATTGGAAGGAATCGCATCACGAGGTTCTATCCCTAGTTCACATTAGCCGGGGCTTAGTTCTCTTTTCTGCTGCCCAGCAATCGACCGGCGAGCCTCTGTCCCGCGGTATCTCTAATAGATGGTTTTCGAGGACGGAAACGTTACAGGCGGGGGACTAAATCCGCGGCCCCGGCCTTGAGTTTCCCTGGCCGGGGCCGCTCTTAATCAAAGAGGGTTTACAGGCCTTTCGCGTTCAAAAACGCAATCAGGTCGATCACGCGGCACGAGTAACCCCATTCATTGTCGTACCAGGCCACCACTTTCACCAGATTGCCATCCAGCACCTTGGTCAACTGGCTGTCCACAATCGAGCTGTTGGGGTTGTGCAGCATGTCGGTCGAAACCACTGGATCCTCGGTGTACGCCAGGATACCCTTCATCGGCCCAACAGACGCTTCCTTCAAGGCCGCGTTCACCGCCTCGGTGGTGGTGGCCGTATTCAGCAACGCCACCAGATCCACCACCGAAACGTCCGGCGTCGGAACCCGCATGGAATAGCCGTCCAGCTTGCCCTTCAACTGCGGCATCACCAGTCCGATGGCCTTGGCTGCCCCGGTCGTGGTGGGGATCATGTTGAGCGCCGCGGCACGCGCGCGCCGCAGATCCTTGTGCGGGAAATCGAGCACATTCTGGTCATTGGTGTAGCTGTGGATCGTGGTCATCGATCCCTTCTGGATGCCGAATTTGTCGTGCAGCACCTTTACCACCGGAGCCAGGCAGTTGGTGGTGCAGGAAGCGTTCGACATGACGTGGTGCTTGGCCGGATCGTACGCGGCATCGTTCACGCCCAGCACCAGCGTGACGTCTTCGTTCTTGGCCGGCGCCGAGATGATGACCTTCTTCACCGTGCCCCGCAGATGCTTGGCCGCTTCGTGCGCGTCGGTGAACTTGCCGGTGGATTCCACCACCACCTGGACCCCCAGCGAACTCCAGTCGAGTTGCGCCGGATCCTTAATGGCGAACACCTTGATTTTCTTGCCGCCCACGGTGATCGAGTCGGCATCATGGGTGACCGTCTCGCCGATGGTTCCCAGGACGGAATCGTACTTCAATAAGTGCGCCAGCGTCTTCGTATCGGTAATATCGTTGACCGCCACGAATTCCATGTCTTTGCGGTCAAGCCCCGCGCGGACCACGTTCCGGCCGATGCGGCCGAAGCCATTAATACCTACTTTGATTGCCATTGTGTCTCCTGTTGTGAGATGAGGGATGTCGGGCTAAAGAATGAGGATAACAGGAGGCGCGTATCGGCGGCAAGCTGAGAACCGGGATAAAAAAGTCTGAAAAAGCTAAAGGGCGACCGTCTCTCCCGCAGAGCCAATGTGGGGCAGGATGGTATCCTGCGCACCGTTTGTCAATGGGAGCAGCCGGGCGCAGCCCGGCCGGCTTACCGCTGGAACACTACCTTCCCTCCGACAATCGTATACACCACATCCGTCACCGGAATGTCGTCTTCGGGAATCGTCATGATGTCGCGCGATAGCACCGTGATGTCCGCGAGCTTCCCTACTTCGAGGGATCCCTTTTCGTTCTCCTGAAACGCCGCGTACGCATTGTTCCAGGTGTACGACTTCAGCGCTTCTTCGCGGCTCATCCGCTGGTCCGGATAGAACCGCGTCCCGTCCTTCAGCTTGCGGCTCACCGACGCGTAAAAACAGGCCAGCGGGCTGACGTCTTCCACCGGCGCGTCCGTTCCGTTCCCGACCACCGCGCCGCTCTTCATGAGCTTCTGCCAGACGTACGCGCCTTCTTCGGCCCGCTTCGGTCCCAGCCGCAGCAGCACGTAGGGCGCGTCGGACGTGCAATGGATCGCCTGCATGGCCGCAATCACCCCCAGCTTGCCGAACCGCGGAATATCGGCCGCGCTCAAATGTTGCGCGTGCTCGATGCGCCACCGCAATCCCGTTTTGTCGGGATGTTCCTTGAAAATCTCTTCGTAGAGATTCAGCACTTCGCGGTTGGCGCGGTCGCCGATGGCGTGAATGCAGAATTGGAAATCGTGCTGGATGGCCACTTCGCCCACGGCCTTGAGATCCTCCACCTTCGACACCGCCAGGCCCACGCTGTCGGGCTTATCGGTGTAAGGCTCCAGCAGCCACGCGCCGCGCGAGCCGAGTGCGCCGTCCATGTATCGCTTGATGGCCCGCACCGTGAGATGATTGTTTCCCGCGCCGATAATGCGGTAGCGATCGATATTGGCCTTCAGTTGATCGAGCGGGCTCGCTCCCAACATTACCCACATCCGCAGCTTCAGCTCGTTGTTTTCGGCCATGCGCTTGAAAGCGTCGACGGTGGAAAACGGCGAACCGGCATCTTCGAAGGAAGTAATGCCCTTGGAGACGCATTCGTCGCTGGCCAGGTCGATGGCCTTGCGCAAATCGGCCGCGCGCTCGGCCGGCGTGCGTTGATCCAGCCACTGGTTGTGCGCCCGCCCAACGATCCCCTGAGCCGTCTCGCGCAACAAGCCGGTGGGATTGCCCTGCTGGTCCTTGAGGATTTCGCCCCCGGATGGATTTGGGGTATCGCGCGTCAGCTTGGCCAGTTCCATGGCCTTTCCATTGACAAACGCCGCGTGCCCGCTGGCGTGCGTGAGCAAGACCGGATTGTCCGGCGACACCTTGTCGAGCGATTCGTGCAGCGGAAAGCCCTCGACATTGGGCTCCGGCGCATGGTCCCACTTCGACTGGTGCCAGCCGCGCCCCACGATCCACTCGCCCGGCTTGGCCTGTTTCACCGCCCGCGTCACCTGCGCCACAATCTCATCCCAGGTGCGCGCTTCCCGCAGATCGAGGCCCTGCCGGTACTCCCCGATTCCGGTGAAATGGCCGTGGCCTTCAATGAACCCGGGAATCGCCAGTTGCCCTTTCAGATCGATGACTTTGGTATTGGGGCCGATCCATTTCTGCGCGTCCGCGTTGGTCCCGAGTGCCGCGATCTTGTCCCCGCGCACCGCCATCGCCTGCGCGGTGGGTGCAGCCCCGTTCATGGTGACGATCTTGCCACTTCGCAGCACCAGGTCCGCCGGCTGCGCCCACGCCGCCGCGGCGCAAATCAGAATCCAGATTGTACGCATGGGTACCAGGATATCCCGTAGCACAGACCATCGGTTTTCGTGGTCTGTCTGCTTCGGTTACTCGCGGGGCGCTGGACAGACGACAAAAGGCGATCGTCTGTCCCACATCCGCATACTATTCCTGGCGCATCGCGTCCATCGCCTTCCGCCCGTATCTCCGCTCCCACTCCTCCCTCGTGCACAAACTATTGCGGTCAATCGCCCGGTCGATCGCCAGTACCCCATCCAGATGGTCCATCTCATGCTGCAGCAACTCCGAGAATGCTCCCGTCGCTTCGAGGAACTCCACTTCGCCGGCCTCGTTTTCGAACCGCAGCCGCACCTCCACGGAACGCTCCAACCGCACCAGCAGATCCGGAAACGAGAAGCAGTCGTCCCATAGCTCGAACTTTTCCGCGCTCTGAAATTCGAACTCCGGATTCCGCAACCGGTATGCGCGCCCACCCAGTTCGATGTATATTAGTCGCTTCGGTTCGCCAATCTGCACCGCGCTGATCCCCCGTCCGAATCCGTGGGTGCGGCGGAACTCGGCCAGAGTGGCGCGGAGGTCTTCAAAAACCGCGCCGGCTTCTTGCGGCGTGGCGACAGGGACCGAGACGGCCCGCAAAAGCGGGTCGCCCAGTTGAAGAATCCGGCGGGCAGGCATACTACTGATGACGATACCAGCTAAAGCGAACGGACGGCTGGAGCCCCTGCCCTTAATCGTTCACGTCCTGGTCTATATCGCCATCGGCTGGCTGGGCCTGCAATTCTTCGGCATCGTTTTCCCCTGGATCGCCGGCTATTTCTGGGGCTCTTTTTTGGCCAGCTTTGCGACCGCGCTGTTCGCCAACTGGTTCACTCTTCGCATCTATACCAATCGCCGCCTGGTGGAACTGGGTCTCTGGTGGAACCGCGCATCGGCCGATAATCTGGCGCTCGGCCTCATGGGCGGCGCGGGCGCGGCGGTGCTGGTGCTCGCGCCGCCGCTGCTGGCCGGGGCCGCGCACTTCGTCCCCATCCCTGCCGCGGAGCGGTTGTCGTTTGGCGGCGTCGTCTTCCTAACCACCGGCCTCATCATCGCCGCCACCGCGGAAGAGTTAATGATGCGCGGCTATGCCTTCCAGGTGTTGCTGGCCTCTTGCGGCACATGGGCGACGGTTCTCCCCGTGGGCGTGGTCTTCGCCCTGCTGCATTCCGGCAACCCCAATGCCACCTGGTTTTCCATCGCCAACACCGCCGGCTTCGGCATTCTCTTCGGTTATGCTTTCGTCCGCAGCCGCGACCTTTGGCTCCCTATCGGCCTGCATTTCGGATGGAACTTTACATTGCCCCTGTTCGGAGTGAACGTCAGTGGGCTTAGAATGAGAATGACGGGCCACGAGATGGTCTGGAGCGCCGGGAAACTTTGGAGCGGCGGAGATTATGGTCCGGAAGCCAGCGTGCTGACTTCCGCCGTCATGATCCTGCTGGCATTCTTTATCTGGAAAGCACCCGTTCACCGGCAGCCCTCGCCGTTGACCGACCCGCCCGAAGCGAGTGAAGAATGCGAGCCTTCGCCTGCATTGCCGTCGTAGCTGTCGTGGCCTTGGCCGCACCGCGGGCGCGCGCTGCCGATAAGAAGCCCGCCGTTGACAAGCTGACTTTGGAGGACCGCATCGAGCTCACGCGCGGCCTGATGGCCGAATACGCCAACGCCAAAGTCCTGCTGCCCCGCTCCAAAAAGGCTCTCGAATTCGACGCCACCACCGCGACTTTCGATAAGAAAGCGTGGCTGCTGATCGCCAAGGAGAATGGCCCCGCGGCGCGCACAGGCGACACCGTGCAGATCACCAAGATCGATCTCGAAGCCGACCGCATCGTCCTCCAACTCAACGGCGGCTACAAAGGCGGCCGCCATTGGTACGACAGCGTTCAAATGGGCGGCGGCATGGGCGGAAATCCCAACACCGTTCCGGTCAATCCCAACTCCGATGTCAACGCCCCAGGCGGCACTTCCATCGCCATCGACTTCCATAAGCCGCTCGAGCCCATCAAGGCCGCCGCCATCAAGAAAATGCTGGCCTCGGTTCTCGATTTCGATCGCCACAGCGTCACCGAAGTCTATTCTCAAACGCTGCCCCCCGAAGTCCAAAAGGCCATCCAGGATAAGCACGTCATCGTCGGCATGGATCACGAGCAGGTCATTATGGCTATGGGACGACCGGTCTACCATCAGCGCGAAACCAAGGACGGCATGGAACTGGAAGACTGGATCTACGGTCAGGCTCCCGGCAAAATCACTTTCATCACGTTCAATGGCGACAAGGTGATCAAGGTGAAAGACGAATACGCCGGCCTGGGGACCCAGGTCGATCCCACCAAGAAATAATCAGCTTCCGTCACTCTGATTTGCGAGCTCCTACAGCCACGCTTGAACGGTCTTCTCCAGCCGCGCTTTCAACCGCAGCTCGCGCCGCCGCAACGCGGGCGAGACTTCAATCTCCAGCGCCGCCCGCGTCATCTCGAGCGCCATGGCATAATTCCGCTCCCCATGTTCGTAGTGCTTGGCCAGCGCTTCAAGTGCCCGCGCGCGATATGGATTCCGCGATGCCGCCAGTTCCGTCATCGACTCGAGCGACGCATCAGCGCGCCCTAACTTCTTCTCCATGGTTCCGATATCCCACAACGTGCGGAACAGCAGATCGTCCGCGAGGCCCATTTCCACCGCGCGGCGGAACAGCCGCAGCGCCTCTTCGCCACGCCCGGCCCGCTCCACCCACCGGCCCAGCCCGACCAGGTCCGCGCCATGGCGCAAGCCGGCATTCTCCGGAGTGCGGAATGCCAGCGGCACGATGGCCGTCAGGCAAGCCAGCGAAAGAATGTCGATGGCATTATGGTGGAAAATCGGCACCAGCTCGAACGCCCGTAGCGTGCGCAGGTATCCGAAATAACAATATGGAATCATCTCGCCCGGCAGATCGCCCTGCCGCTCCACGCCCAGAATCTGGTTTTCCAATTCCACCAGCCGGCAACTTTCCAGGCGCAGCTTCCACAGCCGGCGCGCCCCGAACAGCAGGTCCAGGTGCTGCATGCGGTCGAACGGATGCCGCGCGCGCGACATGCGGTAGCGCGTTTCTAATAATGGCTGGTCGTAGGCTTTCCCGTTGTACGTCACCAGCACGTCGAAATGCGCCAGGTGCTCGGCCAGGCGCGCCAGCATCGACGGCTCTTCGCCGTAATCCCGCATGAAGAACTGCCGGAGCCGGAAGCCCGCTGCTTCGATGGACCCTACGCCGATCAGGAAGGGATACGTTCCGGTGCCGCCGGCCAGGCCCGTGGTCTCCGTATCCAGGAACGCCCACTTCGTGGGATGCGACCAAGCGATGGCGCCATCGGAAAGCGGCGCCAGCAGATCTTCCGGCAGCTCCGCCAGGTCGCCGATATCCACGCTGCCGTGCCGCCGGTGTCGTTCCCACAGCTTCTCTGTTTCGAAGTGCTCCCCGAACGCCGTGCGAACCACTTCACCGCTGATCAGATCCTGGATGAATCCAGCCGCTTCCTTTGGACGCGGAGGGGCAGGCGTGCCTTCATATCGACGGTCGATGCGCGCTATACGTCGCCGCAGAGCCGCGAGCTGTTCCTGGAGGTCCTCCATTCGCCTTTTCTTTGCCCAGGATACCATTCCCTGGCTTGCCGAAGAGACCGTTTGAACTCTGCGTACCGCAGTGTCCTGCTCCCGCCGGCCGGCAGCGCGAGAAAAGCAAGGCTAAGACAAATGAACAAAAGGTCTCTACATCCCGTATTTTTCGGCATGCGAAGACTCCTTATACTCGCGACCCTCGTTTCGATGGTGGCGCTGACTCAGCCCGCACCCGTGCGTCAGTTCCTGTTCCGTATGGAACCGGTTCGCAAAGACTTCACGCTGCAGAATATGACCGAAGCTGAGCGCCCCATCATCGCTGAACACGCCGCATACTTGACGTCTCTGGTCCAGCAGGGCCAACTGATTCTGGCAGGGCAGGCATTCGACCCCAGCGGCTTCTGGGGGATCGTCATCGTGAGTGCTCCCGACGCGGAGGCTGCTACGGCTATTCTCAATGCGGATCCCGCCATCAAATCGAAGCTGTTTCGCGGCGTAGTGGTTCCTTTCCGCGTCGTGTTTTTCCGGGCGCCCGAACCAGGCTTGAACCGATAGCGGGAAGCAGGGATGTAGTGCTGCTTAGCGCCGATGTCCGGGCCGGCATTACCGACCCGTCCAGCACGGCGTCCGCTTCCCCAGGAACGCTCCGATGCCTTCCTGCGCATCCGCCGCCAGCGCGTTCATCGACATCACTTCCTTGGCGTAGTCGTAGGCTTTGGATTGGTCCAGATCGATCTGCGTATAGAACGCCTGCTTGCCGATTCCCACCACCAGCGGGCTGGCTTCCGCCACTTGCGCCGCCAGCTTGCGTGTGGCGTCGTGCAGTTCGCCGGCAGCCACCGCCCGGTTGATCAGTCCCCACTCGGCGGCCGTGCGCGCGTCCACCGGGTCTCCGGTGAGCAGCATTTCGAGAGCGCGCTTGCGGCCGATGGCCCGGGTCAGCGCGACCATCGGCGTGGTGCAGAAGAGCCCGATCTTCACGCCGGGTGTAGCGAACCAGGCTTCTTCCGCGGCGATTGCCAAGTCGCAGGCAGCCACCAGTTGGCAGCCCGCCGCGGTGGCTACGCCTTGCACTTCGGCGATGACCGGCTGTGGGATTGCCTGGATCTTCAGCATCAGCTCGCTGCACACATCAAAAACGCGCCGATATTCGTTGATGTCGCGCCCGGTCATTTCCCCCAGGTCGTGGCCCGAGCAGAAAACTTTGCCGGCCGCCGCCAGAATCACCGCGCGAAAATCCCTCCCGCGCCCGATCTCATCCAGGCAGCCCACAAGTTCGAGCATCAATTCGAGCGAAAGCGCGTTGCGCCGTTGCGGCCGGTTCAGCGTGATGACGGCGGTTGTGCCTTCCGCCGTCGGAACCAGATTTTGATATTCCATGCGTCTGAAAACGGGGACAGCAACCAATTACACATTTCTTAAGGAGCGAGATACGCAAGAGAGAATGGCTCTCTCGCTCCTTATCGGTAACCGCCCGTTACCGGCGGCCACCGCCGCCAGAGCTATGGCCGCCGCCACCGAAGCTGTGCCCGCCGCCGCCGCTGCTGTAACTGCGTGAGGCGCCACCGCCGTAGCTACGCCCAGCACTGCTCGGTGCCGAGTATCGTTGCGCCGGAGCCGAATACCGTTGTGCCGGAGCCGAGTACCGTTGTGCCGGAGCCGAGTACCGTTGCGCCGGAGTGGAGGACCGTTGCGCCGGCGCGGAATACCGCTGCGCCGAACCCACAGATCTCTGTGCCGGAGGCGAATACCGCTGCGATCCCTGGAAACGTTGCCACTGTCCCTCGTTGGTGCGTCCTGCACCCGGTGTAGCCGCGCTGTGAGCGCCCTGCGTCCCAGCGGATCGATTTGCGTACGACGACGTCGCGTTTCCAAACCGGCTATAGCTTCCCGTGCCGGCCGATCGCGCCGAGTTCAAGCTGCTAGATCTTGACATGCTTGTCATGGCGCTCCGCGAACTTGTCATGGCGCTCCGCGAAGCCATTGATGCAGCCCCGTACCGCGCGGCCAGTCGGCTGTTCGGATACGCAACGCCTAGCCGGTGGCTCGCATCGTGCTGCCACCCCGCTCTGCCCAGCCCGCCCGCATACAATCCACCGCGAAAACCATAGTGGTTGAAGAAAGCGCCGTTGATGAACAGCGAGCCGCCGAACCAGTTCGGGCCCCAGCCCCAACCCCAGCCGCCCCAACCCCAGCCGCCCCAACCACCGAAGCACAATCCGATGTTGATCCCGGGATAAAAGCCATAACCATATCCGGCATAATAGAGCGGCGGATAGTAGCCCCAAGCCGGGGGTCCCCAGACGTAAGCCGGGTCGTATTGCGGCACATAGATCACCTGAGGATCGGCCGGCGCAATGTCGATGGCCGTTTGCCCGCCCTGTGTCTCGGAGGTAACGGTCTGCTGCGGGGTAGTAGAGAGCCTGCCATTGGATTGCGCCCGCGCGCGCATCCTCTGCACCGCCGCCATCACGTCCGATTGCTGCGCCAGGAACGCATTGCCCAATGCCGTGGTCCATTGGACGTCCTGGTTCAGCATCGTCAGGACCTCGGGGAAGGCCACCATGGCCTGGATGCTGGCATCCCAATTCTGTTGCCGGGCTGCTTCCGTCAACTGCTGGCCCTTCAGGTTGCCATTCCGTTGCAGCCACTGTTGCGCCTCCACCACTTCCAGCGGGTAGGTACTGGCCGCCAGAACCTGGCTCAACAGCGGATCGGGATACAGCGCGATGGGCGCCACCAGATCGTCCAGTTGCGCCGGAGCCAGCATTTGCGCCTGGACCGGCGGCTGCTGCCCGGAAACCGGCGCAGGCGACTGCACTTGAGCCATCATCAGAAACGGAATTCCTAGTAAAGCCGCCGCGAAGCCGGCCTGCCGTGCCATTCGGAGTGCCATCTTCTACCTCCTAATATCCACCACTATAGATGCGCGCTGGACCTTTCAGGTTATGAATCTTCGTTAAGGTGCTGTTTCGTACAATTAGGCTGAGGGCGACAGGCTGGAATCCTGACACACCGGATAACAGGCTTCAGCCGAGCGAAGCCGGCACAGCCCAACGGCTGCCCACTTTGCGACGAAAAGTACTTGATAAACTCTGCCTTCCAGGCTATGCTATTGCCATGGCGACATCTGGCCCTAAGCCGCTGGAACTTCATGCCCACGCCATGGACAACCTGCGGTACATCCGCCGCACGCTCGAACGCGCTGGCGAATTTACCGCCGTGCCCGGCCTCGGCGGCGTGCTGATGGGCTCGACCGCGCTCGCGGCCGCCTGGATAGCCGGCCCGCGGACCGCTTCCCCGCGCTGGTTGGCGGTTTGGCTGGTGGAAGCCGTGGTTGCCCTGCTGATCGGCATCCTGGCCGCGGCTTTGAAATCCCACCGCGCGAAGCAATCGCTGCTCTCCGGCCCCGGGCGCAAATTCGTCGCCGGTTTCGCCCCAGCCATGGCGGCGGGCGCGCTGCTCACTTTGGTAGTCTCGAGCGGACCCGCGGCTCAGTTGCTGCCCGGCATCTGGCTCCTGCTCTACGGCGCCGCCGTGGTTTCGGGAGGTTCGGCTTCGGTGCGTGTCGTGCCGGCCATGGGCGCCTGTTTTATGGCCGCCGGTGCGGCCGCGCTGCTCTTTCCCGGCGTCCCCGCCCACCTCTGGCTGGCCGCCGGCTTTGGCGGGTTACACATTCTCTTTGGCGCCATCATCGCGGTGAATTATGGCGGCTAGATCCAACCCGGCAAGACGCGAGCGCGAACCGAAAGCCGTTCCCGGCCCTGCCGGCACCCCGGCAGTCGCCGGCGCGCACAAACTCGACCGGCTGGTCCACGAGCGCCTCCGCCTGGGCATCCTCAGCGCTCTTTCCGTCAACCAAGCGATGACGTTTAACGATTTGAAGAAGCTTCTCGATACCACCGACGGCAACCTGAGCGTGCACGCCCGAAAACTGGAGGAAGCCGCCTACATTGCCTGCACCAAGTCCTTCAAAGGCCGCGTGCCCCGCACGGAATACCGCCTCACCGCCTCCGGCCGCCGCGCCCTGGAGCGCTATCTGGACCACATGGAGGCGGTGATTCAAGCCATGCGCGACAAGTGAGGGAGCGGCTTTTTTTATGCCTCATAACTTTAAAATGCAAAGTACTCTGCACACGGGGATCATCATGGACGGCAACGGCCGCTGGGCCCTGGCGCGCGGCCTTCCCCGCGAAGCCGGGCATCGGGCCGGAGTGGAATGCGTCAGCCGGATCGTCGAAGCCGCCCCCGCCGCCGGCATCGGCGTTCTCACCCTGTTCGCCTTCTCTTCCGACAACTGGCGCCGCCCCCGCGCGGAAGTCGCCGCTCTGCTGGGCCTGCTCCAGGTCTACCTCGAAAAGGAAGCCGGCCGCTCGATCGCGAACGGCATTCGCCTCGAAGTCATCGGCCGCCGCGACCGCTTGGGCGAGCCGCTCCGCCGCGCCATAGGCGAGATCGAATGCGCTTCCGCCGCCGGCACTGGCCTCCGGCTGCGCATTGCCATTGATTATTCCGGCCGCGACGCCATTCTCGCCGCCGCGCGCCGCGTCGCCGCACTCGACCGCGAATCGCTCGACGGCGCCCTCGGTCCGCCCGTCGACCTCCTGATCCGCACCGGCGGTGAGCGCCGCCTCAGCGATTTCCTTCTCTGGGAATGCGCCTATGCGGAGCTGATCTTCTCGCCCCGCATGTGGCCCGATTTCGATGCCGCCTCGCTAGCCGCCGCCGTCCGCGAGTTCCGCGCCCGCCACCGTCGCTTCGGCGCCGTTCCCGACGCTCTCATCCCTCGCCGCGAAGCCTGGCTGGACTGAGCGCTGCACAATCCTGCACTTGTTGCACCGTGATCGCGGGCTAGGTGAGGCAGAATAAGGTCTGAACCTGAATTCCGAAGTTGCGCATTGTGGTCCGGCACGGCTGAAGCCGTGCCCTGATACGAAGCCTTGTCTTTCAATGCCCTGTGATGTGAAAAACCAACTTCGCCGAAATTGACTTCGGAATTCAGGCTGAGCCGCCCGAATTACCCGCTCAGTCGAAATGCTGGCCGGGTTGCGCCGACAAGAATGTCGGCGTTGCAGGCTGGAAAGCCTGCTCCACGTTGCCGACTGGCCAGGAGGCCGGTCCGACTTTGGCCGGAATGTCAAAATTCCAGACGCAGCGGCGGGCGGCAGCAGGGGTAATTCACCCGCGCTCTGCACTTTGGGTGTACATGGCGTGCCTATAGGGTGTTTTAGCCCAGACTCCAAGGCTTTTCCGATTCTAGCGCTGTATTTCCCAACATAAAGATAAGAAAGGATGTTGACATTCGCGACATTCCGGATCTGGTTTGGAGGTGTAAATGCTTGGTGGGAGGATCTGGGAGAAACATATGCGGATTCGAGGTTCGGCATTCGGTGCAGGGCGCAAGATCGTGGGCCTTCTATTCGTCGCTGGTTCCTTGGTAATGGTCAGCGGCCAGAGGAGCGTCACCTATTCACCGCGAGACAGGGCAGCGCTTGCGCCGGCGGCGTCAGTTCAATATGTCAACCCGGGGCTGTTTTTCAGCATCGTGTCGGCCAAGATCGCGTCGGACGGCACGATTTCGGTCGATTACAAAATCTTTGACACGGGGGTCACAGGGCTTCCACTGGATATTGCCGGAGTACTGACGCCGGGAGCGGTATCCCCGCGCTACGTCGCGGCCTATATCCCGAAGGGGCAGGAGCAGTATTCATCCTATATAACGACCACCGCAACGGCTGTGAGCGGCGGAGCGACGGCCACGCAGGCGGCGGGCGATTCGGGCGGGACAACCACCACAGTGGCAACCGGAGAATACATCTACACCTTTAAGAACAAGGCGCCGGCGGGCTTTGATCCGACCCTCACGAACCGCATTGCGATCTATGGTTCGCGAAGCCTGACCGCCTATGACCTGGGCACCTACTATGCGACGGCGACCTATGACTTTGTCCCGGCGGGCGGGACGCCGGCGCCGCGCGATGTGGTGCGGGACCCGGATTGCAATGCCTGCCACTCATTGCTGTCGTTTCATGGCGGTTCGCGGGTAGGCGTCTCGCTGTGCATCATGTGCCACCAGCCACAAACGTCGGATCCCAACACGGGGAACCCCTTGGATTTCAAAGTGATGATCCACAAAATCCACATGGGCGCGAGCCTGCCGAGTGTGATCTATGGCAAGCAGCCGTACGAGATCTACGGATTTACGGGATATACCGACTGGTCGACGGTCGTGTTTCCCCATAATCCGGGCGATCCGCGGAACTGCGCGGGAAGCTGCCACAATCCGAAGAACGGCGCGGCACAGACCAGCGTCTGGATGACCAAGCCAAGCCGGGCGGCCTGCGGTTCCTGTCACGACGACGTGAATTTCGCGACGGGCGAGATCGCTTATGCGGGCGATCCAACCCCTCCACACCTGCCGGAGATCGACGACACACAATGCACCGGATGCCACATCCCGCAGGGCGAGTTGCCGTTCGATGCATCCATCATCGGGGCGCACACGGTTGACGATGAGGCGCCGGGAATCCCCGGCCTGAACTTTACGCTGGCCAAGGTAACCAACGGCACACCGGGGAAAGCCCCAACGGTGACATTCACGGTTCTGGACAACAAGGGCAACGGGGTTCCGATGAGCACTTTCACCGCAAACAGCGGTTCGCTCTCACTGACCATGACGGGTCCAACGACGGATTACGGCAACGTCAGCTTCGGCTCTGATACCACGGCTACGCCCGGGTACGTGACGGAATCGGTGGTAGCCGGTTCCACCTGCACGAGCGCTGGAACCTGCACCTACACCTTTACCCATCCAGTTCCGGCCACAGCCAAGGGCACGTATGCGATCGGCATTGAAGGCCGGCTTTCGACCACTCTGCTGCCGGGCACAACCCAAGCGGTGACCACCAGCTACGCCGGGACCAACCAGGTGATTTACTTCTCCGTGGATGGCTCGCCGGTGACGCCGCGCCGCACGGTGGTGGCAATGGCGAATTGCAACAACTGCCACGGCTACCTGGAAGTCCACGGCAGCCTGCGCAACAACGTGACGTATTGCCCGGTGTGCCACAATCCAAGCAACTCGGATTTCACTACGCGCCCCACGGCCACGACAGTGGCCGACAGGACATTGCCGAATCAGGGCATCAACTTCGCGCTGATGATCCACTCGATCCACACGGGATCCAAGTGGGCAGCAGCCGGCCTGAGCTTCGTGATCGTCGGGCACGGCGGAAGCCACAACGATTTCAGCAATGTGCTCTACCCGGCCATGCTGAACGGCTCGGTGGGCGACACGGCCAACTGCAACATGTGCCACACCGGCGGTTCCCAGGACGTGCTCCCGGTCGGGAAGCTCAACGTCGTTGATCCAGCCGGCCTGATTAGCCCGATGGGGGCTACCACCTCCGCTTGCACGGCGTGCCATTTCGATGTTCCGACGATGGCGCACGCGGTACTCAACACCAGTACGCAGTTCGGCGAAAGCTGTACGGTTTGCCACGCTGCGGGAGCGGCCTATGACGCGACCGCGGTGCACATAGGACGGTAAGGCTGCGGGGATTCCGCCTCCAGTCCAGGGGTCTGGCACGGTCCCTGGGATTCTAAGAATTCAACAAGTGGTAATGAGAGTTGAAGGTACGATTAGGGTCGTTTGACCCAAAAATGAGGGGTATGTGACTCACCCAACCGTGGGGAATTGCACGTTTAAGGGGAAGCAGAGCGCTTGTAAATCAAAGATACTGCAAGGGAATTAAAGTTCGACATTGGCTTTGCCGATTTGGATGAACATGTGCTTGATCGAAGTTGCCGGGTAAATTCGGCGTGTTGGTGGGGGTGTGCAGGTTGTTTCCCGCAGACTCCGCGCAGGCAGCTTGAGCATCAACCTCTTTAATGGAGAAAAGTATGCGGATTCCTACTTCGGTTTTCGCGCCAGGGCGCAAGATTTTAGGTCTTCTATTGGTCGCCGGTTCCATCGTTATGGTAAGTGGCCAGAAGAGATCCAGTTTCTCGCCTCGGGACATCGCATCGGTTGCCCCCCAGGCCGCAGTTCAGTACGTCAATCCAGGGCTGTTTTTCAGTATCGTGTCGGCCAAAATCGGAACAGATGGCACGATTTCGGTGGATTACAAGATTTTTGACACCGGGCTCACCGGCCTTCCGCTGGATCAGTCCGGAGTGCTCACCCCGGGTGCGGTATCGCCGCGTTTCATAGCGGCCTACATTCCCAAGGGGCAGGAGCAATACGTTGATTACAACGTGAGCACGGCGACGGCGGTGACCGGCGGAGCGACCGCCACGCAGGCCGGTGGCGATTCGGGCGGCACAACCACCACGGTGGCCACTGGCGAGTACATTTACACGTTTAAGACCAAGGCACCGACGGGCTGGGATCCGACTGCCACGCACCGCATCGCGGTGTACGGTTCGCGGAGCCTGACCGCCTACGACCTGGGCACCTACGATGCGACGGCGCTGTACGACTTTGTACCCGCAGGTGGGACGCCGGCGCCGCGCGATGTGGTGCGGGACGCGGATTGCAATGCCTGCCATTCGTTGCTGTCGTTTCATGGCGGTTCGCGGGTAGGGGTGGGGCTGTGCATCATGTGCCACCAGCCGCAAACAGTGGATCCGAACACGGGCGAGAGCCTGGACATGAAGGTGTTTATCCACAAGATCCACATGGGCTCCAGCTTGCCGAGCGTGAAGTACGGCGCCCTTCCATACCAGATCTACGGCCACGGCGGATATTCGGGCTTTTCGACAGTGGTTTATCCGGCTAACCCCAGCGACCCGCGGAACTGCGCGGGGAGCTGCCACAACCCGAAGAACGGCGCGGCGCAGACCAGCGCCTGGATGAAGGAGCCGAGCCGCGCTGCATGCGGTTCCTGCCACGACGATGTGAATTTCGCCACCGGCGAGATCGCCAGTTACAAGGGCGACACAACCCCCTCCCACTTGCCGCAGATCGACGACTCACAGTGCGCCGGCTGCCACATTCCACAGGGCGAGTTGCCGTTTGACGCGTCCATCATCGGGGCGCACACGGTTAATGATGAAGCACCGGGAATCCCCGGCCTCAATTTTACGCTGGTCAGCGTAACCAACGGAACAGCAGGAAAGGCCCCGACCGTGACCTTCACAGTCAAGGACAACAGCGGCAAAGGGGTTGCGATGAGCACCTTCACCGCCAACAGCGGATCACTTTCATTGACGATGGCCGGCCCGACGACGGACTACGGCTACACGATCTTCGGCACCAACACGTCGACGCCCGGGTATGTTACGGAATCGGTGATTACCGGGGCCAACTGCGCCACCAGCGGAACTTGTACCTACACCTTCACCAACGTGATTCCGGCCAAAGCCAAGGGCACCTATACGATCGGCATCGAGGGCCGGCTTTCGACCACCTTGCTTCCGGGCACCTCCCAAGCGGTGACCACCACCTACGCCGGGACCAACCAGATCATCAACTTCTCGGTGGACGGTTCACCGGTGACGCCGCGCCGCACGGTGGTGGCAATGGCGAATTGCAACAATTGCCACACCTACCTGGAAATCCACGGCAACCTGCGCAACAACGTGACCTACTGCCCGATCTGCCACAATCCGAGCAATACGGATGCCAGCACTCGCGTCACGTCCACCAATCCGGCCCTTGCGACGGCGCCGGCGGAGACCGTCAACTTCGCGTTTATGATCCACTCGATCCATACCGGTAACAAACTGGGCGCGGCTGGTCTCGATTACATCGTCGTGGGACACGGCGGCGCCGCCAGCGATTTTGGCGCGGCGTACGCTTCGGTCCCGGCCGGGATCACCAAGACCGGCGTCCTTTATCCGGCCATGCTGAACGGCTCGGTCGGCGACACCGCAAATTGCAACATGTGCCACACCGGCGGTTCGCAGGACGTGTTCCCGGAGGGAAAGAACAACGTCACCGATCCGGCGGGCCTCCTGAGCCCGGTCGGGCCTACCACCTCCGCTTGCACGGCGTGCCATTTCGACGTTCCGACCATGGCGCACTCGGTCATCAACACCAGTGCGCAGTTTGGCGAGAGCTGTTCGGTTTGTCACGGCCCGGGAGCGGCCTACGACGCCACTGCGGTACACGTCGGCCAGTAGGCAGGTACCATAGGGAGATGGGCATGTTCCGGCCGCCAAGGAGTTCGAGCATGGGTTTATTGTCTCCTCCAGCGCGCTTCCCGCGGGCAGCGCGCTGGGTCTTCATCATGATGGCGGCAGTGCTTGGCTCCGCGACTTACGGGGGCGCTCAAGAGAAGCCGGGCGCCCCCGCTCCACCCGCACCCGATAACAAGCCGGCGCAGTACGTCGGCTCCGATACCTGCCAGGCGTGCCACGAAGACATCTTCAACGCGTTCCAGAAGAATCCTCACCACGCCGTCGAGGCCGATAAGAAACGGGGTTTCGACGGCAAGGCGTGCGAATCCTGCCATGGTCCAGGCAGCAAGCACGCCGATTCGATGTCGGCGGCGGATATCCGCCAGCCCGCCAAGCTGCGGCCGGCGGAGGCCGATAAGATTTGCCTGGTCTGCCATCTGAATCAGCCCACGCACGTGGGACGCATCAATTCCAGCCACGCCAAGAACCAGGTGGCTTGCGTGGCGTGCCATTCGATTCACAAGAACGGTCCCAACGGGTTGGTGGCGCGCAAGGCGGCGGATATCAACCAGCTTTGCGCCAAGTGCCACACGGATGTGTGGGCCAGTTTCCAGCGTCCTTACAAGCACCGGTTGCCGGAAGGCGCGATGTCGTGCGTGGATTGCCACAATCCGCACGGGTCGGTGCTGCCGCGCATGATGCAGACCGTGAGCGCCAATGAGCCAGGCTGTTTCAAATGCCACGGCGACATGGCCGGGCCATTTATTTACGAGCATGCGCCAGTGAGGCTGGACGGGTGTATGGCCTGCCACATGCCGCACGGGTCGTCGAATCCGAGAATGCTGACGCGGCAGAATGTGCTGCTGGTCTGCCTGGAGTGCCATTCGAACCTGCCGGGGAAGCCGACGAATGGGACCTTGGGATCGGTAGGGCCGGCGATTCACGACCTGAGCAGCCCACGCTTCCAGAATTGCACCAACTGCCACCAGAAAGTGCATGGCTCCAATGTGAGCCGGGACCTATTCAAATGAGACTCCTGCTGGCACTTTTTCTGATGGTTCCGGCGTTTGGGCAGCAGCCGGACCCGCAAACCAAGACCGGCGATCAGACAGCGCAGGCTCCCGCTGCACCGACGGATAAACCGGCGGACCAAGCGGCGGCTAAACCGGCGGACCAGTCGCAGTCGCCGGCGCCCACCGGAGAACAGTGGTTCACCGGCAGCGTGGATTTCGGGTACCGGTGGCTGTCGGACATCCGCGGGAACGATTCGGAATACCGCAGCGTTTTGAACCTGGGAGCCGGTCCCAAGCTGACGGCGCTGGACTTCACGCTCACGGACCCCAAGCACCGGCTGTTCGACCGGCTGGATGCGAGCGCCTACGGCTGGGGCGGCGATCCTTACAACACGGCTCACCTGGACGCGCGCAAGCAGGGCGATTACGACTTCGTTTTCGATTACCGCAACATCGCGTACTTCGACGCGGTGCCCTCGTACGCCAACCCGATCGCGCCGGGCGGATTCAACGAGCAATCCTTCGATACGCACCGGCGGTCGATGACGATCGGGCTCGATCTGCGGCCGGGCAAACACATCGTTCCGTACCTGGTTTTCGACCGGAATTCCGGCTATGGAAACGGGGTGGATGAGTTTGTGCAGGACTCCAACGACGAGTTCCCGGTCCAGACCCTGCTGCGCGACAGCGCCAATAATTATCGCGGCGGCGTCAGGTTCGAATACAACCGCTTCCACATCACGCTGGAACAGGGCGGCACGACGTACAAGGACGACGACCAGGCGAGCTACAACGGAACCAGCTATGGCGACCGCACGAGTCTGCTGCTCGGCGAAACGCTGGTGCTCAACAAACTGAACCAGGCGTACGGGATCCGCGGCAACAGCATCTATAGCAAAGTGCTGGCGACCGCGCACCCGTTCTCGTGGATGGATCTCTATGGGCAGTTCCTGTACAGCGAGCCGAAGACCACGGTCCACTTCACGGAAACGGCGGCCGGCAATTTCTCACTGATCAACCAACTGCTCTTCTACACCGGCGAGCAGACGCTGGGGACCGGGGCCGCCAACCAGCCGCACACCACCGGCAATCTGGGATTCGAAATTCGGCCGCTGAAGCGGATGCGGATTATCGAATCGTGGATGACGGACCGGTATCATGATGCGGCGATGGGATTCGATTCGAGCGTTTCGCTTCCCACTAACATCCTTTCGGCGGCTGTTCCGCTGAACCAGTTCCTGGCAGTCAACTACAACCAGGAGCAGGTGGACGTGTTGTACGACCTGGGATCCAAGGTCTCGCTGCGCGGCGGCTACCGTTACATCTGGGGCGACGCCACGGTTCCGGAATCGCCGTTCTTCGCGCCTGGGGGCGGCTCCGAGTCGGGGCAACTGAAGCGCAACGTGGCGCTGGCCGGAGCGAATTTCCGGTTGTCGCAGAAGCTCTCGTTCAACCTGGATTATGAAGGCGGGACAAGCGATCACGTTTATTTCCGCACCAGCCTGAACAACTACCAGAAGGGGCGGGCGCGGGCCAAATACCAGTTGAGCGCGTCGCTGGCCGTGCAGGCCAAGTTCCAGGTGCTGGACAACCAGAACCCGGCATCCACCATCAACTTGGATTTCCGGAGCCAGGACAGTTCGCTCGGGATCTACTGGGCGCCGGCCAAGAGCAAACGCATCAGCGTGATGGCCGAATACGACCGCTCGACGGTGCGATCGAGCATCAATTACCTGGGCCTGTTTTTCACGCCAGAGGTTTCCGACTACCGGGACAACGCGCACACCGCCTCGGGAGCCATAGACCTGACGATGCCTGGGCCGGTGGCGGCGAAGTTGACGCTGGGCGGGTCGTTGTTCCTGGCCAACGGCAGCCGGGCCACGCGGTATTATCAGCCGCTCGTGCGGTTCTCATTGCCATTGGGAAAGCACGTGTTCTGGAACAGCCAGTGGCAGTATTATGGTTTCCGGGAAGACCAGTATGTGTTCGAGGGCTTCCAGACCCACATCATCATGACCGGGTTGAAGCTGGTCCGCTAGAGGAGAGCACGCATGATCAAGATTGGAGTGGTGGCGCTGGGCCTGGCGGTTGCCGGGAGCGCGCTCGGGGCCAGCATCGTGTCGGGCGACGCCAGGCGCGGCGAAGAACTCTTCCAAACGCAACAGTGCATCCACTGCCACAGCTTCAAAGGCAAGGGTGGAACCGTCGCGCCCGATCTTTCAAAGAGGATCGACCGCGATTACACTCCGGCGGTGATGGCCAGCCTGATGTGGAATCACGCGCCCGAGATGTGGTCGACCATGACGAAACAGGGGGTGAGCCGACCCACGTTGACGGTGCAATCGGCGGCGGACCTGTTCGCATATTTCATTTCGGCGCGGTATTTCGAACGGCCCGGAGACGCGGCGCGCGGCAAACTGGCATTCACGGCGCAGCACTGCGCCGATTGCCACGGCATAACCTCGTCGCCGATGGCCGAAGCTCCGCCGGTAGCCAAGTGGGAATCGCTCTCGGACGCGCTGGTGCTGGTGCAGCAGATGTGGAACCACGGAGCGAAGATGCACGAAGCATTCGCCCAGCGGAAGCTGGCGTGGGGCCGGCTGACCAGCCAGGAACTGACCGACATGCTGGTCTACCTGCAAAACCTGCCGGAGACCAGGGGCCGGGCCGCCAACTTCGAGATTCCGCCGGCGGAAGAAGGCGAGAAGCTGTTCCAATCCAAGGGGTGCGCCAATTGCCACGCTGGCGCAACTGCCCTGGAGAAGATGCTGAAGAACCAGACTCTGACCGATATCGCGGTGGATATGTGGGACCATCAGCCCAACATGAAACAGCCGCCGCCGGTGTTAACGGCCGACGAGATGCGGCAGATTGTCTCTTATATCTGGGCACGCGAGTACTTCACGGGCAGCGGCAGCGCGGAGCGGGGGAAAAAGGTCTTCACCGAGAAGAAATGCGCCACCTGCCACGATGACCCGGCGAGCGGCGCGCCGAAGCTGGGGAAGGGCAAGGACGCATACTCCGACATCACGATGGTGTCGGCGCTGTGGGCACATGGCCCGCGCATGCTGGAGATGATGGCGCAGAAGAAAATCGCCTGGCCGCGGTTCACGGCGCAGGAGATGTCCGACGTGATCGCCTACCTGAATTCGCTGTAGGAAGCGAGAAGTCAGAAGTCAGGATTTAGAACGTTGAATCCGCCTTGTCCAGGCAACATTGCAGCGCGATCTCAGGTGAATATGGCATCGACGAGGAAATACGCCGGATGAAGACCGCAGCGACTACCCTCATGATCGTCGAGGACTGGATTTTAAACGTTGTTCCGGTGAAGCATGGATCGCCTACCCGAATTCGCTGTAAGGACCGGCGGCCTTCCTCTTTGATATACAATGTGAGTGTATATCTATGCAAGTGGCAAAGTGGGGAAACAGTCTAGCGGTGCGGCTTCCCGCGGCGGTAGTGGAAGCGCTGGATCTCAAAGAGGGCGACCAGATCGAAATTCGGGCGGCGGATAGCCGCCGGTTTGAAGTCGCCCGCGATCGCAGCGTCGAGAAGGCCGTGAAGCGGATCCGGAAATTGCGGCGCCGGTTGCCTCCCGGCTTCCAGTTCAACCGGCTGGACGCCGATGCGAGGCGATAAAGCGTTTCTCGATACCAACCTGCTTATTTACGCGTTCGCGAAGGACGATCGGCGCACCGAAACCGCCGAGGCGGTTCTGGCCGCGGGCGGCGTTATCAGCGTGCAGGTATTGAATGAGTTCGCCGCGGTGGCGTTGCGCAAGCTCACGATGCCCTGGCACGACGTTCTAGCGGCTCTGAACGCAATTCTCGTTCTATGCCCATCGCCCGCTCCGCTCACCATCGAGACACACAAGATGGCGCTCGGAATCGCCAGGAAGCACAAGTACCACATCTATGATGCGCTGGTGATCGCATCGGCGCTTGAAGCATCTTGCGCTACGCTTTACTCGGAAGACTTGCAGAACGGCCAGGTGATTGGCGGCCTCACGATTCGAAATCCGTTCCGCAAGGGCTGAAGCACGGCTGGGTTGGCAAATGATATTCTACGAAAAACGCGCCGGGCGGCGCGCGAAGAGGAGGGACAATGAAGACATTTCTGCTGGCTATGGTTTTAGGCGCCGCATCGTTGCACGCCCAAACCGACTGGCTCGAGGGTCTCTGGCAAGGCTATGACGGCGAGTGGGTGCATGTTTCGAAGCAACTTGTGGCGCTGGCTGAAGCGATTCCGGCCGAGAAGTTCGCGTGGCGGCCCGGGACGGGCGTGCGGTCCACCAGCGAAGTCTTCATGCACATCGCGATCGCGAATTTCGGTTTGCTGAGTGGAACTGGGGTGAAAATGCCCGCTGACCTCAACTCGCCCAATCTGGAGAAGACGGTTACGGACAAGGCTCAGGTGATCGACTGCTTGAAGCGCTCGCTCGATGCCGTCAAGACCGCCCATGCCGGCGTAAAGCCCGCCGACCTCCAGCGCAAGGTCGCCGACAGGAACTACAGAGGCGCCACGGTGGATGGCATGTACCTCCGCATCATCATCCACGCCAACGAGCACATGGGCCAACTGGTGGCTTACGCCCGCATGAACGGCATCGTGCCGCCCTGGTCGGAGAGCCCCGCGAGGTAGATCGCGCGCGCGGCCGCGCTACCATACGGATTGGTTCCGAAAACAGAGTTGATCTCGCACATCCCGCTATTCGCCGGGCTGGGTGGGAACGAAATCGCGGCCCTGGCACAGAGGGCGGTGGAACGCCGGTTCCCGGCCGGGGAAATGCTGTTTTGGGAAGGCGAACCGTGCGCTGGCATTTTCCTGATCGCGGAAGGAAGCGTCAAAATTTTCAAGACCTCCTCGGGCGGGCGGGAATTGATGCTGTCGCTGGAGACGGCGCCTTCGACGGTGGCGGAACTGCCGCTGTTCGACGGCGGCCCTTATCCGGCTTCGGTGCGGGCGGTGGACCCGGTGGTGGCGCTGTTCGTCAACAAGAACGACTTCCAGCAGGTGTGCCGACAGTATCCCGACGTGGCGCTAAAGGTCCTGGCGGTGGTGGGGCGCCGCCTGCGCAACCTGGTGGGGCTGGTGGAAACCATGACGTTCGGCAGCGTGACGCAGCGGCTGGCGCGGCTGCTGCTGGACGCTTCGCGGCAAGCCGGCGGCGACGCGTTCGACCTGCCGCACACGCACCAGGAACTGGCTTCACGGCTGGGCACGGTGCGCGAAGTGGTGTCGCGGAACCTGGCGCGTTTCCGCGCCGAAGGGCTGCTGCGCATCGAGGGGCATCAAATACAGATTCTGGACCGCGCAGGGATGGAGCGGGAATCGCAGGAGTAGGCAAGGGCTGCACCCTTGATGTCCCTTGGGGATATGGGAGTCAGGAGTCAGAAGTCAGAAGACAGAATGCTTTCGGCCCGCGGGCGGCGAGCAAGATTGTCGGGGCGAGGATAAAGCAACGATGAATGTGCTGGTGTTTTCCGGAATCGTGTTCGTGGTTTCCGCGCTGGCGGGATTTTTGGGCTCGCTCACCGGGCTGGGCGGCGGGGTGGTGGTGACGCCGGTGTTGACGCTGGCGCTGGGCGTGGACATGCATTACGCCATGGGAGCTTCGCTGGTGTCGGTGATCGCGACCTCCTCGGGCGCCGCCGCGGCGTACCTAAGAGAAGGATACTCCAACATCCGCGTGGGCATGTTTCTGGAAGTGGCCACTACAATCGGCGCGGTGGCGGGCGCGTTCCTGATGGCCAAGGTTCCGGTGGGGGCGCTGGCAGTGACGTTCGGCGCGGTGCTGCTCTACTCGGCGTGGCTGGCGTTGAACGAGCCAAAGCGGTCCGAGGCACGGGAGGCGGATCCGCTGGCGGCGCGGCTGAAACTGAACAGCAGCTATCCAGGACCGGACGGAGCCGTGACGTACCCGGTGGCGCGGGTGAAGACGGGCTTCGGCTTGATGTTTGGCGCGGGAATGCTTTCGGGGCTGCTGGGCATCGGGTCGGGCGCGATGAAAGTGATTGCGATGGACCAGGTGATGCTGATCCCGTTCAAAGTCTCGACTACCACGAGCAATTTCATGATCGGGGTGACGGCGGCGGCGAGCGCGGGCATTTACCTGGGCAAGGGCTACATCACGCCGGGGTTGGCGATGCCGGTGATGCTGGGAGTGTTGGCCGGGTCGCTGGCGGGCGCGCGGCACCTGATGGGCGCAAAGACGCGCGCGCTGCGCCGCATTTTCGCCGCAGTGATCGCGGTGCTGGCGATGGAGATGATCTACAACGGCGTGTCGGGCGGCTTGAAATGACGGACCGGCGGCTGGAGTTGATCATGGGGACGTTGCTGCGCGTGGGCGTGGCGCTGGCGGCCTCGGTGGTGCTCGGAGGAGGCATCTGGTACCTGGCGACGAGCGGCATGACCCCAGTCGATTACCGCCATTTCCACGCGACGCCGCGCGGCTTCGGATCGCTGGGGAGCTTGAGCGGACCGGAAGCGGTGATCCAGCTCGGATTGCTGATTCTGATCGCGACGCCGGTGGCGCGGGTGATTTTTTCGCTGGTGGGATTTGCGCTGGAGCGCGACCGCGTGTACATGGCGATCACGCTGGTGGTGCTGGCTGTTTTGGTTTACAGCATCGGTTCAGCGTGGTGGTGATGGCAGCGCAGGGTGGTTCACCTGATGGACCCAGTGGTGTGCGACTAGCGTTTGTGGGGCAGCCAACCCTGGCTGCCGCCGGCTTTCAGCCAGCGCTTTTTCAGTGATCGAACCGGACGTCCCGCACTTGAAAGGACAGACCATCGACCCCGTTTTTCTGAGTAGGCGTACCCCTGTCCTGAACCCGCTCTACAACCGTGTAGACGCCGGCAGGAAGGCTATACATTTCGTTCAAGTAAAGTTTGCTGGCGGCAGTGCAACTATGGGCTGGCACGCTGATTTTGATATCTGCAGAACACAGGCCTGCTCGCGGTCGAGCGCGACCAGCCTCCAGATCCCGGCGGTTAAGTATCCTTTGTTCGGAGTTGCTCCATACGTCGATATCCCTGCCTTGGAACATAGAACACGAGCCAAGGTCAACGGCCTTATCCGTTGTATTCTCAATCCAAATGTGGACGGGAATGGGAGTCGACGTAAAGAGATGATTGGCCTCAAGTGAGACGCCGTACCGCACTCCCTCCTCGGCGGAAAAAAAGAAGGGCGCCCCGATCTTCAGATTGACCTGGCCGCGGCACTCGGCGGGCAAGCTCGAATCAGGAGGGCTCGATATTGGTACTTCGGCCTCTAAGGCAGAAGGAGCTTCGGCTTTGACTTCCACGCACGGTGAGCAAACTCCGATCCGCAAAGCGACTGTGACGAGCTGCTCAGGGGATTGCTCGACGTGCAAGGGCTCTTTGTAGGACCCAAATCCCGGTGACCGGACTTCCAGATCATAGGTGCCAGACCTGAGATCAGCGGCGAACAGCCCGTCGGTGTTCGCCAGCAGTACGGGGTGCTCAAAATCGGTGGATCTGTCAATCCGCACCTCGGCTCCTGCCAATGGAGCTCCGCTCGGGTCAATCACCTTGACCACAAGGTGCGTACTCCGCTCGTCTTGCGCCGATAGTTCGCTAGTTAAGTTAGCTAGGGCCAAGAGCACGGCAGACGTAACGGCGTGCCTATAGGCTGAACGCATTCTATCCTGAGGTTATCGCACTTGGCCGCATCGCGCCCGCTCCGTGGATTTGGCCGTTCGGCGCAAGTAGCAGATCCCGACGTGGGACACAAGTCGCCGGATTTGGCTCCATGCGCTAGGTCACGGGATTGCGCAACACGCCGATTCCTTCGATCTCGACTTCGACTACGTCGCCGGGCGAGATCTTGCGGGTGGCGCCGGGCGTCCCCGTATAGATGACGTCGCCGGGCATCAGGGTGACCCAACGGCTGATATAGCTCACGATGGTGGGGCAATCGAAAATCAGGTCGGAGGTGTACTGCTTCTGCACCACTTCGCCGTTGAGGCGCGTGCGGAGCAGCAGGCTGTCGTAATCCAGGCCGGTGACGATGGCCGGGCCGAGCGGCGCGAAGGTGTCGCAGCCTTTGGCGCGCCACCATTGCATGTCTTTGTCGGGGCCGTGCTGCCAGTTGCGTTCACTGACGTCGTTGCCGCAGGTGACGCCGAAGATGGCGTCGCGGGCTTTTTCTACCGAAGCGTTCTTCGTCTGGCGGCCGATGACGACGACGAGCTCGCCTTCGTAGTGCAGGTCGGTGGAGTCGCGCGGGGTGACGATGGGCCCTTCGGGATCCTGCAGGGAGCTGACGGCCTTGTAAAAGATCTCAGGCCGGTCGGGCGCCGGGCGGCTCCCCAGATGGCTGCGGTAATTCAGACCCACGCCGAGGATCTTGGTGGGCTGGCAGGGATGCAGCAGGGCGACATCGGAAAGATTCAGGGCGGCTACGGTTTCGGTGTAGCTGCCGAAGAGGTCGCCGCGGATCTCGCGAACGGTGTCGCCCTCCAGAACGCCATAACAGGCGGACGCGCCGGAACGATAGCGAATGAAGTGAGCCACGTTTGGCTATTGTAACGCCGCCACGATAACCGGTGTGGTGGTGGGCGCGCCGACGCCGGCAGCCTCTTCGAGGGTCACGGCCACGGCCGCGGTGGAGCTCATATCTAAAGCGCCGAGCTGAACGTGCATGGCGGTGCCGTCGCTTTGGGCCTGGAACATTCCAGCGGCCACGGGCGCCTCGCCGCCCTTCGGAATCACCCACATCTCATAAGCCTTGCCTTGGGGCGCCATGGCCAGATCGGAAACGATCAGCAGAACGCCTTGCGATGGGTTGACGAAAACGTGGCCTTTGGGTTTGGGCTGCTTCTCACCGAAGGAAGTCACGGTGGTATCGGCGCCATAGAGGATGGCAAAGGCTTCATTGAGGCGCGTGAGCTCGATGTTCTGCGAGCGCGTCTGCGCAAGCAGAGAGCGCGCCTCCTGGGAGAACTCGCGCTCCCTGCCGCTGAAGTAGACGGCCGCGCACAGCGACAGGGCGGCCACGGCGGCCAGCGCCGGGGCCCAGCCAAAGCCGTACGATTGCGCGCCGGCAGCCGCCAGAATGCGGCGCCGCAATTTCGGCGAAGGCGCCAGCGGGGCGGCCGTGGAGGCCAGCATCGCCGCCAGTTCCCGGGCCCGTTTCACTTCCGCCATGCAAACCTCGCATCCGCGATCCAGGTGGGCGCGGATTTCGCTGCGTTCGGGCTCCTCGGCCAGGCCGAGTGAATACAACTCGAAGTGGTCGCGCAGTTCGGAGCAATTCATGCCGACGCCTCCGCGGTGCTGATTTGGTCGCGGAGATGCTTCAACGCGGACCGGACCCAGGTCTTGACGGTGCCGAGCGGCTGGCCCATGCGTTCGGCCATCTCGGTTTGGGTAAGACCTTCGAAAAAGGCCAGCTCAATGACCTGCCGCTCGGTGGCGGAAAGCTTTTCGACGGCCGCTTTCACGCGGCGCGCGCGGTCGGATGCCAGAATGCCCTGCTCTATGTCGGCGAACAGGGAAGGGTGCCCGGTCTCTTCGAACTCCACGCTATGGCGTTCGCGGCCGCCGGCGGAGCGCAGATAATCGATGGCGCGATGGCGCGCGACGGCCAGCAGCCACGGGCCGATGGCGCCTTTCCGCGCGTCGAAGGCCTGCGCGCGGGTCCAGACGCGGAGGAAGGTTTCCTGCACCAGGTCTTCGGCGGCGCCCACGTCGCGCACCACGCGCAGGATCAGGCCGTAGGCGAGGCGGCCGTAGCGGTCGTACAGTTCGGCGAGCGCGCGCGGATCGCGGCGCTGCAGGCGCAAGACCAGATCGGCATCACTATCGTCGGCGCCAACAGCCAGCAGTAGGGGAAGCAACCACATTCGAATCGGCGTCCTATTGTATATACGGAACGGAAGTGCAATCAAGATTTGGCGCGCGCGGTTTTTCTCTCCACAGGTGGCCGGCGACGCAACCCGATAGAGGCCGAAAGCTGGAGGCGAATTCATTTTTTTCTTGACTTTCGGCGCGAACCACCTTATATATGAATCACATTGCGATTTTTGAATCGCAAAATTTGATGTTAGGGAGAATCAATCGATGAAGACTGCAACTAAGAAAGCCGCCCCCAAGAAAAAGGCTGCTCCGAAGAAAAAGAAGTAGTCAGGGCGCGCCCTGCATAAGGGCAAACAAAAAACAGGTTTCACTCCGAGGCCCCGATTTTCGGGGCCTTTTTCATTGTTTCAGACTCTTCCCTCCGATTCATTCCACATCTCCCTTGGCCTGTAGGAGCACCCGGAAACTCTCGCCCATGCCGAAGAGCAGCGTCTTGAGCTGGAGACGGCGGCGCACATCGCCGGGCGAGAGCGCGGCGGCAAACTGGTCGGGCTCGCCGGCGGTGAGCAGCATTTGCGCCAACGTTTGAAAATTTATTTTTCGCAAGCCGTAGCGCTCGCCGCACTCTTCGAGAGCGGTGAAGTTGACGTGCGCGGTAATGTCCCGCTCACCGGGTTCTTCGAGCACATTGTCGCGGGCAGTGTGCCGGCGATAGCCCATGAGCGTGCCGGCTGGGAAGCGAACGGCCTCGTTGCGGGTGTAGCCGTAATCGATAGTCAGCAGGTAGCCGGCTGCGAGCGAGCAGCCGATGCGCTCGACCCAGCCAAGCGCATCGAGGTTCACTTCGTACCAGTGGCCTTCCGGGGGAGCCGGAAACCAGCGGCGCAGGTAATCGGCGGCATCGGCATCCACCTCCGGGCCTTGGTGCCACACGAAGCGCTCGCCCTCCACGTTCACCAACTGCCGCCGGAAGGCGCCGCCGCGGTAGACGACCGCCTCGACGGGCAGGGCGTCGAAAAACTCATTGCAGAAGACCACGCCGCGAAAGCTCGCCGGCAACGCGCCGGAATCGATCTCGATGGGCACGTAGCGCCATTCGGAGAAGGCCTCGGCCATTTCACCGCGGCCGGCGCCCAGCTCGACGACGGTGAAATCGGCGGGCTGGCCCATCGCGCGGAAGAGTTGGCGGACGCGCGCGGCCACCAGGATTCCAAAGACCGGCTGGATCTGTTCGGCGGTGAAGAAGTCGCCCTGGTTGCCGAACGGATCGCGCGGACGGCGGTAGTAGCCATGCTGGGGATGATAGAGCGCCACTTCCATGAAGCGGCGGAAGGACACGGGACCGGCGGCGCGGATCTCGCGGGCCAGCAGTTCGCCGGCCGGAGTCATGGGCGAGGGTCCCGGCTCTGCGGCGTGTGAATGAACATCTCGACGAGGTAATCGTGCATGCAGTCGTAGAGGTAGCGTTGGAAGGTCCAGGGGAACTGAGAGTGTTCGATGTCTCGGGCGTGGACGGGCGCGTAGTAGGTGTGAAGACCAAGGCCGCGGTTCTTGAGTTCGATGACCAGCTCGACCGAGCCGTTGTGCTCGCGCGCGGAAAAATCGAGCAGCGCGTGGTCGTAGCGGGCGGTTTCCGCGAGCACTTTTTCCAGAGGGGTCACGGACTTATGCTAGCGTGAAATCAAGCCATGGCGTTACCGCAAACCGTCCGGGTAAAGCTCAGCTCCGAAGAGGCCGGGGCCATTTCCCTCACACCCGTGGTGGTGCAGGAACTGCCCGTGCGCGACCTGGTGGAGCACCTGCTGGGAGTGACCGGCAAGGACGAAACGCGCATCCGCGACCTTCTGCGGCGCGGCACGCTGGTGAGCGGCGCTTCGCGATTTCGATGGGCGGGGTGGGAAGCCGATGCGGAAAGCGTGAAGGATCTGCTGGCCGGCTTTCCGGACGCCGACCCGTCGCGTCCCTTTGCCGCCGGGCGGTGCGTGCGCGCGATTCTGCGCGGCGGCGGCCGAGGTTGCGAGATCACGCGGGAGGTGGGTTCGCGCAAGGGCCTGTTTGAGCGCACCAGCTTCTGGAGCCAGTTGATGGAAGTGGCCCGCGCAGCAGACGCGGCGTACGCTGGATATTCGTACAAGGACCGCGCCGATCGCTATCTGCGCGAGTTTTCGGCGGAGGAGGCCCAACGCGTGCGCACGGCGAGCGACTCCGTAAAGTACAGCACACTACGGGAACAGTTAAGGCTGGGGACGTTTGCGCAGGCGGAACTGTACGTGGTGCGGTGAGGTAGCCAGGGGCTACCTAGAGCGCGGCGCGACCAGGGGATCGCGCGCAGACGAGGGCGTCCGCCCCACTCTGGATTACTCTTCCGGTAACTCGCCGGTATCCTCGGCGCGGTTTTCGAATTTGGTCTGGGCGTGCAGGAAGACCAGGTTCACGGTGCCCACCGGTCCGTTGCGCTGCTTGGCGATGATGAGCTCGGCCAAGCCGCGCAGGTCCTCGCGCTCCTTGTGATACACCTCCTCGCGGAAGATAAAGGCGCACACGTCGCAGTCTTGCTCGATGCTGCCGCTTTCCCTAAGGTCGCTCAACTGCGGCCGGTGGTCGCCCTGACGGTTTTCGACGGCGCGGCTCAACTGCGAGAGCACCATCATGGGGACGTTCATCTCCTTGGCGAGCATTTTCATGCCGCGCGAGAGGGCGCTGACTTCCTGGTTGCGGTTTTCGAAGCGGCCGCGGGCGCCCATCAACTGCAGGTAGTCGACGATCACCAGACCGAGCTTGCGCTCCGCCTGCAGGCGGCGCAGTTTGGCGTGGATGTCCATCATGTGGATGCCGGGGGTGTCGTCGATGTAGAGCGGGGCTTCCACCAGCTCATGCAGCGCGTGGTTGAGCTTGCGGCGCTCCTCCTGGGTGAGATACCCGGCGCGGAAGCGCTGGCTATCGACGCGCGCGGCCGAGCAGAGCATGCGGGTGAGCAGCGATTCACGCGACATTTCGAGCGAAAAAATAGCGACGGTCTGTTTAAGCTTGAGGGCCACGTGCTGGGCGATGTTGAGGGCCAGCGCGGTCTTGCCCATAGAGGGGCGCGCGGCCACGATGCAGAGATCGCCGCCGTGCAGGCCGCCGGTGAGCTCGTCGAACTTGGCGAAGCCGGTGCTGATTCCCTTGATGCGCTTGCTGGGGTCGAGGAAGGCGTTGATGCCGCCTTCATAGTCGTGCAGAATCTGGCCGGGATCGAGCAGGCCGCTCTTGACGCGGGCTTCGCCCAGCTTGAGGAGGGTCTCCTCGGCGCCGGAAAGAATTTCGTCGGGCTCCTCTTCGCCGAGCAGCGCGCGATTCATCATGTGCTGCGAAGCGAAAATGATGCGACGCAGGACGGCCTTGTCCTTGACGATGCGGATGTAGGCATCGAGATTGGGGATCTGCGGGAGGCCGTCGTCGAGCGAGACCAGGTAGGTGATGCCGTCGCAGGCTTCCAGCTCATTGAACTTCATGAGCTCGTTGGCGATGGTGATGCGGTCGATCTTTTCGCCGCGCTCCTGAAGCTCGGCCATGCGCCGGAAGATGCGGCGGTGTTTATCGAGCGAGAAGTCGTCGGGCTCGAGCTCGCCGGCGGCCTGGATGTAGAACGAGTCGTCGAGCATGATGGAGCCGAGCACGAAGCGCTCGGCGTCCACATTAGTGGGAAGACCCTTTTCCGTGGTATTTACCGCTGACATGGCGAATCACCTACCGTAGCGTCGGAAGTTGTGGGCGTCAATGTTTCTGTGGAATAAAACGGAGATAGATGAGAAAACTTGTGGACAGCCAAGTAGCGCGGAATGAGCCGATGCGCCGGGATTTCCACACAGATCCTCAAATATCCACAAGCTTTCAACCAGCCCTCCAAAACGTACATTGCTATATTTGTTTTATCAGATTCCGGCAAGTCCGGCGTAAACGGCATGGCCGTCAGGCGCGCTGCATATAATAGTAGTGGAGGAATGGCCGAGCGGTCGAAGGCGGCGGTCTTGAAAACCGTTAGTGGGGCGACTCACTCGGGGGTTCGAATCCCTCTTCCTCCGCCAGAATTGCCATTGTCCGGCCCGGACACATGGGTAACAGATTGTCCCTAAGACATGGGTGACACTCTTGGCCCGAAAGGGCTGTCGAGGGGCTGCAGAGTTTTTTCCTCCAGGTCAATATAACCCAAAGGTGACGAGCCAGATTCCGCTTTCCACTTCTTTTACGCCCACGGCCTGGCCCGCGAGAGAGGTACTGAGGTTGATCTTCTTGCGATAGAGGCACAGGCGTCCGCAGCTGGTGACGATGACGGTCCTGTCGTGGAACGGGTAGTGTGGCTCTGGGATTCCCCGATAGGGTCTGGCGGAGGCGGTATAGACTTCAGCCGGACATTTCATCTCCAGCGCCTCATGCGGCCGCTCCTGATTGAACTCCTCAATGAAGTTGTCGAACTTAGCCTGCTGCTGGAGGATGTTCGCGCCGGCGGGCCGGGTGGCTTCCTGTTTCAGCGTGAGGTGCATGCGTTCGTGCCGGCCATTCTGCTGCGGATGTCCGGGCTGGATGCGTTCGATACTGATGCCGAGGCGCAGCCACCACACCGAAAGCTTGGAGAGATTGAACAGCCCGTTGGGCGAAGCGAAGGGAACTCGTTGTCCGAGCGGATCGCCCGCGGCAGACCACGCCCTTGGAACAGGCGCTCAAATGCAGGGAAAGCCGGCTTCTCCGCATTCGATTCCATGGCCTCGCACAGCAGCAGGAAGCGTGAGGCATGGTCGGTGACGGTCAGCTGATAGCAGTAGCGCCGGTCGCCCAGCATGAACTCGCCCTTATAGTCGGTACACCACAAATCGTTCGGTCCCAGTCCCTCAGACAGTGGCGTGCCCGCGGTACGCGTTCTCGGCCGGGAGGCCCGGGTCACCAGACCGTGACGATCCAGCGCGGCATGGATGGTGCTGCACGCCGGCACCTTCACGGCATGCGGCAGCCGCCTTACAAGGCGTTCGCGGATCTTGCGCGCACCCCAGTCGGGTTTCTCGCGTTTGGCTGCCACAATCGCCACTTCCACCGGTTCGGGAAGCTGGTTGGCATAGCGGAAGGGACGGCGAGTTCGATCGCTCAGCCCCTCCAGACCGCATGCCTCATAGCGCTCAAAGATCTTGCAGCCGGTCTTCCTGGAAATGCCGAACTCCCGGCATAGGGAAGCCATACTCTCCCCATCTTTGAGCCGGATCACAAAGCGCATTCGTTCGTCCATAACAGAGCATTCCTTCCACGGCATCCCACTTCCCGCCCCCTTGCAGACGAAAAAGTGTAACCCATGTCTCCGGAACGTTCTGTCACCTATGTCTCGGGTCGCTCATCAGGAAGTTGCAGGCGCCGTTCTTCATCTTGGGCTGCGCTGGCAACTGATCGAAGTGCTTTGCTTTGCGCGTTTCTAGCCGGGCCTCTGACCGCCCACGGACCTCGGATCGCTGCCGGTTCTGCTCGCGGCGAGGCTGCCGGTCTTTCTTGCAGCGGCCAGCAGTTTGGGCGGCCGCCCGCGGCGGGGACCCCTGGTCTGTAAACGTTCCATACTTGCGATGGCGGCGTCTAGATTCTCCAACTCCGCGCGAAGTTGGGCGAGCACTTTGTCGAGGTCCATAGAACGTTCTAGAGGATAGAACGTTTTGGCGCGGATGCAAATTCAGACGATACTTAGAACACTTTGGGAGAATGGACTAAGCCGGGCGCTGCAGAAGCACGTCGCCGGAAAATTCGGCTGGGTCGGTATAGGTCTGCAAGGAATCGAGGGATTCGAGAACCCGCTCAAGCAGGCTATCGGTCTGGGACACAGTGGTCTTCAGAACTTCGATGGAATGCGCCTGGGTGGAAAGGCGCTCATCTAACGAAGACATGGTCTTGGCGAGCAATTGTTCCATGGCCGCCACGATTTGCGTGGTGGAAGGGACATCCGCCAGTTTGGCGGCGTGTTCGTCCAGCCGGACTTCGATCTGAGTAAATCGGTTGGCGCTGGCCGTTTCTTGCGTAGCCAGGCGATTTTCGAGGCCGCTCAGGGAATCCTTAATGCCTTTCAGGGCAGTGGGATCCATGCCCCCGCGTTCCCGGCGAGTGCCGGTCAAAACTCCAGCGGCGATCCCAGCGAGGAAAAACGCGGCACGCGGTAAGAAATCAATAGATCGTGACATTGACAATCCACTTATAATACGTTTCTGCAACTCGATGCAAGTACTTCCCTTAGTTATAAACGTACTAGGTACGTACCGAGATTGCAGGGGGACAGAGAATGCTGGCATTCTGACCCTTGGAACAGATCCTCCACCATTAGATATTAGGAGACATCCGGTTGAAGCAGGGCTCGGAATCCGGGTTCCGCGAAGACGGCAGTGCGCACCCCGAGTCATCGCATGTTGACCTGAGTGGCGCGGCAACGGTGATAGGCGACAAGCTACGGCTGGCGTTCAGCGATGAGGCTGGCAGTTTGCTCGCCCTGCAGAGCAGCCTGGTGAAGCACTATTTCGAGTTGCAGCAGGCCGCAGAGGGCCTGTCGAATCGGGCCGAGTCGCTGGGGCGCGGAACCGGTGGCGGGGCTATTCGCCAGATTGAGCTGGAGCGGCAGCGCCTGGGCCGCGAGTTGCACACCGGATTAGGGCAACTCCTGGCGGCGATTCGGCTGCAATTGGAGGTGGTTGCGTCGCAACTGCCGCATCCTCCGGAACTGGTGGCGAAGGCCCTGGATCGCATCGCCACGCTGGCCGCCGACGCCCTGGAACAAGTGGGCTCGATTTCGCACCGGCTACACCCGCCGGAGTGGCAGCGGTTGACGCTCGAAGCGGCTATCTTGCAACTATGGGAGTACAGCGGTATTCCGGAGCGGCTGGAAGCCTCCCTGCGGGTCGAGCCTCTGCCGCGCGAGCCGGAACAGGAAATCAAAGTGCTCATCTACCGGGGCGCACAGGAGGCGCTTGCCAATCTGACCCGGCATGCGCACGCGACCAAGATCGACATGGCACTCGAAGCGCACGGAGACCGGATCATCCTCAGAATAGAGGACAATGGGGTAGGATTTGACGTAGCCAAACTGCTGGCAGCGCCGGCCAGCGTGGCGTCCGGGATCGGATTGCGGTCCATTCGCGAGCAGGCGGCGGCCTTGGGCGGGCGGCTCGCAATCACGAGCGGCCCGGAAGGCACTAAACTGGAACTGAGTGCGCCGTTCGCGGCGCCGGAGTCGTAACAAGGAGAATCATGGAGGAGCGGGAAGGGACTACGGTGGTCCTGGCCGACGATCATCACATCGTGCGCGAAGGTTTCGCCGCGCTGTGCGCCGCCCACGGGATGCGGGTGCTGGGCGAATGCTCCGATGGTCCCGAGGCGCTCGAAATGATCTTGGCGCTCCGGCCCGACTTTGCCATTCTGGACCTGCATATGCCCGTAATGACCGGGGTGGAAGTGATCCGCCGGCTGCGCGGCCGGGGCTGCACCGCCAAACTCCTGATCCTCTCCATCAGCCGCGAGGAGAAGACCGTGATCGAAGCCCTGCGCGCCGGCGCCGACGGCTACCTGTTGAAAGACGGCCCCGTACGGCACCTGCTGGACGCGATCAGCTTTGTGAAAGATGGCGGCCAGTACGTCTCGCCGCTGCTGCGCGGAGCGGGGTTGTTTACGAAGCCTGAACACGGCGCGGCCGACAACCCGATGGCCTCGCTCAGCCGGCGCGAGATGGAAGTCTTCACATACCTGGTGAAGGGGATGCGCGCCAAGGATATCGCGGAGTTGCTCCAAATCAGTCCCAAGACCGTGGACACATACCGCGCCAGCCTGATGCGCAAGCTGAACGTCCACGATATCGTAGGGCTGGTCAAATTCGCGATTGAGCGAAATCTGACGAGCACTTCCGAAGAGAGCTAAAACTGATGCATTCGGCCAACCGCGCTTCGCGCGACTCTCGATAGTCTTCGAGGGCGCGGATGAGGTGCTCGACGGCGTCGCGGCGTTGATACAGGCGATCAAGGGCGCGATTGCGGATCAAATCCATGGACAGGAGGCGGCTTCTTTCTTCGGTGGAAGCGAGGGGGAGGGCTATCGCTTTGGTTGCCATCTCAGTTTTTTCCTATTTAAAGATATTAGGATCTCAAGCTAAAACTAGGATTTTACCTATGCAAATTGACAGCATAAATGTTCGCAAGCGCACAGTCAAGAGAAATCTTTAGCGATCTAGGAATTTTCCGTAAACCAATTTATGGGGTGGTCCAAAAAAGAAGAAAGTAATCTCAGATCGGAAAGACCCGGGCTTTTCTAGCATGTTTCAAACACGCGCAGCAGCGGCGCCGCTGTCAGAGGTTAAGAGCCATGTCAGCGAAGAACCACTCCATCTGGCAATGTTGATTCCTGACAAGCCCTAAGCTCTTTGTTTGCCTCAAAAACCAAGGCGGTGGAATGTCGTCGCCTGTGCCACCACGGACGCCTGTCGGGCGGCGAGACTTTATGGAGATAATCGGGTTGTATTATCGTGAAACTTCTAGACATAGAGCTTTTGAGCAGCCTGGCCGCGGCTCCTATCGAAAAACGCAGCATCACCAACCTCAAGGTCCTGAATGAGGCTTTCGACTATCCCAAGCCCAGTTCTTTTTCGCGCGGGTTGCGCATCGACCTCAATGGCTTGGCGATCCTGCTCATCTCTGGGACCGCCAGCATCGACGAATCCGGCGAGAGCATCCATATCGGCGATTTCCGAGCGCAGACGCGGCGGACACTCACGAACATTACCGGGCTGCTCGCGTCCGAAGGGGCCACGTGGAAAGATATCGTCCGAACCACCTGCTACCTGCGCGATATCGAGCGGGACTACGCCGCGTTTAACGAGGAGCGCACGGCCTTTTACGCGCGCCAGGGGCTCCATCCGCTACCGGCCTCCACGGGAATCCAGGCGATCCTCTGCCGGCCGGAATTGCTGATCGAAATTGAAGCCATCGCCATGTTTCGGACCGAGCCCGCGCCATGAGACCTCTCTTGGTGTTTCTGATCGCTACCGCGGCGTGGGCCGGGGACAGGCCATACCTGGCTCCATTTGAAACGGCCGACGAGCCGGTGTCGCACGGCAGAATCGATCAACTGGCGTTCGACGACTGGAAGCGGATGGGCATCCAGCCGGCGAATCCAGCCTCCGACGAGGTCTTTCTGCGGCGCGCCTACCTGGACGCGATCGGCACGCTGCCGGCTCCCGAGGAGGCTGCGAAATTCCTCGCCGATCGCGACCCCGAGAAGCGCAGCGCCCTGATCGACCGCCTGCTCGAGCGCCCCGAGTTCGAGGGCTACTGGGCCATGAAGTGGTGCGATCTATTGCGCGTCAAGTCCGAGTTTCCGATTAACCTCTGGCCCAACGCGGTGCAGGCCTATTACCACTGGATACGGACCGCGATCCGCGACAACATCCCCTACGACCGCTTCGTGCGCCAGATGCTGGTTTCGAACGGCAGCAATTTCCGCGTGCCGGAGGTCAACTTCTACCGGGCCGTCCAGAGCCGGGATCCGCAAGCCATCGCGCAAGCCGTGGCGCTGACGTTCATGGGAACGCGGGCGGGCGGGTGGCCTAAAGCGCGGCTGGACGGCATGGCGGCGTTTTTTTCGCAGATCGAGTACAAATCGACCACGGAATGGAAAGAAGAGATCGTTTTTTTTGATCCCAACAAGAGCCGTCCCGCGCCAATTTTCCCTGACGGCAAGCCGGCCCGCCTGCTTCCCGGCCAGGACCCGCGCGCGGCATTCGCCGACTGGCTGCTGGCCGCGGACAATCCGTGGTTTGCCCGCAATGCCGTCAACCGCGTGTGGAGCTGGCTGATGGGTCGCGGGATCATCCACGAACCCGACGACATCCGGGCCGACAACCCGCCTGCCAATCCGGAGCTGCTGGACTACCTCGAACGCGAACTGGTTTCGGCGCATTACGATTTGAAGCACATTTACCGGCTGATCCTCAACTCACAGGCCTATCAGCTCTCCTCCATTCCGCGGGACGGCAACCCGGCTGCCGCGGCGCATTTCGCGGCTTATCCGCTGCGCCGGCTGGATGCCGAAGTGCTGATCGACGCCATCTGCCGGATCACCGGAACGACCGAGGACTATTCCAGCCCGATCCCCGAGCCGTTCACGTTTCTGCCGGACGACCAGCGCTCTATCGCGCTGCCGGACGGGAGCATCAGCAGCTCGTTCCTGGAAATGTTCGGACGCCCTCCGCGCGACACCGGCCTCGAATCGGAGCGCAACAACCTCCCCACCACCGGGCAGCGGCTGCACCTGCTGAATTCCAGCCATATTCAGCTCAAGATCCAGCAGAGCACCACGCTGCGCTCGCTGGTTCAAGTTCAACCCGGCGGCAAGCCGCGCGACCCGATTGACCGCGTGTACCTGGCGATTCTTTCGCGCTACCCGACGGATGACGAATTGAAGACCGTGAGCGCGTATTTTCAATCGGTCCAAGGCAATAAATGGCCCGCGGCAGTGGACCTGGCGTGGGCTCTGATCAACAGTGCGGAGTTTCTATGTCGTCATTGAGAAGCATTCCCCCTCTTCGATTTTCCCGGCGGGATGCCTTGCGCTGCATTTTGGGCGGAGGGCTGCTAGCGGCCGCCGCCGATGGTCCGCTGCGCGCCAGCGCGCTCGCGGCCAAGGCCAAGTCGGTAATTCAGATCTGGATGTGGGGCGGGCCGTCGCACCTGGATACGCTCGATCCCAAGCCGGCGGCCGGCTACGACTACTGCGGTCCGTTCGATAAGCCGATCCCCACCAGGACGGATGGCGTGCTGATCAACGAGTTGCTCCCGCTGATGGCGCAGCAATCCGACAAGTATTCACTGATCCGCAGCATGACGCACGGCATCTATGCTCATGAAACGGCGTCCTACGCCGTGCAGACCGGCCGGAAACCGGGCGAGCGGCTGGTCTATCCGTGCGCCGGTGCGGTGGTCTCGCTGTTTAAAGGCGAGACCGCATCGGGCCTGATTCCTCCGTACATCGTGCTCACCGAGCCGCAAGGGCGTTTTTCCGAAAACGGTTTCCTGGGCGAGCGCTATCGACCGTTCGCCACGGGCGGCGACCCGGCACAGGCCCGCTTCGCAGTAGAAGGCGTGGTGGCCCAGGGCATCTCCGATAAGCGGCAGCGCGACCGCCGTGATTTGCTTCACCAGCTCAACACGCTCGGGAAGGCCATCGAGGACGACGGCGTCGTCAAAGCCTTGGATCAGACCGAGCAGCAGGCATACGAGCTGATCCTCGGCGACGCGGGGAAGGTGTTCGACCTGGCGCAGGAAAAAGACGAAGTGCGCGACCGCTATGGCCGCAACACGTTCGGCCAGTCCTGTCTGGCGGCGCGGCGCCTGGTGGAGCGCGGGGTTCCGTACATCACGATTAACTATCAGGGCTGGGACACGCACCGCCAGAATTTCCAGGTGATGCGCCAGAAACTACCGCAGATGGATCGAGGAATGGCAACCCTGTTCCAGGATCTCTCCGACCGCGGCCTGCTGGACAGCACGATTGTCTGGTGGAGCGGCGAATTCGGCCGAACGCCCAAAGTCATGTGGGAAGCGCCCTGGAACGGCGGGCGCAATCATTGGGGTGACTGTTTCTGCGCGCTGGTGGCCGGCGGCGGCTTCAAAGGAGGCCGCGTGGTGGGCGCATCGGACGCCCGTGGCGAACAGGTGAAGGACCGGCCGGTCTACCCCGTCGATCTGCTGGGCAGCATCTATCAGGCGCTCGGCATCGACCCCGATGGCAAGATGCCCAACAGCCTCGGGCTGGACGTCACCGTCACCACCGGCGGGGCCGGCCGCCTCAAGGAGTTGCTTTGATGCGCATTTCTCACACGTGGCCCGAGGATGTGGCGCACGCACTCGTGCGTGCCGTGTCGAGACTCGTCTCGACACCCTGGTGGGGGACGGACAGTGTGTCGTCGCCGGGCGTCGGCATGAATGCCGGCGCGGCACACACGAGTGCGTGCGCCACATCGTCAGGCGGGGTAATTTGGCGCGCCGCGTTGCTTCTGGCGGCGCCCGCCGCCTTTGCTCAGAATATCCCGCATGTTGCCTACGTGCTCCCCGCCGGCGGCCGGCAGGGCACCACTGTCGAGGTTCAAATGGGCGGCCAGTTCCTGCCCAATGTGTCCGCCGCATACGTCACAGGCCGCGGAGTGGAGGTCACGGTGGGCGAGTTCGCAAGGCCCATGAACGGCATGCAGGCGACCGAACTGCGCGACCGGATGCAGGAGTTGCAGAAGCAGCCGGCGAGCGCCGCGGTGCAGAACGAAATGGTGGACATCCGGGCCAAGCTCCTGCTGTTTAATCACAACCGGCTCATCAGCCCGGTGCTGGCCGAAACGCGCATGCTGCGCATCGCGATTTCCCCGGATGCGGAGCCCGGCCGGCGCGAGCTCCGGGTTTCTTCGCCGCAGGGTCTCTCCAACCCGATCGTCTTCTGCATCGGCCAGCTCCCAGAGGTGCAGGAGAAGGAGACCACCGAGGTCGTCCGGCCGGCCGCTAACCAGCCGGTCAACCAGGTGCGCATTCTCCAGCCGCCCACCAATATGGCGATCTCGCTGCCGGTGATTGTCAATGGCCGGATCAAGCCGCGCCTTGGCACGTTGCAGCAGCAGGTGCGCCAGGGCCAGCCGTTCACTCCGGGCGAGGCTGATCGCTACCGGTTCCAGGCGCACGCGGGCCAGAGCCTGGTTATCGCCGCCGCTGCGCGCGAATTGATCCCCTACCTGGCGGATGCGGTCCCGGGATGGTTTCAGGCGGTCCTGACGTTATATGACGCTGACGGGAAAGAAGTGGCCTATGACGATGACTACCGATTCCATCCCGATCCGGTGGTCCATTACGTGGTTCCCCGGGACGGAGAATACACGGTCGAGATCAAGGACGCCCTCTACCGGGGCCGCGAAGATTTCGTCTATCGCCTGACCATCGGCGAACTGCCGTTTGTGACGGACGTCTTCCCGTTGGGCGGCCGCGCCGGCGTCAAAACCAGCGTCGCGCTGGCCGGCTGGAACCTGCCGGCGGCGCACGCCACAATGGACCTCAAAGGAAAAGGGCCCGGCATGTATACGGCAGCCGGCGCGCGGCCTTTCCAGGCCGACACTCTGCCCGAGGTTTTGGAGAAGGAGCCCAACGACACCGCCGCGCATGCCCAGCGGGTCAAGCTTCCGATTATCGTGAACGGGCGCGTCGACCGGCCCGACGACCAGGACGTATTCCGCTTCGACGGGCGGGCCGGGCAAGCCATTGTGGCGGAAGTCTATGCGCGGCGCCTCGATTCGCCGCTCGATTCGGTGCTGAAGCTGACCGACGCCGCGGGCCGCCAACTGGCGTTCAACGACGATGAGGAAGACCAGAGCGCGGGCCTGGAAACGCACCACGCGGATTCCAGAATCATGATCACGCTGCCGGTGAACGGCGCGTATTATCTCTATCTGAACGACGCTCAGCACCGGGGCGGCCCGGAGTACGCATACCGGCTGCGCATCAGTGCGCCGCGGCCGGATTTCGATCTGCGCATCACGCCCTCGGCAATCAATACGGCCGGCGGGATGACGGTCCCCGTCACCGTCCATGCCATTCGCAGAGACGAGTTCTCGGGCGAGATTCGGCTGGCGCTCAAGAACTCTCCCAAGGGCATGACACTTTCGGGCGCGGTGTTGCCGGCCGGCTGCGACCAGGTGCGGCTCACGCTTTCGGTTCCGCCGCAACCGCAGCTCCAGCGGGAGCCGCTGAGTGTGCAGGTGGAGGGCCGGGCGACCATCCGCGGAACCGAAGTCGCGCGGCTGGCGCTTCCGGCGGAAGACATGATGCAGGCTTTCTTTTACTGGCACCTGGTTCCCGCGCAGGATTTGAAGGTGGCTATCCGGCGGGGCAATACCTTCCGCACGCCAGTCCAGGTGATGGCCCAACAGCCCCTGAGAATTCCCGCGGGCGGCACGGTCCGGTTCCCGGTCGCAGCAGTCCTTCCCGCGAACAACCTGATCGACAAACTAGTCTACGAGTTGAGCGACCCGCCGGCGGGAGTCGAGTTGCGCGAAACCACGCCTGGTCCCAACGGCGCTGAGCTCGTGCTCGCCTGTGACCCCGCTAAAGCCAGAGCCGGCGAAAATGGAAATCTGATCATCACCATCTCCGGGGAGCGGAAGCCCACGGCGGCCGGCAGTCAGCCGGCCAACCGGCAGCGGATTCCGCTGGGCTCGCTGCCGGCGGTGCCGTTCGAGATCGTGCCGCGCTGACGGAATGGCACTCTCGATCGCCGGAATCCCCTCACCTCAACGCGCCCGGCATCATCGCTCACTGTACATGAGTTGATGACGAAAGTACCATCACGAAACCGCACTCGATTCCGCACCCGACACGGCCTTCAACGAGGAAGCCGGCGGATGTATCATGAAAAGCGATCTGTGCCGGACATTGAATCCGGGGGAATCAACAAGATGATGCAAGCAACCGGGCGTCCGAGGCTCGGCAGAATCGGTTATTATATCGGCGCCGCGGCCATCGCCGTGCTGGCATGGCAAGCCCAGCGTTACACTTCGGGGCAACAAATCTTTGAATCCCAGGTTGACTCCTTGACTCAACTGCAGGAACAGCAGCTTCAAGCCTTCCTGGACATGAACCGCCTGCTGACGACTCTCGGCACCACCATGCTGGGTGCCTTGGGTTTCCTTTTGGCCAGCGGAAGCAAGGGTAAATCTGGCTCAAGCGTACGGTGGTCCGCCCTCGCAAGCGGTGCTTTTGCGGGGCTCTCCGTGTTCTTTGGGTACATAGCCTCCGAAGGAATTATATATATGCTCAGGAACCAGTTCTTCGACCTCGAGGCTCCGGTGATTCTTTGGCCCCACACAGCCCACTTTTATGCTCTGCTATTGAGCGTCTTCTTCTTCAGCGACTTTGCTATTCATGACCTGAATAATAAGGAGGACCGAAGTGCCCGTTCGTAGAAGATATCCCATTCTTGAAGCCGCCCTATTCGGGGTCCTGCTCCTGCCGGCTGGGCTGCCGTCCCAAACCCCCCAGAAGACAGGGAAGCTGATCGTCACATCGACGCCGCAGGGCGCCACTATAGTGGTCAATGGTAAGAAAGTGCCGCAGCCGACCGATGCCACCTTCGTCGTGTCGGCCGGTACTTATCGAGTTTCCGTGACCGATGCAGACGGAAACCTGAAAAACTGTGGCACCAAGGCTTTTTCAGTCTCATCCGGCTCGCAGACGAGAGCCCATTGCACCGCGGCCGGTTGGACGGCGCCGCCCAAGTAGTTCGTGGGTCTTGCGTCTCAGTGCTTCACCCGGCGCTCGCCGGAGTAGAACGTCGAACCAATTCGTGACCGCGAAAGAGGTTGTGTTTCAGACTGCGCGCATCGATCCGGAAGTGCAAGCGTAGCCGGCAGCTTGCGTTTGCTATCATTGGTGGATGGCCGTTATGGCACCTGCCCCCGCCAAACTCCACATCCCTTGGATCGCTCTGTCGTGGTTCGGCCTGCTGATCGCAGTGTGCAACGCGCCTGCCTTGTATTCGCTCGCTTCCATCTGGGCTTTGGACGGGGATATGGGGCATGGCTTCTTCGTGCCATTGATCGCGGCTTTCATCGCCTGGCAGAGGCGCCACGAACTCCTGGCTATCCAACCTAAACCGAACCTGTGGGGACTGGTGTTGGTGCTTCTAGCCGGTGCGCAACTGGTTGCCGGCACTCTGGGAGTGGAACAATTCCTCACCCACACGGCCGTCATCATCACTTTGATCGGCGCGATCTGGCTGCTGCGAGGAACCGAAACCCTGAAAATACTGGCCTTCCCGTTGTTTCTGCTGTTTTTCATGGTTCCGATCCCCCTCATCCTCTACAACAAAATCACCTTGCCACTGCAATTGATCGCCAGTCGCATGGCCGCCAGCGCACTGGACACGCTCGGTATTCCCGTGCTGCGGGACGGCAACATTCTGGAGCTGCCGCACCAGACGCTTTCCGTGGTGGAGGCGTGCAGCGGGATCCGGTCGTTGCTTGCATTGACTTTTCTTTCGCTGGTATACGGATACTTTTTTGAGAAACGGATATGGGTCCGGGTGGTGCTGCTTGCTGCGACCATTCCCATCGCCATCGTCGCCAACGGGAGCCGCGTCGCATTTACCGGAATCATGACTCAGATTAAGCCCGAGCTTGCCGAGGGCTTTTACCACGAGTCCACCGGCTGGGTGATTTTCATCGTGGCGTTGATCATTCTGGTCCTGTTCCATCAACTGATCGTGCGCACACTGAATTTCGTGGCTGCGAAGAGGGCTCACGCATGAGCTTCCTAAAAGGCAAGTATGCCCTGGTGCTGACAGTAGTGCTGCTGCTGCAGGCGGGGGTCTATTACGTGGCAGCGGCGCGCCGCGAGATCGTTCCCAACGCCGCTCCGCTGGCTACATTTCCTTCCGCGATTGGCGACTGGCACATGGCCGCGGAGTATCCGCTGACCGACGACACCCAGCGTGTCTTGCGAGCCGACGACACGCTCAATCGCGATTATGTCACCCACGCCAAGAGAGCCAATCTGTGGATTGCCTACTACAAGACGCAGCGCTACGCCCAGACGCCGCATTCTCCCAAGGCCTGCCTGCCCGGCACCGGATGGGATCCGATCGAGAACACCACCATCCCCATCGTCGTTCCCGTCTGGCGGGAGCCGATTGTGGCGAATAAGTATGTGGTGACGAACGGCGATGCCTCCAAAGAAGTGGTCGTTTACTGGTTCCAGAGCCACAACCGCGTGGTCGCCAGCGAGTATGCCGCCCGCTTCTGGCTGGTACTGGACTCCATGCGGTACCGCCGCAGCGATACATCTCTGGTTAGAGTGGTGGTGCGCGTGAATAACGACGACATCGATACGGCCACCCGGACAGCCGTGAGCTTCATCCAGGCGTTTTTTCCGGATCTTGTGCGACAATTGCCGATTTAGCCGCGGCCCGCTTCGAGGCGCTCAACCCAGGTAGTTGAACAGGCTGGAGTGTGGCATCTGGCCTTGCATCTCAAAGGCTGCCTGTAGCTGCGTGTTGCCTTCGGTCAGTTCGGTCGCGGCGCTGGTGATGTCGGCGTCTTCCGTCTGGCTGATCTGCGTTTGCAATTGAACGCTGTAATTGTTGGCGAAATCAGTGGCGTTCTGTATGCGGTCCTCGATGTTGCCATAGAAGGCTTCGCTGGAATTCAGTTGGGCGGACGCCGACTTGAGCAGCGGAATGGCATTGTTGATTCCAGCCGTGTCGTTGTTCTGCAAAGCCTGATACAGCGTATTGAGGGCGTTAAAGACGTTGTCCTGGCTGGGGTCGCCGGTCGAGGGATTGCTGTCGTCGAAGATTTGCTGAGCGGTCATGGACGCCGGAAACGATCCACCCGCCGGGTCCTGGATCACACGCGTGGAAGTCGGATTGATCCCCTGCACCACGGGATTCGCGGCGCTCGAATCCCAACTGTAGACCGGCAGGTTATCCTGATCTCCGCTGAAAATGAAGCGGCCCTGCACGGTGGTCTGGCTATAAGAGACCATTTGCTGCTGAATGCCCTGGATTTGCTGCGCGATGCTGAGACGGCCCGAAGCGTCCGTGGTGGCGGTGGCCGCCTGGCTGGCCAGGCTCAGCGCGCTGTCCATCAGTTGGATGGCGGAACCCAGGGCATTGTCGGCGGCGTCGGCATCGGTGGTCGCGAGCGTCAGGTTGGACTGCACCTGGGTGTTCTGCCGCAGGTTGGCCCGCAGTTGCAGCAGCGTGTCGATCTGGTCGGGCGCGTCGGATGCGACGTTGATCCTCAAGCCGGAGGAAACCTGGCTGTTGGCCTCGGCGATGCTCTGCTGGATGCGATTCACATTGGCGATAAATAGCGCGGATTCGGGATTGAGGTTGGTAATCATGGCGGTCTTCAGGAGGTGGCGGTGAGCATGTTGATGGTGTCTTCCGACAACTGATCCAGGATGGTGATCAGTTTCGAGTTGGCTTCGTAGGCCTGCTGGAATTGAAGCAGAACCGCGGCCTCCGCGTCGAGCGACACGCCGGACACCTGCTGCCGCAGGTTCTGCGCCTGGGCCAGCGCCGATTGCTGCACTTGCAGGCTGTTGTTGGCGACGTTCAGGCCGTTGCCGATGGCCGCCGCCATACTGCCGTAGAATTCGGTAAAGCTGGCGCCGTTGATTTCATCGCCGCTGGATTGTGGATCGGCCAGCGCGGAGAGCGCCAGCGGAACGCCGTTGGAAACTTCCGGCGGCCCGGGGGAAATGGCGGCCAACTGGCCAGCGGTGACCGATGGGTCGACGGCCAGAGTCTGCGCCACATTGGTCGCGTTGGTGGTGTCATAGGTGAACAGCGGTACGCCGTCCACCGGCGGCGGCCCGTCGGAAATGTTGCCCTGAGTCAAAGCCTGGTTGACGCAGTCGGCGAACTGCTTCGCCATGGTATTCAGGTCACCGGCGTTGTTGCCATCGCCCAGGTATTGGGGGAACACGTTATTGGCTAGGTTCACCAGCGCCCCGAGCTGGCCGCTGGTCACCTGCGAAGTGATGTCGGCGCCGTCCGACGCCAGAATGCTCATGGTAGGCGGCGCGTTCGGATTGGGCGACGCGGGATCTGGCGTGACAGGCTGGTCCTGCAAGGCGTAGGCCTTGTCGCCGATCACCAGTGGGACCTGCCCGTTGACCAACACCGTGACCGAGCCATTCGACTGCTGGCTGGCCGTGAAATTGACATATTGCGACAGTTGCTGCAGCGTGGAATTGATCTGCGCATCCAAGCCGGGGTCCGGGGTCGCGTCGCTCATGGCCTGCGAGTTGTACCCGGCCAGTTGCCCCGCCAGTTGATTGATCTGAACTACGGTTTGATCGATTTGGCTGCTGTTATTCTGCGCCGCCTGGGCCAGGCCGGTCGCGGTCTGCTGGAAGGCGTTGGCGAGGTCGGTCGCGCTGTCGATCACGGCTTGTTGCGCGTTCGTGCTGGTGGGTGTCTGCCCCCATGCCGAAAAGCTTGTAAAAAGGTTGTTGAGCGCATAGGGTATCCCGGAATTGCCGGAGATGTCGAACAGGGATTGAAGCGACGTGAAACTCGTGACGTTCTGCTGCGCCTGCCCCAGCAAAACGTTCTGCTGGCGAACAGCCTGTTCGGCGTACTGGTCTCGCGAGCTGACCACCTCCCCCGCGCTCACTCCGCCGGTCGATCCTTCGGCCGGGTCGAACTGCATGGCGGTTAGGAGCTGAGTCTGGTTTGCATAACCGGGCGTTTGGGCATTGGCGACGTTGTTCTGCGTGACGTCGAGCGCCTGGGTGAAGGCGTCCAGCGCGCCCGCCGCGGAGATGAGCGATGAGAGGATATTGGACATCGCAGCCTATCCCTGGCAGTAGAGCTTTCCGGTACGCGCGACCGGTGCGGGATCGCCGCCAGCCGTGTACCCGCCACTCATCGTTCCCAGGATCCGCTCCCAACCCCGATAGAAATCCGCCGCGCTTTCGAGCAACCGGCCGGCATGCCGCAACTCCGCCCGCAACTGGCGTACCCTGGCCGCGAGATGGGCATCCGCCTGACCCGGCCGTATTCCGCGCCGGCAGTCGGTGACGCCGGAGACCGCCCGCTCGAGGGCGCTTGAACTGGCCTCCAGCGATGCCGGGCTGGCGCCCTCCAAGAGGTGGCAAGCCCGCTTCACTTCCGAGCGGGCCACCGACAAATGTTCCGCCGTTTCCGCGGCCGGCATCTTAAGTCGTTCCGCTGCCTAGGCCTTCCGCGACCACGCCCTGGCTGGTCTTCACGGAATCCGGCCGGTAGTTGCCGCTCCGGTATTGCCCTGCCAGCATTTGCACTTTGTTGGTCCGGTCCGCGCTATAAGAGGATACCGCGCGCGAAATGCGCGCCATGGTGCCCGACAGTTCCACTCGGTCACTCGAGGAAGTCCCCGTGGCCGGTCGGGGATTGCCTTCCCGATCCGCCTTCTGGGTCTCTTGTGCCCGCCCGGATTCGCTCGCCGACGGGCCCGTCAGATTCACATCATAGACTTTCATACCTGCATGCCAATCCTGCCGCTGTACTACATATCGGCATCCCCCTCCCTGGCCTTTAGGCGGAGTTCACGAAAAAAGTCACGCTTTGCTAAAGTTTTCGCGGCCCCCGCCGATAGCTGCTTGTAACCGCCATGGAGGCCCAAGAACTTCTTTGGATTGCCACCGAGCCACCCCGTTCCGGGGAAGAGTGCTCCAAGCTTTCAATAACTTACGGCATCGAGTGGCTGCCTCCCGACACGGCCTTCGAGGTCCTCCGCCACAAGGACTTCAGTGTCATCGTCCTGAGCTTCCCGGCCGTCGGCTGGACTCCGTGCGAACTTTTGGAAGCAGTGCAAAGGCTGGCTCCGTCGATTCCCGTGCTGATTCGCGACCCTCACGCTTCGGTCTTCGATGCGGTCCGCCTAGCCCGGCTGGGGGTGTACCAATTCCTCGCTTCGGGCGATGAGGCCGCCGCGCAGATCGGACAGGCCATCGAGGAACGCCGCACGCACGACCTGGTCCGCCTGGGCGAGCAGGTGGGGCGCGAAGAGTGGGAGCGACTGTTGATTGGCGATAGCCGCGAAATGCGCCGCGTCGGCCATATTATAAGCTTGGTTGGCGGCCGGCGCTCCACCGTCCTGATCACCGGCGAAACCGGAACCGGCAAGGAACTCGCCGCCCGCGCCCTGCACCTGGCTGGCGCTCGACGCCGGGCGCCGTGGGTGGCTGTCAATTGCAGCGCGCTGCCGGAACATCTCCTGGAAGCCGAACTGTTCGGACATGTGCGCGGAGCATTTACAGGCGCGGTCCAGAACCGGGTCGGCCGGTTCGAAGAGGCTCAGGGAGGGACCCTGTTTCTGGACGAAATCGGAGATTTGCCTTTGGACCTGCAAGCCAAGTTGCTGCGCGTGCTGCAGGAACGGGAATTCCAGCGACTCGGCAGCTCCGAGACCATTCGTCTGGACGTGCGTATGGTGGCCGCCACCAATTGCGACCTGAACGAGCGCATCGAATCCGGCAAATTCCGCGAGGACCTGTACTACCGGCTGAACGTGGTCCCCATTCACATGCCGCCGCTGCGCGAACGGCCGCAGGATATCGCGGTCATCGCGCCTTTCCTGGTCGAGAAGATCTGCAAATCGGAAGGCATTGCGCCGAAGTCCCTTTCTCCGGAAGCCGTGGAGCGGTTGACCGGCTACTCATGGCCCGGCAACGTGCGCCAACTGGAGAATTTCATCGCCATGGCGGTAGCCCTGAGTGGCGACCGCCATACGCTGGCGCCCGCCGACTTTGCGCTTCCCGCCCCGTCGCGCACCCGGGTTGGCACAGTCGAGGCTCCGGTCATCTCAGTGCCCGATCAAGGAATGGACTACGAGCGGACGCTGGCGCAAATCGAGCGCAGTATCCTGGAGCAGGCCTTGCGTAAGACCGGTGGCAACAAGAAGGCCGCGGCGGAGATGTTGCGCCTCAAGCGCACCACTCTTTCCGCCAAAGTGCGCAGCCTGGAATCGGTGGTAACGTGACACTAAGGCGCTTTGCCCACCAGGTTTCGTGCCAACGGCACTTCGACCCGCCGGGCGTTTCTCGTCAAGTTGATCGGTCCCAACGTCTGAGTGGCGCGTAATCCAGGCTTAACCACCCTTGCACGAACAGCATGTTCTTGCTGTAATTGACGTTCACGAAAAGGGGAACCCAAATGTCGGAAATGTCCCGGCTTGCCCGGTTTTCTGGTACACTCCTGCTCATCGTTGGAGGACGCGCTGCATTGGGTTCGCCACCTCAGACTGCCAGCCCAAGCCCCGCCCCCAGGGAGCAGATCACCATACTGTACGATGCCTTCGGCAAGCCCGGGCCGATGCGAAAGGATTGGGGCTATGCTGCACTCGTCGAGTATGGAGGGAAGCGCATTCTATTCGACACCGGCAACAATCCAGACATTCTTGCACAGAACGCGAAGACCAAACGTGTGGACCTGTCGAAACTAGATTTTATCGTGATGTCTCACCGTCACGGCGATCACATGGGTGGGTTGGCCTACCTGCTCCGGGTGAACTCTCGGGTGAGAATCTACGCGCCGAAGGAGGGTTTCGGCGTCTATGGCGCCGACTTGCCCGGTACATTCTATCGACGAGACGCCTCCTTGCCACTGGAGCAGCGCTACTATGGCGGAGCACCGCCGGAAATCTTGCGATTCGGGTCAGCCTGGCCCGCCGCGAACTTTCAACTCATTGATAACGGCGCTGAAGTCATGCCCGGTATTCACCTGATCACACTGGTTTCCACTCAGCCCGGTACTCTGGAAATGCGCGAGCTGTCGCTGGCCATCAAGACGCCCGCCGGCGTGGTGCTCGTGGTTGGCTGTTCGCATCCGGGCATCGAAAGGATCGTCGAGGCAGCAACCTCAATTGACACCCGCATTCACTTGATCGTCGGTGGCCTCCACCTTGTGGTATCGAGCGACCCAGATACTGAGAAGGTCGTTACGGCCCTCCACGATAAATTCAAAGTCGACTACATTGCACCCGGCCACTGTACCGGAGAACCGGCATTTGCGGCGCTCAAGAAGGCATTTGGTGATCGGTATCTTTTCGCAGGACTGGGCGACTCGATCCACCTGACTACAACCGCGCATCAACTTCCCTAAGGACTAAAGCCCTTCGACCGCCGCGGCGTAGCCCACCAACGGGCGGACGGTCGGCAATACGGAAGTCATCCACCTGGACGGGTAGTCGCCAAACCGTGTTTGTGCCGGGCTGCACCCCTGCAATTGAACAGTGTTGAGGTTACCCCCTCACCACAAATAGTCCTTCGCGATCTCGCGTTTCTCGTACCCGTCGAGCACGTGCACCACCCGGATCTTCTTGAGCGACACCGGCGAGAGTTGCCCGATCGGGATATAGATCACCGTACGGCCCACCCGTGAGGCGATGCTCTTGAAGATCGAGCGCGGCGGTTTGGCCGCCACGTAGACCACATAGTGGTGGATGGAATAATCGAGCGCCGCCAGCAGCAACCGCTCCGATTTCTTTTCCGCGAACTCGTAATCGGCGTCCTGCCATACGTCGTACATGCGGCGCGCCGGAAGGCTCATCAGGAAGCCGCCGTATTCGGCGCGCCCGATGCCCGGCCCCACCAGGCGATCGAACGGAAGCGTGGAATAAAACGCCATGTCGGATTCGTTCTGGTTCTCGCCGAGCCACGTCGTGGTATAGGGGTAACGGTCGTCGCGGTCGTCGTCGAAGATCACCACGATCGATCCCACTTCGCCCTGGATCTTCTGAAACTGCCGCACCCAGATGCGCCCTTCGTACCATTTGCGAATGGTCTCGCGCATGTCGATTCCGTCCAGGATCGAGGTGGTGAAGGGCTCGACTCGCACCCGCTCTTCGGATAGGATGCTCTTGCCTTTCTTTTTCAGAAAGCGGCCGTAGTCCTCAATGATGAGGTCTTCGGGCGGATAGGAACAGATGCTCGTGCCGTTCAACTGGCTGGCCCATTCGCCGGGAATCTTTTCCTTCTTGCGGGCCTTCAATCCAATGGGCCGCAGGCGCCGCTTGGTGCTGGGCAGGCGGCGGCGCAGGCGGATGCGGCGCGTGTCCATCCAGACTTCGTCGCCGGAAATGCGCACCGTCATCAGGTCGCAGGCGGTCTGTTGCGGCGGGTAGCGGCTGGCAGCTTCCCACACCTCCCAGGCGTAATTGTCGTCGGCCACGCCGCGCGCCGCCACCGCCAGGTCGAACAGGCCGGGGCTCAAATCGCCGACCGCCAGCGCCAGGTTGCGCGAATAGCGCGCCAGCAGCCGCCGCTGCCAATGCGCCACGCGCTCGCCGGTGTTGGCTTCGTAGTCCTTTTCCGCCTCGCTCAGGACGGCCAGTTGCGCGTGGCGCCGGTCGATCAGCTTGTCGTCGCGGAGCAGGGGCCGGTAGCTTTCGTATCGCCACTGGAGTTGCGGATACTCCGCGCAGACTTCGCCCAGCGATTCGGGGTGGGCATTGAGCAGCTCGATTCCGTCGCGACGGGTCCGCGCCAGGGGCTGAGCCTGCGGCTCCTCCATGGCGTCCAGCACCGGATCGAGGAGGTTGAGCGAAATCACCACCAGGACGCGCGCCGAAGGGTCGGTGCCCTGTAGTTTCCACGCGATTCCGGCGGCGTGGCGCCCGAGTTCCTCCGAGCGCGGCTGCGGGTAGACGCGGTACGCCTCGACGTAACGATCGAGGCCGATGTGGCGGATGGCGTAGGGATCCGGATAGGAGTCCTGGAGATGCGGCCGCTCACCGGCATCCGGATCGGCGAAAACGATTTCCGCGCCCGTTTCCAGGCCCGTGCGGATGGCTTCGGTGAAGGGGTCCGCCGGTTCAATCGGCACGTACACGGCGCGGTCTCCGCCGGCCGATTCGTCGGGATAAAAGATCAGTGAGATTTCCGGCAGCCGCTCGACCGCCCGCAACCACGCCGGCTGGAGCGTAACCGGCAATTCCACCGCGATCACTTGCGGGCGGTCGCGCAGGATGGCGCGCCGCACTTCGATCGCGAACTCCAGACGGCCCGGCGCCACCGGGAAGTACTGGAAGCGTCCCCGCTGGAGACTTCCCGCGTCAGGAACCTGTAGGCCGCTCTCTTGGGACATAGCGCAACGCTTCCTCTCCCAGCACTTGCACCACCGCGATTTCGAGCGCCGCGGTCTCGTGCGTCCGTTCGGTGGCCAGGCTCTTCAGCTTGATGGCGAACCGCGCCACGTTGATGCCGTCGCGCGCCGTAAACCGCTCGTCGGCGGAGTGGGCCGTCTGCAGGAAATCCGTCACGTAGTCCAGGATGCGCTCTTCGGCGAATGGGAGGTTTTCCTTCAGGATCTGGTACTCCTCGTCGCGTTCCGGGAAATCGATGAAGATCTGCGGCTGCAGCCGGGAATGAATGTATTCGGGCAGTTCGAAGGTGGAGGCGTCGTCGTTCATGGTCGCCACCAGGCGGAAGTGCGGGTGAGCCTTGATCTTGATGCCGGCCACAATGGATTCCACGTAGCGCCGGTTGTCGAGCAGCGGCGCCAGGCTGGCCCAACTCTTCTCGCTCATGCGGTTGCCTTCGTCGATGATGGCGATACCGCCGCGCAGCATGGCGGTCACCAGCGGCGACGCCACATAGCGCAGACTGCCCGCGCCCTCGATCACCGGCGTCACCAGCAGATCCTCCGGTCGCGTATCCATGGTGGCTTGCAGGATGTAGACCTCGCGGCCCATGCGCCGGGCGGCGGCATACGCCAGCGTAGTCTTGCCCACGCCGGGCTTGCCCAACAGGCGCGGATTCATGGGCAGGTCCTGATCGTTCACCACCATCCAGGCGGCCAGCAACTGCCGCATCAGCTCGCCCTGCCCCACCCATTTTGCGGACAGTTCATCCGGATGAGCCAGGTGCAATGTGACGCCTTCGATCTCGACGGTCATAGGCTCCCTTTATTATCCGGCATGTGATCGGGTTCTGCCCGTCTTCCATAACGTGAATGAGGGAGCCGGCGCGTCCGCGGTCAAAGATCACGAAGCACGATGCGTTGGACTTTGAGGAGAAGGTCGACTTCCTGCAGAGGAACCTCGAGCACGGCGGCGATCTGCTCCGGGGCCTCACCCTTCCGGTGCATACGCAGCACCTGACTGCGCTTGTTCATGTTCAAGCCGAACTTGGGCGGAGACCAAGGTGCGGCCGGAAGGCTCTGCTGCGGCAGGTCGCGCACTTCGGCGGAGAGGCTGTCGAGTGCCTCGCGCCAGTTGCGCAGGGTGGCTTCGACGCTTCGGCCTACGGCCTTCATGCGGCGCTCCGCGGCATTCACCATGGCCCGCGTCCACCACACCGCCAACAGGCTCGTCGCCAGGGCCGCCACGGCGAACACCGCCGAGACACCCGCAATCAGGGGAACGGCCCCGGCGGAAGCTGCGATTCCGTTCATCGCAAGCTCCGCAGGCGGTCCTGCCGGCTGGCGATTTCCTGAATCCGCACGCCGTAGTTGCCCTCCACCACCACCACTTCTCCGCGCGCGATCAGGCAGTGGTTCACCAGCACTTCGACCATCTCGTTGATGCCGCGGTCCAGTTCCACGATCGATCCGGTAGTGAGTTTGAGCACATCTTTCATCGGAACCTTGGCTTTGCCGAATGAAATGCTGACCGGTAGATCGACGTCCAGCAGGAGATCCATGGTCCGCGAGACGGGAGCCGACCGGCCGGGAGAGCCGGCTACAGCCTCCTGCGCAAGGGCCGTCTGGCTGGCTTCCGCGTCGCCGGATGGCGGGGCAGCGACCAGGGCGATCAGTTGCGGGCTGAGCCCCATCAGCAAGGGGGGAGCAGGGGGTGCGGCGCCTTCGGGCGCGCCGGCGAAGGCGATCGTAACCGCCGCCCATTCGCCGGGCGGCGGATCCGGACCCCGCTCCGTGCCGGCTTCCGTGGTCACCTCCCGCCCCAGCAACGAGCCGATCGAGCGCGCCATCACGGCGAGCGATTGTCCCAGGATTTCCACCCACGTGTTCTTCGCTTCGGTGGTCTCGACCGTCTCCAGGCCGGCTGCCTTCAGCGTGAGAGTTCCGGCCTGTTCCCAGGTGGCGCGCGGCGCGGCCACCCAGGCGGTGACTTGCGGCGCCACCTGGAAGGGCTGCTCCCACCACAGATACTCCTGGCCGCAGCCCAACTCGGATGCGGTCCCCCTGGCGGCCTGCCACTTTACTTCCGGCCGCTGAGCAGTCATGGATTCGATTACCTGCGCCATGCTCTCGGTCCACCGGTCCAGGAGCTGTTTGACGTTGTCCGCGCTGAAGACGTCGTCCTGGTTCATACCGTCACCACGCCTCGCGAGGCCGGCCACTGTTTCGCCATATGACTGCGCAACCGCAGAATCGCCTGTGATTTCAACTGCGAGATGCGGGATTCGTGCAGCTTGACCACTTGAGCGATCTCCCGCAAGGTCAGTTCTTCCTGGTAATAGAGACCGAGGACCGTGCGTTCCATCGAGGGTATGCCGTCGATTCCCTCCGCCAGGAGCCGCTCCAGCTCCGATTTTTCCAGCACTTTGGAAGGAAGGTTGTCGTCGGTGTCCGGCAGATAGTGCAGCAGGTCCTTACCATGCTCGCCGGTCGTGTACTCGAGGCTCGCGATGTTCAAGCCGCGGATCTCCACCAGCCACTCGTGGTATTCCTCGAGCGAGATCTCCAATTCCTCGGCGATCTCCTGTTCGTCGGGAGCCCGTTTCAGGCGCTGCTCGGCGGCCGAAATCGCCGCTTCGATCCGCTTGGCCCGGCGCCGCTTCTGCCGCGGCGCCCAATCCAGACCGCGCAGGCTGTCGAGGATCGCTCCGCGGATTTTGTACTCGGCGTAAGTCTTCAGCTTGACGTTGTGGCTCGGATCGAAGTTATCGATCGCCGCAATCAAACCGATCACTCCGGTCGAAATGAGATCTTCCAGACTGATGTTCTCGGGCAGCCGCTCCTGGATCCGTCGCGCAATCAACCGCACCTGTGGCAGGTGCTGCAAAATGAGCCGTTCCCGCTCGTCATCACTGATCGCCTCAGACATCGCATACGACTGCATACGTCTTCGCCTTGAACTTCGCTCCTACGTGCACCGTTTCATCAACACACTCCCGTGTCCAGCGAAGACCGCTCCCACACCGGGCGCCCTCGGGGCCCGGCTCCGTTCGGAGCCGCGCGCATCAGCCAGCGGTCTGGCAAAACATGAACGAACTTCTAAAACCACGTCCTAAGCCGCCGACTGTGCCCGGCCGCCGTGCCCGTGCAGAATCAACTCCGCGAGCCGGCTGCGGCTGGCAGCCTCCAGATCTTCCGGTACACGCTGGCCCGTTGCAAAGAAGGACAGCGGTTTGCCGGTTCGCGCCGACTCGTTGAAAATCGGGCCGAACGAGCCGGTTTCATCCAACTTGGTGAATATCAGACGCTGGGGCCGGAACGCCTCGAACGAATCCACCACACGAGATAGATCGGCGGATTTCATGGAGGACGATAGGACCATGTGCGTATCGATATCGCTGCGCGCGGAGAGAAACTGCGCCAGCCCGCCGAAATCGGCTACCTCGCCGTTCGCCAACCCCGGGGTATCGATGAAGATCAGCTCTTTGCCGCGATTCTCTTCGACCGCCTGGCCTAGCGCGGCGACTGTTTCCACCACCTGAAAACCGACGCCCAAAATGGTGGCGAAACTCCGCAACTGTTCGGCCGCCGCCACGCGGTAGGTATCCGCCGAGAGGAGCAACACCGGCCGCCGGCCGGCCAGGCCGTAATTTACTGCCAGCTTGACCAGCGTGGTGGTCTTTCCCCCACCGGGCGGACCGACCAGCGCCACGATGCGCGGCCGGGCTTCGCTCCGCCCGAGCAACGGCTCGACCCGGATGCGCGACTCCAGCTCTTCGGCCAGCGCGCCCTCGAAGCGGGCGCCGTCGATTCGTTCAGGCCCTTGCGCCTTCGCCGCGAGCGGCGCCGCCAGCCTGGCTTCGGCGGCGCTTACGATCTCGCGCGCCAGGTCCGGCGCCAGTTCGCTCGCCGCCAGGCAGGCATACGCGTCGGAAACGTCCGGCGAATTCCGCCACTCGGTGGGAGCAAAGGCCGTGCGCATCAGCGCCCGCCGCATTCCTTCCAGCTCCTTCTTCAATTGCCCCACTTCGACCGACAGCGGGTCGCCAGCCGCCAGCCGCCTGGCCGGCCCCCCAAAAGCGGGCATCGCGGCCGGCGGCGAGGCAATCTCCGCCGCCGCCAGATCCGTCACGATGACTACTTCGTAATCGCCCAGGTGGCGCGTTTCCGGCAACGTGCGGCGGCTGTTCACCAGCATGGCATCGGGCCCCATCTCTGTCCGCGCCATGGCCATACCATCTTCCACTGAGTTGGCGTAATAAGACTTGATTCTCATCGCTGCCGGTTCCTCGTGCCGCTGGCGGCCAGGCGCGTCCGGCCTGTCCCGCCTCATGGAATCTATCGTCGGGCGCGCCCCATTCCTGTAGATCCCCGTTTCACGAGAGATTCCCCAAAGATTGCACCCTTAGGCCCGGCGGCACTTCGTTATGGGCGATGAAATAGAGGGTGGGAATACTCGCTTCGGTAATTTGGCGCAGGAAGGAACGGGCGCCCGCCGAAGTGATCGCGACCACCGGAGTCTCCGGCGACCCCACGCGCGACGCCACCCGGTTGAGTATGTCGCGAATGGCCTGCGGCGCGAGCGACAGATGGCTGTTCTGCTCACCGTGCTCCACGGCGGCCTCCACCGCCTGCTCGATCGAGGGATCCACGAACCACGCCGCCAGTTCCCCGGTCCGGCCAAGATACGGTTTCACCACCGCGCGCCGCAGGGTCTGCCGCACGTATTCGGTAAGCAGCACAGGGTTGCGGGTCGCGGCGGCCGCTTCGCCGAGCGCCTCCAGAATCGAAACCGCGTCGCGGATGGAGACCCGCTCCCGCAACAGGTTCTGCAACACCCTCTGCACCGTCGCCAGCGGCAACAGCTTGGGAACCAGGTCTTCCACCACCTTGGGATGTTCCACGGCCACCCGGTCGAGCAGCCGTTTGGCATCCTGGCGTGAAAACAGCTCGTGCGCGTGGCGGCGGATGGCTTCGGAAAGGTGCGTGCCCAGCACGCTCACCGGGTCCACCACCGTGTAGCCCGAATTGCGCGCCCGCTCCGCCCGTTCGGCGGGAATCCATAGCGCGCTCATCCCGAAGGCCGGTTCCCGCGTGGCCTGTCCTTCGAGCGGCGTCTGTCCGTGCCCGGTGGGAATGGCCAGCGTGCAACCCTGCGGCAGCTCGTACCGCGAGATCTCCACGCCCTTCAGAGAGATCAGATACTCGCGGCTCCGCAGGGAAAGATTGTCGGTCACCCGCACCGGCGGAAGCAGGTATCCCAGCTCGCTCGCCAGTTGCCGCCGGATGGTCGAGATCCGCCGCAACAGCGCCGAATCCTGCGCGCCTTCCACCAGCCCCACCAGTCCCAGCCCCACTTCGATGGCCAGCGGCTCCACGCGCAGCAGCGTCTCCAGGTTGTCTTTGGCCGAGGCCGGCTTCTGCTCCAGCGGCGCGGTCTTCTCCCTGGCCTCTTTCCGCCGCATCCGCCAGCCGGCCGCGCTCGCGCCCGTTCCCAGCAGCAGGAACGGCAGCTTCGGCATCCCGGGCAGCAACGTCAGCGTCACCAGCACACCCCCCGCCAGCATCAGCGGCCGCGAGTTGTTGAAGATCTGTTTTTGGAATTCGGCGCCCAGCCGCGCGTCGGAACTTGCGCGGGTCACAATCAAGCCTCCCGAAATGGAAATCATCAGCGCCGGAATCACCGTCACCAGGCCGTCGCCGATGGTTAATACAGTGTAGGTTTCGAGCGCCTTGCTGAAATCCATGCCGTGCTGCAGTACCCCGATCAGGAAGCCAGCCACGATGTTGATGCCGGTGATCAGGATGCTGGCCACCGCGTCGCGCTGCGTGAAGCGCGACGCCCCATCCATGGCGCCGTAAAACTCGGCTTCGGTCGCCAGTTGCTTGCGCCGCCGCTTGGCTTCGGTTTCGTCGATCAGCCCCCCGTTCAGGTCCGAGTCGATGGACATCTGCTTGCCCGGTAGAGCGTCCAGGGTGAAGCGCGCCGTGACCTCCGAAATGCGCACCGCGCCGTGATTGATCACCACGTACTGGATGGCGATCAGGACCAGGAAAATCACCGCCCCGATGATGTAATTGCCGCCCACCACGAAGCTGCCGAACGCGCCGATCACCTTCCCCGCGGCCGTGGTCCCGGTGTTTCCGTTCAGCAAAATCAACCGCGAAGACGAGATGTTCAGCGCCAGCCGGAACAACGTCAGCAACAGCAGGGTGGTCGGGAACGATGTGAATTCGACCGGCCGCACCAGGTACAGCGAGACCATCATGACGGTGATCGACATCAGCAGATCGGTGACGATCAGCAGGTCCAGCACGAAGCCCGGAAGCGGTGTGATCAGCGCAATCACGATCCCCAGCACCGCCAGCGGCACCGCCAACTGTCGGAACTCTTCGAACGCCAGCCCACGCACCCAGCCGGAAGATCCCCCAGCCGCCGGCAACCCGGCCGGCGCCGTCATGAGTTTTGCGGGCGTCATGAGTCTAGCCTGCGTTTCTCACAAACGTTCGGTGCTGATGCCGTGGCGCACGCACTCTGGCATGCCGCGCCGGCACTCACGCCGGCGCCCGGTCGTGACCGGCTGCCCGCAGCCCACCAGGGCGTCGCGACGAGTCTCGACAGGGCACCGACGAGCGAGTGCGCCATGCCATCGGGCCGCGTTTGAGAAATGCGCACTAGCCGGGGAGCCTCCCGTTCATGAGTTTGAAAATGTACGCCAGAATCTCCGCCACCGCGCGGTACAGTCGCGGCGGGATCTCCTGACCCACTTCCACCGACTTGTACAGCGCCTGCGCCAGAGGCGGATTCTCGATAATCGGCACCTGGTGCTCCACGGCCTTCTGGCGGATGCGCTGCGCCAGATAGTTTTTGCCCTTGGCCACCACCACCGGCGCCGCCATGCTCTCCACCTGGTAGCGGATGGCCACCGCAAAGTGCGTGGGATTGACCACCACCAAAGTGGCTTTGGGAACCTCTTTCATCATCTGGCGCCGCAACCGCTCGCGCATCAGCCGGCGAATTCGCGCTTTCATGTGCGGATTCCCTTCCAGGTCCTTCATCTCTTCCTTGATGTCCTGCTTGCTCATGCGCAGGTCTTGCTTGTAGCGGTGCATTTGCCGCGCGAGGTCCACCGCGCCAAAGACCAGGAACAGGCCGGCGGCCTTCCAGAACAGCTCGAGCAGGGAGCCGCCGATGAACCGCGCGCCGTTCTCCGCGCTTCCGAGCGGCAGCGCGAGGATCTCCTCCAGCTTGTGGCGCGCCATGGCGTATACCGCCCACAGGAAGAGCGGCAACAGAATTACCGCCTGGAACAACGATGGCAGGTTCTGCCGCGGCAGCTCGCGCAACTTGGAGAGCGGATTCAGCCGCGCCATGTCCGGCGCCAGCTTCTTCAGGCTGAACCCGAAACGCGTGGTGACCAGCCGGAACCCGAGCGTCGCCAATGCCACCGCCATGCCGCCCAGCGCCAGCGGCAGAAAGTGCTGCCAGAAGAGCCGCCAGGCGATGTGCATCAGGTCGTCCGCTCCCCACCCTCCGGCGAAGGCGCGGGCGAACAGCCAGCGCGTGGTCGCGCGGAAGTGCGCCCACCAGTGCGCTCCCCCCAGGCCCACGAGACCCAGGAACACCATGAACTGCAGCGCTCCGACGAATTCCCGCGCGGAGGGAAACTGCCCCTCTTCGCGCGCCTTCTCCAGGCGCCGCTCGGTGGGTAGCTCGGTCTTCGAGGATCGGTCCGCCATCCCGCCTCATATCCCCAAAATCCGCCGCGCCGCCGACCAGGCCTGGCCGCTCGACTGCATCAGAATGCGCGGGAACAGCACCATCACCCAGCTCAACACCACCAGAGCCGTCAGCATTTTGGCCGGAAAGGCCAGCGAGAGCAGTTGCAGTTGCTGGTTCAGCCGGCCGAGCAGCGCCAAAGCGAAATCCACCAGCACCAGCAGCGCCACCACCGGCAGCGCCAGGCGCACACCGACGGAAAACATGCCGGAGGCCAGCCTGATCAGCGCCTCCCCCGACGGCACGCCCAAAACATAGGTCCCCGCCGGTATCTGGTCCAGGCTCTCGGCGAACAGCCGCAGGATCTCGCGATCGAGCCCCAGCGCGAAAAACAGCATTCCCGCAGCCAGTTGCGCGAACACCAGCAGCACGCCGGAATCGGCCTCCGTGTTCGGATCGATGGTCTGGGCGTATGCGTAACCGGCCTGCAACCCAAGCACCTGCGCCGCCAGCGTGAAGGCTTCGAGCACAATCGCCACCGTCACGCCGATCGCGATGCCCACCACGGCCTCCGAAGCCGCCCATGCGGTCATCTTCATGGCCGTGACCTGGCCGGCTTCGACCACCGGCCAGCGTGCCCGAAGCGCCAGCGTGAATCCCAATGCCAGCGCCGCGCGCACCGGTTCCGGCGCGCCCTTCACCCCCGGTAGCGGCACGAAGGTGAGCGCGCCCGCCACCCGCGCCAGCACCAGCAGGAAGCCGTACAGCGCGCCCGCCGAAAGCACCAGCTCAGTGGGCATACCGGCCCAGATCGCCCAGCAGCGCCGTGGTGTAGGTGCAGATTTTCTCGAGCATCCACGGCATCATGAGCAGCAGTCCCACGAGAAACGCCATCAGCCGCGGGATGGTGCTGAAAGCGCTGTCCTGCATCGAGGTCGCGATCTGCACCAGGCTGACGGCGATGCCGGCGAAGAATCCAATCGCCAGCAGCGGCGCCGCCAGCCAGAACGTCGTCATGAGACATCCGCGGATGATCTGGACAACCGCTTCCGGGGTCATGAGTAGAAACTCTTCATCAGCGAGCCGACCACCAGGTTCCACCCGTCCACCAGGACGAACAGCATGATCTTGAAGGGCGCCGAGACCATCACCGGAGGCAGTTGCACCATCCCCACCGAGAGCGTCACCGATGCCACCACCAGGTCGATCACCAGAAACGGCAGGAACAGCACCGCGCCGATCTGGAAGCCGGTTTTCAATTCGGAAAGAATGTAGGCCGGGATCAGGACTTTTAGGTCGAGATCCGCCGGCGTGTGCGGCGCCGGCTCACGCGCGATTTCGAGGAACAACCGGATGTCCTTCTCCCGCGCGAAGCGCGCCAGAAACGTGCGCAACGGCTTGGAAGCCGCGTCCATGGCCTGCTGCGGAGTCATTTTGCCGGCTTCCATCGGCTCCCAGCCCTGGTGAACCATGTCGGCCGCCACCGGCTGCACGATCACGATCGTCAGAAACAGGGCCAGGCCGAGCAGCACCTGATTGGAGGGCGTGGACTGCGTTCCCAGCGCTTGCCGCAGAAAGTGCAGCACCACGGTGATGCGCAGGAACGGCGTCATGGCCATCACGGCGGCGGGCAAGAGCGTGAGCAGCGTCAGCAGAATCACCACCTGCATGGGCACGCTCAATCCCGAAGCGTCTTTTCCGGCTGATATGCCGAGAAGGGAGAAGGGTTCGGCCGCTCCGCTCCCGAACGGCACTGCCGCCGCCACCGCTATCACGCGAGCCAGTCTCACTGCCCCGCCTCTCGCGCGCCGTCAATCTCCCGGCTCGAGAAGCTCTCGACCAGCGCACACCCGGCAGGCGACGCCGCCACCAGCATCGTCCGATGGCCCAACCGCACCAGATGCAGCGTGTGCTGCGGCCCCAGCGCCAACCGCTCGAGACACTCCATTCTCCGTCCCGCCGCCCTTCTGGCCGGCAGAATCCCGGCGATGCCGCGCCGCCGCAACCACCACAGCGTGGCGGCCAGCAGCGCGAGCACCAACCCCACCGCTCCCATCTGTCCGATCCACTCCATATCGATTCGTCCTCAGTTTTCCCGAAAGTCGGTGATCCGCACCCCCAGCCTGTTTTCGATCACCACCACCTCGCCCGAGCCGCACAGCACGCCGCCGATGTAGATGTCGATGTTTTCGCCGGCCGAGCGCGCCGTCTCGATCACGCTGCCTTCTTCCAGGCGCAGCACCTCCCGGGTGCTCATCACCCGCCGGTCGAGCTCGACTTCGATCTCTACCGGGACATCCCCCAGCGGCGCTATTTCTACCTGAGGATTCATCGGCGGATCAGCGGATTAAGTTGATAGTGTCCTGGCTCAATTGATCGGCCGTGGTCACCACCTTGCCGTTGGCTTCATACCCGCGCTGGTAGACAATCAGGTTGGTGAACTCCGTCGCGATGTCCACCGTGGACGCTTCCACCGAGCCGCCTTGTATGGTTCCGCGGCCCCCCGTTCCCGGCGTGCCGATGGATGGCGTAGCGGTCAGCTCGCTGAGCTGGAAGTTGTTGCCGCCCGTGGCGACCAGCGTACTCGGGTTGCGGATCGAAGCCAGCGCCACCTGCCCCACCGTGACCTGTGTGCCGTCTGAATATTGCGCCACGATCGACCCGCCATTCGCCAGGCCGACGTTCACCAGTTCCGCCGCCGCCGCCCCGTTCTGCGAACTTGCCGACGAGGCCGACGGTTGCCCAAACTGCGTGAGCCTGCCCGATCCGTCGCTATTGTATGGATTCCAGCTAATGGTCGCGCCCGAAGCCGCTCCATCCGCCAGGGCCGGCATCGTGAACGTGATCGGGCTGCCGTCGGCCGGGCTAATGAGATTCCCGTTCGTGTCGAATTGCAAGGTTCCCGAGGTGAGCGTAGACCCGGTCGGATCCACCAGGTCCGACCCCGGAATCGACACCGCGTAACTCCACGTATTGGACCCCGTATTCTCGAAGCTGAGCGTCAGCACGTGGGAGGTCCCCAGGCTGTCGTAGATGGTCATCGGCACTGAAAAATCCGACGTCGCGCCGGCCGTCGATGCCGAATTCAGGTTCATGTCGACGGTGAACGATGAGGTGGGCGTCGGGGCTTTCAGCGACCCCACCGGCACCACGATGTTGCCGATCGGGCCATTGGTATCCACCTGTCCCGTAGTCGGATCGATGGTGGTCCAGCCCCGTACCGTGTCGCCGGTATCGGTCAGCAGGTTGCCGTTCTTATCCGTCTCGAAGTTGCCGGCGCGCGTGTAGTACTGATTCCCGGAGGAGTCCTGGACGACGAAGAAACCCTCTCCCTGAATCGCCGCATCCAGCACTCCGCTGCTCGACTGGATCGCGCCCTGCGAGAATTCCCGGACCGTGAACGGCGTCCCGGTCCCGAACCCTACCTGCGTGGTGCCCAAGCCGGCGCCCAGGGACTCTGTTACCAGATCCTGGAAACAGACCTCGCTCGTCTTGAACCCGGGCGTGTCCATGTTCGCCAGGTTGTTGCCCACCACGTCGATGGCGGTGGAAGTGGCGTCGAGAGCCGATAGTGCCGTTGAAAAGGAAGTGAACATATGATTCTCCCGTTTGGATTGCTGAAGCCTTAGCTGCCACTGCTGCTGCTGGTGTTGGTCTGGTTGGCCACCAGTTGATCCAGATCCTGGCGGATGGCCGTAATATCCTGGCCTGAGCTGACGGATTGCTGCAGTTGCTGCATCTGCGCCAACTGCGTCACGAACGTCGTGCTGTCGGTCGGGTCGGTCGGGTCCTGATTCTGGAGTTGCGCCACCAGAAGCTGCAGAAACATGTCCTGGGTTTGGCTCGCCGTCGTCGAGGCCGAACTGCTCGTCGAAGGGGAACTCTGGCTGGCCGATGCGGCATTGGATGTCGCTGCCAGCGGTAGCATCGTAGTCATACTGATTTGACTCCTGGCGCCGCGGTCGCGGCGCCGTCTATTGAATGGATGAGAAAAGCCACGCGAAGTCCTTTCCTGGTTCTTGCGCTGGGGTATCGTTCTCCTGAGCCTTGGGTTTGGGTTGCGGCTGCGAATCGCGCTGCCGTTGGCCGCCGTTCTGTCCCGGCTGGCGCGCGGAATTCTGCGACGCTCCCCCGGGCGCCGCTTGCGCGGTCCCCTGGTGTTCGGCCGTGCCCGCCGGATGCCAGGTCTCGGCGCGGAATCCGGTCTGTTCCAGCCTGCTGGCGAGGGCCGGCAGATCTTCGCGCAGATTCCCGGCCAGCCCGCTGTCCGGAGTCCGCACCTCGACGCGCATGTCGCCCGCGCGCTCCGAAACCCGCACTTCCACCTTCTGATCTCCCTGGCCCGCCAATTGCAACTGGATGTCGTGCGCGGCCGCTGGCCTGGGTGCAACGGGCGCGACCGGCGGCTCGGTTGCGGCGGCTGGCGGCGGGGAGTCCGGAGCGCTTTCACGCGGTCTCGCGCCGCTTGCCGCCGGCGGCTGCTGGGCGGTTGCCGGGGGCGCTGTCACCGCGGGCTCAGACGCCCCCGCGGCGGAGACTTCCGATTTGCGAACCGGTTCCCGTGAGACAGCCGGCTGCATGGTCGAAGCGGCCTGGATATCGTGCCAATCCTCCTGCCCGGCGGGTTCCATCCCGCCCGGCGCGGTTCCGATTGGCTCGGCCACCGCAGTCGCGGGTCCGCCGCCTGGCGTTTCCGGCGCCGCCTCCACCGGGCGGAGCCGCGCGGTGAAAGCCACCACCATCGGTCGCGCCGCGCTGTTGTCAATCGCGTCGTCTTGCGGTTCCAAGGCCGCCGCCGCGGAGTTGGCGTCCGGTCGTCCGGTCTTGTCTCCACTCTCCTCGGTATTCGCATCCGGTTGGCTCTGTGCCGCTGTCTGCTCCGCCACCGCCGGCGCCGCAAGCGGCTGGCCGCCCGCAGTCCCGGCATTCGCCGCCCCATTTCTCCCGGTCGCGCCTGGGGAGGGCGATCGCCCTTCGCGCCACCAACGGGACGGCCCGTCTGCTTCTGGCCGGGGGTCTGCCGGCAACCCGGCGGCTGGGAGCGGTGTCTGCGCCGGAACCATGCTTGCGGTGGACGAAACCTGCAAACCATCCGAGCGGCCTTGAAGCGCTTCCTGTTCCGGCGCGGCCCCTTGCCGATTCTCCGTGCCCCCCGTCCGCGCCCGCGGAGTGCCGGGGCTGGCTTTGGCCACGGATCGAGCGCTGTCTGCTTGCGGGAGCTTTACCTCCGTGCCTGCCTGCGCCACACCTCGCACTCGCTGAGACACCGCCGCAACCTCGCCAGTCCTCTCGCCCACTGCCGCAGCCTTGTTGCCGTCCTGCCTGTCGCCCGCCGCCGATCGAGTGCCGACCGCCTGCTGGAGCTTTGTCTCCGGGCCCGCCTGGGCCGCGTTACGGAACCGCTGAGACACCGCCGCAGCCTCGCCACTCGTCTCCCGCACTGCCGCGACCTCGTTGCTATCTTGTGCACCGCTCGCTGTCGATCGATCACCGGCTGTCTGCCCGAACTTTGCCTCCGCGCCCGCCGCAGTCCCGTCCGCCGTCTCCTGTCCTGCCGAGGCCGCAACCGCGGCGGGCTTCGAATCCGGCGCACCGTTCTCCACCGCCTGCGCCGCGGCCTGAGGCAACTCTGCGCGATCCTCCGGCGCATCCGGACGCATCGGTGTCGAGATCCCGGCGGGCAGTGCAGCGCCCGATTGCGGAGCCACCTGCACTCGGGGACCCGCCGCACCGCCAGAGGTCTCCGGTGTCGCCGCTCGCCCGGCAGCCAGGCTATCGTCGGTGTGAGCCCCATCCCCGGTTTCCGCGGCGCTCTCAGCCGGCTTCGCCGGAGGGCTCACCTGCGGCGTGGCTGTCGCGATCGCCATCCAGAAGGCGGTCCGCGGTCCGGCTTCCTTCTTGAACGCCGGCGGGTCGGCGCTCACCAGGCTCTCCAGCAGCATCGTGAACTGCGCCCGCGGTTTTACGGCTGGCGCTACGGCTTCTCCCGCCGGTCCCGCCGCTGTCGCGCCGCCCGCTTCCTTGCGCCACGGGACGGAAGACCCGTCGAGCGCGTTGCCCGCCAGAGCCGGCGCCGGCGCCTGGCCCGCGGTGGGGAATGCTTGTGGAGCGAGCGGCTGCACGCCGTCTCCATTGCAGATCGGCGTCCAAACGGCGCGCGCACATTCTTTAACCGCTTACCGCGCCCGAGCCTGGCAAGAGATTGCCATGCGGCTTGCCCGCGGCAAGAAACTGCCGCACCTCCACACTCCCCCGTGAATCGCTCATCGGCCGCTGTTCGCATCCTTTGAGAGATTTACACCCTTTTCTCTCCTTGGCCCCCCGCTTGCACTCTCCTTCCCGCTATGGATCCCTTGACGGCGATCGCGGCCAGCGGCCTTCGGGCCCGCATGGAATCGCTCGACCTCATGGCCAACAACGCCGCCAACTCGTCAACCAACGGATACAAGGCCGATCGCGAGTTCTACAGCCTTTACGTCGCCCCGGAAGCTCAAGAGGCCGGTTCCTCTTCCACCATGCCGCTCATCGAGAGCCCCTGGACCGACCTTACCCAGGGCACACTCCGTACCACCGGAAACCCGCTCGACGTGGCCCTCTCCGGCAAAGGCTTCTTCAGTGTCGATGGCCCCGCCGGGACGCTCTATACGCGCAACGGGAACTTTCGCCTGGACTCCGCCGGCAAACTGGTCACCGCCGATGGCTACCCCGTGCGGGGCGCCTCGGGCGCCATGACTCTCAAAGCTTCGCTCCCTATTGATATTGCAAGCGACGGCTCCATCCAGCAAGGCGGCCAGACCGTCGGGCAGCTCTCGGTCGCCGATTTTCCCGGCGCCGTCGGCCTCCTCAAGCAAGGCTCCAATTATTTCCGCGCCGTCGATCCGGACTTGACGCCCGCGGCGGCCACCGGCGCTTCCGTCGAGCAGGGCAAGCTCGAAGATTCCAACGCTGGCTCCGCCCAGGCGGCCATCAGTGTCGTCGGCATCATGCGCCAGTTCGAAATGCTGCAAAAAGCCGCCCAGATCGGCAACGACATGGGCAAACAGGCGATCGAACAGGTCGCCCGCGTAGGTTCCTGACAGGAGATTCGATGACCAGAGCACTCTACAGCGCCGCCAGCGGCATGAAGGCGCAGGAAACCAACATCGATAACATCGCCAACAATCTGGCCAATGCCAACACCGTAGGCTACAAGATGCGCCGCGCCCAATTCCAGGATTTGATGTACCAGAGCGTGTTGCAGCCTGGCACGGCGTCCGGCCAGCAGACCATTGTGCCGGCCGGACTGCAACTCGGCCTCGGCACGCGCGCCACTTCGAACGAGATCGTCTTCACCCAGGGAGCCTTCACCCAGACCGGCAATCCGCTGGACCTGGTGATTCAGGGCAACGGCTTCTTCCAGGTGCAGCAGCCCACCGGCAACCTTGCCTATACCCGCGCCGGCGAATTCCAACTCGATAAGAACGGCAACATCGTCGACGCCAACGGCAACCCCATCCAGCCGCAAATCACCATTCCGCCGGACGCCCAGGCCATTACCATCGCCTCCGACGGCACCGTCTCCTACACTCTCCCCAACCAGATCGCCGCCCAGCAGGCCGGGCAGATCCAACTCGCCAACTTCCAGAATCCCGCCGGGCTCAACAGCCTCGGCAACGGCCTCTACCTTCCCACCGACGCCTCGGGCGACCCTACCGTCGGTGTGCCCGGCAGCGCCGAAGGAATGGGCACCCTGTTGCAGGGATACACCGAGCAGTCCAACGTTTCCATCGTCGACGAGTTCATCAACCTGATCCAGGCGCAGCGCAGCTACGAAGCCAATTCCAAAGTGGTTTCCGCCGCCAACGACATGTATCAGCAGGTCAATAATCTCCAGCGATGATCCCGCTCGCGCCATTAGCCGTCTCCGCCTGCCTGGCCATCAGTCCCGGCTCGGATCACATCCTGATCCGCGATCTGGCCGGCGCCTTTCCGGGCCTGGAATCGGCCGCGCCCGATCTCGCCGTCGCGCTCGCTCCGGCGCCCGGCGTCGAACGCGTGTTCCGGCTGGCGGAGTTGCGCGGTCTGGCCGCGCGCTTCCGCCTGCCGGTCGCACCCGCCTCGGAAGTCTGTGTCGCGCGCCCGGTTTCGCCGCCCGATCCCGTCCTGTTTCTTGCCTCCATGCAAAAAGAACTGCCGCAAGCCGCCATCGAGATTGAGGATTACAGCCGCCAGCCGGTGCCCGCGGGCGATCTGTGCTTTCCCGCGTCCTCTCTGCGCCGCGCTCCGCGGGAGACTCTGTGGATCGGCTACGTCCGCTACGCCGGCAACCGGCGCTTCACCGTCTGGGCGCGCGTCAAGCTCTCCATCGCGGTCGAGCGCGTGGTGGCCGCCGCCGATCTCGCCCCCAGCCGGCCCATTGACGCCGCCCAATTGCGCCTCGAAACCCGGGATGAATTTTTTGCTGCCGAGGCGTTCCCGAAGTCCATCCAGGAGGTGGCCGGCAAGTGGCCGCGCGCCGCCATTCGCGCCGGCTCTTCCATCCGCGCCGTCGATCTCCAGGTTCCTCCCGACGTGGTCCGCGGAGAGACCGTTCGCGTCGAAGCCCGCGACGGCGGCGCGCTGGTTTCACTCGATGCCCGGGCCGAAGCTTCCGGCTCGCGCGGCGATACCATCCCGGTTTCCAATCCCACTTCCCACCGGCGGTTCCGGGCGCGCGTCGAAGGCAAGGGCCGCGTCTCGGTAGACAGTTCGCTTCCGAAGGTGACTCCATGAAACGGCTTCGCATTCTGGCAGTCTTGCTCTCGCTCGCCCTGTGCACCCACACCGCGCTCGCGGCGGCTAAGAAGAAAGGCACGGCCGCTCCCACCCCGCCCACGCCGCTCGACCGGTACGTGGCCGAGGCTGAAGCCCGCCGCTCCGCCGCATCGGCCTCGACCACCCCCGGCGCCATCTGGCTGGCCGGCTCGCGACTGGCCGACGCCGCCCGCGACGTGCGCGCCAGCCAGGTGGACGACGTGCTCACCGTGGTGGTCGCCGAGCAGGCTTCCGCCGTCAGCACCGGCAACACCAAGACGCAGCGCGCTTCCAGCACCCAGAACAGCATCGCCGCCCTGGGGGGCATCACCAAAGCCACCGGTGCGCTGGCTAATCTCGCGAACATTGCCGGCAATACCCAACTCAACGGCCAGGGCACAACCAGCCGCACCACCACCCTGTCCACTACGCTCACCGCCCGCGTCACCCACGTGCTGCCCAATGGCGGCCTCGAGGTGGAGGCCACCAAGGATATTCAAATTAATTCCGAACGCCAGATCATCACCGTACGTGGGGTGGTCCGTCCTGCCGACATCGATCCCACCAACAGCGTCCAGTCGAACCGGCTCGGCGAGCTGGAAGTCCGTGTCAACGGCAAGGGCGTGGTGAATGACGCCATCAAGCGTCCCTTCTTCCTCTATCGGTTGTTGCTCGGGCTGCTGCCTTTCTAAAGATGAAACCATCCTTCTTTGTACTCTCCCTCGCCTGCTCGCTTCTGGCCTCCTCGCTCGTAGCGGCGCGTTTGAAGGACCTCGTCGATATCGAGGGCGTCCGCGAAAACCAGTTGGTCGGCTATGGCCTGGTGGTTGGTCTGGCCGGCAAGGGTGACACCCAACAGACCGTCTTCTCCAATCAGAGCCTGACCAATCTCCTGGAACGTATGGGCGTTGCGGTTTCTCCGACAGCCATCCGCGTGAAAAACACCGCCGCCGTCATGGTCACGGCCGCGCTTCCGGCCTTTGCCCAGCCCGGCCAGCGCATCGACACCACCGTGGCCGCCATTGGAGACGCCGCCAACCTGCAGGGCGGCATCTTGATTCTGACCTCCTTGCGCGGCGCCGATGGCCAGGTCTATGCCGTGGCGCAGGGTCCCGTGGTGACCGGCGGGTTTGTGGCCGGTCGCGGCGGCGCAAGCCAGACCGTCAACCATCCCACCGTGGGACGCTCGCCCAACGGCGCCACCGTCGAACGCGCGGCTCCTTCGGTCGCCCCCAAATCCATTGTGCGCCTGCAATTGCGCCAATCCGACTTCACCACTTCAACCCGGATCGTCGCGGCCATCAACCAGAAGTTCGCGGGGAAGGACGCTCCGGCCGCGCGCGCCGAAAATTCCGGCCTGGTGAGCGTGTCGATTCCGGCCCCCTTCGCGTCCCGCACCACCGAATTCCTCTCCGAGCTCGAGAATCTCACCGTGGAGGCCGACCGCCCCGCCCGCGTGGTCGTCAACGAGCGCACGGGCACCATCGTTCTGGGTAAGGACGTGCGTGTCGCCCCGGTCGCCATTCTGCACGGCAATCTCAACGTGGAAATCCAAACCAGCCTGGCGGTGTCGCAGCCCGCTCCGCTTTCGCAGGGCTCTACCGAGGTGGTTCCGCAAACCGCCGTCGCCGCCAAGGAGGAAAAGGCGCGCAGCATCGTGCTGAAGCAAGGCGCCACCGTCGAAGAACTCTGCCGCGCTCTGGCCGCCATCGGTTCCACCCCGCGCGACATCATCGCCATCCTGCAGAGCCTGCGCTCCGCCGGCGCGCTCGAAGCTGAAATCGAGGTGATCTGATGAGCCCCTCCAACCCCGCGAACTCGCTGGGCCATATGGCGGCTTCGCTAGCGCTCACTCGCACACCGCCGGCCCATACCGACAGTCCTGCCAAGATCAAGGATGCCGCGCAACAATTCGAAGCTCTCCTACTGGCGCAGATTCTCCACTCTGCGCACGAAAGCGGTGGCGGCTGGCTCGGTTCGGGCGGCGATTCCTCGAGCGACAGCCTGAGCGATTACGCCGAACAGCAATTGGCCGCCGTCATGGCCAAGAACGGTGGTTTGGGCCTCGCCAAGATGATCGCCCAAGGCCTCGAACGCAAGAGCAATCCCTCCCAACCGCCGCCGCCCACGTAGAGAGGCTACTACGAAGGCCAATTTCAGCCGCTGATGAGCCTAGCGCGGCCAAGCCGCAATCAAACGGCCGAAGAATGCCAAGAAAAGCGCAACCTCCGTTTTGCCGATCCAAACAACAGGAACGGGGTTAGTACCAAGTTGACAGCTCTCTTTTCCGCCGAGCTCAGGCAAGGTCGTAGCGATCAAGGTTCATCACCTTGTTCCACGCAGCCACGAAGTCCTTCACA
>Ga0209039_10000078_pt1 | contig 81389 bp, 69 predicted proteins | sample BogFormECP12_OM1_FD_188238 | JGI IMG/M metagenome (GOLD analysis project Ga0209039, IMG submission 188238) | Bog forest soil microbial communities from Calvert Island, British Columbia, Canada - ECP12_OM1 (SPAdes) (version 2) | ecosystem: Environmental > Aquatic > Freshwater > Wetlands > Bog ... | reverse complement strand
GGCTTACGGCCGACGACACCGGTCCGATTGATGTTCTGTTGGATACCACGAGCACGGAAAGAAACCTTCAATGTCTCGCCTTGATTCGGAGAGAGGCGGACCGACCGCCCACTGCTGATATCGCTCGATTCGTTGCGGAAAGGCTTGACTGTGTCTACCTCGGATAAGATGGGATCAGCGTATTGAAAGCGCCTCGGTGAGAAGGGAGGCGTTCGATATGGCTATTTCAGAGCCTGCTCCGCGCCCCCTCTTCGCGAAGCGGTACAAAGGCGAATCTCCAGTTCCATCTTCAGCATCAGCTTCTTCTCGAATCTGCAAACCGCGCCCCATCAACAGGTGATCCGGGTTGTCGAGAGATTGGTCAAACAGGTAGGTGAAGTCCAGCATGTGTTCGGGCAGGCCAGCGGGCCGATCGACATCCGAGCGAAAGTATGCCTCGGGCAGCGTGACATCGGTGTGGTAGAGGCCATGGTATCTACAGTAGTCTTTGCCCTCCAAGAAAACGGGGAGTTTCACGGGACAGGGCAAATCGCCGTACGATTTCTCCGGCCGCGGAAGGAGGTTTGTCGCTTTGCCAGATGGGGCGTCAGAAGCAAGATCAATCGTTCTCATCGCCATTTCGAGCGCCTTGTCTAGCGATTCGATCTTCGGATTCTGAAAGTCGGGTGGGGTGCTTCCCATCGCTTGCTCCAAATGGTACAGAGCCTGCGTCAATCGCCCCGACTTCACCAAGTGTCCAACGGAGTTGACTGAAAAGGCCATTCCAACTGGAATGCGATGGTCTTGCCACCACCGTTTGTCGGCTTGAGCAGAGAAGTAGTTAACGCCCGCGACCCACTTCCAGCAGGTTTGTTGCTTGCCTGGCTGCTCCAGAAAGATCTCGTCGAGATAGACCCGATCCATCTGGATCTCGTGCAGCAGATACAAGCCACAAAGACGACGAGCGATCTCCTGAACAGACGCACTCGGCATCGCATTGGCGAGCGTTCGTGAAAGCACGGCAATGAGAAAGGCACTCGCTTCACCGCTCCAGCCACGACGTATCCATTCCAGCCGTGCCCGTTGGATCTTGCCCGAAACGATCTCATCGGACGCGAGGAGATCCTCTTCCCGGAGCAGACAGTAATTTATCAAACCCTGCTTGGCCGCAATCCTGCCGAAGAGGCACGGTTGAAACTGCGAGAGCCATTCTGAAAGTACCGCTGTGACAGTCTCGTCGGACACTTGCGGCGCCAGCGCTTTCTCCATCGCTGCCTGCAGGCTCGGCGTGAACCCGACCTCTTTCCGCCAGTCGTCCGTCTGAATCTGTCCGAACCATTCAGCAAGCGCGCGAGGAGCCATAAACGTGATTCGACTTCGAGACTATCCTATCAAAGCCAGCCCGAGCGCATCGGAGCGCCGCGCGGTGCGCGGGCAGCTTGTGGAGTCCATTTGGAGTCCCAACCACTCCGCTCGGCGTTTTGGCGTCCATTTGGCGTCCAATTTGGGTGGTCTCAAGCCTTTTGTTTTCAGTGAGGGCTGTCTGTAAGTGATTGATATTTTTTGCTTGGGGTGCAAGAGGTCCCGAGTTCAAATCTCGGCGGCCCGACCAAAATTCCTCAAAGACGGGGGCAAACCCCAATCCCAAACCTTTCTAAGAACATAACATCTTCACGCGGAGTCTGTAGTTTTCGGCTCTACGCCAACAACGGGGGCGAACCCCAATCTCAAACACCAGCGATGGAGCCAAGAGGTGTCCTCTCACTTGTCTGGGGGATCACGCAACTTCTGCGATTCTTCCAGCATCCTCCGGCCTTCCTCGGTCTTGCCTGCCTGGATCAAGACTTGGCCGAGCATATAGTGAGCCTGGTAGTTGGCCGGATCCATTTTAATCGCGCGCCGCAGCATGCCTTCGGCTGACCCCAGGTCCTTCTTCTTGAAGTAGGCCTTACCCAGCAGAATATAAGGCCCGCTGTAATCCGGATTCAGCCAGACGGCTCGCTCCAAAGGAGGGATCGCGGCGTCCCAATCCTCGCGGCGCGTATAGGCATCGCCAAGTCTATAATGCGCCATCGCGAAGTCCGGATTGATGGCTATCTCCTGCCGCATTTCCTCAATACCCCTGTCGAGTTCGTTACGGAAAATGGCCATTATCCCAAGCAGATAGTGAGCCTGCGGAATCTTCGGGTCGAGCTCCACTGCGCGCGCCAGTTCTTTCTGGGCGAACTCTTCGAATTCCAGCCGGATCATGAACTGCGCGGTGAGCAGATGCGCCGCGGCCGATTCAAAAGGCACGCTGAACATGGCTGCGAAAGCGGCTCGCGATTTTACCGGCTCCCGCTGCTGGATGTAGCAGTTGCCTAACATATAGAAGACCTCGTTGATGCGGACGCCGTCATCGACAGCCTTCTGAAGCCAGGTAGTAGCTTCCGGCATACGAGCGGTCAGATAATAACTCTGGCCTAAGATTACCGCCGACTCGCGATACTCCGGCGATCCGGGCTTCTCGGTAGCCACGGCGCCCTGGAGCGATTCGATCGCTCTGGCAAATTGGTGCTGCTTGTAAAATTCCACGCCGGCGGAATGATCGTCCGCAGCCAGGAACAGAAACGCGGCAATGAAAATGCCACTTGGCATAATCTCCAGTATAATGGCGGCAGGCTCGATGCTTTGTCGAATCCTTTTCTTCGCCGCGTGCCTCTCCATCGCCGCGAACGGCCAAACGGCGGCGGAACTCAAGCAACAAGCGAACGCGCGGAAGGCTAGTGGGGATGCCGCCGGGGCGCTGGAGTTAACCGAAAGGGCGGCCGAAGCCGATCCGAACTCCGCCGAACTCGAGGATGAGATTGGCTTTCTGCTGGCGGTTCTGAAGCGTAACCCGGAAGCCAAGCCGCACTTCGAGCGGGCCATCCAGGTCGATCCGGGTTTTGCCGCGGCTCATTATCATCTAGGCGTTCTTTTCTGGCTGGAGAAGGATCCGAACCGTGCCATTCCGCTTTTTCAGACGGCCGTCAAGCTGGCGCCTGGCGTTTTCGATTACCACGTCAAGCTCGGCCTCGCATTCTTCGGAGTCTCCCACTACCAGGAATCGGTGACCGAACTGGAGATCGCCACGCAGCTCGATCCGGGCAACGCTTCGGCCTGGAACTCTCTGGGCCTCTCTCTTCAGCAGACCGGGGCTTTGCGGCAAGCATCCGATGCGTACGCCAAAGCCGTAGAGTTGAACCCCGCCGACCTCAGTGCGCGGAACCGCTACGGCTTTATGCTGATCCAATCTCGCGAGCCCGAAAAGGCGCTGGAGCAGTTTCGAAAAGTTCTCGAGATGGATGGCGCCAACTCGGAGGCTATGATCAACATCGGACTCACCTACTTGAAGACTGGCGAATACGGCAAGGCGGAGGCCGAGTTCCGTTCGGTTATAGAAGTGGACCCGGGCTCCGCGGTCGGCCACTACAATCTGGGGCTTTCGCTCAAGCAGCAGGACGATTTGGAGGCCGCCAAAAAAGAATTCCTGGAGTCGATCCGGCTGGACAGCGACCTGCCGGAAGCCCATTACACTCTCGGCATGACGCTCTGGCAGCTTGGCGATTTCGAGGAGACGGCGAAGCAGATGAGGTCCGCCATCGCGCAAAGGCCCGATTACGGAGAGGCTCACTATCTGCTGGGCACCGTTTTGAAGCAGTCGGGCGACCTGGAAGGAGCTCTCAAAGAGTTGCGCGAAGGAGCTCGCTGGCTACCCGAGGATCCCGGACCTTACAATATGATCGGTCAGATTCTCCGCGTCCAGGGGGATCTGGAAGGCAGCAGAGAGGCATTCGCCAAGGGCGCTGCCATCAAACAAAAAAAAGAAGCTGAGCAGGCCGAATCGCTGCAGCGGAAGAAATAGACTACGGCGTCCGCAGGTGCGCGGCGACCAGTTGGCTTGACACGGGCACCCCGCGGCTGACGCTCACGCGAATCACGGCCTCGAACGGCAGGACATCGCCCCGCGCGTTCCGCGCCGTTCTCAATAACTGCTCCACGCTGGATCCACTGCAAACGAATTCGACGGCGGCCTGCGTGCCCATAGTGGTGACGCCGGCCAGGGTCATCACCCAGTGCTGCCTCGTCGGGCCGGGCAGCAAACCGATAACGGCATAGTCTTCCTTGACTGGAAGGCCCTCCGAAGCGATGTAGCCCGCCTGCTCCGCTTGCGCTGGATGCAGGTTGACGATCGCCAGGTCCCCTTTGCGCGAACCTGAATCGAGCCTTCGAAATTGAAACTGCTGCATGGCCGGCAGATCCCGTAATGTCAGGTTTTCGGACGGCGAACCGACAAAGATCAGATCGTTGTTCTTCACATCGTCCATAGCGATAAGGCGGCCGCGCTTGACGACGATGCCATGCCGGAACTGTGTGAATAACTGATCCAGTTCGTGGATTGCCATCACCTCGCCGATTCCTGTGTAGTGGTCGAAGATCGCTTCGTTCTTATCTCTAACCGGATCGAGATACCGCAGACCGGTCTCCGGGCGGCCGACGAACTCCGCGTTGCTGAATACCACCCAGGTCCGTTCCGGAGCGGCCATAAACACGTGCCAGAACGCCTTCAGTGAGGCTGGGATTTCCGGGCGGACCTCGGCAACCGGAGCCGGCCGGCGGCGAGCCACATATAACAGGATCAGGCCGCAACACAAGATCGCGAGCAGCCACACAGCGACTCTGAAGGGATTGCTCCGGAATACCGGTGCAACTTCGGCCGGACGAATTTCGGGATGCGCAACCGTCTCATCGGGAACGGCGCGAGCATGGACCACCACAGAGTAGGCCCCTTTCGGGATATCGACAATGACGGGGTCCTGCGCTCCGGGACCGGCATAGTATTCCGCCAGCTTCGCGCGCAGACGGCTGGCTTGAACCCGCACTGTCGAATCGAGGCGCGGATCGAAGTCGACGGGGCGGCCGAAAACCTCTGTGGCGATCTGATACTCTTTGACTGAACCGCTCCGCCCCTGTACCCAATGGCTCGCCAAGTATCCTAGCAGGTGGCATAGCGACTCCGAGCCGCGCAGGACCTCGCTGCTGACAATCCTGCCGACTTCAGCGAGGAGCGCTTCCCGCAGCGCGGGGGAAACCCCTGTTTCCGCCATGAAACATACTGTAACATTTTCGCGAACCAATTACAATCAAAAGGTTTACAATCCGTTAACCGTGTCATACCACAATCGAACTTGAAACCGGGACTCCTCGGGATCAGACTAACTGGAGCTTCAATGTCCTAGTGGAAAGGTACTAGGGCAGATTTGATTCCGGGCTTCATTTGGAGATCCCGGTAGGCACACAGAGGGGGGAGAATAGTCATGTCGCGTCAAGGTCGTCTCGTGTTTCTGATCGGTTTAGCGCTCGTATTGAGCACAAACGCCTCGATCGGCTATGCACAGCAGGTTTTCGGCAGTATTTTCGGTACCGTCACCGATCCGAACCGGGCGGTCGTCGTCAACGCTAAAGTCACCATCACAGATGTAAACAAGGGGACAAAGTTCGAGGTCACAACAGATTCAGTCGGCAATTACAATAAAGGTCAACTCGTTCCGGACACCTACACCGTGGCTATCGAAGCCCCCGGTTTCTCAAAGTTGGTATCCAATGAGTTGGAAGTCCGCGTGGACGAAGCCGCACGTTTCGATGCGTCGATGAAAGTCGGCGAAGTGAACACGCAAGTGGAAGTGACGGCGACGGCGACGTTGCTCCAGACGGACCGCGCCGACGTTGCCCAGACCTATACCGCTGAGGAGGTCAATTCCCTGCCGAATATCGGGCGCAACCTGCAATCCATCGAACTGATGGAGCCCGGCTCCGCGAAACTCGGCTGGCAGCATGCCTCCGACGAGAACCCGCAGGCGAGCGTTCAGATGGTGGTCAGCGGGCAGCTCTTTTCCGCCATGGGCTATGAGCTGGACGGCACCACCAACCAGGATCCGATCCTGGGAATCATCGTCATAAACCCCACGTTCGATTCGATTTCGGAGGTCAAACAGTCGCTCCAGAATTTCGACGCCGAATTTTCATATGTGGGCGGAGGTGTGGCCTCGTACTCCACCAAGTCGGGGACCAACTCTTTCCATGGCGACGCGTTCGAATATCTCCAGCTCAATACGCCCGGATTCACCACGTTCGCGGCCAATCCCTTTGTGGGACTGCCGGCTGCCCCTTACCGGCAGAACCAGTTCGGCGGTTCGCTTGGGGGAAGGATTATCAAGGATAAGTTGTTCTTTTTCGGCGATATGCAGTTGAACCGGCAGTCGCTAGGCGGTTCGCTGGTTACCAGCGTGCCTGACGCCCTGAACCGTACCGGCGATTTCAGCGACTGGCTGGCGTACAACAAGGTCTATCAAATATACGATCCTACTACCGGAAACACCGCCACTGGCCTCGGGCGTACGCCCTATCCGAACAACACGATTCCAAAGAGCCAGCTCTCCCAGCAGGCGCTGGCGATCATGAACAATTTCCCGCTTCCGAACACCCAACAGATACCGGGTGCGCCTTTCGTCAACAACTACGCGGCGAACGGCGCTGTGGCGGTCACCGGCAACGATTATGACACTCGCGAAGATTACTACTTGAATCAGAAGAACACTTTCTTTGGCCGCTTCAGCTCTCAGGCTTACACGCAGGTGGCGCCGGGCGCGTTCGGCTTGGCGGCAGGCGGACCGAATTTCGGAAATTATGCCGGTAATTCGAATTCCCACCAGGAGAGCGTGGCGGTCGGGTGGACCACTACCGTCAGTCCCACAGCGATCAACGAATTCCGCTTCGGCTGGTTCCGGTATCACGTCTTCGACGTTCCCAATGGGTACGGCACAAACCCCGCAACAGCGGCGGGTATTCCCGGGCTGAATCTCGACAAGACCTACACGTCGGGCCTGCCTTACTTCGACATCACCTCGCCGAACGACTCTTTCCAGTTGGGCTACGCGCTGGGCGTCAATCAGTGCAATTGTCCTTTGACGCAGACAGAAAGCCAGTTTCAATTCGTGGACAACTTTTCGAAAATCGTAGGCAAGCACAATATCAAAGTCGGCGTCGATCTGCGTTACGCGCAGAACCTCCGCGTGCCCAGCGACACACATCGCGCGGGCGAACTGACTTTCAATGGCGGGCTCACGGGTGTGGTGCCCGTGGCAGGCCAGAGCCAGACGCAGGGGATCGGCCTCGCGACATTCCTGCTGGGAGATGTGACGAACTTCGGGCGCTACGTCAGCACCAGCACCAATGCGATGGAACATCAGCCGCGCCTTTTCTTCTATGCACAGGACGAATTTCGCCCGACGGCCAAATTTACCATCAATTATGGCTTGCGCTGGGAACTGGTAACTCCTGAGAGCGTGAACGCCGCGGGCAATGGCGCGACGCTCAACCTGCAGAACGGCTTGATGTACGTTTTCGGCGTGGGCGGGGTGTCTTCCCATGGCATCCAGAAGGCGAACTATAAAGACTTTGCTCCCCGCCTCTCCGTGGCATATCAGATCGATTCGAAGACCGTGATCCGGAGCGGGTTCGGAGTCGGCTACGATCTGGGCGTTTTCGGCTCGAACTTCGGTCACAACGTGACGCAGAACCCGCCCGTTCTTACCAACCAGAGCTTGCAGCCTCCCAATGGCTTTACCGATGTATTTACGCTGGCGACCGGTCCGCCCGCTCCTTCGCCGGTCAGCGTGGGCTCGAATGGAACATTCCCGCTCCCGCCGGGTATCAATCCCAAGTTCCGTCCCGCGGTTCTCACGCCGCCGGCCACTTACCAATACAACATCACGATTCAGCGCCAGCTCACCAAGAAAATAGCGGCGACCGCGGGGTACGTGGGTAATCAAAACAGGCACGGATTCCTCGGGACGGGCCAGAGCGTCAATCCGAACGAGGCAGTGTTCGTGCCGGGACAGAGCAACACCAATCTCGACCGGCCGTACTACAGCATATTTGGCTGGACAAACGACCTTTCCTACTATTGCAACTGCTCCAACGACAGCTACAACTCATTTCAGAGCACCGTCAAGATCCACGCTCTCGAAGGCTGGACGTTGCAGGGCAGCTACACCTATCAACGTCAGTACGGCGATGGCTGGGGTTACGATTCCAACTACTATTTCGAGTACGATCGAGCTGCCGGCAAGGGCTATTCCAGCTTATTCGGCCGCAACCAGTTGACGATTTCGCAGATCTACCAGGTTCCGTTCGGTAGAGGCTTGAAATACGGGTCCCATATCAACAAAGCGGTCGACGCCGCGCTCGGCGGCTGGCAGATCAGCGGCATCACGACCTTTTACAGCGGCTTCCCCTTCAGCCCGTCGCTGGAGAACTACGGCTCGGGGATCCAACCAAATGTCGGCCCCAACAACCGGCCCAATCTGGGAACGGGAAGTCCCTATGCCGGGGCAAAGGGGAACCGGAGCCAGTGGTTTGTGGGCGGAGTTGGCGGCGCGTTCCTGTTCCCGGCCTCCAACACCTTCGGAAACTACCCGATCGATACCCTGTTCGGCCCCCATTTCATCCAGCAGGATCTGTCGATGTCGAAGACGTTCCGGCTGACGGAAAGGATCGGATTTGTTCTTCGCACCGACGCGAGGAACGCCTTCAATCATACCAACCTCGGCACTCCGAACAGCGACGTTCAAAGCCCGAACGCCGGCCAGATCACTGGACTTGCCGGTGGCGCTTTTATGCGCTCGTTGCAGTTCTCGGGCACTATCAAGTTCTGAGGAAAAATTTCAGGACGCGTTTCAGCCAGAGCCGGTGGGACGTCAGGTTCCGCCGGCTCTGTTAATTATGAAGACAGTTTCTGCACTCTTATTTTGCCTTGTTGCGGCATCCGCGCAGGTGCGGATCTTCAACTCCGTTGATTCATCGGCGGCAACACCCGATGGCATTGAAATCCGCAGTGGAACAGCAATCGTCCGGATCGTCGCCCTGCGCGACGATGTGCTGCGATTCCGCCTCGGCCCGCAGGGCAGTTTGCCGGAGGACGCGTCGTGGGCAGTACTGCCGGCCGCCCGCACTGCGCGAGTCCCGGTAACGCCGCTCAGCGATGGCGCGGCTGTGGGCTTTTCTACCGCTCAGTTGCGCGTCCGAATCGAGAAGAGCGGCTTGCGAACGATCATCAGTGACGTTCAAGGCAACGTCCTTTCTTCGGATACGCCCGGGCGGCCCATCGAATACCATGGCGATAGTTTTCGCATCTACAAGGACATGCCCGAGAACGAACACTATTTCGGTTTGGGCGACAAGACCGGTGCGCTCGATCGCCGTGGCATGGCGTTCACTTTATGGAACACCGACATAGGATTTCAGGAGAGCACGGACCCCATTTACAAAAGCATTCCTTTCTTCATCGGTTTTCGCGCGGGCCGGAGTTACGGCCTGTTGTTCGACAACACCTGGCGGTCCAGCTTCGACTTCGGCAAGGAGGTTCGGGATAGTTACTCTTTCGGCGCAGAAGGCGGCCCGATCGACTATTACTTCATTCAGGGACCGGAACCGAAGCACGTTGTCCAGACCTACGCCTGGCTGACCGGCACAGCGCCTCTGCCTCCGCTGTGGGCGCTGGGTTTCCAGCAGTCGAGATACAGCTACGATTCCGACGCGAAATTGCGGCAGATCGCGTCCCGTCTGCGGACGGACCGCATTCCCGCGGATGTCCTCTACCTGGACATCGATTACCAGAACAAGCATCGCCCGTTTACCGTCGACACCAAGGCATTTCCCGACCTCGCCAAACTGGTCGCGGACATGAAGGCCCAGCAATTTCACACGGTGCTGATTACCGACCTTCACATCGCCAGACTCCCGAATGCCGACTATGCTCCGTACGACGAAGGCATCAAAGGCGACCACTTCCTCAAAAATCCCGATGGCACCGTTTACTCGGGCATTGTCTGGCCGGGTCCGGCGGTGTTTCCCGACTTCACCCGGAGCGCCTCGCGGGAATGGTGGGGGACGCTCTACAAGCATTTCTATTCCATCGGCGCCGCCGGCTTCTGGAACGATATGAACGAACCGGCCGTTTTTCAGACGCCCACCAAGACGGCTCCCCTCGACGTATGGGGCCGAATTGAAGAGCCTGGCTTTGAATCCCGCCGCGTGACCCAGCGTGAGGCTCATAACGTCTTCGGCATGGAGAACTCGCGCGGTACTTTCGAAGGACTCCTGAAGCTGAACCCCAACCTGAGGCCCTTCGTACTAACTCGTGCCACCTATGCGGGCGGCCAGCGCTACGCAGCCACCTGGACCGGCGACAATCACAGCACCTGGAACCATCTGCGCTTGAGCATCCCGATGCTCCTGAATCTCGGCCTCAGCGGTTTCGGCATCGTCGGAGACGACATTGGCGGCTTTGGCGGCTCGCCGCCTATGGATCTGCTCACAAGATGGATTGAAGTTGGCGCGTTTAATCCCATTTTTCGCGATCACACGGAAAAGGGAAGCAACCCTCAGGAACCTTGGGTGGGCGGCGAGGTTCACGAGGCTATCCGCAGGAAGTTCATCGAAGAGCGCTACCGCTTGATGCCCTACATTTACACGCTCGCGGAAGAGAATTCGCGCGACGGAATGCCGCTCATGCGCCCACTGTTCCTGGAGTTCCCGAATGTGGACATCGATGCCGGCAACGAGTTTATGTGGGGGCCGAGTCTGTTAGTGGCGCCTGCGATGTTTCAGGAAGACCCGCAGAACTACTCGGCCAGACTGCCTGCCGGCGACTGGTACGACTACTGGACGGGTAAGAAAATCGAGGGCAAGCCGCCGGAAGGCGATCCGGTGATTGATGGCCCGGCGAAAGGTCCAGCGGCCGTCATGGAAGTCGATATCAAGCCGGTCCTCGCCGAACTTCCCGTCTTCGTGCGGGGCGGCTCCATTATCCCGCGGCAACCTTTGGTGCAGAGCACTAGTGAGACGCCTAAAGGTCCTCTCGAACTGCGCGTGTATCCGGGAGCCAATTGCAGCGGATCGATCTATCAGGACGACGGAATCAGTTTCGCGTACCGGCGCGGCGAGTTCCTCCGGCAGTCGTTCACCTGCGAGGTTGCAGAAGGCGAGATTCGGTTGAAATTCGGCGCGCGCGAGGGGAGTTATGCGCCATGGTGGAAGGAAAGAGAGGTGGTGCTCTACGGTCAGATCGCGAACGCCAGCGCAACCCTTGACGGCAAGCCTGTTTCGGTTCTGGCGTACGATGCCGCGAACCGCGCGCTGCGCGTAAGAATTCCGGAACAAGCTGGTGGCGGCGAACTTCGCGTAAAATCGAAGTAGATGTCCACTCGGAGGAGACTGTCGTTGGCCCTAGCACTTTCGTCAATGCCGCTCGCGGCACAGCCGCTGACGTTCTCCAAGGACATCGCGCCCATCGTCTTCGAGCGGTGTGCGCCCTGTCATCGCCCCGGGGAAGCGGCGCCGTTTCCGTTGCTCACCTATGGCGACGTGCGGAAACGCGGCAGCCTGATTGTACAGGTAACCAAGCAACGCTATATGCCGCCCTGGATGCCGGAGCCAGGCTATGGCGATTTCGCGGGCTCGCTCAGATTGAGCGACTCCCAGATCGATATCCTGGCCCGCTGGGTGAGCCAGGGCATGCCTGAGGGCGATCCGGCCGACCTGCCAGCGGCGCCGCGATTCACCGAGGGATGGCAGTTGGGAACGCCCGACATGATCGTGCGCATGAGCCAGGTCTATCATTTGAATGCCGCGGCTGGAGACGTCTTTCGAAACTTCGTGCTCCCGGTCAACCTGAAAGAGACGAAATACGTCCGCGCATTCGAGCTGCGCCCGGGCAACAAGCGGGTGGTGCATCACGCCAACGTGATTATCGACCGGTCGCGCCTCCTTCGCCGCCACGACGGAGAGGATGGGCAACCAGGATTCGGCGGCATGGATGTCATCACGGAGGTGACCGGCGAGTTCGATCCCGACTCTCATTTTCTTTTCTGGAAACCCGGCTCTCCCGTGCAGCTGGAGCCTGCAAATATGCCGTGGAAGCTCGATCCAGGCTCCGACCTGATCGTGAATCTGCACCTTCAGCCCTCGGGCAAGCCTGAAATCGTGGACGCCGAACTCGGATTGTATTTCACCGACCAGCCCCCGTCTCTGCACCCGATGCTGCTGCAACTGGAACATGACGGCGCGCTGGACATCCCACCGGGCAGCCGTAGCTTCGTCGTTACGGACCATCTCAAGCTTCCCATTGCCGTGAGCCTGTTGGCCATTTATCCGCATGCGCATTTCCTCGGGAAACAAGTGGACGCCTGGGCCGAACTTCCGGACGGTAAGCGGCTATCGCTCCTCAAAATCGATCACTGGGACATCAACTGGCAGGCCTCCTACAACTATCGTCAGCCCATCGGCCTGCCAGCCGGAACGACGGTCGCGATGCGGATCGGCTACGACAACACGGCGAAGAATCCGCGCAACCCGAACAACCCGCCCAAGGAAGTCAGAGCGGGGAATCGCAGCCAAGACGAGATGGGGCATGTCTGGCTCCAGGTGTTGCCTGCTCCCTCAACCGGCGACGAAGATCCGCGGCTGATTCTCCAGCAGGCCCTAATGCGGCGCAGGCTCGAGAAGTATCCCGCCGATTTTGTGGCGCACTTCAATCTGGGCGCCGCGCTCCAGCAGCTTGGCCGTCCCGAAGAGGCTTTAACTGATCTCACCGAAGCCGTGCGCATCCAGCCTTCGAGCGTTACCGCACGGAACAATCTTGCCGTGGACTTGTTCGCACTGGATCGGTTCGAGGCTGCCGCTAAAGAATTTCGCCAGGCACTGGCGCTCGATCCCGGATACCGGAATGCCCGCTATAACCTGGCCCGCACGCTGGCCGCACAAGGGAACAGCGCGGAAGCGCTGACCGAATTGCGGGTGTATCTGGCAACCAACCCGGACGACTTCGAGGCCCACACGTTCGCGGGACGCCTGCTGGTATCAACGGGAAAGTTCGACGAAGCGCTTCCTCACTTCCGCCGCGCCGCCGATTTGGAGCCGGAGAACGCCAATGTCCTGACGAATCTCGGCGCGGCGCTCGCGTCCGCCGGCGATCTTGCCGGTGCGGTGCCGGTGTTCGCGAAGGCTTTGAAAATGGACCCGTCGAATACAGTCGCCAGAGACAATCTGGCGCGCGCGCGCCGCGGTCTGGAGGGAAAGCGGTGAGCTCGAAACTCAGCCGGCGTCAACTGATCCGGTCCCTGTGCGCGTCTGCGTCGGTCTTCACGCTCGACCAGTTGCTTTCCGCGGGCCCTCCGATGAATCCTCAGTTCGTCAATGTAGCGCGTGAAGCCGGACTCTGTTCGAAGACGATTTTCGGCGCCGAAAGCAAGAACCGCTTTCTGCTCGAGACTACCGGCTGCGGCGTCGCCTTCTACGACTATGATCATGATGGCTGGCTGGATATTTTTCTGGTCAACGGCACACGCTTCGAAGCGAATTGGAAGCCGTCCGACGCTCCGGTGAGCAGGCTTTACAGGAATAATCGCGACGGCACGTTCACCGACGTCACTCTGAAAGCGGGCCTGGCGCGCACCGGTTGGGGCCAGGGGTGCTGTGTCGGCGATTACGATAACGACGGGTTCGACGATCTTCTGGTCACCTACTGGGGCGACTGCGTGCTCTATCGCAACAACGGCGACGGCACGTTTACCGATGTGTCGGAGAAGTCCGGCGTCGCCAAGACCACGCGCGTCACCGCGGCTGGCCTGAAACGCTGGAACACCGGCTGCGCCTTCGTGGATTACGATCGCGACGGCTGGCTCGACATCTTCATCGGCAACTATATCGACTTCGACCCCAAAACGGTGGCTGGCCCCGAAAGCGGCCGCTGTCTTTATAAAAATCTGAAGGTCGCCTGCGGACCTCCAGGCCTCGACGGCGGCAAAAACATCCTGCTGCACAACGACGGCAAGGGCCATTTCACCGATGTCAGCGAACAGTCCGGTATTCTGAAAACGCCGGGCACCTACGCGCTGGGAGTGCTGGTGGCCGATTTCGATAATGACGGCTGGCCGGACATCTACGTCGCCAACGATTCCACTTCCTCGGCCCTTTACCACAACAATGGCAATGGCACCTTCACGGATATCGCCATCGAAGCCGGCGTAGCTTATTCCGCCGACGGTAAGTCGCAGGCCGGTATGGGAGTCGCTGCCGCCGACTACGACGGAGATGGCCTTTTGGATATCGTCAAGACGAATTTCGCCGGGGATACGTCCAGCCTCTATCACAACAGCGGGAAGGGCTTTTTCGAAGACGCGACGTTCCAGGCCGGGCTCGGCCGCAACACCCGCTTCCTGGGCTGGGGCGCCATGTTTCTCGATTACGATAACGACACCTGGCCCGACATCCTGCTCACCAACGGCCACGTCTATCCCGAGGTGGCCGAAACCGCGATCGAATACGGGTATTGGCAGCGCAAGGTGCTCTACCGCAATCTCGGCAACGGCCGGTTTCTCGACGTTTCCGAAAGCTCCGGCCCGGGAATCGCGGAGAAAGCCGCCGGGCGCGGCAGCGCTTGCGGCGATTTCGATAACGATGGCGACCTCGACGTGGTGGTCAACTGCGTCAACCAGCCGCCGCAACTGCTGCGGTGCGATTCCACCAACGGAAATACCTGGATCAAGATCAAGTGTATCGGCACCAAATCGAATCGCTCCGCCATTGGCGCGCGCCTGTACTGCCTGACCGGTAATCGAAAACAGATGGACGAGGTCCGCAGCGGCGGCAGCTATATCTCCCAGCACGATCTGCGCGTACACTTCGGGCTGGCCAAGGCGGAGACCGCGGATGTCGAAATTCACTGGCCCAGCGGGCTGGTGGACAAATTCCCCGGGCTCGCGGCCAACCGCATCTACACCGCGGTGGAAGGAAAAGGGATCCAGTGAGACGGCGCGATTTTCTGAGCCTCCCGCTGCTCGCCTTCGGGCCCTCCCCCGAAGTGGCGCGGTTCCAATTCACCGACATCGCCGCGAAAGCGGGTCTCACGGCTTCCGTGGTTTACGGCAACCCCGACAAGAAGAAATACATTCTGGAGACCAACGGCTGCGGGATCGCCTTTTTCGACTACGATCAGGACGGCTGGCTCGATATCTTCGTCCCGGGCGGTTCGCAGATTGGCGGCGCCCCTACCGGGACCACCAACCGCTTGTACAAAAACAACCGCGACGGCACCTTCACCGACGTTACTAAGAAAGCCGGACTGGAGCGTGCCGTGTGGGCGTCGGGCGTGTGCGTGGGCGACTACAACAACGATGGCTTCGACGATCTTTTCGTCAGTTGCTGGGGCCAGAACATTCTCTACCGCAATAACGGCAACGGCACCTTCACCGATGTCACCAAAGAAGCCGGGTTGCTCCATTCCAAACCCGAGTGGGGTGCAGGCTGCACTTTCACAGACTACAATCGCGACGGCTTTCTGGACCTGTTCGTCAGCACCTACCTCAACTTCGATCTGAAGACCGCCCCTCTGCCGGGCGCAACCGAAAACTGCACTTGGAAGGGCATCGCCGTCAATTGCGGCCCCCGGGGCCTGCCGACAGGACGCAACTTCCTCTATCGCAACAACGGCGACGGCACGTTCACGGACGTCTCGGAAAGTTCCGGAATCGCCAAAGCGGAGCGCCGTTATGCCATGACCGCCGTCGCCGCCGACTTCGACGACGATGGCTGGCCGGACATCTTCGTTGCCTGCGACTCCACGCCCAGCATTCTTTATCGCAACAATCGCGACGGCACCTTCACCGACGTTGCGCTCGAAGCTGGTGTCGCCTATAACGAAGACGGTCGCGAACAGGCTGGCATGGGCATCGCCGTCGGCGATGCCCACAACTCCGGCCGCCTCGATATCTTCAAGACTCACTTCGCCGACGATACGCCGATCCTTTATCGGAACAACGGGAGTAGTCGCTTCGAAGACATCACTGCGAGGGCCGGCTTGGGAGCTTTCACCCGCTACGTCGGCTGGGGCGCGGGTTTCGCCGACTTCGACAACGATGGTCTCGTAGACCTGCTCTTTGTCAACGGCAACGTCTACCCGGAACTGGAGCAATTCTTCACCGGGTACAAATACAAAAACCCGCGAATCCTGCTGCGCAACCTGGGCGGCGGAGTGTTCGAGAACCTCAGCGATGATAGCGGCGCAGGCATCACGGCCTGTCACTCCAGCCGGGGCTGCGCCTTTGGCGATTTCGAAAACAACGGCAAAATCGGTGTCGCCATCATGAATATGGGCGAGCCTCCGTCGCTACTGCGCAACGAGAGCACCAATGGCAATCGCTGGCTCAAGTTGAAATTGATCGGCACGAAATCGAACCGGAGCGCCATAGGGGCAAAGGTTTTTGTCTCGGCTGGTGGCCGGCGCCAGCGCCAGGAGGTCCTGAGCCAATCGAGTTTCTACTCGCAAAGCGATCTCCGCTTGCACTTCGGCCTCGGCTCCGCGACTTCAGCCGACGTGGAGATTCACTGGCCATCGGGCCTGAAGGAGATTTATAGCGGAGTAAAATCCAACCAGATTCTTGGCCTGAAAGAGGCCGGTTCTTGATCGAACGAATCTTCATCCGATATGCCGGCCGCGGCCGCCCTGCCGGGCGTTTCGTCCTCCTGCTCCTCCTAACCCTCTCAACAGCCGGAGCCCAGACCTGCGCCCCGCTCTCCGAGATCCGCAACTACATCCACGAAGGCTGGAAGACTCTCACGCGCTCCAACGCTTCGCTTGCCGACTCCGCCGTCGACTCAAAGGTCGCCCAGAAAGGTCCCATAACCCTCTGGGTAGCCGACGACGAAGACGCAGCCGGCATTCAAGGCGAGCTAAAAGTGAACGTGCGGAAGTTGGACCACACTCAGGAATCCGGCCTCCTCTATCTCCCCTATCCCTACGTGGTCCCCGGCGGACGCTTCAATGAAATGTACGGCTGGGACAGTTACTTCATTCAACTGGGACTCCTGCGCGACGGACAACCAGCCCTGGCGAGGTCGATGACCGATAACTTCCTCTACGAAGTCCGTCACTACGGCAAGGTACTCAACGCCAATCGCACTTATTATCTGACCCGCTCCCAGCCTCCATTTCTAAGTCGCATGGCGCTGGACGTCTATCGCACCACCGGAGACACCGCATGGCTGGAGCAAAGCCTCCCGGCGATCGAGAACTACTACGAATACTGGACCAGGGAACCTCATTTGACGCCCCAAACCGGCCTGTCCCGCTACGATGGCGGTTCCGATGAACCCGCGCCCGAAGTTGTTTTCGGCGAACGCGACGAAGCCGGCAAAAACCACTACGACCGCGTCCGGGAATACTATCGCACGTACGAAGTCAAAGAGTATAACCTCGCCGATTTTTACGATCGCGATACCGATCAGTTGACCCCTCTGTTCTACCGCGCCGACCGCGCCATGCGCGAGTCCGGCTTCGACCCCTCCGCCCGTTTCGGTCCGTTCAGCGTTGGCATTGTAAATTACAATAGCGTCGACCTCAACTCGCTGCTCTACCGGATGGAGATGGACTTGGCCGCCATCCACAGTCTGCTCGATCAACCGCGCCTCGCCGAGGTCTGGTCGCAGCGCGCCGCCACCCGCGCGGCAACCATCCGCCGTCTGATGTGGGACGAGAAAACCGGCTTGTTCACCGACTATAACTTCGTCACCGGCCAGCGCCACGATTATCCCTTCCTCACCACGTTCTATCCGCTATGGGCCGGCTTCGCCACCCCCGAACAAGCCGCGGCCGTCGCGGCCAATCTTCCGATGTTCGAAAAGGAAGGCGGACTCCAGACCAGCACCCATGTTTCCGGCAATCAGTGGGACGCGCCCTTCGGTTGGGCTCCCCTCCAGATCATCGCCATCGAAGGCCTGCGCCGCTATGGCTTCGACGCCGCGGCCGAGCGTCTGAGCCTCGAATTCCTTTCGATGGTTCTCCGCGATTTCGACCAGCACCGCACCATTAAGGAGAAGTACAACGTAGTCGAGGGCAAGAGCGATTTGGGCGCAGGCATCCGGTTCGGCTATACCTCGAATGAAATCGGTTTCGGTTGGACCAACGCCGCGTTCGTATTGCTCTGGCAAGACCTCTCCAAGGCCGGCAAGTCGAGCCTGGAAACCAAATGCCTCACGCACTAAAGCTCCTGCCCCTGTTGGCGCTCCCGCCCCTCCTCGCCGCCCAGACTGCCTGGCAGGCTACCCCGAGTTTTCCCTTCGGAACCAGTCCCTGGGCAATCACCAGACCGGCGCAACCCCGCATGCCGTTCACCGTAGCAGGCCGGGCCGGCGCCATCTTCGGCCAAGGCGACGGCTCCTTCGAAGCGTGGATATTCCCCGCTAAAATTGCCAGTCACTTTCGCATCACGGCCGAACTGGCCGATTATCCGATTCCCATCGAACTCCCCGAATGCGCCGCATTCGTCGAAGTCAACCCGGACCACACCACGCTCACCTATTCACATGCCGCCTTCACCGTCAAGCAGCACATGTTTTCCGGAGCCGCCGGCCCGTTAGTGTTTTTCGAAATCGCCTCCGTGCGCCCGCTCACTCTGACGTTCCGATTCACTCCGGAAATGCTCCGCATGTGGCCCGCTCCCAACTTCGGCCTGCCCAACGCCGAGTGGGTGAAAGAAGGCGCCAGCGGTTACTATATCCTGCACACCGACAACAAGGACTTTTCAGGCTATATAGGGATTCCCGGCGCTGTCCCCGGAATACTCGCGCCCTATCAGGAGCGCCCTCGCACCTGGCCCTTGGAACTGAAGCTCTCTTTCGACCCGAAAACTCAGTCGAAACAGTTCTTTCCCCTGATGATGGCGACCAGCGCCGCGCAGTTACTCGATCTCAGCAAAGCGTGGCCCGGGCAATACCGACAAACCGCCGACTATTATGCCCATTTCTTTGATCGCAGGCTGACCGCCGAAACGCCCGACGCATCCTTCAACCTGGCTTTGCGCTGGGCGGAACTAGCCATCGATCAGGCGCAGGTGCGTTTTCATGACGAGACCGGTCTGGTTGCCGGCTATCACTCGTCGGCCGATTCCGCCCGCCCCGGCTTCGGATGGTTTTTCGGGCGCGACACTCTTTTCAGCTTGTACGCCGTCCACAGTTACGGCGATTTTTCGCTCAGCCGCCATGCGCTGGAATTCTTGCTGCGCCGGCAGCGCGACGACGGCAAAATCATGCACGAATTCTCCCAGACCGCGGACTTAGTCGACTGGAAAGCCACGCCCTATCTCTACGCCTCGGCCGACTCCACTCCGCTGCTCGTGATGACCATGTGGGATTACGTGCGATCGAGCGGCGATGTGGATTTCCTGCGCGCCCACTGGAGTGCGGTGAAAAAAGCCTGGGCCTTCACCCGTGCTCACGACTCCGATGGAGACGGCATCTACGAAAATACCGAGGGCACGGGCTGGGTTGAAAGTTGGCCTCCAGGCATGCCTCACCAGGAGATCTATCTGGCGGCACTCGATCGTCAATCCTGCTCCGCGATGGCGAACCTTTCCGCGCTCATGCACGAACCTGAACTGGAAGCAGCCGCGCACTCTCAAGCCGGGTCGATCGGCGCGAAAATCGCTTCTGAGTATTTCGATACAGAGCGGCAGTTTTACGCTTTCAGCCGCGATGCCGATGGCACGTTGGATCGCACAGGTACGATTTTTCCCAGCGTCGCCTGGTGGGACGGCTCCTTCGAACTGCCGCACGCGGAAAGAATGTTCGAGCGCTGGGTATCGCCGGAATTCTCCACCGATTGGGGCCTCCGCGACGTCAGCCGCGTATCATCAATCTATGACCCGATGAGCTACCACCAGGGCTCGGTCTGGCCTCTGTATACCGGTTGGACCGCGTTGGCTGAATATCGGGCCGGCCGCCCGTTCGCCGGCTACGCGCACCTGATGCAGAATGCCGGTATGACATTCTCGCAGGACCTGGGCGCGGTAACGGAGTTGCTCTCGGGCGAATTCTTTCAGCCCCTCGGACGTAGCAGCTCCCACCAGTTGTGGTCGTCCGCGATGGTGCTCACGCCGGCTCTTCGCGGACTATTCGGTATCGAGGCCGACGCGCTCCGTCACATCCTGCGAGTGCATCCGCAGCTTCCCGCGGCGTGGGAAACCGCCGCATTGAAGAACGTGACCGTCGGCGCGGCGACGTTCGACCTTCACTTCCGCAAGCATGGCGATAAGCTGCTGGTTGAAGCTTCTTCCATCGACCCTCAGCAGCTTTGCCTCACCGCTGGCGCGGATTGCGTCCCGGCAACCGCCCGCACCCACCAGTTGGAATTGAATCTTCCTGCGTTCGAAGTGGATCCGCCCCACGCATTACCGCCGGTGGGCTCGTCCACCGTCTCTGCGAAGATCCTTTCCGAGTCGGAAACTGGCTTCGAAATCGAAGGGCTGGCTGGATCGGCCGTGGCCCTGAATGTGAGGTTCGTTCGCCCTCCGGTTCAAGTCTCGGGCGCGAGTTTTGAAAGCGGGGAACTCATTGTACGGTTCCCGGCCGGTGAGGGCTACCAGCGCGCAACGGTTCGGTTTACATTCAATTAATGCGCATGGGCGATCCATTACGGCGAATGATCGGGCTCTCCTTTTGCTTCGCCATCTCTTTGGCCGCGCAGACGATTCAACAGCTTGAATCGACCGCCCGCGAACGTCTCGCCGCGAAGGATGCCGCGGGAGCATTGGCAGCTTACGAGAAACTGGCTGCATTAGTGCCGAAATCAGCCCTCTATCAGGATGAAATCGGATTCCTGCTCGCTGCCACAAACCGTTCCCTCCAGGCCATCCCCCATTTTCAACGCGCTACCCAATTGGACCCCCAAATAGCGCAAGCCTGGTACCACCTGGGAGCCGCGATGGCTCTTACTAAACAGACCAAATCCGCGATAGCCGCCTTACAGAAAGCAGTAGCGCTGGCCCCCGGCCGCGCCGATTATCGCGATCACCTTGCGTTGGCTTGGGCCACGCTAGGCGACTCCTATCAGCAGCAGCATCGTTACAAAGAGGCGCGGGATGCTTACCGCCAATCCCTTACCTTAAATCCGAACAATGACTTGGCGCGTAACGGTTATGGCAACGCCCTCGTCCGGACGGGCGATCCCGGGGCGGGAATGAAGGAATTTCGCACCATCCTCGAGCACGATCCCAAGAACATTCAAGTGCAAGTGAACATCGGCTTTGCTTACATCGGGCTAGGCGATTTCAAAACCGCCATCAAACATCTTTCCGCGCTGATCCGTGACCACCCTGACGACGCCGGCGCGCACTACGATTTGGGAATCGCCTACAAGGAGACCGACGATCTGCCGCGGGCCAGAACCGAACTGGAGCGCGCAGTGGCTCTCGACCCGGCGCTGGCCGAGGCACATTACTCCCTTGCTCTGACTTACGCGGACGATCCCGCCAAGGCGATCGAGCAGTTGCGCGCCGCCGTGGCGCAGCGGCCCGACTATAACGATGCCTGGTACATGCTCGGCACGACTCTACAGCAGCTGGGGGACGCCAAGGGAGCCATCGAGGCGCTGCGCAAATCGGTGGCGCTCGACGGCCTGAATGCCGGGGCCTGGAATAACCTGGGACTTCTTCTGAGGAGGAACGGGGACAAGGCGGGTTCGGAGGCGGCTTTCGCGAAAGCCGCGGAAATCAGAAAGGCGGAAGAGAGTGACAAAGAAAAGGCACTCTCAAAACATTGATCCCGCCACCATTTCCGCCACCTTGCGCACTTTCTCGCGGTCGTTGGTGGTGATGCGTACCAGAAAGGCCCTGTCCCGTACTCTGCCCACCACCTGTTCCCCAGCTTCGCCGCGGCAAGCCAGTGCTTCGCTCCCAATGGCTTTCAGGGGCACAGGCTCGGAACGGCAGGTCGCCGCGTACGACTCGAAATCCTTGGCGGCTTCAATGCGCAGCTCAACAGACCCGCGCGCAAAAGTGCAGCCTGCTTGCGTGACAGTTCCCCCCAACACACCAGCGGCAGTCGCTTGGTTGAGCCACGGGCAGGAAAGAAGCAGCGCCACCAGGATCACTTGAAGGCCTCGGTTTTCAGAATCTTTCCGCCTTCCTGAATTACATAAAGCCGATTGACCGCCAGATCCGTCAACCGGTCCACTTGGCCGCTCAGCCAGCGAATTTCCACGGAATCGACTTTGGTGGCCTGATCCAAGCCGAAGTGCATGCGCAGATCGTTCTGCGAAAAATAACTGCCACCACTCCGCAGTTCGTCCATTTGAACCAAGGGCTTGGGAGTTCCGGCAGTGACGATGACGCGGCTGCCGATGCCGCTGCGGTTGGACTTTACTCCGGCGAGTTTGATCTTGATCCAGTTCCGTTTGAGCGTGGAGTCGCAGCGCAAAAGCTGTGGAATTGCATTGACGCAATTGACGATGATGTCAAGATCGCCGTCGTTGTCGTAATCGCCGAAAGCGCACCCGCGAGCGGGCGCGTTCTCCATGATGCCGGGCCCGCCCTTTTCGGTGACCTCTTCAAAACGCCCGTTCTGTAAGTTGCGATACAGATATTTGTGCTCGGCATACTTTAAGTCGGCGTTGGACTTATCCACCTCCGGATATACGTGGCCGTTGGACATCAAAATGTCGAGCCATCCGTCGTTATCCATGTCGAAGAAGCCAACGCCCCAGCCGAGCAATCGCGTATTGACTCCCAATCCGCTCGGATAGGTGCGGTCTTCGAAAGTTGCGTCCCCCAGGTTGGTATAGAGCGAATCGGTGTCTCCGGCGAAATTGGTTTTGACGACGTCCAGATTCCCGTCGCGATTGTAGTCGCCGATGGAGACGCCCATGCCGGCTTGCGGCTTTCCTTCCGGAGAGAGCGCTGCTCCGGATTCGATAGCGATATCCTTGAACGTTCCGTCTTTCTGATTCCGATACAGCGTTGCGGTGGTGGAGTCGTTGGCCACATAGATGTCGGGCCAGCCGTCGTTATCCAGGTCCGACGCAGCCACGCTTAAGCCATACGTGCCGGGCGTCTTCCAGATCCCAGCCTTCTCGCTGACATCGGTGAACGTACCGTCGCCGTTATTGTGATAGAGAATGTTCTTACCGCCGCGAAGCCCGGGAGGTCCGCAGGCCACGAGCATCCCTTTGTAAGTGCACGGACCCGCTTCCGGTGGAGGCGCGGTCTTCAAATCGAAATCGACGTAGTTGGCTACAAACAGGTCCAAGTGGCCATCCCGGTCGTAATCGACGAATGTGCAGCCCGTGTTCCAACGGATTTTAGGGCCGGGCTGACTGAGGCCGGCTTCCTTGGTCACGTCGGTGAAAGTGCCGTCTCCGTGATTCCGGTAAAGGGCATTTTGTCCGTAGTAAGTGACAAACAGGTCGTCGTAACCGTCATTGTTGTAATCGCCGACACAGCAGGCTTGTCCCCATCCGGTGCGGAGTTCGAGGCCTGAGCCTCTGGTAACGTCGGTGAACGTGCCGTCGCGGTTGTTCTTGAAGAGATGGCAGCGCGGTTCCTGGCCGGCGGGGAAACCTTCCAGCCTCCAGCCGTTCACCAGGAAAACATCCAGCCAGCCATCGTTATCGTAATCGTAAAATGCCAGGCCACAGCCGGTGGTTTCGAGAAGATACTTATTCTTTCCTTCGCCGCCATAGATGGTTTTTGCGGCTAAACCTGACTCTTTGACTACATCCACAAAGCTGACGCCGAGCGGAGTGCCCTCGATCGGCGACTTTGGTCCCTTGGGAGCAGGCATGGCCTTGGCGTTGTAACTGCGCTCCGTGGGTACGGGAACTTGAGCCATCGCCACGAGGTCGGCAAAAGGAAGTACCAGAGCGGAGCGGCTGAGGGACTGGACGAATCGGCGGCGGGACGTGCTCATTATTGCCCTCCACCATGTGCGGCGTCGGGAGAGATGTCGCTGTGCATATGCCAGGGCACGCTCTCGGTCGAAATTTCGGGGTGTTTGCGCAGGAACTCCAGGGAGTACGTGGGAGCGCCCGGGTCCACTTGTTTGGTGGCAAATAGAGCGGCCTGCGCGGCGGCCTTGTCTTTCATTCCCAGCCGGCGATAGAGGACGGCCAGGTTGTAGTGCGCGGCGAGATCGTCGGGGTCGATTTTTTGAAGGGCCTCGAACTGCTCCATGGCTTCCTGGTAGCTGTGCCGCTGGTAATAGGCGATGCCCAACTCGCGCCGCGGGTCGCGGGCTTGCGGGAACTGGATTACGACTCGTTGCAAGTCGGCCAACTCTTCGTCGAAATGCCCTTCGCGCCTCTCGACCAAGGCCAAATAATATAGCGCTCGCGCGCTGTTGGGACTGAGTTCCAGGGCCTTTTCGAGATCGGCGCGCGCCTCGGAATATTTTTCCCACTCGATATAGGTCAGGCCGATATTAATATGGCCGTCGGCATAATCCGGCCGCAGCTTGACAACTTGCTCGAAGGCATGCATCGAATCGGCGTATTGGAGTTGATCCAGGTAGGCGATGCCGAGATTGTTCCAGCGCATCCATTCCGGATTATCCTTAGGCTCCGCAGGTGTTGGCGGATTGTCGCCGAGAACCAACGTGCGGGTGCGGGAGGCCAGTTCCACTACCGGATAGGCGGGGTGGTCTTTACCTAACACGTTATTCAAATAACTTTGGCGCAGATGGCGATAGTTCAGCCGCGCTGTCGCTGTGAGCGGGCCCTTCACATCGGCGGGAATTCGAAATTCGTAGCGCACCAGGGCGGAACGGCCGGATGGAATGGTGTTGTCATAGGCGACCGACTGGATGGTAAAGACCTTATGGTTATCCACAAACTCGCCATCCACATTTACCGGTCTGTTAGTGAAGCTGTGGGCCCTCTCATCGAGAGCGCCGTCGGGCTTCAGGAAGCCGCTGTGGTAGATTTCTTTGCCGTCGGCATCCTTCACGACAAACTCCACCCATGGCTCGTACAGGTCGCGCACTTCCGGAACCAGGGAGTGGCCAATGTCCTTGCTCTGAATCACCACCATCATGCGGACGGTTTCATTCGGGGCCAGACGGAAAGGCGCGGAGCCGAGAGGCGCCGCCATTTCCCCATCGGCTCTCTGCAGCGCGAACAAGTCCACGTTGATGTAATTCCCGGACTTCAGGAACTCCAGGGTTTTTTGTAATTGCTCGTCAAAGCCGTAGTAAAACGGTACAGCCGTATTGCCCGCCGGCCAGCGGTGCGAAGCCAGCGTGCCGTGTTTGGCGCCGGGGTCTTCCAGCTTGATGGGCGCCCGAAGCATATGACAGTCCTGGCAGGTCCTGAATCCGGCGGTATAGAAGGTAAGTGGATTGCGTTGTGAGAACTTCGAGTTCTGCCACTCATCGTACACCGTGAAGGCGCGGATAAACTTGTAATCGTTCAGGGTGTCGGGCAGATTCGCTTTGTGGCAGGCCGCGCAGAACTCCGGCGTGCGGTAGAAATCCTTCATGACCGCTCTGGAATGCCGGTCCGGGTGATTCCTAATCTCGTCATCGGGGACCATGCCGGGAATACGGTTGCCGTTTTCATCGACCATCGCGGCGGGCACGCCGAGCACGAATCCTCCATTCCCGTTGGTGGATTGCAGTTGCTGGATGGAATGACAGGTGGTGCACGTCAAGCCGTCTTCGTCGAAGTTTCGGTCCACTTGCGAGTTTTGGGTGAGTGCTCCGGAAAGGACGCCGATGGGGTTATGACAGCTATCGCAGTGCCGGGTGAACTCGATTCCTTTGGTCCGCGCGAGAATGTTGACGCTGGTTCGATAGAACGGGGTTCGAAAGGAGTTGGAGTGCAGCGCCTGGCGCCACTGACTGTAGGCTTCCTGATGACAGCGTCCGCAATAAGAGGCCGGCAGGAAGGCCTCCGGTTGAATGAAATCGCCGCCTTCGACCGCCGCATTGCCGGGCGTCGAGATCTTGCCGGGGCCGAAATGGAAATTATACGTCTCGCGGATCTTGTCGGCGTAGATCCTACGGTCGCCGGCGCTATCCTGTTGCGCCCAAGCGGTCATCAGAAAGACACTGCACGCACCCGCGAAAACAGCCGATGCCACAAGGACGCGTCTGGCGCCAAACCGCATGGAGTACCCCTCTTTCATGGGTCTTTTGTGTCTAAGTATAACAGACGTGGGCGCGAAGACAAGCCACGGTTTTTCGTCTAATCTGGCCGCTCGTAATGTCCCCTATTGTCCCTATATTGGGCTGAAAACAGTGCCCTTCCCTCCGACGGGTGGTTCCTCGCGTTTGACGCCCAAGGAGCGAGCCAAACGCAAATCCGGGTCGCGGAAGGCACGGAAGGCGGATCACCGTGCTCCTACCGGCTTACCAGCGTGCTCGAACTGGCTGAGTCCTGCGGTTGTCCCTGGCTCCGACATTGTACTGGCCATCGGGGCTAGTCCCCAAGGCCACGCTGCCCGGCTCCAGTCACACCACTTCCATGCCTTTGTCCGCCGTTTCTCGTACTCGTTGCGGCGCGACTCCTCGGCGGGCCTTTGCAATCGAGACGGTGGCTGCAAGAGGTCAATGGGGGCGGCTCCGGCTCTATGCCAAAAACGGCGGCAAACCCCAAATCCCAAGTCACCTATGAACATAACAGCTTCAGTCGGAGCCTGTAGTTTTCGGCGTGGGAAAATCACTCTTCTACCGTCTCTTCCGGCGGTTCGAATCGGTCCAGCAGGTCAGGATCTTTCGCGAACCGCTTGAGCACTTTCAAAATTTCGCCGGTGCGAAATCCCGCCCGCGCCAACCTCCGGTACGCCGCCGCCAAGTCCTTTCGATCCTGAAACAGTCCCTCGCGGGGCGCCATCCGGTATTTGCGGCGGATCCATTCCTCGATCAACGCCGCTTCCTCTACCCCCTGGTAGACTCTTTCCACCGTGCGCTCCGCCACCGCCGGCGCCACTCGCCGCGCCCGCAATTCCTGGATCACCCGCATCCGGCCCAGCTTTTCGTTCGAGAGCCGCGCCGAAGCAAAGCTCTCGGCGTAGCGCCGGTCGTCCAAATACCGGTGCTCCTTCAACCGCGCCAGCACGCCGTCGATATCGCCCGCCCGTTCGGCGCGGCGGCGCAGTTTCTCCCGCAGTTCGCCAATGGAGTGGGCGCGCGCCCCCAGGGATTTCAGTGCATATTCCCACAATGCGTCCGCTTTCAGGCGGCGCGGTCTCCGTTCTTCCATCTCATGCCGGAGTATACTGAAATTTGGTTGTACGCGACGGCTTTTTCTTAAAGTGAAACGCCGTACGGATTGGAGGCAGCTATGGACAAAAACGGACTTTCCAGCTTTCTATTAGGACTCGGCGTGGGTGTGGGCATCGGAATGTTGTTTGCGCCGAAGTCCGGATCGGAAACTCGCCAGATCATCAAAGACAAGGCCGGCGAAGGCACGGACTTTATAAAACAGCGCGGCTCCGACATCAAGCAAACCGCCGCCGACTGGGTGGAAAAGGGCAAGGACGCCCTCGGCCGCCAGAAGGACAGCATCGCCGATGCCGTGGAAGCCGGACGCCAGGCTTATCGCGACACTGTCGGCGGGCCGCCTTCTGAAGGTTTCACGCGCTAATTGATCGCAGGGACAACATCCTCGCATGTCCAATGACGTCTTTCGAATTGTCGTGACCGTGGCCGTGGGGCTGGTTTGTCTGGCGTCGCTGGTGGTGGCTGGGGTTACGTTCGTCTTCGCCCGCACCATGCGAAAGATGCAGCGGAAGGTGGATGAACTTGCCGGCATCATCGAGCCGGTCGTCGGCAAGATCGGCCCAGTGGTCGATCAGATCGGTCCCGTCATCGATCAGATCGGTCCCGTCATCGATAAGATCGGCCCCGTCGTCGACAAAATCGGTCCCGTGCTCGATAGCACCACTCCGGTCATCGAACAGATTCCATCCATGATCGAAAAAGCCGGTCTGGCCATGGACCAGATCGGCGCCGCGTCCGAGAAGATCGGCTCCGCAGCGGACAGTGCTCGGGGCATCATGGACACCGCCGGCCAGATCGTCGAGGATACCCGTCCCCGCATCGCCCAAGTCTCGAGCGAAGTGGCCGGAATCGCGCGGCGCGGCCGCGAACAGATGGAGCGCATCGGCGAAGTGCTCGAGGATGCCACTGGTAGAGCCCACAACCGCCTCGAACAGATCGATCAAACCGTCGACCACACGGTGGAACAGATCGGCCAGGCCGGCGACGCAGTGAAGCGTGCCGCCATGCGCCCCGTCCGCGAAGTCAACGGCTTCGCCGCCGGCATCTCCGCCGCCGTTTCCTCACTGGTCAAAGGGCGCAAATCCTCCGTGGATTCCGCCACCCAGGACGAAGAGATGTTTATCTGACCGGCGCCCTCAGCCGAGCTCCGCGCGTAAGCTGCGCGCGTGAGCGACAACCAGCCTGATTTGTTCGTAAGTGATCTCGGCCGGCAGAGCCTCGCGCAGCGGTTTCAGCCATTGTGCCCCCAGCCGCCGCACTACTTCCTCGATCCGCCGGTGACTCTCTTCTCCCACCCACTCCACCCGGTACTCGAGCCGCCCCTTCTCCACCAAGTCCGCCACCATATTGACCACCGTCGCCACCTGGCGCCCGCGCGCCTTCGCGATCTCTTCGAAGCTGCAGCCTTCCGCCAGCATCCGCATGGTCTCTTCCGCTGGTGAGACTTGCGCGGTTTCCCGCACCTCTGCCCGCGCGCCTTTGCGATAAGCCTCCAACGTGGCGAAGAGTTCGCTGCCGTATTGCTCCGCCTTGCGCTCGCCGATCCCCGTCACGCCCAGCAGTTCCCGCAAGTTCGACGGCTGTTTGCGGCACAGGTCCGCCAGCGCCGCATCGCTGAGCACGATGTAGGCCGGAACTTGGAAGCGTTCCGCCGTTCGCCGCCGCCACTCTTTGAACAGCTCCAGCAACTCCGCCGTGGGCGTCGCGAGCGGAGCTTCCGCCGCGGGCTGGAACACCGGCCGCCTGGCCGGAACTGTCAGCGGCGCCGGAGTTCGTTCCACGCGCGGCGCTTCCACCCGGACCGGCGCCACACCCGCCTTGGCCTTTGGCTTCCTCTTCTTCCTCACCGCCAATTCTTCCGGCGGCGCCGCCACCAGCCACGCCGGCGAGTTTCCGCACACATCGCACATCTCGCATCGCTCCCACTTGGGAGTCTGCCCGAAGTGCGTGCAGATCTGCAGGTGCCGGCAGCGCGCACTTTCCGCAAACCGCCGCACCGTGTGATACCGCTGCCAGGCCCGCTGCTTTTCGGCCGGGTCCTGCAACTGGTCGATGAAATACACCAGCAGTCCGGCGTCTTTGGGCTGCCACAGCATCACGCAATCGGCCGGCAGCCCGTCGCGGCCGGCGCGGCCCGCCTCCTGGTAATACTGCTCGATGGATTTCGGCAGCGACAGGTGGATCACCGCCCGCACCGCCGCCTTGTTGATCCCCAGGCCGAACGCGATGGTCCCCACCAGCACCCGCACCTCGTCGTTCATCCATCGTTCCTGGTTGCGCCGCCGCTCACGCGTTTCCATCTGTCCGTGGTACGGAACCGCCGCGATCTTCCGGTCCGCCAGGTAGTCAACCGTCTGTTCCACCTCCCTGATGGTCGGCGCGTACACAATCACGCTTTCCCCCTGGTAAGCTCTGAGCGCGGCCAGCAATAGCCGCGCATGAGACTTGCTGTCGCACTGGTGGACTATATATCGCAGGTTCGCGCGATGAAAGCTGGCGATGTATTTATGCGGCTCACGCAGCCGCAGTTGGTCCAGAATATCCTGCCGCACGCGCTTCGTGGCGCTCGCCGTGAAGGCCGCGATCGGCTTATCCGGAAAATTCGCCCGCAGCGAACTCAACTGCCGGTATTCCGGGCGGAACTCGTGCCCCCATTCCGAAATACAGTGCGCTTCGTCGATGGCGAAAAACGCCAGCGGCAGCTTCTGTAGCCACGTCACCGTATCCTGCCGCGCCAGCCGTTCCGGAGAAAGATACAGCAATCGATAAGCGCCCTGTTGCGCCGCCCGCATCACCGTGCGCTGCTCGTCGGCCGCTTGCGAACTGTTCAGCACCGCCGACGGAATTCCCATATCTCCCAGTTGCGCCACCTGGTCCTGCATCAGTGCGATCAGCGGCGAGATCACCACCACCGTCTGGCCCATGGTCAGCGCCGGCAACTGGTAGCACAACGATTTCCCTCCGCCCGTCGGCATCACCACGGCTACGTCGTGGCCGCCCATCAGGCTCTGGATAATGCGCTCCTGCATGGGCCGGAAGGAATCGTAGCCCCAATACCGCTTCAAGTCTGCGTAGAGATCCGGCGCGACCATCAGCCCGCTACCTTCTTTGTCGCCTGCGCATCCAGGCGGACCATCTGCTCGGGCGCCGCGTCCAGCATTTCGCGCACCGTCCGCCGGTTCAGCGGATGGCGCAATTCCGGCGCCAGGTCCGCCAGCGGTGCCAGCACAAACCGCCGCTCCGCCATGCGCGGATGCGGAATCTCCAGCCTTCCGCTCCGCACCACCACTTTCCCGTAGAGCAGGATATCGATGTCGATGGAGCGGGGCCCATTCGCGATGGTCCGCACGCGCCCCAGCTCGCGTTCCACGCGCGCGGTGCGCGCCAGCAACTGCATCGGAAACAATTCAGTCTCCGCTTCCACCACCAGGTTCAGAAAGCGTCGCTGCGCGGTGAGTTCTACCGGATCCGTCTCATAGACCGGCGAAATGCGGAGCACTTTCACCACCGCCCGAAGTCTCTCGATGGCTGTGCGCAGGTGCTCTTCCCGATTCCCCACGTTCGACCCCAGGCCCAAATAAGCGGTCTTCACTCAAAACAGCCCCGGTTGCGCATCCGTGCCCGCTCTGCGCTTTACGTTGAAGTATTCGAAGGCTTGCTCCGTCGCCGTGCGGCCGCGCGGAGTGCGGTTCAGAAACCCGAGTTGGATCAGATACGGCTCGTACACTTCCTCGATGGTGTCGGCTTCCTCCGAAATGGACGCCGCGATGGTATTCACTCCCACCGGCCCGCCGCGATATTTCTCGAGCACCGTCAGCATGATCTTCTGGTCGATCTCATCCAGGCCGTACCGGTCCACGTCCAGAAGGTTGAGCGCCGTCTGCGCCACCGGCAACGTGATGCGCCCGTCGGCGCGCACCTGCGCGTAGTCCCGCACGCGCCGCAGCAGGCGATTGGCAATGCGCGGCGTGCCCCGGCAGCGCCGCGCCAGTTCTTCCGCCGCGCCGTCTTCAATCTCCACCGCGAGCAGCCGCGCCGAGCGATTGACGATGGCCTTCAGGTCCTCGACGCCATACGGATCGAGGCGCAGCACCAGCCCGAACCGCCCGCGCAATGGCGCGCTGACGAGCCCCTGCCGCGTGGTGGCTCCGATGGCCGTGAACTTCGGCATGGGCAGCGAGTGTGTCCGCGCGCCCGGCCCCACGCCCACCAGGATGTCCACGCGGAAATCCTCCAGCGCCGAGTAGAGCATTTCCTCCACGTCCGGCAGCAGGCGGTGGACTTCGTCGATGAAAAAAACCTGGTGCAGCCGGATGTTGCTGAGGATTCCCGTCAGGTCCAGCTTCTTTTGCAACACCGGCCCCGATGTAGTCGTAATCTCCACCTGCAACTCTTCGGCGATGATCGCCGCCAGTGTAGTCTTCCCCAGCCCTGGCGGCCCGTAGAGCAGCACGTGGTCCATGGCCTCGCCACGCAACTTCGCCGCCTCGATGGCGATGGCGAGGTTCTCTTTCAGTTTGTTCTGTCCGGTGAATTCGGCCAGGCGGCGCGGGCGGAGCCCCGCTTCGTACTGCGCCTCTTCGGGCTGCAGATCCCCGGAAACCAGCGGCCGGTTCGGCATGTGTTATTAGCTTAACGCGGAACTGACACGAGGCCAGGGAACCCGATTACTCCGGATCCGCATTCCTCACAGACATTCAGCGGTGATGACGTGGCGCACGCACTCGTGCGTGCCGCGCCGGCACTCATGCCGACGCCCGGTCCCGGCCCACCGCTCCCTAAGGCTTCGCCGTCTTCAATAGCCCGATCGTGTTCCCGTCCGGATCCGCGAACCATGCAAACGTGCCGGTCGGAATCGTGATCGGCGGGACCAGCGTCTTGCCGCCCAATTCGGCGGCCTTGTCGAGCGCAGCCTGCACGTCCTCGACGTCCACGTAGAACATTGTGTAATGCTCCGGCTCGTGGCCGAGCGAGGTGATGTGACCTGGGATCCCCTGCGGACTCCCGGTTTGAATATTCGACGCCGGGCCGGCGGCCGTGATCTGCCAGCCGAACAGCTTCGAATAGAAATCGCTGGTCCTGCCGCGGTCGCGGCATCCTATCTCAAAATGAACAACTGGCCGTCCCATGGACTTCTCCCCCTTTTGACCGAGTAATTGTGGCGCCGCTGCCGCCAACAAAAGCGCCGAGCGGCGTGTAAGCATGTCTTTTGATCGAACGTCGTGCATCCTATTCGCTCCGGTCCCGCATCGTTCCAGTTTAGTTCCCTTCCCCAAGGGATTGGTTGTCGAAATCCGACTCGGCGCCGTTCCCCTTGCGGTATGCGATGTTTGCCAACAGATAGCCCTTCATCGCACCAACTCCAAAGCCCTTCGAAACAGCGGTTCGAACTCCGTCAGCCCGCCCGCCGCCTTCGCTTTGCGCACCGCCGCTTCCGCCTGGGGCCGCGCGCAACCCAGGTTGAGCAGCGCTGAAAGCACGTCCTGATCCACCGGCGAAAGCGCGGTCGCTGCGGGTGACTCCGCTTCGCCGTCCGTCACCGCCGGCAGCTTGTCGCGCAATTCCAGCACCATGCGCTCCGCGGTCTTCTTGCCCACCCCGGGAATGCGCACCAGCCGGTCCACTTCGCCGCGCCGGATGAAGGTCACCAGATCCGGCGCCGCCAGGCCCGACAGGATCTTCACCGCCAGCGTCGGCCCGATGCCGCTCACATCGATCAGTTTCTCGAACAGCGCTTTCTCATCCGCCGTCAGAAATCCGTAGAGCGCCAGCGCGTCTTCGCGAACGTGGGTATGGATGTACAGCCGCACCTCTACCCCTTTATCGGGCAGCCTGGTGAATGTCGAGACCGGGATGTTGACGTCGTAACCCACTCCGCCGGCCTCCACAATGGCCTGGTTGGGATGTTTTTCCAAAAGCGTGCCGCGCAGCAAAGCAATCATAGGATGAAGGGCGGCTTAGCCCAATACAACTCAGCCCAATACAATAGTATCTTGGCGCGCCGCAGATTCTTCGTCGATTCCGTGCACCACGATTCCGCCGAGATCGGCGGCGACGAAGCGCGCCATCTCACGCGGGTCCTCCGTGTCCAACCCGGCCAACAGTACGAGATCTCCGACAACCGCTCCGCCTGGCTGGCCGAAATCGTGGAAGCCCGCGGCGACCGCGTGCTCTTCCGCATCCTCGAACCCATCGACACACCGTCGCCGCCCGTCCGCATCACCCTCTGCGCTGCGCTCATCAAGTTCGACCGCTTTGAATGGATCGTTGAAAAAGCCACCGAGCTGGGAGTCGAACGCATTCTGCCGGTGGAAGCAGCCCGCATCGACAAAGGCCTCTTCGAAGCTTCCGGCAAGCGCGCCGAGCGCTGGCGGCGCATCGCTCGCGAATCGGCCCAGCAGTCCCGCCGCTCGACCATTCCCGAGATCCTTCCCGCCGTCCGCTTCGGCCACGCCCTCGCCCAAGACGCCGATTACCGCTACTTCCTCGACGAGCGAGCTGGGCCGCCGCTTCTGAGCGTGCTGCCCGACAGCCCCGCTAGCTCCGACCGCTTGGCCGTGCTTCTCGGGCCCGAAGGCGGTTGGACCGATGAGGAGCGCCGACTTTCGCTCGACGCCGCCTGGCTGGCCGTTTCTCTCGGCCCCCAGATTCTGCGCGCGGAAACCGCCGCCGCCGCGGCCCTCGCCATCCTCACCTCCCGGTGGCTCACAGCCTACAATAGAACTTAGGCCAAGGGTCGCTGGGTTCGATTCAGTCTTCCGCGTGGCCACCATCTTGAGACTGAGAAAGGCATAACCCCCGTCCCCCGTGCGCTACCTCATCCTCAGCGACCTGCACGCCAACTGGGAAGCCCTCGACGCCGTGGCGCGCGAATCCTCGGACAATTACGACAAGGCCATCTGCTGTGGCGACCTGATCGGTTATGCCGCCGACCCTAATCTTGTCGTCCAGTGGGTCCGCGACCATTGCGCCATCGTTGTTCGCGGCAACCACGACCGCGCTTGCACCGGCCTCGACGACCTCGAATGGTTCAACCCGGTGGCCCGCGCCGCCGCCCTCTGGACGCAAAAGACCCTCACCCCCGAGCTTACCGACTATGCCCTCAGCCTGCCCAAGGGCCCCGTGCTCCTCGACGGTTTTGAAGTCGCCCACGGATCCCCCTTCGATGAGGACGAATACCTGCTCGCCGCCCACGAAGCCGGCCACGCCTTCGAATACCTGGAATGCCGGCTCGCCTTCTTCGGCCACACCCACATGCAGGGTGGTTTCATCTGGAACCAAGGCCGCATCGAAACCATCGGCCGCATTTCCGCCCATAGCGCCAGCGAAACCCTCGAAATCGATCCCGAGTGCGCCTACATGATCAACCCGGGTTCGGTGGGCCAGCCCCGCGACGGCGATCCACGCGCCGCCTGGGTGCTCTACGATTCCGACGCCCGTGCGGTGGCCTACCACCGAACTGCATACGACATCGAAGCCGCGCAGCGCAAGATCCGCGACGCCGGCCTGCCCCCGATTCTCGCCGACCGCCTGGCGGTGGGCCGCTAGTGCGACAGACCTCCCGGCTGCCTCCCGGCCCGTCATCCTTCGGCTTTTGAAGTCGCTTCAGCGAACGGAATGGAGGCCAATTCGGCCGGACAAAAAAGCCGCGCCCGCACCTCATCGATGCGGGCGCCCTCCGAGATCTCCAGCAGCTTTCTACTTGTGCTTGTCCTTGTAGATTTTCTGGCTCACCTTGTTCTGCTGCTGATTGACTTGTTTCTTCTCCGCCTGCGTCAGCTTGCCGCTGTTGGCTGCTCGGTCGGACTTCACTTCATGGTTGATGCCGGCTTCGCTCTTCTCCACCTTGGATGCCTGCGCCGCATTCATCTTGCCCGACGCAATTCCGTTGGCGATCCGGTCCTGCTGATTCTCGCGGCGCCCATCCACTTCGTTGTTCCCGTAGTGCTGCGCGGCGGCGTTGTGTTTGTCGCCGTAGATCTGCCCGCTCATCTTGTTCTGCTGCTGGTTGACCTGCATTTTCTCGCCCGCCGTCAGGGTCCCGCCGTTCAATGTGCGGTCCGTCTTCACTTCCTGGTTGATCGCCGATTCCTTCTTCTCGAGGTTCGACGTTTCCCCCGCCGTCAATTGTCCCGATTTCACGCCCTGCGCGATGCGGTCCTGCTGGTTCTCCGCCCGCTTCCCCACTTCGCTCGTCTGAGCGATTGCCGAAACCGCTAGAATCGAAGCGGCTGCTGCTGCCAGAATGATGCGCTTCATGGTCTTCCTCCGTCGCCGTTTTCTCTTGCTTCGCCCTAACGGCTTACGTACGGTTAAAGGCGGAATCCCGGAAGAAGTTGCGGTCGCGCGCGGTTAAAACGGATTCATTCCGCCGCCCGTGAGTACTATCCCTCCCGACGCGCCGCGACTTGCGGCCCGCCGTCCTGCCGCAAGCTGCTACAATTTCTCACGGCATGGGTCAGCGGGTCTCGCTATTCGTTACCTGTATCGTCGATCAGCTCTTTCCCAAGGTCGGCCTCGCCATGGCCGATGTCCTCGAACGCCTCGGCTTCGAAATTGATTTCCCCGAGAGCCAGACCTGCTGCGGCCAGCCTGCCTTCAACACGGGCTATCGGGCCGAAGCGCGCACGGTGGCGCGCCACTTCCTGGATACGTTTGAATCCTCGCCATTCGTCGTCATCCCTTCCGGTTCCTGCACCGCCATGATCGCGCATCACTTCGCCGATCTCTTCCACAAGGAGCCGGAAACTCTGGCGCGCGTCCACTCTCTAGAAAAGCGCGTCTTCGAGTTCTCCACGTTCCTCACGCAGGTGGCCGGCGTCGAAGATGTGGGAGCCCGCTTCGATGACATCGTCACCTTCCACGACGGCTGCCACGCCCTCCGCGAATTGGGCGTCAAGGACGCTCCCCGCCGCCTGCTGGCGCGCGTGCGCGGCCTCGAGTTGCGCGAGCTTTCCCCCGCCGAGGAATGTTGCGGCTTCGGCGGAACCTTCGCCGTCAAGTTTTCCGAACTCTCCGGCGCCATGGTGCGCACCAAGGTGGAAGCCATCCTCCGCACCGGCGCCCGCACGGTGGTTTCGCTCGACTCCAGTTGTCTGATGCAGATCCAAGGCGCGCTCTCCCGCGCCGGTTCGAACGTCCGCACCATACACCTCGCCGAGGTCCTCGCTTCACGCTGACGCCATGTCCTCCGAGTTCCATCAAAAGGCTCACGAGACGCTGGCCAACGCCAATCTCCAGCTCGCCATTTTCACCGCCACCGGCCGCCTCAAAGACAAGCGCGTCGAAGCCGTCGGTCCCGACCAGCTCCCCGATTATCAGGAACTCCGCACCCAGGCCAACGCCGTCAAGCAACACGCCATCGACAATCTGGATCATTACCTCGAACTCTTCGAGCGCAACGTCGCCGCCCGCGGCGGTCGCGTGGTCTATTGCAAAGACGGCACCGAGGTTTCCGACTTCATCCTCGCGCTGGCCCACGAGCGCGGCGCCCACCTCGTCGTCAAATCCAAATCCATGACCACCGAGGAGGTCGATCTCAACGAGCGCCTGGAGCACCACGGCCTGGAATCCGTGGAAACCGACCTCGGCGAGTATATCCTCCAACTCGCCCACCAGAGGCCCTACCACATCGTCGCCCCCGCGCTCCACATGACCCGCTATGATGTAGCCGAAGTTTTCACCCGCCGCCTCCACGTCCCCAACGAAACCGTCATCGAAAAGCAGACTGCGCTGGCCCGTTCCATCCTCCGCGAGAAATTCCTCGCCGCCGATATCGGCATCAGCGGCGCCAATTTTCTGGTGGCCGATTCCGGCGCCGTGGTCATCGTCGAGAATGAAGGCAACGCCCGCCTCACCACCTCGGCGCCCAGGGTTCACATCGCCGTCGCCGGCATCGAAAAGGTCATCCCGCGCGCCCAGGACCTGGCCACGTTCCTCAAACTGCTCGCCCGTAGCGCCACCGGCCAACTGCTCTCGGTCTACACTTCTTTCCTCAGCGGCCCGCGCCGGCCCGGTGAAATCGACGGCCCGGACGAGTTTTACGTCCTCCTGCTTGATAACGGCCGCACCCGCCTGCTCCCCGACAAGAACAAGCGCCAGTCGCTCTTCTGCATTCGTTGCGGCGCCTGCCTTAACACCTGCCCGGTCTACCGCAGAATCGGCGGCCATACTTTTCCCTGGGTCTACTCCGGCCCCATCGGCGCCATCCTGACCCCGCAGTTCATGGGCGTGCAGCAGGAACCCGATCTGCCCTTCGCGTCCAGCCTGTGCGGCGCTTGCGGCGAAGTCTGCCCGGTCAAGATCGATATCCCCAAAATCCTGCTGGAACTTCGTTCCGACGTCAAGAAAGCCGAAACCCGCGACAAACAAAATCGCCTGGAGAAGCTCAGCTTCCGCGCCTTCGCCTGGCTCATGACGCACCCGCGCCTTTACGAAATGGCCGGCAAGCTGCTGCGCTCGGTGGGCGTGCCCTCCATCCAGGCGGGCCCGCTGCGGGCCTGGACCAGCCAGCGCGATCTTCCGCCGCTGCCGGACCGCAGTTTCCGCGAAATGTGGAGGCGCCGCTGATGTCCCGCGACTACATCCTCCACCGCGTCCGCACCTCGCTCGGCCGCAGTCCTTCCCAGCCCGTACCCGATCCGCCGCCCGCGCGCATCCGCATCCCGGAGGTCTCTCTCGATGCCCGCGTCGCCTCTCTGCTCGCGCAAGTTGAAGCGCTCGCCGGCACGGCCCTCGAAACTTCCGATCCCCGCTCTTACATCGCCTCCGCGATCGTTGGCAAAACAGTCATCGCCTCCAACTCGCCCTATCTCGCGGCTTGCGGAATCTCGAGTTTGCCCGGCGTCGAATCCGGCATCACCGACCGCGAACAACTCCGCGACGCCTGCGCCACGGCCGATATCGGCATCACCAGCGCCGATTACGCCCTCGCCGACACCGGCACTCTGGTGATGTTCTCAAGCCCGGCCGAAGCCCGCATGGTTTCCCTGCTGCCGCCCGAGCATATCGCCGTCGTCCCGCGCGACCGCATCCTCACCGGTCTCGACGAACTTTTTTCCATCCTTCCCGACCCCGCCGCGCAATCCAGTTCCATGGTCCTGATCACCGGTCCGAGCCGCACCGCCGACATCGAGCAAATCCTGGTCCGCGGCGTGCATGGGCCCGGGCGGATTACGGTGATAGTGGCGGCGTAAGCGCTCATCGGCGTCCATCGGTCAATCCCTCAAAACTGATCCCGATGATCCAGTCTCAAGCGGTCCCAGCCTCCGTCGGCCAGCCAGCCGCCATCCACCCTCAGTTCCATGCCGTTCACGAAGCCGCTCAGCTTCGGATCGGCCAGGAAAGCAATGGCCTCCGCAATGTCCGAGGGCGAGGCAAAACGGGCCATGGGTACGCGGTTCTCGATATCGGCGTCGCTGTAGATGCCTCGAGCCTGGTCGGCGTGATCCATTGCGGTTTTCACCCAACCGGGGCAAACCGCATTCGTGCGCACACCACAGCCTCCCCATTCCGCGGCCAGCGTGCGCGTAAGCCCGATCAGCCCGTGCTTGCTCGCATTGTAGGCGGCGCGGTCGGCGATGCCCGCCAGGCCCGCCACCGAGGCAACATTCACAATCGCGCCCTCTCTCTGGTCCAGCATCAGTTTGCCGAAGGCGCGGCAGAGCAGGAAAGGTCCCGTCAGATTTACTTCCAATACGCGGCGCCATTCCTCCGCTCCGGTCTCTTCGGCCGGGCGGATAAAACTGATCCCTGCGTTATTGACCAGCACATCCACCCTTCCGTAGTGGTGTTGAACGGCCGCCGCAATACGATAGACGTCGGCCTCGCTCGACACATCTCCCGGAACCTCGATGGCTGGCGCCCCGATTTCGCTGACAGCGTCGCGCGTCGACTGCGTGGACTGGATGTCGTTCAACGCCAGCGCGTATCCCTTGCCGGCAAACACCTCCGCCGTTCGCCGGCCGATACCCTGGCTGGCCCCGGTAATAATCGCCACACGCATCGTCGTTCCTATTCTAGATGGCGCCATATGCCCGGTGTTGAGTTTCTTCTCTTGTGGACTTCCGAATCCGAATTCCCGTGCCGCGACTCCACATCGCTAGCCCTCTATGTCCGCCATCCTGATAGCAATGTTCTAGTACTTTCCCAATCTATTAGGGTAAAAACCTGAGCTTTTGCCCGCAGAGAGCCCTACTACGGTTAACTTTTGGTGAAAATAGTCTTGCTAACCTAGGTTAGTGATGATACACTCGTCATGGTTGGTATAGTACTACGCCCTCTGGATTCTTAATTAATAGCGATGCTCGCTAGCGTTCTCATTATCGTGTTCTCGGCCGTTCTTTTCGCCTATTGGTTTCGCTATAGTTGCATTCTCTTGCTGCGGAGCTCGGCTGCTCCAGCTACCTCTCCGGTCGACGCGCGCTTCCACTTCGTTCAGGTTCAGGAAGACCTCAAGAACGATCTCGAGCTCGATCCGCTTCACAAATCCCTGCAGCGCGATTACCAGATCCTCTCCTACCTGCTGCAACACGCCGCCGGACTGGAATTGGCCTCCTTTGAAGACCGTATCCTGGTTCTCGACTACAAGGTCATGCAGACCTGGTATCGCCTGACCCGCACCGCCGCTCCTGCGCAGGCCCGTCGCGCGCTGGTCGAGATGTCTGAAGTGCTCGGCATCCTGGTCCGCCACATCGGCGAACAAGCCGGCGTCCGCAACGAAGCATAGCCTCCTCCGCAACCTTCGCGGCTTTCCGGTAACATAGACAAGGTGCCTTCCGAAGCCTCTCTTCAACTAGCCGTCGAACGCCTAGACCGCGTCCGCCGTGAAATCGCCAAAATCATCGTCGGTCAGGATGACGTTGTGGAGGGTGTGCTCATTTGTTTGCTCTCGGGCGGCCATGTGCTCCTGGAAGGCGTCCCCGGCCTCGGAAAGACCACCCTCCTCCGCACACTCGCGCGCGCTCTGCAGCTCAAATACTCCCGCATTCAGTTCACACCCGACCTCATGCCCGCCGACATCGTCGGCAGCATGATCATCGAGACCGAAGAACACGGCCGCAAGACCCTCCGCTTCCAGCACGGCCCCATCTTCGCCAACCTGGTGCTCGCCGACGAAATCAATCGCGCCACCCCCAAGACGCAGTCCGCGCTCCTCGAAGCCATGCAGGAACGCACCGTCACCAGCGGCAACACCACCCACGAGCTCGAACTTCCCTTCCTCGTCATGGCTACCCAGAACCCCATCGAGATGGAAGGCACCTATCCCCTGCCCGAAGCGCAGCTCGATCGCTTCCTGATGAAGATCCTGGTCACCTACCCTTCGCACGACGAGCTGAACCGTATCGTCGAACGAACCATCCAGCGCGAAGAGATCTCGCCTGTCCCCGTTATGGACGCTGACGCCATCCTCCAGGTCCGCTCGGTCTGCCGCGAAGTGCTGGTTGCTCCCCACGTCCAGGAATTCGCCATCCAGATCGTCATGGCCACTCAGTCCGACCGCCCCGAGGCCCACCCTCTGGCGCGCAAATACATCCGCTACGGCAGTTCGCCGCGCGGCGCCCAGGCCCTGGTCGAATGCGGGCGTGTCCTGGCGCTTTTCCGCGGGCGCGTGCACCTTTCCATCGAGGACATCCGCTCCGTCGCCGCTTCGGTCCTCCGCCATCGCATCATCCTCAACTTCGACGCCCACGCCGACGGCCAGACCCCGGAGACCATTCTCTCCGCCATTCTGCAAACCGTAACCGCGCAGTCCAGCGTCGCGTAGGAATTGTATGTCCACGGGCCCGCTGCTAGACCGGGAATTCCTGGAAAAACTCGAACGTCTCACCATCCACTGGCAAAAATCGTTTGCCGGCCTGGTGGGCGGCCACAACGCGTCCCATTTCCCCGGATCCGGACAGGAATTCCTCGACCACCGCAACTTCCACCACGGTGACGACCTCCGCGCCGTCAACTGGCGCGCCTATCTCCGCCTCGAAAAGATGTTCCTCAAGATGTTCCAGGTGGAACCTCACGTCCCCGTGCGCATGCTCCTCGACCTCTCCGTTTCCATGACCACCCACGGGGGCGAAAAATTCCAGTACGCCCGCCAACTCGCCGCCGCCCTCTGTTATGTCGGCCTCGTCCGCCTCGATTCCATGGAGGTCAACGGTTTCTCTAACCGCCTTGGCCACCGGCTTCTCTCGAGCGGCGGACGACACCGCTTCCCCGCCGTCATGGACGGCATCTCCGCCATGCACCCCGGCGGCTCGACCGATTACCTGGCCGTTATCCGCGACTTCATCTCCTCCTATTCCCAACGCGGCCTCATCATTGTGATCTCCGATTTCCTGGACGACGCCGGCTGTGAACGCGCCCTCCAATATCTGGCCGACTACGGCCACGAGCTCATGCTCCTCCAGATCTGGACCGACGAAGATCGCACTCCGCCCTGGACCGGTGAACTCGAACTCCGCGACGCCGAATCCGGCGCCTCGCTCAAACTCGACTTCGACGACCAGGCCCGCGCCCGCTACACCCACTCCTTCGACGAATACGCCGCTACCATCCAGACCATGGCCCAGCGCAGCGGCGGCCGTTACGCCGGCGTCTCAACCTCCCAGCCCATCGAGTCCGTGATCTTCGGCGACCTGGTGAGAATGAGGGGGATCGCTTGAGGAGAAGCATGAATTTTCAACGCGGAGGCGCGGAGGAGCGGAGAAAAAACGTTTGGGCTGAGCGTCCATTGCAGAGTCAGGATCTGGCAACGTTACTGAGGCGGAATCATGCACGGCAGTTCTCTCTATCTTCTCCGCTTCTCCGCGCCTCCGCGTTGAAATCTGACTTCCTGGCGACAGAGGCACCATGTACTTCCTAAGCCTCTCCCTCTTCCAATTCGCCGCCCTCTTCGGTTCCATCTCGGCCGTAGCCGTCGCGCTCTATCTGCTCGATCGTTCCCGCCGCAAACAAGTCGTCTCCACTCTCCGTTTCTGGATCGCCGCCGAACAGCCCGCCGTCGCCGCCCGCCGCCGCCGCATCCAGCAGCCCTGGTCGCTCATCCTGCAACTCGTTTCCATGGCGCTAATCCTGCTCTCGATTGCCCAGCTCCGTTTCGGCGCTCCGTTGCAAGCCGGCCACGATCACGTCATGGTTCTGGACACATCCGCCTGGATGGCCGTCCGCACCGGCAATCGCACCCTCATGGATCTGGCCCGCCAGTCCGCGCGCCAGTACCTCCGCGCCCTGCCCGCCGGAGACCGTGTCATGCTGGTTCGCGCCGACTCGCTGGCCACTCCCGCCACAGCCTTCGAGCCCGACCGCCATGTCATCGACGCGGCCATTCTCTCTTCCCAGCCCGGTTCCACCGCTCTGAATCTCGATCAGGCCTTGGCCTTCGCGCGCCATGTCCAGTCCCAGACCGGGCGCCGCGCCGGCGAAATCGCCTATGTCGGCCCCGGCCGCATCGCTGAGCACGACCCCGCGGCCGCCGCGCCGCCGCGCAACCTCCGCCTGCTGCTGGTCCCCGACGCCATCGAAAACTGCGGCCTGCGCAAAATCGGCACGCGCCGCTCCGCCGCCGACCCCGACACCTGGGAAATCTACGTCTCCGCCCACAATTACGGCACACGCCCCCGCAACGTCACCCTGACGCTCAATTACGGCCCGCCCAACGTAGCGACGCGTACGGCTGCCGGCTCTTCCCAACTCCTGCTGATCCCCGGCGCAGATGCTGAAGCCGCCTTCCAATACCGCACCGCCGCCAACGGCATCCTCGGCGTCACTCTCACTCCTCACGACGCCTTCCCCGCCGACGACCAGACCGATCTCGAACTGCCCGCGCTTCCCATGCTCTCCGTTACGGTCTACTCCGCCCAGCCCGATCTGCTGCGTCCCGCTCTCTCTTCGGCCGCCCGCATCGCGGCCGTCTATCGTTCCCCGGCCGAGTACCGCCCCAACGATTCAGGCCTCGTCATCCTCGACCGCTTCATCCCGCGCCAGCGCCCCGCCGCAGATTCCATCTGGATCGATCCCCCCGCCAACGGCTCGCCCATCCCCGTGCGGGAAACCCTTCAACAGGTCCCCTTCGAACGTTGGGATCCTTCCCATCCCGCCGCCGCCGGCCTACGCACCCGCGACTTCAAGCTGGAATCCACTTCCGTCTTCGAGACCACTCCCGACGACATCAAGATCGGCGAGGTCCAGGCTGGCCCCGTCATCGTCGCCCGCAACGGCCATCCCAAGATCGTCGTCCTGGGCTTCCATCCCGCGCTCTCCGCCATGCGGTACGAACTGGCCACCCCGCTCCTGTTCGCCAACCTCCTGCGCTGGTTGTCTCCCGATGTCTTCCGCCGCTCCGAAGTGGCCGCCGCCACCGTCGGCACGGTCAAACTCCCTCTTGATCGGGACCTCGCTTCTTCCGCCGTGAAGATCACTGCCGAAGACGCTTCCCCCCTCCCCTTTACGCTCCACGACCGAACCCTCGAGTTTTTCTCCGGCGCTCCCGGATCCGCCCGCGTCCTCGCCGGCGATTCCGAATACATCTACTCCCTCACCCTTCCGCAACTCGGCGATACCCGATGGGAGCCGCCCGCCGATGTCCATCGCGGCATTCCCCGCTTCTTTCCCGCGGTGGACCGCTCCTTCGATCTCTGGCCCTGGCTCGCCCTTCTCGGCGCCGCCGGTCTGCTGGCCGAGTGGTCTCTCTTCGGCCGTTTCCGCCTCGCCCGCTTCGCCGCGCGCCCCACCGTGGTGCGCAAAGCGCGTGCTCCAGTGGAGGTTTCCCGATGAGCGATTGCACGAGCAAGTTGGCAGGCGAAAGCGCCTGCCCCACAAAAACGCAAGCCGCGCATCAAAGTGGGACAGACGCTTTCGTCTGTCAACCCGGCAGGTTGCCATGACCTTCGATCGTCCCTGGGCCCTCCTCTTCGTCTTGCTCCCCCTGGCCTGGGCCGCGTGGGAATGGCGTCTTTCCGCCCGCCGCAGCGCCCTGCTCTTCAAAGCCAGCGCCTTCGCGTGCATTCTGCTGGCCCTCTCCGAACCCCGCCTTACCGTTTACCGGTCCAAGGTCGCGGTAGCTTTCCTCGCCGACACTTCGGCCTCCGTCACTGCCCAGGACCTCAAAACGGAATCCGCCCTCGCCGATAAGCTCGAGGACGCCCGCGGCCGCCACTGGCTGCGTGTCATCCCCTTCGCCCGCGTCACCCGCCCGGCTTCCGCCGACGAGCGCCTCAAGGACCGCTGGCAGCTTCGCCACACCGCCGCCTCAGCCGGCCGCGGCACCAATATCGAAGCCGCCATCCGCGATGGCGCCGCCGCCTTGCCCGCCGGCATGGTGCCCCGCTTGTTGCTGGTCTCCGACGGCAATCAGAACCTCGGCTCCGTCAATCGTGCCATCTGGCAGGCCCGGCAGCTCGGCATCCCCATCGACACCGTCCCCCTCTCCGGTCATCCCAAACCCGGTCTCCTGCTCGAATCCGTCGGATTTCCCGGCCAGGTCTTCAGCGGGGAGCGCTTCCCGGTCGACGTTACCCTGGAATCCCCCGGCTCGACTCCGGCTTCCGTTGAGATGTCGGCTGAGGGTAAACCCATCGGCGTCGCGCAGGTCCAGCTCAACGCGGGCTCGAACCACCTGCGCCTCCAGGCCACCGTGAACTCCACCGGCGCCATCGGTTTCGCCGCCAAAATCTCCGCTCCCTCGCTCGGCGAAACACGCTTCGAAGATGCCGTAACCCTCCGCCGCCCGCGCGCCCTGCTGGTCTCCCACGACCCCGCCGAAAGCGAACAGCACATCGTCCGCACCCTGGAAGCCAATCAGTTCCAGGTGGATCGCGCGCCGGCCGGCATCCCCGACAAGATCGACGATTACCAGTTGATCGTCATCAACAACTGGGACATGGAATCCATCCCGGCTCCCCGGAAAATCGCGCTCGAAAATTATGTGAAATCGGGCGGCGGCCTCGCCTGGATCGCCGGCGAGCGCAACATCTACGTCGATAAGAAAGGCGCTCCCGACGATCCGTTGGAACGCACCCTCCCCGCGAAAATCGCCCCGCCTCGTTCCCCCGAAGGCACCGCCGTCGTCCTCATCATCGACAAGTCTTCCTCCATGGAAGGCCGCAAGATCGAGCTAGCCCGCCTGGCCGCCATCGGCGTCGTCGAAAACCTCCACCCCATCGATTTCGTCGGCGTACTCATCTTTGACAACTCCTTCCAGTGGGCCGTCAATCTGCGCCGCGCCGAAGACAAGTCCGCCATCAAACGCCAGATCGCCGGCATCACCCCCGATGGCGGCACGCAAATCGCTCCCGCTCTCACCGAAGCCTACCAGCGGATCCTCCCGCAAAGCGCCGCCTACAAACACATCGTGCTGCTTACCGACGGCATCTCCGAGGAAGGCGACACCTTCACCCTCACCAAAGAAGCCACCGCCAACCATGTCACCATCTCCACGGTCGGCCTGGGGCAGGACGTCAACCGCGCCTTCCTCGAAAAAGTGGCCGATGCGGCCGGCGGCAAATCCTATTTTCTGAATGACCCCTCCGGCCTGGAGCAGATCCTTCTCCGCGACGTCGAAGAGCACACCGGCTCGACAGCCGTAGAAAAGCCGATCACCGCCGTGGTTCTCAAGCCGGCCGAAATCCTGGACGGCGTCGGGATGGAATCCGTCCCCACGCTGCGCGGCTACGTCCGCTTCCAGCCGCGTCCCACTTCCGACGTCATTCTCACGGCCGATAAAGAAGACCCGCTGCTGGTCCGCTGGCAATACGGCCTGGGCCGTGCCGTGGTCTTCGCCTCCGACGCCAAGGACCGATGGGCCGCCAACTGGCTTACCTGGCCCGGCTTCGACCGCCTGTGGGCCAACATCTTCCGCGACCTGCTCCCGCACGCTCCGCAAAGCGAGACTACCGCCGATTTCGACCGCGCCTCGAACGAGCTGGTCATCGATTACCGCCTCTCCCACTTCCTGCCGGAGCCCGCCGCCATCCCCGATATCTACGCCCTGGGCCCGGCCGGTTTCCAGGCGCCGCTTAAGGTCGCCAAAGTCGCCGCCGGCCACTACCGCGGCCGGCTCGCCATCGGCGCCAACCAGGGCCTGTTCCGCATCCGTCCCGTGGCCGATTCGCGCGCCTTCCCCGAAGTCGGCTTCTACCGCCAGGAAGAGGAAATGATGGAGTATGGCAACGACCTCGATCTCCTCCGCCAGGTAGCCGCCTCCACCGGCGGCCGGTTCAATCCCACGCCACGCCAACTCTTCGACGCCGGCAGCCGCTCCGTGCGCTCCACGATGGATCTGTGGCCCGCGCTGTTGGCGTTGGCCATCCTGCTGAACTTGGCCGAGCTCATTTTGCGCAAGTGGAAAGGCGTGCTGGAAGCATTGCACCTTCGCCCGCAGGCGGCGACGGCCTAGGGTGGGCATGTTTAAACCACGTCCTCGAGTTTGGACCTTCTGCGCAAGGTCAGTAGTATGTGGAGCAGGTTGTTAACCCGTGGACCGATTGTCAATATTGTCAATCGGTCCAGCCGGGCGTAGCCCGGCCCTGGCTGCACGGACTTCTCGCGGCCCTGTTAGCATAAGCGGTTGATCTCCGTCGTGATTGTCAATTGGAATCGTAGGGAGCTGCTGCGGGCATGCCTCCAGTCGGTGGGGCGGCAGGCAGGGGTCGAGTTCGAGACCATCGTGGTGGATAACGGCTCGTGCGACGGTTCGGCGGAAATGGCGGAGAAAGAATTTGGCGCGCGGGTCATCCGGAACGCAGAGAACCTCGGATTCTGTGCGGCCAATAACCAGGGGATCGCGGCGGCGCGAGGCGAATTCGTGGCGCTGCTCAACAACGATGCAGAGGCCGAACCGGGTTGGCTGGCGGGACTCCATCGCGCGGCAACGCGCGCCCCTGATGTGGGAATGGCGGCCAGCAAGGTGCTGGTTTGGGAAGAGCCGCGGCGCATCGACAAGGTGGGGCACCTCATCTATCCGGACGGGCAGAACCGCGGGCGCGGCAGTGGAACCCAGGACACCGGACAGTTCGACCGCGAAGAAGAAGTGCTGTGGCCGGATGGATGCGCGGCCCTGTATCGCAAGAAGATGCTGGATGAAATAGGCGGCTTCGACGAAGATTTTTTCGCGTATGGCGACGATGCGGAGCTAGGGCTGCGGGCGCGCATCGCGGGATGGAAGTGCATCTACATGCCGGAGGCGGTGGTGCGGCACCATCGCGGCTCGACACTGGGGAAGGATTCGGCGTGGCGGCTGGAACTGATCGAACGCAACCGGATTCTGCTGGCGGTGAAACTGTTTCCATGGAGCCTGCTGTGGCTGAACCCGTATTATTTTGCGGTGCGGGCGTTGGCGGGCTACGGCGCGGCGCGGCGCGGCGCGGGTGACACGACTTATTTCCCGGGTCTCGGCGGCAAGCTGCGGATGGCGGCGGCCATGCTGCGCGGCAACCTGGCGGCGCTGCGGATGACGCCGCGCATGCTCCACAAGCGAAGAGAATTGCGACGCATCCGGAAAATGAGTCCGGGAGAAGTTCGGCGGATGATTCTGGCGCACCGGCTGCCCTTGAAAGAGACGGTATGAGCACCTGCCTGGTGTGCGGCTCGCAAGAATCCGCGGCCTTGTTCCGCGGGCCGGACCGGCTTTACCGCACGACGGACAAGCAGTTCGTGGTGGTGCGCTGCCGGGACTGCGGCCTCGCGCGCCTCGACCCGCCGCCGAGCCTGGAAGAAGTGCGGCAGTCGTATCCCGGCAAGTACTGGTTTGCGCCGGATGGCGGAGCGGCAGGGCGGTTGGAGGAAGTATACCGGCGGTTGGTGCTGCGCGACCATGTCGGTTTCGTGGTGCGGGCCATGAAGGGCTCGAAGGCGCGCGGTCCGCTGCTGGATGTAGGCTGCGGCGGCGGGCTGTTCCTGGGGATGATGCGGGAGCGCGGCTTCAGGGTGGTGGGCCTCGATTTTTCGCGCGAGGCCGCGGCAACTGCGTGGCGCCGGCAACAGGCGCCGGCGGTGTGCGGAGACCTGGCGCAGGCGCCGATCAGTCGAGCAAGCTGCGCGGGCATCACCATGTTCCACGTGCTGGAGCACCTCTCCGATCCGCGGGCCTACCTGACGGCCGCGCGGGAGTTGCTGGCGGCGGACGGGCGACTGGTGGTGCAGGTGCCCAACGCGGCCTGCTGGCAGTTCCGGCTGTTGGGACGGCGGTGGAACGGCCTGGACGTCCCGCGCCACTTGTTCGACTACCGCGATCGGCATGTGGAGCGGCTGCTGGAGGAATGCGGATTCGAGGTGTTGCGGCGCAAGTATTTTTCCTTGCGGGATAATCCGGCGGGCCTGGCGACCAGCCTGGCGCCCGGCCTCGACCCGATGGCGCGGCGGGTACGCGGCGTTCCCGAGAGCGGCGGCGCGCGCCTGGCGAAGGACGCCGTCTACCTGGCGCTGGTGGCGGCATCGCTCGGGCCGACGCTGGTGGAAGCAGCCTTCGGGGCGGGATCCACGGTGATGCTCGAGGCGCGCGGGCGATGAGATATACCGAGCCGGCATACCACCTGCCGAAGCCGTTGCGGCGCCACATCCTGCATTTCGAAGTCGAGATCGAAGACGCGGTGGCGGCGTTCGCCACCCAACTGGCGGCGGGCGCGCGGGTGCTGGACGCGGGCGCGGGAGAAGGACAGTACTCCCGACATTTCGCGCGGCAGCGATACTGCGGCGTGGACCTGGCGGTGGGAGACTTAGGCTGGGATTACAGCAAGCTGGACGTGGTGGCGGACCTCGGGGCGTTGCCGTTCCGCGACGCGATTTTCGACGCGGCCCTGCACATTGTGACCATCGAACATCTGCGGGAACCGGGGCGGGCGCTGGCGGAGATGGCGCGCACGCTGAAGCCCGGCGGGAGGCTGCTGGTGGCCGCGCCGCACGAATGGGAAGTCCACCAGGCGCCGCACGATTACTTTCGCTACACGCGCTACGGCCTCGCGTACCTGCTGGAACGCGCGGGACTCGAAGTGATCGAGATCCGGCCGGCGGGCGGATATTTCCGTCTGCTCGCGCGGCGGCTGCTGAACGGTCTACAATTTTTTACAGGGGGAATTCGCTGGCTGGGCTTTATTCCGGCCGCCATCCTGCTGGTGCCGCCGGCGGTAATCCTGCCCTTGCTGGACGGGCTCGACCGGGAAAGAAATTTCACGGTTGGATACCTATGTTGGGCGAAGAAGGGTGTGCGCTGAGGAGGGATCTCTCATGGGACCGCCAAACGTCGACACGAGTGTCGACGCGGCACGCACGAGTGCGTGCGCCACGGGGGGCACGGAAGCGTTTGCGGCGATCGAACAAGCAAAGAGGCCATTTTGAACGGAGTCATCGTAGTCGATAAACCGGAGGGCTGGACGTCGCACGATGTGGTGGGCAAGGTCCGCCGCATCGCCAGGACGAAGAAGGTGGGACACCTGGGAACGCTGGACCCGATCGCCACGGGCGTGCTGCCGCTGGTGCTCGAGCGGGCCACGCGGCTGGCACAGTTCTACACGCGCAGCGACAAGATCTATGAGGGCATCGTGCGGTTCGGCTGGTCGACCGATTCCTACGACCGGGCCGGCGCTGTCACCAGCCCGCGGTTGGAGGTGCGGTTGGATGCAGGCCAACTGGAAGAACTGCTGGAGCGGTTCCGGGGCGAGTTTATGCAGACGCCGCCGCCCGTATCGGCCAAGAAAATCGACGGCCAACGGGCCTACGAGCTGGCGCGAAAATCCATCGTGGTGGAACTGCAGCCAGTGATGGTGCACGTCTACGAGTTGACGCTGCTGGGGATCGATGGAGCCGAAGCGCGCCTGCGGGCGCACTGCACCGGCGGCACATACATGCGGGGGATTGCGCACGATCTGGGCCAGGCGATGGGATGCGGCGCGCACCTGCGGGAGTTGCGGCGCATGTCGAGCGGCGAATTCGAGATCGGCCAGGCGCGCACCATCGCCCAACTGGAATCGCTGGCGGCCGACGAGCGGCTGCTGGACGCGCTGGTGCCCGCGGCCACGATGCTGCCCGGCTTTCCGGAAGTCTACGTGGACGATGTAGTGGCGGCGCAGATTCGCAACGGGCGGAACTTTCCGGCGTCGCCATTTCGCTCGCAGCAGGCGGCGCGGTACGTGAAGGCGGTAACGCGAGAGGGCCAACTGGTGGCCATCGGGGAAGCCGTGCTACCCAACCTATACCATCCCGCCGTTGTGCTGTAACGTCGTGCTGTAACGGGCCGGACAAGCCCACCGCCTGATAGAATGGCATATGTAGAATGTCGAAGCGGTACGTTTATTGGGAATATGCGCGCGGGAGCTGGCAGTACGACGTGATCGTCGGCGTGATACTGGCCTTCTTGTTCCTGACGCCACGCGATTGGTTTCGGGATCAGCCGCGCATCCCGCAGGCCAGCGACATTTCCGCATTACCCTCGGAACGCGGCACGCATCAGTATTTTGTCGACCGGGAAGCGCTGGCCGGCGTTCCGGATGACCAGCACGTGGCGACACTGACGCGGTTGCTGCAAGTCCGCGCCGGCAATCCGCGCCTGACGCTGACGCGCATAGATCCGGTGGTGGATTCGGAAGGGGAATTGCACGGTTATATCGTGTCGACGCGGCCGTGACCGGGTACACTACACAAGATGCGGCGCTATCGATTTTCCTTCGTGCTGATGGCTGCTCTGCTGGCAACCGGCGGGCGCGCGCCGGGGCAGGATCCGCTGGCCGCGGTGTTTGCGCGGATTGACGCCGCGGCATCGCGGTTCAAAGGGCTGGCCGCGAACATCCGCAGAGTGGATCACGAGGAAGTGATTCACGAAGAGGATGTGGAAACCGGCACAATCAAAGTGAAGCGTCAGAGAGCCAAGGAGCTGTTGGTGCGGATGGACATCCAGGGGACCAACCCGACGGAGGCGGTGGTGAACGGGAGCAAGGTCCAGGTGTATTACCCGAACAATCCGGGTGAAATCCAGGTGTACGAGCTGGGAAAGAAGAAATCGCTGGTGGATCAGTACATGGCGCTGGGATTCGGGGGGAGCTCGATCGACCTGCGGGCAGCCTATGTCGTCAACTTCGGCGGCGCGGAGACCGTGGCGGGTGAGGCAACCACGCGGCTGGAGCTGACTCCCAAGTCTCCCGAGATGCTGGACCAGTGGAAGAGGATCGATCTCTGGATATCCGACAAGGGCGGCTACGCCGTGCAGCAGAAGCTCTACGAAAAGGCCAGGAATTATATTCTGATTACTTATACCAACGTTGAGCTGAATCCCACGATTCCCGAGTCGGTTTTCCACCTGGACGTGCCCAGGGGAACGAAGAAGGATGTTGTAATCAGGAAGAAGTAGTTTCTGACACAGTCTCGCCATGAATATAAAGTCCAGCTCTTCCCGGCTTCACTACCTTGACTGGTTGCGGGGCTTGGGGGCCGTCATCATGCTGCACGGTCACGTGTGGGATTCCTTTCTGCGCGACGATCTGCGGAGCGGCGGCCCGTATATCCTTTCGCAATTCCTGGGCGGGATGCCGCCGGCGATTTTCCTGTTCCTCACCGGCGTGACGCTGGCGTTTCTGATGGACAGCTCGGAGCGCAAGGGAATGGCGCCGGCGCAGCGGGTGACCACGTCTTACCGGCGCGCGGGCTACCTGTTTTTCCTGGCCTTCGCATTCCGGGTGCAGCTCTGGATCTTCGGCATCCCGGCGCCGTGGCAGGATCTGTTCCGCGTGGACATACTGAACTGCATGGGATTTGCCATCGCGTTGCTTTCCGTGATGGCGCTCTTCCGGACGGCGGAACGGGTGCGGCTGTGCGCCGCGCTGGGCCTCGCCGTCGCGTTTGCGTCGCCCCTGGTATCCCAATTGAATTGGGCGGGCGTGCCGTGGATGCTGCGGGGCTACATCGTGCCCGATCAGAAATTGTTCGGCTTCTTCCCGTGGGGCGCTTACCTGGCGTTCGGAATGGCGGCGGGCAGCGCCATCCGCGTGATTCCCGAGGAAGCCATGGAGCGGGCCATGCAGTGGGGGGCGATCTTGGGCGGCGCAACCATCCTGGCATGCCAGTATTTCGCCAGCCTGCCGTATTCCGTCTATGCCAAGTCGGAATTCTGGCTGAACAGTCCGGCGCAGGTGCTGACCAAGCAGGGAGCGACCATGGTGCTGCTCTCGCTGGCCTTCCTGTGGACGCGCCACGGCGCGAGAGACGGCTGGAGCTGGGTGCGGCAGCTCGGCACGACGTCGTTGCTGGTCTACTGGGTGCACGTCGAAATGGTATATGGCCGGGGCCTGTTCTTCCTGAAGAACCGGCTGACGGAAGCGCAGACGGCGGTGGCGGCGATGGTAGTGATCCTGCTGATGCTCGCGATCTCGGTGATCAAGGCGCGCTGGGCCGAGGTGCGCGCGGCCCTGCAGGATCTGGGCTGGTGGTCCAGAGCCAGCGAGGACAGCGCAGCGGGGGACTGAGGGTCTGGTCCCGGCTGTGGAGCAGGCTTTCCAGCCTGCAACGCCGACATTTCTTGTCGGCGGCGCACCGCACTGCGGAAATCCACGAACATGGAATCGAAGATCTCGAAGGCCTGTAACCAACCCGCCTGGCTACTTTCCGGCTCCTTGGGCTTTGCGGAAAGCGTCGAGGTTGGTCTGGTCGATCAAGGTGGCCCCCGTATCGACGAAAGCCGGGAACGGGGAGTGCGTGTCCTGCGCCCAGTTGGCGTCCAGACTGGGGAGCTTGTAATGATGCAGGGCGTCGAGCATCACAAGGCCGTATTGGCCCATGGTGTAGGGCTTCTGCGAGATGGTGGCGGCAATGCGGCCCTTCTTGATCCAATCGAGGGTGTCGGACGGGGTGTCCATGGCGACGATCACCTTATTGCCGATGTTGTTGCGATCGAGCACGTCGGCGACTTCGGGGCAAGCGATGCCCACCAGGCAGATGAAACCATCGGGGATGGGCTTCGCTTTCATGATCTCGACCGTGGAATCGAAGGCGATGCGGGGGTCTCCCTTGACGTCGATGGTGCGGACGATTTTGATTTGAGGGTGGCTGTCGAGAACGAACCTGTAGCCGCGCAGGCGTTCATCGGCGTTTTCCTGGCCGGCAATGGTGTAGACCACGATCTCGCCCTTGCCGTGGAGGCGGTCGGCCAGGACCCGGCCGCCCATGACGCCAGCCTGGTAATTATTGGTGCCGATGAAAGTGAGGCGTTTGCTGTCGGGGACGTCGGAATCGACGGTGATGACGGGGATGCCCTGGGCGATGGCGGCGTCGATGGGGCCCTTCATGGTGGCGGCATCGCCGGCGGAGACCAGGATGCCGGCGGGCTTGAGCGACATCACGACGCGGAATTCCTGGGCTTCGGCCTGGGGATCGAAGGTCTCGGGACCGTGGAGGCTGGCTTGGACGCCGTTGCCCATTTCCAAGGCGGCGTGATTGAATCCGGCCCAGCCTTCCTGCCAGTAAGCGGCCTTCACGTTAGGAATGACGAGGAAGTACTTCTCCAGCGGATCGTGATGAGAGTTGCTGCATGCCGTAAGCGCAAGCGCGATGATGACGGCGAGAACGAACGTCGAGCGGGTTTTCACTGATGAACCTCCTCTTCTGGGATCAGTATATACCGGCCGTTTTGCGCCAGGCCAGCGACGCGCGCGGGCGACGGATGGTATCCTGAATCTTGATCCCCTCAATGTTTGTTCGTCTGTGTCTATTGTGCTCCGCGGCCGCCTTGGCGGCGGCTCAACCGCACGCCCTGTTAGACGCCATGTCGCAGGAACTGACCCGGAACTTCACCATTTTGAAGCAAAAGGCCGATCCGGCGCCATACTTCCTGAGTTACGAAATTACCGAAACGGAGAGTCACGGGCTCACCGGAACACTGGGCACGGTGGACGTCAACAACGGCGGGAAGAACCGCACGCTGGACGTCTCCATACGCGTGGGAACGCCCGAGCTCGACAACTATCACCGCACCGGCGGTACCGCGGGACAATTCACGTCGGGTTCGCAATTGACCTACGAGGACAGCGTGGACTCCATCAAGCGGCGGCTGTGGCTGGACACGGACCGGGCATACCGCGCGGCGGCCGAGCGGCTGATCCGCATCAAGACCAATACCCAGGTGCGGGTGGCGGCCACCGACGCGTCGGGCGATTTTTCCAGCGAGCCGCCCTCGGTCGAGGTGGAGAAGCTGCCCAAGCTGAAGTTCGATACCGAAGGCTGGGGCGAGCGGGCGCGCAAGCTCTCGGCGCGGTTCGGCAACTACCCGAGCGTGTTGACGTCACACGTGTCGGTCTCGGCCATGACGGACACGCGTTACTTCGTGAACACAGAGGGGTCGCGGATCGCGCACGGACGCGGGTTCGCGCGGGTGGTGATTTCGGCGTCCGGGAAAGCCACGGACGGGACCGACGTAACGGCCTACGAGACGTTTGAAGCGGTCGATCCGGATGGATTGCCGGACGACAAGACGCTGATCGCGGCCATCGACCGGGTGGCTAACGACGTGGTCGCGCTCCTGCACGCGCCGGAAGCCGAGCCGTTCGTGGGACCGGCGATTTTTTCGGGGCGCGCAGCCGGCGTGTTCTTCCACGAGATCTTCGGCCACCGCGTGGAAGGCCACCGGCAGAAGGACGAAAGCGAAGGGCAGACGTTTACCAAGAGCGTGGGGACGAAGGTGCTGCCCGACTTCCTGTCGGTGGTGTTCGATCCCACTGAGCGCAAGATCGCGGGCGTTGATCTGAACGGATGGTACGACTATGACGACGAAGGCGTGAAGGCGCGGCCGGTGCTGGCGGTGGATAAAGGCGTGCTGAAAACGTTTCTGATGTCGCGCGCGCCCATCCAGGGTCTCGACCATTCCAACGGGCACGGGCGGCGGCAGCCGGGGCTGGAAGTGGTTTCGCGGCAGTCGAACCTGATCGTCCAATCGTCGAATGCGGTCTCCGATGCGCGCCTGCGGCAGATGCTCATCGAAGAGGCCAGGAAGCAGAACAAGCCGTATGGGCTGTATTTCCGCGATATCACGGGCGGTTTTACCACCACCGCTCGCGCCGGCTTGCAGGCGTTCAAAGTGATTCCGGTGATTGTGTACCGGGTGTACACCGACGGGCGTCCCGACGAATTAGTGCGCGGCGCGGACATCGTGGGCACGCCTCTGGCGAGCTTTGCGAAGATTCTGGCTACCTCGGACAAGCCGGAAGTCTTCAACGGATACTGCGGCGCGGAATCCGGCAGTGTGCCGGTCTCCGCGGTGTCGCCCGCCATCCTGGTTTCGGAGATTGAGATCGAGAAGAAGGCCAAGTCCAACGACCGGCCGCCGCTGCTTCCCCAGCCGACGGACATGGAACCAAAGGGAGTGGGGAAATGAGGATCCTGCTGGCGGCGGCGGGAGCGGTGGCCCTGACGGCTGCGGCGATTGCCCAGGCGCCGGTGACCGACCCCATGATTGCGGCCATGCGCGACGAGGCGGTGCGATCGAGCAAGCTGAACCTGCCTGATATGGAGCCGCCGTATTTCGTGGAGTACGTGCTGGACGAAGCCGACTCGTTTTCGGTGACAGCCAACCTGGGCGGGCTGGTTTCGCGCCGGCGGGATATATTCCGCGAGCCGGAAGTGCACGTGCGGGTGGGCGACTACAAGTTCGACAATACGAATTTCGCGGGTGGCGGATTAGGCGGGTCGCATTACGACCTGGAGGCTTTCCCGGTGGAGAATGCCTATCCCGTGTTGCGGCGGTATCTGTGGCTGGAGACGGATTCGGCCTATAAGGCGGCGCTCGAAGCCATCTCGCGCAAGCGCGCGGCCATGCGCAACATTCAGCAGGGCGACCAGATCGACGATTTCGCGCATGCCGAGCCGGTGCACTACATCAAGCCGTTCGGACGTCTGGCGATCGATGAGGACGAATGGGCCGGCCGGGTGCGGGCGCTGTCGGGAATCTTCGCGAAATTTCCCGAAGTGAAGAACTCGGAAGTGACCCTGCAATCGGCCGAGGGCGGCTACTACGTGGTGAACTCCGAGGGCACCGAAGTGAAGGCCGTGGAGAACGTCACGTACGTGCGAGCCCAGGCGACGGCGCAGGCGCCGGATGGGATGACCGTGCGGGACGCCGTGGCTTTCCACTCGCTGGACTTGGCCCACATGGCTTCGGAAACCGAAATGCAGCGCGGCGTCGCGGCCCTGGCGGAGAACGTGGTGGCGCTGGCCAAGGCGTCGAAAGGCGAAGACTACAGCGGGCCGGTGCTGTTTGAAGGAACGGCGGGCGCGCAGGTGTTCGCAGAAGTGCTGGGCAAAAACCTGGCGCTGATGCGGCGGCCGGCCGGCGGGCGAGGCGGCTCCGCTCCGGCAGGCGATCTGGAAGGGCGCATGGGAGCGCGCGTGCTCCCCGATACGTTCGACGTGGTGGACGACCCAACGCAGAAAGAGTGGCGCGGCCGGCCGCTGTTCGGCTCTTATGAAGTGGACCGCGAAGGCGTGATGGCGAAGCCGCTGCAATTGGTGGAAAAAGGCGTGCTGAAAGCTTTTCTGCTGACGCGCCAGCCGGTGAAGGGCTTTGAAGGCTCCAACGGCCGGGCGCGGCTGCCGGGGTCAGGCGCCGCGAGCTACGCGGACATCAGCAACCTGTTTGTGAGCTCCAGCGAAACCATGCCGGCGGCGGACATGAAGAAGAAGCTGATCGAGCTGATCCAGGCGCGCAGCAAGCCCTACGGAATCATCGTGCGCAAGATGGATTTCCCCTCTTCCGCCGCGACCAATGAGGAAGTGCGGTCGCTGCTCCAGGCCTCGCAAGGACAGGCGCACCCAGTGAGCATGCCGCTATTGGTGTACAAAGTCTTCCCGGACGGACACGAGGAACTGGTGCGGGGGCTGCGATTCCGAGGATTCACGGCGCGATCGTTGAAAGATATCCTGGCGGCCGGGGACGACCAGACGGTGTTCGAGTTCCTGGACAACCAGGCGCCGTTCGCGCTGATCAACGGCTCGTCGTTCACAGCGGAGACCTGCGTGGTGGCGCCTTCCATCCTGATCGACGATCTGGAACTGCATCCGGCCGAAGAGGAGCAGCCGAAGCTGCCGCTGGTGCCGGCGCCGGACATGAAGCGGTAACGCGCCTGTGCGCCTTCTTGGCCGATACGTATTCCGGGAAATCCTGACCAGCTCGGTGCTGGGCACGCTGCTGGCCACGTTCGTCATGTTCCTGCACAGTGCCGACGCGCTGTTCAAGCTGCTGGTGGGGAGCAGCCCGAACCCGCGAACGGTGGTGACGCTGCTGGCGCTGGTGCTCCCGCCGGTGCTGCCGTTCACCATTCCGTTCGGGGTGCTGATCGGGATTCTGGTCGGCTTGGGGCGGATGGCGTCGGACGGCGAGATCGTGGCCATGCGCGCGGCCGGCGTATCCAGCCGCAAAGTAATTGCGCCGGTGCTGCTCTTCGCGACGATCGGGATGGGGCTGGCGGCGTGGGCGTCGCTGCGGCTGACGCCATACTCGCTCAACGAGAGCACGCGCATCATAAACGAGCTGGCAGCCAACCGCCTCACGGCGGAGATTCCGCCGCGGTTTTTCGACGAAGACTTTCCCAATACCATCCTGTACGTGGACGAGGTTGGGCTGACGCCGGCGGGAGCGCCGACCCCGTGGCGCGGGGTATTCATCGCGGACACCACGCCGCCCGAGCAGCGGAAAAAAGGGATCGGCGAGAAAGCCGATGGGCCAATGATCACGGTGGCGCGCGAAGCCGTCGCGGTGTCGGAGCCGAAGGACAACCGCATCGAGCTGGAACTGCCCAAATTCGCGCGGCACGAGATGGGCAAGGACCTGATCTCGCACGACTACGCCGGCATTAACGCCCTCGAGGAGTTGCAGGCGAAACCGCCCGAGCAGGTGGCGCAGAAACCGCGGGCCATGAGCACCCGCACGTTGATGCACTACCACGGGCCGGACTCGATCGAGGCGTCGATCGAGCTGCAGCAGCGATTTGCGTTGCCCGTGGCCAGCATCATGCTGGCGCTGGTCGGGATCCCGTTGGGGATCGCAACGCGCAAGGGCGGCAAATCGGCCTCGTACGTGATCGGCGTGTTCCTGGGCTTCTTCTGTTACTACCTTGCCTACATGGCGTTGGTGAACGTGGCCAAACAAAAGGCCCTGCCCGTGCCGCTAGCAAGCTGGTTGCCGGATGTAGCGTTTGGGATTGCCGGCATCGTTTTTCTGGTCCGCATGGAGCAGCCTGGAGATCGCGATCTGCTGGCAGGCCTGGCGTCGGGAATGACGCGGCTGTTCGGATGGATCAAGCCGCGCGCGCCGAAGGGCGCGGAGCGGGCGCCCTACGGGAGGATTCCGCTGCTGCCGCAGATCGTGGACACTTACGTTCTGACGAATTTCCTGTTTTACCTCGCCATCGTTTTGGCCGCGTTCGTCTCCATGTTCCTGGTATTCAATTTTTTCGAGCTGACCGGGGACATGATCCGGCACAACATCTCGCTCAAGAAGATGTTGACCTACCTGTTCTTCCTCTCACCCATGCTGATCTATGAGCTAACGCCGATCTGCGTGCTGGTTGCGGTTCTCGTGAACCTGGCCGTGCTGAGCAAGCAGAACGAAGTGACGGCGTTCAAAGCCTGCGGCGTGAGCCTGTACCGCATGGCCTTGCCCATTCTGCTTGCCAGCACGTTGCTGAGCGGCGGGTTGTTCGCGTTCGACCACTACTACGTGCCGGAAGCCAATCGCAAACAGGACAAATTGCGCGACGAAATCAAAGGAAGGCCGGTGCAAACCTACTACCGGCCGGACCGCAAGTGGACCATGGGTAAGGGCTTCCACATTTATTACTACCGCTTGTTCGATCCGACGGAAAAAGTGATGGTGGACGTGAATGTTTACGAGCTGCAGCCGTCCACGTTCCAGTTGGTGCGGCAGATCAAGGCCGAGCGGGCCCGGTGGAACGCCGGCGCGGAAACCTGGATCTACGAGAACGGCTGGAGCAGCGACTTCCAGAGCGACACGAACTGCACTCGCACGGGCTTTCAGGCGGCCACGTTTCGGGAGCTGACCGAGCCGCCGGGCTATTTTCTGAAGGAGTACCTGCAAGACTCGCAGATGAACTTCGTGCAGCTCGATCAGTACATCCGCGACCTGCGGGATAGCGGCTACGGGAACGACACGGTGGGTCTGGAGGTGCAGCTCTACCGCAAGTTTTCGGTGCCGTTGTTTGCGTTGATCATGGCGATGATCGCGATCCCCTTTGGATTCCTGGTGGGGAGCCGCGGCGCCATGACGGGCATCGGTGTGAGCATCGCGATCGCGCTCTCCTACGTGGGGATTTCCACCCTGTTCGAGAAGATTGGGGAAGTGGGCCAGCTGCCGCCGGTAATGGCGGCCTGGGCCCCGGACGTGGTGTTCGGGCTGGCGGGTATGTATTTCCTGCTGCGGATGAAGAGTTGAAGGCGCCCGGTGTGAGCCGATTTCCGCGGTATCAGAAACGAGTTGACGGGGTGTTGGGGATTGCAGCATAATGAGGTGTCCGAAGTATGAAATAACACATCAGGATGCTACACTTGCCGTGTGGCGTTTGAAGGTGCGATGAAAAGATTCTTGCTGCCGGCCATAGTCGCGGGTCTGTTGGTGAACGGACACTTTGCCGCCGGCCAGTCGACCAGGACCAGCGCCTCCGGTAGCCGGAAGGCCGCGACCGCAACCAGGAAGAAAGTCGCCAAGAAGGCCGTAAGAAAGCCGCCGCCAGTGGATCCGACCGACGGCGACAACGTGGATGGCGACGACCTCACCGTGCGGCGCGCGGCAGTAAGCGCATTGGGGACCACCAACGGCAGTGTGCTGGTGGTGGACCCGAACACCGGCCGCGTTCTGACCATGGTCAACCAGAAGCTGGGATTGAAGGCGGGCTTCACTCCCTGTTCCACCATCAAGCTGGTGACGGCCCTGGCCGCGCTGAGCGAGCACGTGGTGGAGCGCGACACGGTGATCCGGCTGAGCCGGGTATCGAGCTTCACTCTGACCACCGCCCTGGCGCATTCCAACAATCCGTATTTCGCGACCCTGGGCAATCGGCTGGGATATGATCGCGTGGCGCACTACGCGCAGATGCTGGGACTGGGCGAAAAGGCGGGACTGGATATCGAAGGCGAACAGCCCGGGACCATTGTGCCCGAGGCGCCCAAATTCGGCGGCGTGGGGATGATGACGAGTTTCGGAGAAGGCTTCCTGGTGACGCCGCTGGAACTCGGAGCGATGCTCTCGGCCATCGCCAATGGCGGGACGCTCTACTACCTGCAATACCCGCGCACTTCGGAAGACATCGACCGCTTTGCGCCGAAGGTGAAGCGGCCGCTGGAGCTGGCGCCCAACGGCATCGCCGACGTGAAAGTAGGAATGCGCGGCGCTGTGGATTTCGGGACGGCGCGACGCGCCGGATACGACTCGAACGAGCCGATCCTCGGGAAGACGGGAACGTGCACGGATTTCAGCACGTCGAGCCACATGGGGTGGTTCGGGTCGTTTAACGACGTGGGCAGGCATCAACTGGTGGTCGTAGTCATGCTGGCGGCCATCAACAAGTCGGTGAGCGGGCCGGTGGCGGCGGGAGTGGCCGGGGCGATCTATCGCAGCCTTTCCGAGCAACGCTACTTCACCACGGACGAGGGCGAAGTGCAGCCGATTATGCCGCAGCTCATCGTCACCAAGCCCTGTTGCGACCGGTAGGACAGACCTCCTGGTCTCTCCAGACAGGCCGGGAGGCCTGTCCTACGAAGAAAATTTCTCCGCGCATTCCTTCGAACAGAAATAGACCAGTTCGCCATCCACCGTGCGGGTCACGGCGGTGCTGGTGGAGACGTAAGTGCCACACACCGGGTCTTTCTTGAGGACACCGCCGGATTGCACCGTTCGTTGCGGCTGGGCGGCGGGCCGGGAAGCGGGACGCAGGCCCGCGAAGACACTGCGCAACAGAGAGCGCAGCAGTAGGAAGATCAGTAGGGGAAGCAGGAACTCGCGAACGATTGCTGAGAACATTCAATCGGGGCGGGAATGCGCCACTCCCGCCCCGGACAACTCCGGCTATTTCTTCTTCTTGTTGGAGGCGGGGTTCTTATAGCTGGTATCGATGGTGCCGCCCAACTGCGCGATCATGTCCTTAGCTAATTGCGCGCTCTTGCCGTCGGGAGCGAGTTGCAGATACTTCTGGAAGGCCTCGATGGTGCCGGGAGGCGCGGTGATTTTGCCATCGGCGGAAACCGAGGCTTGCGCGGCTAGCGACAAGCCATACTGATAATACGACTCGCAGTTCTTGGGGTTATCGGGAGCGGAATCGATAGCCATCTTGAAAGCGGCAGCGGCCGCGTCAGCCTGGCCGGCGTTGGTCATTAGGGCTCCAAGGTTGAAGTATTTGACGTAAGCCGTGGCGGGATCAAGATCGGCTGCCTTCTTCAATTCAGCTTGCATCTCGGGGATCTTATGGGCCTTGGCAAGCGCCAGCGCGTAGTTGTTGTGCACGGAGGCATCGTCCGGTTTGAGCTCGATGGACTTGGCGTAGGCGTCGATGCCTTTCTGCGCCAGGGCGTCGAAATCGGCGCCGGTCTTGGATTGCGCCAGACCGATGTAGGCGTCGCCCAGATTAGCCCACACGGCGGGCTGGGTCGGACCGAGCTCGGATGCCTTTTCGAGATTGGTGACGGCTACATCGTACTGCTTGTCTTGGAGAGCGTTGAAGCCCGCGTTGAAGGCATCGTTCAACTCTTTGTTCTTCTTGATCTCGCCGGCTTTCTCATTGATCTGCTTTTCCATGGCGGCTTTTTGCTCAGGCGTCATCTGGCGTTTGAGATCGTCCGACATCTGGCCGGTCTCAAAAGCCTTCTGAATCTCCGCCTGGCGGGCGGCCGAGGCCTGCGCGCCGTTCTTCCTCAAATCGAAATCGATGGGAGGATGATCTCCCAGCGTGGTTTTTACCCCGGAGACTTTGTCAACGATCTTGCCATCAACCTCGCACGAGATCTCGTATGTGCCGAGCGGCACGCCAGCATGGATATAGTGGCCTTTCTTGTCGGTCTTGGTCTTGGAATCCCACTTGATGTCCGTGCGATGTAAATAAATGGTGGCGCCGACAACAGGCTTGCCGTCCGTACCTTTAACGTCACCTTCGACGGTCGCGACCTGGGCGTAGGAAGCCAACGCCAGGAATACGAGCCCAACGGCGGCAAACGCCGCATTGCGCAAGTTCATAGAACCTCCAACTGAGACTAGAGTGTATTAAATTCCAGTATACCGTAATCGGGTTTTTATTCCTCGAAGAGGCGGATCTGGTCTTGGGAAATGGCAGCCGATTTGCGCTTGCGGAGCGGGCTGCCGACCACGCCCAGAACTTCCACGGCCAGGACCGCCTGGCGGGGAACGAAAATGCGCTGCTGGTTTCCGTTGGGGTCTGGAGGGATCACCACAAATCCGTGGTGGTCTATTTGAAGAAGATTGTTAGGAAGAATGCCTTCGAGGACTTCGCCGTCGCGGAACCGGAATCTGACCCAGAGACCCGCCATTTTCGGGCGCGTGAGAAAAGTGAGGCGTTCCGCGGAGACCGGTGACTCAAAATCGCGAATAAAAGCGACACTCTTGATCTCATCGTAGGGAATTGTAGAGACATTACCCTCTTCTGAAAGCAGCTCGACACCTGTAGGTTGTAGATAAGACAGTGGGTTAACATAACCTGCAAGGCTATCGCGTTGGTACCGTCGGACGAGCACCTTCTTGGTGGTGGAAGCGGGCAAAATTTCCTCAATTGCAACAACTATGTTTCAATCATTTAGCGGCTTATTGTATCATTGGCACGATGTCTGGAGTGCAGGCGGCAAATTCGGAGGGTTGTCGGAGGCAAATGACGGCTTACCTGGATTTTTGTCGCATGGAGAAAGGGCTTTCGGCGAACTCGCTAGAGTCCTATGCACTTGATTTATCGAAATTTAGCGCATTTGTGAGCACCGCCGAACTGACCGGGGCCGAAGATCTGGGGCGGTATCTCGATCAATTAATTGAAGCGGGACTAAGTAACCGGTCTATTGCGCGCCATCTGGCCACACTGCGCGGCTTATATGGGTATCTGTTGCGGGAGGGGCGGATTTCGACCGACCCGACGGAATTTCTGCGGACCCCCAAGCAATGGCATAACATACCTAAATTCTTAAATTTACAAGAGATAGAAAAAATCATACAAGCTGCCGACCAAGCGCGGCCTAGGGGATTGCGGGACCGCGCCATGATGGAAATGTTATATGCCACCGGACTGCGGGTATCGGAACTGTGCCGCTTGGGGATGAGCGATCTGAACTCGGACCTGGGAGTGGTAAGAACCACCGGAAAGGGCAACAAGCAGCGGCTGGTACCGGTCGGCAAGGAAGCCATTCGGGCGGTGGGCGCCTATCTGCGGGATGGGCGCGGCGCGCTCCTCAAGGGGCGGGCCAGCCGTTACTTGTTCGTGACGGCGCGGGGGGCGTGTTTGACCAGGCAGGGCTTTTGGAAGCTGCTAGCAGGTTACGGCCGGAAAGCCGGGATCTTCCACGGCCTGACGCCGCACGTCCTGCGGCATAGTTTTGCCACCCACCTGCTGGAGCGTGGGGCGGACCTGCGCAGCGTGCAGGTAATGCTGGGACACTCAGATATCTCGACGACCCAGATTTATACGCACGTGATGCGGTCCAGACTTCGGCAAACCATACAGGAACACCATCCCAGGAGCTAATCGGACGCAAGGGGCCGGAAGAACCTGGCAAATTGAGAACGCATGCAATGAGCGACTACATCTACATGCTGGAAAGCCACCTGAGCCCGGACCAAAACCGGGTGGTGGAACAAGTCCAAGAGGCGGCGGGCCAGGCGAATGTCAATCTGTTCCTGACGGGCGGCGCGATGCGCGACATGCTGGCGGGCTTCCGTATCCGCGATCTGGATTTCGCGGTGGAAGGTAATGGGCTGAAGGTGGTGAAGACCCTTTGCGAACGGGCTGGGGCCAAGATAGTTTCGTCCGATGAATTGCGCAAGAGCGCCGAACTGGTGTTTCCGGGCGGGGCCACCGCGCAAATCGGAATGTCGCGGCGGGAGAAGTACCCGCGCACCGGGGCAAAGCCGCAAGTGACGCCGGCGACCATCCAGGAAGATCTGCGGGGGCGGGACTTCACCTGCAACGCCATTGCGCTGTCGCTGAACCGGACCTCGCGGGGATTGCTGCTGGACCCCATGAACGGCCTCGCGGACATCGAGCGCAAGGAGCTGCGGGCCATCAGCACCTACGGGTTCTATGACGATCCCTCGCGGCTGTTGCGCCTGGTGCGCCTCCAGGTGCGGCTGGGCTTCGCGGTGGAAGAGCGCACCCAGATGCAGGTATCGAACGCGCGCGAAGCCGAGGTCGAGAAGCTGATCCCGGCGCGGACGCTCGGGGAAGAGCTGAAACGCATCAGTGCGGAGGACAGCCCGTCGGAGGTTTTGAAGGGGCTGCAAGAAGCGGATTTGATGGCGCTGTTTTCGCCGGCGCTGGCGGGCCCAAAGCTGAACCTGCCGGGGATCGTGAAGTTCGAGAAAAACTGCCGGCTGCTGCCGGACGACACGGCGACGCGGGCGGCGCGGCTGGGGCCGTTCCTATATGCGTTGACGGAGAAGCTGACCCCGAGGGAAAAACAAGCGCTGATTAAGGCGACGGACATGCGCAAGGCCGAGCTGGAGCCGTGGCAAAAACTGGAAGCGCGGGCCAAGAAGCTCGAGTCCTCGCTGCGCGCGGCGCGGATTAAGAAGGCCTCGCAGGTGTACGCGATCATGTCTACGGCGGCGCCGGACGAGATCCTGTTCCAGCTCTATCACTCCCAGCTGAAGCCTGTGCAGGAGCGGATGCGGAACTACTATCTGAAGTACCTGCCTCTGCTGCAAGAGATCACGCCGGAGGAATGGGCTACCGTGGAAGGCAAGCCGGGAACGCCGAAATACAAGAAGGCGCGAGAGGAATTCATCGCCTACCGGCTGGACCGCAGGGTCAAAAAACCGCCGGAGCCGGAGGCGCCTCCACCTCCGCAGCCCGGACCCGCGCCGAGCTCGTGGACTACACCGGAGACGGCCATGGCCCGCCGCGGCCGGCAGGGGTAGCCAAGGCCGCCATTGTCGCCGCGGTGTCTGACGCTGGTGGGGCAGACGCCCTCGTCTGCGCGCGACCCCCTGATCGCGCTCTTCGTAGTAATAACTCCCGTGTAACGACTCCCGGCCTCAATATTCCGCATAGTATGATTGACTCAGAAACCCGAATCGTTTCACTATGCCCCCTATCGGCGACACCCTCCGCCGCGAGCGCCTCCGGCGCAATCTCGAGTTGTCGCAAATCGCCCAGGAGCTCAAAATCCCTTCCCGCTTTCTCCAGGCCATCGAAGAGGAAAGATTCGATGTACTCCCCGCCACCGTCTTTGCCAAAAACTTTGTCCGCCAGTACGCGCTTCTCCTCGAACTCGATGGCGAGGAGCTTGCCCTCCAGGCTCAGCGGCTGCTGGAAGCGCGGGCCGGCGCGCCCGAGTTCCTCCCAGTTTCCAAACCGGATATTCCCGAGATCCCCCTCGACGGCGTGAGACCTTGGGATGCCTCCGGCGTCGATCACAGTTCCGGCTCGTCGTGGATCACCGCCGCCGCGCTGTTCGTGGCGGCTATGCTCGTCTGCTCCGCCGCCTATTGGTGGTGGGAACGGCCGCGTCAACAGGCTGTGGCGCAGGTCGTCGGGCCTCCCGCTCCCAGGGTCGCTCGGCCACCTGCATCGCTGCCCCCGGCCGCCGTGCCCGCCGATTCCGTTCTTCCTTCCACCTCCCCGCCGCAGAGCGAGACCCCTTCCCAAACTCCCGCTCCTCAGCAGTCCGCCGCACCGGCAAATGCCCCGGCCGCGGCGTCCGTCGTCTCAATTCCCGCCCCGCCCGCCATTGAGTCCAATCCGAATGCGGCCGTGCGGGTTGAGATCAATGCCATTGAGGCCGTCTGGGTCCGCGCCCGCGTCAACGGCAAGTATCTGTTCTCCGCCACGCTACAGCCGCATCAGACCCGCAACGTCGATGCCGATGGCGCCGTGGAATTGCTGCTCGGCAACGCCGGCGGCGCATCCATCGCGCTCAATGGCAAGCCCATCTCACTCGAAGGTTTTCCCTCCGGCACCGTCGGGCCCAAAGGCCAGGTGCGGGTGGTTCAGTTGACTTCCGGCGGCTTCCAGATCGTTCCTTCCAAAGCGCCCGACCTGCGCGACCGCTGACGCATCGCCGCCCGCTGCCGCTTGCGTTCCAGCATCAGCAGTTCCCGCCGCCGCCGGTTCTTGATGCGTTCGTCCACCTTGCGCCAGAACTTGCGGAAGTAACTGATCGCTGAAACCATCGCAAACACGATCACAATCCACATCGCCACCATGCCCGGCATCAGCAGCGCCGGGTGCCGCACCGCCAGCAGCATGATCGATATCGCCACCACCTGCGCGAACATCTTGGTCTTACCCAGATCGCTCGCTTTGATCGTGTATCGTTCCGCCGCCGCGATCTGCCGCAGCCCCGATACCGCGAATTCCCGCCCGATGATCAGCACCGCCATCCACCCCGGCAGCACCCGCACCTGCACCAGCGACACCAGCGCCGCTGAGATCAGCAGCTTGTCGGCGATCGGGTCCAGCAATGTGCCGATAGTCGTAACCTGTTTCCACCGCCGCGCCAGGTAGCCATCCAGCAGGTCCGTTCCCGCGGCAATCAGAAAAACTCCGAGCGCAAGCCACTCGTTGGTCACCTGCTGCGACCCAATCGAGAGGGCGCCATTTTCCTGCACCAGCGCCGCCACCAGCAGCGGCACGAAGAAAATCCGGAGAATCGTCAGCGCGTTCGGAACGTTCATTCGCCCAACCCAACTATAATGCCAGTCGCCCCCCCGGCGCTAGGCTAGTCTTCTCGCCAGCGCTGCTCGAGCGCGTATACTTATATCTTCACCATGCTCGTCTCGCGACGCTACTTCTTTTTCGGCAGTCTGGCTCTGCCCGCCCTGGCCGCCAGGAAACCCGTGGCTGCTCTCCGCCCCGGTATCCTGCTCCTGTTGGCCGATCAACTCCCCGCCTTCATGCTCGGCGCTTACGGCAATAAGCAGGTCTATACTCCCAACCTCAACCGCCTCGCCCAGACCGGCATCCGTTTCTTCAACCATTTCTCCTGCGCGCCCGCTCCCGTGGCCGGCCGCGCCACCTTGCTCACCGGCCGCACCCCTATGCAGATCGGCCCCACTGGCACTGTCTCCGCCAACGATATCCCGCTCGACAAGCTCCTCTCCTCGAACGGCTACGCCTGCCAGGAAGCCACCACTGCTGATGCGCTGACTTTCCTCGACCGTCAGTCCGCCGCCAACCCGTTTTTCCTCGAGGTCAATTTCCAAGGTGTGCGTCCGCCCTACGACCCACCCAAGAAGTACCTCGACCGCTATGCGGCCGAACTCTTCGATGGTTACGCCCCCGAACACCCCGCTCCCAATGCCGCGCTCGGCAAGCAGTACCTCTCCGCCATCATCCCCAATGTGCGCAAAGCCGCCGCCACCACCACCGCCATGGATGACGAAATCGGCGCCATCCTCGCCAAGCTGCATGATCGCCAGTTGCTCGGCCATACCCTGGTTGTCTTCACCGCCGCCTGTGGCGCCCTCCTCGGCCGCCATGGGCTTTGGGACGCCTCCGACGCCTCCGACCCGCCCAACATGTTCGACGAAGCCGTCTCCACCCCCATCTTCTGGAGTTGGCTCGGCCACGTCCCCGCGCTCGCTGTTCGCCCCGATCCCGTCAGCGCCTACGATTTCATCCCCACCATCTGCGACCTGCTCTCCATCCCGGTCCCCCAGCGCAACCTCTGTGGCCGCAGCTATGCCGCGCTGGTCACCGGCAAACCATTACCCAAGAAGCAACCCTGGCGCCTGATCCTCTGTGCCAGCCACGGCAACACCGACATGGGCCGTGAAGAGCGCTACAAGCTGATCCTGCGCAACAACTCCAGCGGTCCCAATGAGCTTTACGACCTCTCCATCGATCCCGGCGAAACCATCGACCGCTTCCCCGACGAGCATTACCTCACCGTCCACCAGGAATTGGCCGACGCCATCTCCGCCTGGAAGCTGAAATATTCCAACTAGTGAAATAAGAAGTCGATGAAGTCAGAATGCGCCGCAGACGCGTCCTTGTTCTGACTCCTGCCTCCTGACTTGTGTCTCCCCAAACGCCCCACATAAAAAACGAAGGCCGGTGTTCGCACCGGCCTTCGTTCTCATCAGAAATAATTACAACAGCCCGGGCCTGTCCCCAACCGGATCGCATTTTGCGGGATCAGGCGAACCCGCGCCCCCGGATCCACCGGCCTTACTGCTTCTTTGCGTCGGCCGGAACTTTGCACTTCGTCAACGAATGATCGTTAGCGGCATAGCACTTGCCGATATCGGTCAGGTTCGGATCCTTCTTCATGTCCGCCGCGGCAGTCATCTTCGAATGGCAGGTAGTGCAGGCCTTCAGGTTCTCTTTCTTCATATACTCCGGCTTGCCATAGCTCGCCGTCGTGCAGACCAAAAAACCCGCCGCCACCAGACCTGCCGGAATCGCCAGTTTCAACATGCGCATTTGTTTTCGCTCCTAAGGTTGTACTCGTCTGAGGTTAAAGCATACCTCAAGATCTTGATTTGCTGAAATTATTATACTCCAACGTTGAAAATCCCAACATCTTGTGAAATTAAAATCCCGTAATCCGCATGCTTTCCCCACATGCCTGGATGATTACAAATTCGCATTGGGCTCCAGGCTCCTCCAGAGATACCAGCTCGCCACTGTGCAGTACGGCCGCCATCGCGCGCCCATCGCTTCCACTTCCGCCGGCGTCGGCGATTCCTTCAGCCCGTAAGCGGCCTTGATGGCATTGCGAATCCCTAAATCGCCCACCGGCAGTACGTCCGTTCTCCGCAGCGCGAACATCAGGAACATGTGCACCGTCCACACCCCAATTCCCTTCACCTCGGTCAGCCGCTCGATCACTTCCGCATCGGTCATCCCCTCCAATTCCTCGAACACCACGCGCCTGTCACGCGTGTGCCGCCCCAGATCCCGGATGTACTCCGTTTTCTGCTTCGAAAGCCCCAGCTTCCGCATCCGCTCCGGCCGTAGTTTCAGCACGCTCGCCGGCGTCAGCTCGCCGCCTGCCGCCTTAACCAGCCGCGCGAAGATGATGCTCGCCACCCGCCCGCTCAACTGCTGGTATACAATCGATTTCACCAGCGTTTGAAAACCCGGTTCGCGGAACTCGATGCGGTAATCGCCCACCCGGCGAATGATTTCCGCCAGGACCGGGTCGTTTTGTCGAAGGTGGTGTATGGCTTCTTTCATGGTGAAACAGGATCTGCTCCCAATACGTCCTTATTGTACCGGCATGCGACTCCTCTGCGTTTTCTCCCTCGTTTCCGCGCTTTTCGCGCAGACGCCGCCTCAACAGGCCAAGCCCGTTGACGAGCTTCCTTCCATCAAAGTGGATGTCGATGTCGTCAACGTCCTCGCCTCCGTCCGCGACAAAAAGGGCGCACTCATCCCCAACCTCGCCAAAGAGGATTTCACCATCCTCGAAGACGGCAAGCCGCAGCCCATCAAGTATTTCACGCGCGAAACCGATCTCCCCCTCACCATCGGCCTCCTGATCGACGTCTCCGGCAGCCAGCGCAACTTGATCCAGATCGAGCGCAATGCCGCCTCCCAGTTCTTCGCCCAGGTCCTCCAGAAGAAGGACGAAGCTTTCCTCATCAGCTTCGGCGAAGAGGCCGAGCTTTTGCAGGACTACACCGGCTCCGCCCGCCTGCTCACCAACGCCATGAACGATCTGCGCGTGAGTTCCGGCGTCGGCGGTCTCGGACCCGGCCCCGTTCCCACCGCCGGCGGCCCCCGCGGTACGGTCCTCTATGATGCCGTCTATCTGGCTGCCCACGATCAGTTGCAGAAGCAGGTCGGGCGGAAGGTGATTGTCGTCATCACCGATGGCGTCGATGAAGGCAGCCGCCTCAGGATCGACGATGCCGTGATGGCCGCCCAAAAGGCCGACGCCGTCATCTATAGCATCGAGTATTCCGATCCCAGCGCCTACGGCGGCTTCGGTTGGGGCATGGGGAATGCCGGCGGGGCGGCCCTCCACCGTATGTCCGACGACACCGGCGGCCACGTCTACCGGGTCGACCGCAAGAACAGCCTCGAGGTCGTCTTCAGAGAGTTGCAGGAGGAAATGCGCAGCCAGTACTCCATTGGCTACACTCCTCTCAACGACGCCAAGGACGGCGGCTATCGCAAACTCGACATCAAGCTCGCCAACAAGGATCTCAAGGCCCAAGCCCGCAAAGGCTACTACGCCGTCAAGCCGGATTCCCGGTAGCGCCTCCTGGCCGGGGCAACGTGGAGCAGGCTTTCCAGCCTGCCACGCCGACATTCTTGTCGGCGCAGATTGGCACTCCGCCTGCATTGCCAGATATGAGTTTGCCTTGGCTTAACCAGAACGTCATCGCGCGCAAAGTGCCGCGTGCGCATCACGAAATTAGATTACATAGCCGGCATTGCACATTCCGTGCAGCGGCCTGGGGCATCGATTCCGGCAGGCTCGACGCGATTGGGCTGAATGATATAAAGAGATCTTTTTCTCTTGACTGCCGTTTGAAACGTAGTCCATAATGAGGTGTTCGCATGGCCAAGGGGACGGAGTATCGGGCGTTCTTCCCTGTGGCTCCCAATTGGAAAGCAAGCCTCTCGGCCGCCACGCCGCCAGTCAATTGTGGGGGGGAACCTAATGCCGAATCGCGAATACAGCGTTGCAGATGCCCTGCGGTGCCATGGGATCCCGCGTAGAAAGTTCCTGAAATTCTGCGGGTCGATGGCAACAATACTGGGGCTGCCATTGAGCGCGGCCGCGCAGGTTGCATCAACCCTGGAAAAGAAGCGCCGGCCGGTATTGGTATGGCTGGAGCTGCAGGATTGCGCCGGCAACTCGGAGTCGATGTTGCGCTCCAGTCACCCGTCAATCACGGAGTTGGTGCTCTCCTTTTTCTCCTGGGAATATCACGAGACCATCATGGCGGCGGCCGGCAAGCAGGCCGAAAGCGTTCTCGATCGCGTGGTGCATGAGGACGCCGGCAAGTACCTGGCGATCGTGGAAGGCTCGATTCCCACTGGCGACCCCGGGTATTGTACGATCGGCGGCCGCTCGGCTCTGGATATCGCCAAGCGCGTTTGCGGGAGTGCCGCGGCAGTGATTGCCGTCGGCTCCTGTGCGTTCGACGGCGGGCCGCAACGGTCGGCCCCCAACCCCACCGGCGCGATCAGCATAGAGGAAGCCATCCCGAACTTGAATCTGGTGAACATGGGGGGCTGTCCTCACAATCCCGCCAATACCGCCGCGCTCCTGGTCTACTGGCTCACCTACGGCCGGATGCCTGCGCTCGACGCCCATAAGCGCCCTTTGTTCGCCTACGGGCACATCATCCACGACCAGTGCGAGAGGCGCGCCAATTTCGATGCCGGCCGTTTCGTGGAGCGTTGGGACGACGATGGAGCGAGGCGCGGCTACTGCCTTTACAAAATGGGATGCAAAGGGCCGCAAGGGACCTTCAACTGCCCGGTGGTTCGCTGGAACGACGGAACGAGTTGGCCTGTCGAATCCGGGCACGGCTGTGCCGCATGCGCTTCCTACCGCTTCTGGGATACGGCGCTTCCGCTCTATCGGCGCCTGCCGGGTGTTCCAGGTTTCGGTGTGGACGTCACCGCCGGGAAGATCGGCGGCTGGCTGGTTGCCGGCGTTGCGACCGGCCTGGGGTTGCACGGAATCGCCAGTGCGGCGCGTGCGCAGATGCGCCCGCGAGGTGAGGCGCCGAGAGGCGGCCCCACTGAGATCGGCCGGCGGGACGGTCTGGTGGAGACCGAAGGGCCGCCCGGGAAATCGTGATCGTAGAGAAGGTGCTATGAGCATCGCACCTGCCGCAAGCCGGGAGTTCAGATATGGCGCGTATTGTCGTTGATCCACTGACGCGGATTGAAGGGCATCTTCGGGTGGAGGCCCAGGTAGACGGTGGCGTGATCTCCGATGCGTGGAGCTCCGGCACCATGTTCCGTGGCCTCGAACTGGTGGTCCGCAACCGCGACCCGCGCGAAGCGTGGTACTGGCTGCAGCGAATCTGTTCCGTGTGCACCGTCGTCCATGCGCTCGCCTCCGTAAGAGCGGTGGAGGACGCGCTCGAGATCGAAGTGCCGGACAATGCCCGCATCGTCCGCAACCTGATCGCTGGCGCGCAACTGGTACAGGATCACGTCGTCCACTTCTATCACTTGCAGGCGCTCGACTGGGTGGACGTCGCCAGCGCCATTAAGGCCGACCCGGCGAAAACGGCGCAAATCGCCGGCTCGTTATCCGAGTGGCCCAAGTCTGGAGTGAGCCATTTCAGGGCCGTTCAGTCGCAGGTGCGAGCTTTAGTCGAGAGCGGGCAGTTGAGCGTGTTCGCCAACGGCTACTGGGGCCATCCGGCCTACCGCCTGCCGCCCGAAGTGAATCTGCTCGCCGTTTCCCACTATCTGGATGCACTGGAATTTCAGCGCGACTATATACGCATACACGCGGCGCTGGGCGGCAAGAATCCACACCCGCAGACGTTCCTGGTAGGCGGAATGTCGACGGCCATGGACCCCGATTCTCCGCAAGCTCCCATCAATCCCGAACGCCTGCAACTCCTCCGCACGCTGATTGACATGGGCCGGCAGTTCGTGCGCCAGGTTTACGTGTCGGACGTGCTCGCCGTTGCAAGTTTCTACCCCGATTGGTTCAGCCGCGGCGAGGGCGTGGGCAACTTTCTGTCCTACGGAGACTATCCGGCGAAGAGCATGCACGACCCGTCGGCGTTCTTCTTTCCCGCCGGAGTGGTTCGAAAGCGCGACATCTCGATGGCACAGCCGTTTTCTCCGGAAAAGATCACCGAGTATGTCGCGCGGTCCTGGTATGAATACGGAGATAACAAGCCGGCCAAGCATCCATTCGAAGGCGAGACAAAGCCCACGTATACGGGTCCCGCGCCGCCGTACGACTACCTTCACGTCGACCAGAAGTATTCCTGGCTGAAAGCTCCGCGCTATGAGAACGAGGCGATGGAACTCGGGCCTCTGGCGCGTTTCGTGATCGCTTATGCAGCCGGCAAACAGCCCGCCAAGGGGCTTGTCGATTCCGTTTTGGCCCAGATCAAGCAGCCTCCGGCAGCACTGTTCTCAACCCTGGGACGCATTGCCGCACGGGCCATGGAGGCGCAGCTTATGGCGGACAAGTTGACCGACTGGTGGCAGGAATTATCGGACAATCTCGGCCGGGGTGTGCTGGCCATGCACAACGGAGCGCTCTGGGATCCGGACTCGTGGCCGCACTCGTGCCGCGGTTTTGGGCAGCACGAGGCGCCGCGCGGCTCGTTAGGCCACTGGGTCGAGATCGAGGATGGCGCCATTCGCAATTACCAGGTGATCGCGCCTACTACGTGGAACGGCGGTCCGCGCGATGCCACGGGGCAACGCGGTCCCTACGAGGCCGCGCTGATCAAGCATCCCATTGCGGACCCGGACAAACCGCTCGAGTTGCTTCGCACCATTCACTCTTTCGACCCGTGCCTGGCCTGCGCCGTTCACGTCGTGGATGCGCGGGGGCGCCGATGGCAACCGGTTGAGGCGACATAGGAGGCCGTGTTGCCGAACACTCCTTCGCCAACCTTAATGCTGGCCAGTAGCCCCAAGACGGAGCTGGTCCGCACGTATGTATGGGAACTGCCGGTTCGCATCGCTCATTGGGTGATTGTATTCTCGATCGCGTCGCTCTCCCTCACCGGTCTGTTCATGCACCGCCCGTTTCTGGTGCCGTCCGGGCAGGCGCCTTTCCTCATGGCCACAGTGCGATTTGTTCACGTGGTCTCCGGATTCGTGCTGATTAGCGCGTTCGCGTTCCGCATGTATTGGTTCTTTAAGGGCAACTTCTGGTCGAGGTGGTCGGCTTATATCCCCATTCACCGCGGGCAATGGCGCGGCATAGGATCGATGCTCGAGTTCTACCTGTTCCTCCGTTTCGAGCCCGGCCATCGGGTAGGCCATAATCCCTTGGCCGCGCTCTCGTACTTCATCATCTACCTGCTGATGCTGGTCGAGATCCTGACCGGCCTGGCTCTATACAGCCGCGTGCTGGGCAATCCCGTCCTGTCCCAATTCATCGGCTGGCTGCCGCAGCTCATCGATCCCCAGTACCTCCGCGAAGTCCATTACTTTCTGCTGTTCGTGTTCTTCGCGTTCATGATCTTCCACGTCTATCTTTCGGTTCTCATCTCGATCGAGGAAGAGAACGGATTGCTGGACAGCATTTTCTCCGGATGGAAATTCGTGCCGGCCGGCGAACTGCGTCATGAGATCGCAGAGATTCCGGAAGCGCGGAGCTTCGTCAAACGCCACCAGTTGCTGCCGCGGGAAGCGCCCGGTGAGAAACTTACCGGAGGGCCACCCAAAGCCCGTCCCGGACCCAGCCTGCTGGCGCTCTACCGCAACTGGCTCAGTTATGCCGGAACGGGCATCGCCGCGGTGGGCTTACTCGTATTTGTCGTACTGACGGCCTATCACACCATTGGAGGCGGCGCGCTCACGCAGCCCTATGGCGACCTGGTGATCTTTTTTGTTCCGCCGGCATTCGTGTTTGTTGGCGTTTTCATCGTGCTGTTGGGGATGTTCGTTCAGTGGATTCGGTGGCGCAGGTACAAGCCGCTATCCTTCGCGCGCTACCCCCAGATGAACCTCAATGTGGCCCGGGAAAGAAAGGCTCTTTTGGTGGTCGCCATAGGGGCCTTACTCCTGTCCGTTCCAGCCATTTACGGTGGTTATCAGGCATATCTCTACACAGACGCCGTGTCCTTCTGCGGAGGCGTTTGCCATTCCATGACGCCGGAGTATGTCACCTACCAGTTATCGCCGCACGCGCGCGTGGAGTGCGCGCAATGCCATGTCGGCCCTGGCGCCACGGGATACCTCACGTCGAAGATTCGCGGCATGGTGGAACTCCAGGAGACCATGCAGAACGATTATCCGCGCCCCATTCCGGTCCCCGTGGTGTCGCTGCGCCCGATACGCGGGAATTGCGAGAAGTGCCATTGGCCGGCGAATTTCTTCGGAGTAGCCCGCGGAGTGCGCCGGGTACATTTTCTCTCCGACGAGCAGAACACCCGCTGGGAGATCGACCTGCTGGTGCTGGTGGGCGGCGGCGCACCCGTGGGTGCATCGCAAATGGGAATTCACTGGCATGTGGCGAGCAAGGTGGAGTATGTCGCCACCGACGCCGAAAGGCAGAGCATCACGTGGGTGCGGGCCGTGGACCCCAGGACCGGCCAAGCCAACGTATACACTTCGCAGCCGCAGACTTCGACGGCCGCCCCGGCTGGCGAGATCCAAACCGTGGACTGCGTGGACTGTCACAACCGCCCGAGCCACATCCTGCAGTCGCCGGATCAAAGCACGGACTTGGCGCTGGCCGATGGCCGTCTCGACCCGTCTCTGCCGTTTATCAAGCAGCAGAGCGTAGCGGCGCTTGCCACGTCTTATGCGGACAGCCAGCAGGCGCTGCGGGGAATCGACAGTGCCCTGCGCGGCTATTATCAGAAGACTTATCCGCAGGTGTATGCGGGCAAACGGCAAGCCATCGATGCGGCCATCACTTGCTTACAGGACACTTACAACCGCTATTTCTTTCCGTCGATGAAAGTCCGCTGGGACACGTACTTCGTGAACGACGGTCACTTTCAATTTCCGGGGTGCTACCGCTGCCACGATGGCCAGCATAAGAGCGTGGATGGCAAGGTGATTCCCTCTGATTGCAATGAGTGTCACAGGATCCTGCAACAAGGCAGAGCCGGGAGCATGGAATTCGCAAAAGGGACCGACGGGCTGACTTTCCAGCACCCGGTAGACATCGGCGGCGCGTGGGCGGAACAGCCGTGCAATTCGTGCCATACGGGAGGACCGCAGTGATGGATTTAGCCGGCCGCCCCCACGCTTACCGCGATCTTGATCCGCCACAGCCGATTGCCATCGTCGGCGTCGGTAACCTCTTGCTGTCCGATGACGGGGTCGGTATTCATGCTGTCCGAAGATTGCGGAGCGACTCGCGCGTCAGATCCATGGCTCGCCTCATCGACGGCGGCACCGTTGGAACGGATTTGCTGGCCGAGGTTTGCGGCTGTGAGAAACTCCTGATCGTCGACGCCGTGGATGCGGGCCTGCCGCCCGGCAACACCATCTGGATGGATTTTAGCGGCTCGGATCCACAGAAAATCGATACGCGGAACGCCCACCAGTTTGGAATACCCGGACTGCTCGACGACCTGCGCCTGCTCGGCATGGCGCCCCGCCAAGTGATTCTGGTGGGCGTCCAACCCGCCGCGATGGGAGTGGGTACCGAGTTGTCCCCCCAGGTCTTGAGCGCCTTGCCCGTTGTGTCCGCGGAGGTGGTGCGGCAACTGGACCGGTGGATGCCGGCAGGTGACGCCGCGAATTCCAAAGGGACTCAAGGTGCGGACTCATTGGAGGCCGCACTCCCAAGAGCCGCAACAGAAATATCAGGAGCAGAGCAGCCTAGAGAACGCATATGAATGGAACTCGAGCATTAAGGATAATTGCTTTCATGTCGATTTCGATCGGCATCGGTATCCTCAGCCACGCGGCCTGGGGCTTCGTCGTTTTCGGGATACTGGTGTTGATCGACAACTTCGTTATCCCGTATCGCCCTCCAGCGCCACCGGATCACCCAGTTGTCGACAAAGAAACTACGGAGTCATAGCAGGCTCCGGAAGCACCTGCGAATGTGCCGGGCATGGGGCGTTAGCGCCGGGACAGTACTCCTCCGCCGTCAAGGCCTGGGAGTCTGGACCAAATGTAGCCTTGCGCGGTTGCTGATTGACGCGACGCCGCTCGCCGGGCGGCAGATGGCGGCAGCGTTGGGAATCAGCCGGCGTTTTGTGGCCCTTGGCGCCTCGCAGCGGGGCATGGGTCCGCGGTTTCCCGTAAAATAAGCGCCCTCGTTCCCTCCCCTGCTAAAATAGGCCTTTTCATGCTCGATCAATCCATCCGGGAACTCCAGTCCCGTTCCCTCGCGCGCATCGCCGCCGCCACCACGGTCGAAGAGCTGGAAGCCGTCCGCGTCGATTCACTCGGCCGCAAGGGCCCGCTCGCCCAGACCGGCAAGGAGATGGGCAAACTCCCGCCCGAAGACCGCGCCCGCATTGGCAAGCTCCTCAATAGCGCCCGCCAGAATCTCGAACAGGCCCTCGAAGCCAAGAAGCAAAGCCTCGATTCCGGCTCGCTCAACGCCCGCCTGGACGCGGAGTGGCTCGACATCACCCTCCCCGCGCCCGGCCCGCGCCGCGGCCATCTCCACCCCATCACCCGCATCCAGCAAGAACTGGAGGATCTCTTCGCCTCGCTCGGCTTCGCCGTCCTCGACGGACCCGAAGTCGAAACCGAATACCACAACTTCGACGCCCTCAACATCCCCGCCGATCACCCCGCCCGCGACATGCAGGATACCTTCTGGCTCGATGGCGGCAACCTCCTTCGCACCCACACCTCGCCCGTCCAGGTGCGCGGCATGGAGCGCCTCGGCCCGCCCCTGCGCATGATCGCCCCCGGCCGCGTCTTCCGCAACGAAAGCGTCGACGCCTCCCACGAGCACACCTTCTACCAGCTCGAAGGCATGATGATCGACCGCGACGTCTCCGTCGCCCACCTGCTCTACTTCATGAAGACGCTGCTCGCCGCCATTTTCCACCGCGACATGACCATCCGTCTGCGTCCCGGCTATTTTCCCTTCGTCGAGCCCGGCTTCGAGCTCGATATCCAGTGCCTCATCTGTGGCGGCTCTGGTTGTCCGGTCTGCAAGCAGAGCGGCTGGGTGGAACTCCTCCCCTGCGGCCTCATCAACCCCAATGTCCTCCGCATGAGCGGCATCGATCCCGCCGAATGGAACGGCTTCGCCTTCGGCCTGGGCCTCACGCGCCTCGTCATGATGCGCTACGCCATCGACGACATCCGCCACGTGCAAGGCGGAGATCTGCGGTTTCTGGAGCAGTTTTGAATAGGCCACGGATGAACGCAGATCAACGCCGCTACGCACAGCTTCTCAATTGTCGTGGCGCACGCACTCGTGCGTGCCGCGTCGGCACTTCTGCCAACGACCGGTCTCCGCAGACCGGTCGTATGCCGCCGGCGTGTCGAGACGAGTCTCGACACGGCACGCACGAGTGCGTGCGCCACATCACAACGCGCCGGCTGGAACAATTCTCATCATTCCGTGTGGCCGTCAAAACGGCCATGTCTGGTTCATCCGCGTTCACAGCCGGCACGAAATTTGGCTTTTTGAGGCGCTCTTGAAATTCTCTTATAACTGGATTCGCCAATTCGTCCCCGATCTTCACCAGGCCCCCGGTCAGCTCGAACGGCTCATCACCATGAAGACCGCCGAGTGCGAAGGCGTCGAACCCGTGGGCGAATTGCTGGGGCGCGCCTCGATCGCGCGCGTGGAATCGGTCGAGCCCATCGCCCATAGCCACAACGCCAGGGCCGTGGTCGATGCCGGCCCGCACGGCCGTAAAATTGTGGCCTGCGGCGCACCCAACTGCCGCTCCGGCATGCTCACCGCCTGGGCCTCCGTCGGCCGGAAGCTTATCGATGGCGTCGAAAGCGACGGCATGCTCGCGAGCCCCGCCGAGCTTGGAATCAACAAGGATCACTCCGGCATCATCGAACTCTCGACCGGCGCGCCCGGCGATCCCTTGCCGGGCTGCGCCCCCGATGCCGTCATCGAAATTGACAACAAGTCGATCACGCACCGTCCCGACCTGTGGGGCCACTTTGGCGTGGCGCGCGAAGTCGCTGCTATCCTCGGCCTCCCGCTGCGCGATGCCGTCGATCTCAGCCTCATCCCTTCCGCCCCGCCCGCCATCGGCATTCAAATCGAGGACTCCAACCTCTGCCCGCGATACAGCGCGCTGGTCTTCGAGAACGTTTCCGTCCGCCCGTCGCCTTACTGGCTGCAGGCGCGTCTCACCGCCATCGGGATCAACCCCATCAACAACATCGTCGATATGACGAACTTCGTGATGGCTGAGCTGGCCCAGCCCATGCACGCCTTCGACGCGGATCTTCTCAGCGGCGGCGTCATATTCATCCGTCCCGCGCGCTCCGGCGAAGCCTTCCGCGCGCTCAACGACCAGGAATACTGCCTCGATTCTTCCAACCTGGTGATCGCCGATGCCGCCGGCCCCATCGCGCTCGGCGGCGTTATCGGCGGCGCGCACAGCGCCATCGGCCCAAAGACCACCCGCGTGGTGCTCGAAAGCGCCAACTTCCAGGCTTCCTCGATCCGCAAGACTTCCGCTGCCATCAAGCTCCGCACCGATGCCTCCATCCGCTTCGAAAAGGCCCAGGACCCTGCCAATACCGTGCGCGGCCTGGCGCGGGCCGTGGAGTTGCTGCGCGAAATCTCGCCCGGCATCCGCATCGTCGGAGGCCTCGCCGACCAGAAAAGGGAAATGCCCGCCCCGCCGCCCATCGCGCTGCAGCATGACTGGCTCGAGCGGAAACTCGGCCGCGCCATCGCGCCCGCCGAAGTCCGCCGCATCCTCGGGAGTCTGGAATTCCGCGTCGACGAGCCTCAGCCGCGTGTCTATTCCGTTTCGGTGCCCTCCTGGCGCTCGACTAGAGACATCTCCATTCCGGACGATCTCGTGGAGGAAGTCGGCCGCATGATCGGTTACGACTCCATCACTCCCGTCGCGCCGCTCGTGCCCGCTGCCGTGCCCCCGGCGAATCCCACCCGAAAGTTCCAGCATGAAGCGCGCTCCATCTTCGTCGATCAAGGCTTCACCGAGGTCTACAACTACTCCTTCCTCAGCGAAGAATCCGTCCGCGCTTTCGGCCTCGACCCCGCGGCGCACCTGCGCGTTTCGAACCCGATTGCATCCGACCAGGCCCTGATGCGCGCGTCGCTGCTGCCCGGCATCTGGAAGAACATCACCGGCAACGCCAGGCACCTCGATTCCTTCCGCCTGTTCGAAATCGGCCTGGAGATTCACCAGACCGCTTCCGGCCTGCCCGAGGAAATCCCCCACCTGGTGGCTGCGCTTTATGAGCGCCAGGGCGATGGCGCCGCGGGCCTGTACGAAATCAAACGCGCGGCCGAATGCCTGATGCCCGGCGCGGAAACCTGGCCTGCCGCGGCGCGCCCGTTCGAGCACCCCGCCCGCTCCGGCGAACTCGTGTGGAGGAGCCAAACCGTCGGCCGCATTTTTGAGTTCCACCCCTTGCTGATTGAATCTGGCCGCGCCGCCATTCTCGATCTCGACCTGCGCCTGGTGGAATCGCTCTCCGCACGGCAGACCAGGTACACGCCCATCCGCCGCTACCCCTCGAGCGCCTTCGATCTCTCCGTCGTCTGCCCTCTGCGCGAGCACGCCGGCAACCTGCAAACGGCCATCGCGTCCCTCGCCGGCCCGCTGCTCGAATCCATCCAGTTTGTGCGCGAATATTCCGGCCCGCCGCTCGAAGATGGCCAGAAGAGCGTCTCTTTCCGAATCACCCTTAGCTCCCCGGAGCGCACGCTTTCCAGCGAAGAAGTGGGCGAAATCCGAGCCCTCATCATCGACCGCACGCGCGCCATGGGCTACGAGCTGCGTGTGTGAGTAACCGCCGCATCATGCCGGGCGGCTGGGTAAAGCGGCCGAAGGGCAACTGCCGCTGGTGCGGCGCCGCGGTCCCCAAGGGTCGCCGCACCTTTTGCGGCGACGCCTGCGTCGATCAGTGGAAGCTGCGCACCGACCCCGGCTATCTCCGCCAGCGGGTCTTCGCGCGCGATCGCGGCGTCTGCGCGCAATGCGGCCTCGACACCGAATCCCTGCGGAAGGCCAAGCGCAAACTCGACTGGGCCGCCCGTAGACAGTTCGAAAAGGACTGGGGCCGCCGCCATCACCTGTGGGACGCCGACCACATTGTCCCCGTCGTGGAAGGCGGCGGCGAGTGCGACCTTTCCAACATGCGCACCCTCTGCCTCATGTGCCATCGCGCCGCTACCGCGCAACTACGCCGGCGGCGCCAAGCGGTTGGCGGCGCGGACGACACCTATCTATCTACTGGAACACCACGTTGTTCCTGAGCTCACCCACCGCATAATATCCCAGCCCGCTATCGAGCGAGGGTGCCGCGCTGGTGCTGAATTGGACGAAC
>Ga0209039_10000077_pt1 | contig 81431 bp, 63 predicted proteins | sample BogFormECP12_OM1_FD_188238 | JGI IMG/M metagenome (GOLD analysis project Ga0209039, IMG submission 188238) | Bog forest soil microbial communities from Calvert Island, British Columbia, Canada - ECP12_OM1 (SPAdes) (version 2) | ecosystem: Environmental > Aquatic > Freshwater > Wetlands > Bog ... | reverse complement strand
TGTTTCGGTCTTGAGCAAACTCGCGTGCGTGGCTTAGAAAACGTGAAAAAAGACACGTATCTTAAAGCCATTGCCATGTTGTTTCTCGCAGTCGTGTCGACCGAGTCCGGCGTGGAGGATGCGTACATGAAGCCGACATTTTTCTTTGGATAAGAAGATTAATGAATAAGAGGTGCGAAATAAAAATTAGACAGACTCCTAAAGTATTAAGAAGAGAATTTTTTACGTTGTATGATATTCAATATGCGATGCCCGTTATTCAACAAACAGGTCCGATAAATTTGCACACGCGCGCAATTGCTCCTTGAATTACGCGAATTTTAACGTGAAATGATGCAAATTTTATAACCAATTTTGTAATTTGCTCAATAAACCGCATGGGGCGGATAGAATATCTGTTGGTTTTCGGGTTATAAATAAGTTGGAATGCTCTATAAACCAGATCATATAAAAACGCTTTTAATCGTTCTCGGAATGTGCGATAAGGATATTCAATTCCCTGAGGACCATGATGGACCAATACCGCTTTTTTCGACGTGATTCTATATAGATCTGCATACCTCATGAAACTATCGACACGCATTTCAAAAATATTACCAATATAACTCATGTGGTACCGCAGGCTGTAAAAATGTCTAAGATTGTAGATGGGTTGCATGAATTTTAGTTTATTTACAAGAAAAACAATATCTGAAAACATGAAGCCAATAAAAAAATCATCTGTTTCACTAAAACTCTCTTCGCGTGTTAAGTCTATGGTATTTATGGGGGTTCCAGCTAAAAGTTTTGGATTTCGTTCTAACTCGATAAGGCAGGGAGTAATCCAATCACCTTCCGGGTTTAACTCTGCATTTTCATCCCAGTGGACAAAATATTTCGACTTTGCAACAAAAGGAAGTATAAATACCCAATTTGTTATGTAATAAAACCCCATGTGCTTACCATACCCTAATTCTTCCCGTGTTAGCCCCAATTTTTGATATACTTGCTGTTCGTAATCTTCAACGAAAAAATAGTCCGTGATGATTTTATCATTTATCAATCTCTGGCCGATTTCTTCAACTTGGGAGCGGTTTTCAACGTCATTTATAAGAACGATAATATTTTTAAATTTGAAATGATTTTGGTTGCAAATTTTTAGAATAAAGGACTCGTCGAGCACTCTTGGATACGATTTTTCCCAGCAATTAAACACTATGTCTACAGGGGGAAGATTCTGCATGATTTTCAAGCCTAAATCATCGATATAATTGATATCAGTATTGGTGAATTTTATTTTCATCACCTAATTAAATCATCACAACAACAGACGAAATTGCTGGTTCTAATTGTTCGATAGCTGAATTTTTTTCACGCAAAGTATTCTTTTACCACCGCTACGCCAAAAACACGAAACATAGGTATTTTCCTAGCCGCGCGTGAAATTTTTTGTCATTCTTGAAGGAAGTCCCGAGCTTTAACATATTATAATTTATTAAGCTATCTACTCACGTAATTGCCTTCTCAGGATCTCTGGAGTTCTTTGGACAAACCAGTTTTCAGGTGCCTTACATAACATTTTTATTTAGAATGAAATTTAACTCTTTTATGGTCTCAATTCGAGGTTTATTTTTATTACTTGAAACAACCAAGAATTTTTGGGTTATATTGAAATTAAAAAATTCACCAGGAAAACGTAAAATCATTTTTCGAAAAGGGTGCACATTAGTCATTGATTGGAGGGAATATCAGATAATACGAAGCATGTTATCAAAAGGCTATACAATAAACGGCAATGAAAATTTTTTATATTTTCAAAAAGGCACCATGAAAATAGCCTTGCCCCTAAAATTTATCAAGATTCTTGGGGAATCTTTAGAAGAAGATTATAAATGCGATTGTAAGGATAAAATCGTCTTAGATGTGGGCGGATTCATAGGTGAAACTGCAGTTTTATTTGCAGCGTGGGGAGCAAAAAAAGTGATAATCTACGAACCTGTTGTGAGTAATCAAGAATTTATTCAAAATAACATGAATCTCAATGGCATAAACGCGGAACTTCATGATGAAGGTATTGGAGATCATAATGGCATCACGATTATTCATTACGATGCAATCGATGCAAGTTTTGGTCTTAACGATGTAGGAACGAATGAAATGGAGATAAAAATAAAGGATGCTACCGACATAATAGAAGAAAGCGGTGCAAGCATTGCAAAATTTGATTGCGAAGGTGCAGAAAAATACCTTCTAGGTGTTCCTGTTGATACTTTAAGAAAGATTGAATTATATATGATCGAAGCTCATAATGAGGAAATCAGAAACTTGTTAATCGATAAATTTAAGGAATCGGGCTTCAATCTCATTAAAAATTCAGGATCTAACATGCTAGTTCTATCTTTTAAAAGGGTAGCCTAATAATTCCCGTTCTCTGAATTACAACTGCGCAATTCTTGAAGAATCTATGATTTGCTCTTGAAAACAATTAATCTGACCACACTTTCCAGAATGAATTTCCCGAATTCCACAAGGAATTCAAGTTGTTGAAGTCGCGCTCCGTGTCCATGCATTCCCAGTTGCCTTGATGCTTATACACCATAACTTGGCTCAACTCGCTCAATTGTTCCAGGGCACCATGCTCGAAATCACACTTTTCATCCGTGGTGAGATGATCAAGCATCTCGTTGTTGAATACCATAAACCCGCCATTGATAAGCCCGATAGACGTTTGAGGTTTTTCCTTGAACGATGTTACTTGTCCATCTTCCTCTACCAATTCTCCGAATCTCGATGGTGGTGTTACCCCAGTAATCGTGACTATTTTTCCGTGCGATTCATGGAAAGCAACGAGCTTTCCTATATCAATATCGGCGACGCCATCCCCATAAGTTACCATGTTGTACCCGGGATCCAGGAATTTCTCCACCTTTTTTATCCGGGCTCCTTTTAAAGTGTTTAACCCCGTATCAACGAGGGTAACCTTCCAATCTTCCTTTGCATGCGCTGTAAAGTAATCGATCGTCCCTGTTGCGAGATCGATCGTGAAGTCGTTGTTTTTCTCGGCATAATGGTAAAAATAATCCTTGATGACGTGGCCATTCGCCCCGATGCAGATTATGAACTCGTTATAACCGTAGGTCGCGTAGATCTTCATAATGTGCCAGATGATTGGCTTGTTTCCGATTTCGAGCATAGGTTTCGGCGTGTTCTCCGTGTAATGACCGAGTCTCGTGCCCCAGCCGCCTGCAAGAATGATGACCTTGACCATGAGTTCCATCACCAAAATTGGAAAATAGATTAGTATGTACTAATCAAGATATTTTGACTTCCCAGCTATACCCAAAGCTCGTGTATAGTACCCGGACTTCGTCAGGTTTTTGTGGGTCGTATAGGTGCGTGCCCGTGCTACTCAGCAGGGTGTTTGGCACGAGAGATTTCCAGCCATGATAGATACCAGGGGGAACGACGAGGACGCCAGGATTTCGATCGCTCAAGAAGTATTCATTCAAAAGTCCATACGTGGGGTTTTCTTCACCGTTGATCGTCTTTCTCGCATCGATCAAGACAAACTTTGCCTTTCCAAGCACGATGCAGAAATAATCCCACAATTCACGGTGCGCGTGGAATCCTCGTATCATTGGCTGCGGATTGAACACGCTATAATGCTCACCAAACATGGGATTACCATCATCACCTTTGGGCAAGTTGATGCTCTGGATGTCTTTCAATAACAGGCCGCGATCATCTTCTCGAGGAACGATCTTCAGCACTGTAACGTTAGACAACGGTTCCTTGCTGAGTTTCGCCGGACTTTCTGTGAATTCGGGGGAGAAATCGAAGGTGACTTCGCCCAACACGGGTAATACGAGTGTATCTTCTGCCATTTTTTATCACCGACCACGGTATCGAATTTAAATAGTGCTTGTCTCATTAATACGCTTTTCTCTTGCTTGCAAGTATTCTTCAAGCACGGTTCGCCAATCAGGTAATTCAATGCCCATCGATTGCAACTTTGCATTGCTCAAGGCGGAGAATTTTGGTTGCTCGTACGTGGGCTTGAAATACGCTGATTCCACGTCCACAACTTCGACGGGCATATTCAAGTTCTCGAAAATTGCTCGCACGAAATTGGATCGGCTAGAAAACCCACCACAAACAGCATGGTATAATCCATATTCCGTGCTAGCAAGAAGACTTTTTACCACTTTCGCGATTTCTGTCGTTGGATTGAATGTGAGGATTTGATCAGCCGCCGATGGTAATTTTTCCTCTTTATTCATCGCATCCGTTCCGAGCGCGATCATCATTTCGATGAAATTCGCGTATTTTTTAGCCTTTGTGCCCTTCAATCCGTACAAGCCCGACGTGCGCAAGCAGAAATATTTCTTGCAATATGCTTTTAGAATGGCTTCGCCTGCTAACTTGGTTACGCCATATACTTGGACAGGACCGGGTATATCGGTTTCGAGGTACGGTTCGGAGCGAGACTGGTCGATACCAAATATGTAATCCGTGCTAAAATGAAAAAGGGTAGCATCGATGGCATTACACGCATCGGACAAGTATTTCAAAGCAGTCCCGTTGATCAGGAACGCTTGTTGCGGATTTTCCTCGCACTCGGCGCAATTGTGCAATGCAGCGGTGTTGATCACGAAATCGGGCTTGATTTCTTCAAGCGTGGATATGACCAGGCCCTTATCTTCGACGAGGAAGGTATCATGCTCCAGCGGCACGATGTCATGGTCGTCGGAAAGCAATGCCTTGATATCGCTGCCGAGCTGGCCATTACTTCCAATAATAGCGATTTTTGCCATGTTTCAAATCATCTACAGTATCCAACGCAATTGATCATCAATCATATTATTTTCAATCAAAAATTTCAGTTGTTTCAAGCGGACATATTGCTTCGACAACATGTCATCCTCGGATAAGGTTGCTGCTTCTATTGCCGCGAACATTTCCTCGACACCAGCCTTCACCGTCCATCGTGGCTGAAATTCGGGCAAATTTTTCTTGATTTTCTGGAATGACACGTTGTAGGATCGTGGATCATTCGGGGTCTGGTTCAAGCACTCCAATTCAGAACCTGGAACAACGTCGATAACGATGTCCGCAATTTTCCGGATCGGATAATTTTCGCTGTCCATCCCAACGTTGAATATTTGATCGTGAATTTTCTCAACAGGAGCTTCCAATGCCGCGATAAACGCTGCAGAAACATCTTGCACGTGAACATTCGGTCGCCATGGCGTTCCATCACTGAGCATCTTGATATGTTTGGTGATAGTTGCATACCCCGTGAATTGGTTCACGACCAGGTCAAATCGAATCCTCGGAGACAAGCCAAACACGGTTGCGTTCCGCATCATAACCGGATGAAAATCATCACTGGCGAGTTCATGCAATGCTTCTTCCATCTTGATTTTTGATCGAGCATACTCGGTAACTGGGCTTAATTCGGATTTTTCGGTTATTTTTTTCGAACCAGCTGCTCCATAGACGCTGCATGATGATGAAAAAACAAATCGTTCAACCCCAGCATCTTTTGCCAGTTTTGCCAGGTTAATCGATGCTTGGAAGTTTATCTCGTCGGTGATGGCGGGATTAAGCTCGCCCATCGGATCGTTTGATAATGCTGCGAGATAGATAATCGCGTCTATATCCTTCACTTCATTAGATGAAACCTCTCGCATATCCTTTAGAATGAACGAATCGGCAACGGGCATACCATTGAGAATGCAATCCTTGAAAAAACCCGTATCCCATCTAGTGACTTCGTATCCTTTGGATTCCAGGAGCGGGCATAGAACGCTTCCAATGTATCCTTCGGATCCAGTAACTAAAACTTTCATAAGCTTTCTTTGTTGTTTGTCTCTTCTTGTACAAATAATAAGTAATTTCTAGTTCTTTTATTTTAATCTAACGAAAGTTGCGTGATTAAACCGGGGATGAAAATGGGAAAAAATCCAATTACAATGGATAATAGTCGTGTCCAGCTATATCCATGATCTTTTCGAGTAGTCATATTTCGCTAAAGGGTTTTCTTAGATTGTCGTGCTCGTCGAAATTTTTATAAATCTTGTGCAGAAAATTTAGGATAATTAAGCACCTTTGTTAATGGGTTTCGCGGATCTAAGTTGCTTGATATATCTCATTTCAGATTTGAAAATCCCGTGACAAGATCTATGCGTTCTTCGACGCAAGCCGATAATTGTCCCTTTTACTACAGCTCGCAGATGGATCCATAATAAATGAAACATTTTATATCTAAGATTCAAGATCGTGGCAGCAATCAAATTATATAAGACCCACGTTGCGTAAGATTCGACAACGATGTGTAAAGGAAAATCTTTCCACAGGATAATGATGCTATTCCTGAGGAGCAAATAGTAGAGAAATTTTGAATTTCTAACACTGATTCGCTTGTCAGTTTCTCGGTAGTTCATCTTTACTTTGTGATAGAACGAGCAAGTCCCATTATAAAACACTTTGAAACCAGATTTTTTCGCCCTGAGGCTGAGATCAGTGTCGTCAGAATAGATCGCCAAAATTTCGTCAAAAAAACCAATTTTATCCAAAACTTGTTTTTTAATGAACAAGCAGGCACCATTTGCATAATCTGTTTCGTGATTTGTTGAAAACTCGGCTGAATCTTTCTTGAATATTCCAACATGATGCGAAAAAATCTTTTTTAATGGCGTGACCTCTGCGCCCGCGTACCAAATTCGATTTTTCATGGCATAAAATTTGGCCTTGGGAGTAAACATATCTGGTTTATAATCGGAACCGAAAAATGACATGGCTTGTAAAAGAAAGTCGGGCTTGAATACGATATCTGGGTTCATTACGCACACATATGGCGTTTGTAACCGTTTAAAACCAGTATTATTACCTCCTGTGTAATACACGTTGAATTTATTAAAGATCAGCTCGATATCAAGCTCTGTATATTTACGAACCAATTCCTGGAGAGCTCTCCGGTTTTCAGGTTCAGACATGTTATCGATGATTAGTAACTTGAAATTTTTATAAATTTGACTCGCGAGACTATCCAAGACATCGGGCATGTGCTGCAGTTCATTGAAATGGACAATTATTATCGTGAGTTCTCGTGTTGGAGTGGATTCAATGTTGTTAGAATCTTCAGATTCGGTAACCAGAGTTTTCATGTAATATAACCTTTCTTTTTGTTCCTTTTCATATAAATGACAATAAAGTTCACGACTTTTTATTTTATTGACGTTTTAGGCCTTGCGAAATTATCTTCAATGAGTTCCAATTTTCCTTCTTTGGATTCTTAGCAATTACCCACCGAAAAAGAATTATTATTTCAATAACTTAAATCAAACAACTTTAACCGATTTTTCATTTCAGTTCTTATCGAAGATTTTCTGTCCAGTTTTGGATAATAACACAAAAATAACCTCGAGTTATGATCATAAGTTATAAATATAACTTGAACTAATAAAAATTTAAGGATAAGCCGAAGATAAAATGGTGAATGTTCATGAAAGTCTTGGTTACGGGCGGTCTTGGTTTTATTGGAAGTCATATTGTTGACGAATTAGTGAAAGAAAATCATGAAGTTGTCGTCTTGGATAATCTTGAATATCAGGTTCATCGAGGTAGATTTCCAGATTACACTAATAAAGGAGCAAAATATATCGTGGGTAATGTTTTGGATCGTGAATTATTAAAAATTGCATTGCAAGATATCGAGATTGTATTTCACGAGGCTGCATTGGTCGGCATGGGCCAGTCGATGTATCAAGTGCATTATTATACGAATGTTAATGTTAGTGGAACGGCACTTCTCCTCGATACTATTATCAACGGCAATTTTCCCGTGAAAAAAATCATGGTCGCGGCAAGTATGTCATCATATGGCGAAGGTATGTATCACTGTGATAATTGTGGAAACGTCTCTCCTCCCATGCGTTCCAACGAACAGATTGATAGTAAGGATTGGGAAGTTAAATGTCCGAATTGTTCCTCCAACGTGACCCCGGTACCGACCCCGGAAACGAAATCACTCGATTCACTTGCGGTTTACAGTCTCACGAAGAAATACCAAGAAGAGCTCTGCATGAGCGTTGGAAAAACCTATGGAATTCCGGTTGTTGCCCTTCGTTATTTTAATGTATATGGGCCACGACAAAGTTTATCCAATCCTTACACCGGCGTTGCAGCTATCTTCACGAGCCGCATCAAGAACAATAACCAACCACATATTTATGAGGATGGATTTCAATCGCGTGATTTTGTTCACGTTGAAGATATTGCAGGTGCAAATTTATTGGTAATGGAGTCGCAAGCTGCAAACTTTCAAAGTATAAACGTGGGCACTCAAAATCCCATAACAATAGCTGATCTCGCGGAAAAGTTAGCCGAAGGGCTTGGTTCGGACATTAAACCAGTTATCTCCAATACTGGCCGACCTGGAGATGTTCGCCATTGCATTGCCGATATTTCAAAGCTTAAAATGTTAGGATACGAACACAAATATCCTGAATTAAATATACAAACCTTGGTCAAATGGAGTGAAACCGAGGAGGCTATCGATTCATTTGAAAATGCTAACAAGGAATTAAGAGAAAAATTGCGCCAGTAGAGAATTGTTCTGAAAAATGAATTGAAACGCCAAGAAATCGATTTCGCAAATACATCGCTAACATCCCGGGATTATAAAATCCATTTCCGAAATATATGGTGATCTGATGAACGGAATAAGAGCAAGGGTTCGAGGAAAAATAAAAAAATTGATCGACCGATTATTAGTTGATCGTTGGGTATTCTTCCTTCTCAAAAAAATTGGTTTACGAAAAGCAAAAATAGACTTATTTCATTTGCTCTATTACAATTCTGGAAAAACTACCTATGGTAATACCTATTGGATGGGTACAGCAGTCGAGAAAAATCCATGTGACTTGTGGATTTATCAAGAAATTATATACGAATTAAAACCCGATTTTATCATTGAATGTGGAACTCAAAAGGGAGGATCCGCATTTTACTTTGCATCCCTTTTCGATCTGATTGGGAACGGGCAAATTATAACGATTGATATCAATGGAAAAATATCAAGACCAGTTCATCATCGTATAACATATTTAACAGGTTCTTCCACTAGTCCTGAAATTGTATCCCAAGTGAAGGAACTAACAAGAAATGGAAGCACTATTCTCGTTAGCTTGGATTCAGACCATTCTATGAATCATGTGTTAAAAGAATTGAATGTTTACAGTGAATTAGTGACGCCAGGTAGTTATATTGTTGTTGAAGATTCAAATATTAACGGGCATCCAGTTTTTCCTCAATCAGGCCCAGGGCCAATGGAGGCCATCTATCAATTTTTAAATGTCAATAAAAAATTCAAGATTGACAAGGCCAAGGAAAAGTTTCTTTTTACATTCAATCCGAACGGTTATCTGAAAAGAATTGAATAACTCCGAATAGACTTCATATCTTGTTTTATGGAAAGACTTTCCATAGCATCACCATGATGAATCCCGAATCTGGAAATCACTTGAATTTTTTAATCCTGGACTGCATCTTTTTAATCCTGGCATTCTGCAATGCAAAAGGCATTTACCCTTGATTTTTTTATTTCAACTATGGCAAATGAAGACTTACCCCTAGCGATCATTCTCTCCCTAATAACCGCTTTTACCAACGGTATCGGGTTTTACTTGCAAAAAAAAGGCTTGAGCGAGCTGAATACCCAAGGGCTCTCGTTCATCAAATTCTTGCTAGCCGCGGCTAAGAATAGGAAATGGTTGCTAGGATTCATCATCATTGTTATTCGGATTCCTCTTTACGTGTATGCCCTTGAAATAGGGCCCATCACGGTCACGCAACCTCTCGCAAATACCGGTATCATCATCATTGTGTTTATTGGCATGAAGTACATGCATGAAAAACTAGGAAAAGTCGAGATCGTGGGGATTTGCCTGATCCTAGCTGGAATTTGCATCATTTCCTTCACGTCTCCTGGCAGTATCACTAATCCACCAAATGATCAAATTTTCCAGGGCTTATTCATTCTCGGAATATTGATGCTGGTTACATATATTGGTTGCATCGTGCTTCTCGTTCTTAAAAAGAAAGCAATAGCGCTCTCTTTAGTCGCCGGAATATCAATGGGGATCGCAGCCATTTTAATTCGCACTCTGGCGATCATGCTTAGTAACGGCGCGCTTGGAAGCTTCCTCGATATTCATCTCGATATCAGGATCGTGCTAGGCATCTTGCGCAATGATCTCGTCATCGAATCGATAGTAGCGTGGGGCGCTGTCATCTTCTTGATTCTCTACTTCGCTTCATCGATTCCTGCCGTGGACAGTGGCAAGCTCACCTTCGTGATCCCCGTGTGGATGGGTACGAGCTTCATCCTACCAGTTCTTGCGGGTTATTTGATTTTTGTGGAACCTGCGTTACCACTACCCATCATTGGTATTTGCGCGTGCTTCGCTGGTATCTTGATGCTATCGCAAGCTCAAGCATCGGTGGAGCGAAAAATCAAGCAGGAGACATTACTTCGTTCTGAATAACAAGGCATGAAGATTTGTAAATTCTAAATTTTTTTCCTGTTGAAAATTTTTTATTACAACAACCACGGTTGAAAAATCGGGTGGTTTCGGCTGTTTTAATGTTAAACTTAAAAGTAAAGAGAAACATCATCGAAAATTTGTGGCGTATACTTCAATAGGGAACAAGGATTGCCATTGGGTAGTACCATCGGTTGTAATATTAATTGTTCTTAATAATGTGCAATTATGTTGTATGAAATTAACGATGGCGGTTGCAAATGGTTGGTATCCTGTGCTAGTACGCCAAACATCTTCAAAGAGTATAATAGTTGGTTTTATTTCGGTCATAATCGAGTTAAAGGATTGATTTTCATATTTCATACGAAGAAAGAATGTAAATATATCTACATAATTAAAATCATATACTGGAATCCAGAACCTGAAATCTCCAAGCAATTTATCTGTTGAATTAATTCCCGCGGCCAACAATTCCGAGCGAATCAAGGTAGGATCGCAATTTCGATTATCATAAGTGTTTAACTCGCAGGAATATACGTTTATGCCGATAAATCCAGCACAGATTATCAACGGAATAGAGATTTTCTTCGTTAGATTTTTCTGGAAAATCGATTTTAACTTGTCAACAGCAATCAAGAGCTGGTGATACCATCCGCTCAGGCCATTGAAACGAGAGGGCTTCCGATCCATGAACGATCCAAAACCAATAACAAACTGAGGTAATACGGTTGTAAGATAAACATCCCACTTATGATTTACAATAAGAGTGAACGAAGCGACCGAAATTACAAGGTATAAAAACGTGATTTTGATGAATGGATCATCATAACTGCGTATAAACAAGGTAACCACGATCAATGCAATAATTCCAATCATTACCAAGTAAATCGCAATCCGCATGAGCCTGGGGAGAGAAGTCCCCGCAAAAGAGATGAGAAGATTCTTGATTTGTAGATATTCAGACAGGATATTTGTAACAATATTTGAACCCGAAGAATAAATAATGTAATTTGTTTGGGGAATGTAAATGTTATAATACACAATTATGATGATAACATATGGTAAAGCAATTAACCCGATGATAATTGCATAAATTAGGATGTTTTTAATGTTTTCTTTAAAGGATTGTAAAAGATTTTTTGAGAATATGCCCTTGAATGTTAATTTGATGTTGAAGAACACTAAGCAAACCAACGTCGCGGCGATATTAATCATGCCGTTTGGGTGAGTAAGCAGTGACAAGGCTGAAAAAATGCTCATATAAATAATATAACGGTTGACTTTTTTCTCGGTTTTAAAATATCGAACAAGAAAATAAAAAGATAATAAATCAAAAACTGAATAAATGATTTCAAAACGGATTTCGCGGGCGGCGATGAAATAGATGGGCATCGTCCCGAATAGAATCGTTAATAATAGTGATTTTTTCTTTGAAAACAATTCCTTACAGAGAAAATAAAATACATTCAGGCCAAAAATCCCGAGTATAACCGAAAACAATCGCCCTTGGATCAAGCCAAAACCAAATACCTTGAAAAATAATGCAAACATCAAGTAAAAAATCGGGCCCTCGTCAAAGTTAAATATGTTAAAACCCCACACGTTTACATATGTGGAAATGATCAAACCATTCCCACTTGCTAAGTTATATGCCGAATTGGAAAACTCACCCTCATCTCCCCACATGGCAGGATATCGGTCTAAAAGAATGATATAGAAGATTATGAAAAGGATATTAATCAAGATCAAAGATTTATTTAGCTTAGTTAAAAGAACTTTAAGCTTTTCCATGAAATAATGGAATATAATGTTGAATATAAAACGTTCGATCCAATACGAACTTGTGTTATAAGAGGTTAAAGTGATCGTTGGCCAGGATATTCATGACTTCACGATCGATGTTCTTACGTTATTTTACGATGCGTACGATGCCATATAACGGGATAAAAAGTTTACAATGCGAAAGGACATTGATATGAAAGAAAAACCATGTCTATTAGCAATATCAATGGAATTTTTCAAAAAGACGAATAAATAGAAATAAAAGATAGCAATAACGATCAAGGATATGGTCTAACCCCTAATCGCCGGCGCTGGCACGAGGCTCGCGCCCATTATCTTTTGTGCTGCGAGGCGGGAATTGAACCAGAAACACCTACGGGGAAAGATATAGGCATGAAGATCGTCATCACCGGCGGAGATGGGTTCGTTGGTAGCCACAACGCCGAGTTCGTATTGGAAAAGTACGAGGATTCCGAAGTTATACTCGTCGATAACCTGTCACGTGCGCATGGCGAGAATTACGGATATCTCAAGGATAAATTCGGTGATCGAGTGACACTTCTAGAGGAGGACGTGAGGCATCTCGACACTATCAAGGATGCGTTCGTAGATGCGGATCGCGTATATCATATGGCTGCGCAAGTCACCATGACTAAGTCAATCGACGATCCAGTCTACGATTACGAAGTTAACAGCACGGGTACGTTTAACGTGCTTGAATCCATGCGGTTAAAGTGCCCCGATGCGCCGATCGTGTATTGTAGCACGAACAAGGTCTACGGCGACTTGCTGCGGGTCGTTCGCGGGAATGATGGCGCGATCCGCCTAGAGAAACTCGATGGAGATACGGACATTGAGGTCAAGGACAACCGGTATACCTACCGAGATCCGGACATCACGGGTGTCATTGAAGAGGGGTTCCACGTAGGCCCCGAGGCCGCCAACTGTCCGTACGGCGCAAGCAAGATGGCTGGGGAGCTCTGGATGAAGAATTTCCACGACACGTATGGTATGAAGACTGTACGTGCCCGGATGAGCTGCATCTACGGCACTCGCCAGTACGGCAACGAGGACCAGGGCTGGCTCTCATGGTTCGCGATCCGGGCCATCCTCGGGAAGAATATTGTTATCTACGGCGACGGCATGCAAGTGCGGGATGTGCTCTTTTGCATAGACCATGCACGGGCGTTCGACCTGCTCGCAACGACGCCTGCTTGTTACGGCGAAGCCTTCAATCTTGGTGGAGGGCCAGATAACACGTTAACATTGCTTGATTTGATCGAGCTGATTGACGAGTTCACGGGCAAGAGGAGCCCAGTCAAGTACGATGCCTGGAGGCATGGCGACCAGAAGGTCTATATCAGCAATATCGACAAGATCAAGGCAGTTACCGGGTTTGTACCCGAGGTGAAGCCGAGGGAGGGCGTTCGCCAGCTTTTAGAATGGACTGGAGACAACATCGACAAGATCGTGGACGTGTCCAAGGAACAAGTCACGCGTGACTTGTGATCGTTTCAACTTACTTCTTTTTATTAAGTTTTCTCCAGACCCGGTACAAACCGAAGAGCCTGTTGAAATAAACCCGGGAAACCTTGAGAAGCTTCCACTTCGGTGAGCCTGCCTTCCGGCCATACCAGTTGTTGGGAATCTCGGCGAACCGCATACCTTTTATTAGAGCCTTGAGCGGCAGTTCGATCGTGAGATCGAAATCCTTGGCCGTTATCGTGATAGAGCGCAGGAAGCTCGTGCTATACATCTTGAATGCATTAGAAAGATCCTTGTACGATACCTTAAAAAGAACCGAGACCAAGTGGTTGAATAGCCGGTTTGCGAGCAACTTGATCTGCGGGTAACCCGTGATGAGACTTTGCTTGGTGAATCGATTGCCAGCGATCACGTCGAACCGGCCTGTTTGAGCAAGCCGAATCATACGGGTGATGTCTTTTGTTTCGTCACTAAGATCGGCCATAACTGGCACGACGAAGTCACCAGTGGCAGCGCGTATACCAGCAGCCACGGCCTTTCCGAATCCGTTATCCCCGATTTGACGATTGATGAGTGAAACGCAGCCAGATACTAGTTTTTCAGCCTCCCATTGCGTCCCATCAAGCGATCCGTCATTCACGATAATGATCTCGTGATCGTACCACTTTACCGCGTCCTCGACCTTCATGACGCAAATCTTGATGTTTTTTTCCTCGTTATGGGCGGGAATGACGATGGTAAATTTCATAGGGGCGATTCATGTTAAACGGTCGTTAAATCTGTTCATTCCAAGCATCACTCCAACAAAAACCCAGCTAGTACACGGGCGTTTACAGATATATTGATTCGTTCGTTCCAACCTAGGATAACGACCCGTTTTGGTTCTCGCTCTACTTTGCACTATACGGAAAGATTTTGTTCGTTTCAGTGATTATGGTGTTCCTTGATAAAGAAACGCAAGAAATGGGTGTATTTATCAAAGATGGAAGGCGCCATTAGCTCCGCTAGAACTCTTTCTCTCCCGTTTTTACCAAGCTCTAGCCGCAGATCCTCGTTTTTGTAAAGAAGTTGAATCCTTTTCGCCAGATCCATTGCGCTTTTTTGCTTTACGATATATCCCGTCTTTCCATCAAGAACTGCCTCAGGGACACCTCCCGAATCTGATCCGATCGAAGGAACCTCGTAATAACTTGCTTCGATGTAAACAATCCCGAATCCTTCAATGGAATCAGGCATGTCAAACGGGGTCATGATAAAAACATCGGATGCTTTCAAGTATCTATTCCTTAGCGAGTGAGGCAATTGTCCCAAGAAGCTCACGTCGTCGTTCATATGCAAATGATTCGCCAGATTTTTTATCCTAACGAGTTCCTCGCCATCTCCGATCATGTAAACGTGAATTGGCCGTTTTATATCTATATTTCCCGATTTCTTAAGTTTATACACTGCCTTGATCACGTTATCGAAATTCTTGCGCGGGACCATGTTTCCGATCGACGTGATCACGAAGCATTTTTCGGGAATCTGCAATTCCACCCGCAATTCGTCTTTTGATTTTTCGATGGTATAATCTTCCTCGGCAATTGCATCCGGGATCAGTGCAAACCTTTTGTGCCTCATGTCATAACGTGATCGGAGCAATTCCTTGATCGCATTGGTGCGCGTTATGATCCCGTCCGAATGTTTTAGATTGAACATTGTTTCAAGATTAGGGTTTATGATATCTTCACCATGGCAAATCGTGACCACGGGAATGTTCTTGATTTTCTTGGCGATGGCAGCGACCGTGCCCATGATCCGGATCGTCATCACGATGATGATATCTGGCTTGAACTTGCCACGTAACAAGACATCCGCATAATAACACGATGCAAGGGGTCTCAAGATATTTCTAGGGTTCAGGAACCAACGCACACTTTTTACTAGCGATATAACGCCAGATCCTCTTGCGCTTGATACTGCGAGCCTGATCGTATCCTTCATGTACATGATAAAGAATGAAAGTGACCGCGCGGTTATTTTCAAGGTGGGATACTTGATCCGGTAAATATTTTTCACGTGATCCCATTTTAATTCCGGATTGAATGTGAACACGAGATATGGTGGCGTCCCAAAAGCTTTTTCGTGCATCGTGTAAAAATTGCCTGCACTCTGCATGATGCCACCAAATCGTGGCGGGAAAAGGATCGATAAAAAAGCAATTTTCATTGGAAGCATCCCGGTTGAATGAAGATTTATCAGAAATATGTCGATTTGTCTCCTAGCTTGAACACGTTGAACCCCGCTTCCGACCACGCATCATTGTTAATGATGTTCCTCGTGTCCAATACGCTCTGAACTTTCATCACGTTCATGAAGGTTCCCGGATCGATCGTCTTGTACATTTCGTGATCCGCAACGATTAGGATGCATTCGCTCTCAACCAATGACTCATCGATTGAAAGGATGGGATAATCGTAATTTTCAACGTAAGGATCGTGTACTTTCACTACCCCGCCTTTTTGCACGATCAACTTGATGATGTCGGTTGCGGGTGAATAACTGCAGTCGTCGGTATCTGCTTTGAACGCAACGCCCCACACGGATATAACAGGATTTTGCTTAAAATCCGCGATTTTTTCGAGAATGTTAATGATTTTTCGTGGCATGCCATCGTTAACTTCACGTGCACATTGGATCAAGGGCGTGTGCTCCGTGTCTTTTTCCACGATGAACCAGGGCACGACAGGGATGCAGTGACCGCCAACACCTGGCCCGGGTTGATGAATGTTGACACGAGGATGCTTGTTGGCAAGCTTGATGGCATTCCAGATGTTAATGCCGATAGTCTCGGCTACCAGTGTGAATTCATTCGCGAGCGCGATGTTCACGTCCCGGTAGGTATTTTCCATTAGCTTGACCATTTCTGCAGTGGTTGAATTCGTTTCGTAAATATTTCCTTGCACGAACGAACCATACAGTTCTTTTGCCATGCCTGTTGATTGTTCATCGATTCCACCTATGATGCGATCGTTCTCGGTGATCTCCACCAGGATACGACCTGGAATAACGCGCTCCGGGCAAAATGCGAGCGAAAAACCCGCACCCGCAATTAACCCAGATTGTTCGAGAATGGGTTTTATCACATCATCGCAGGTTCGCGGGGGCACTGTTGACTCCAGGATCACGACGCAACCTTCCGTCAAGAACGGCACGATGGATTCCGAGGCGCTTTTCACGAAATCAAGATTCGCTCGTTTTTCTTGATTCAACGGAGTAGGCACGCATATGATGAATGCATCTGCCACGATCGGCTCCAATCCAAAAGAAATATGACCCGAATCGACAACAGATGCCAACAGTTCAGGAAGACCTGGTTCCTTGATGTGGCATTTACCCTCGTTCAAGCCATCAACGACGTCCCTTTTCACGTCGACGCCAAAAACCTCGTAACCCGATTTCGCGAACATGCACGCGGTGGGTAACCCGATATAACCAACTCCGACAACGCAAATTGTTTTCATAGTGAAGATCGTTGCAGATTATGTCATTTATGTTTATGTCACGAAAATGCCATGAATTGTTAAAATATGTTGGTACGCTGATTTTTCATGCTTTCGTAAATCAAGAATGGTTGAACATTTATCTATTCTTTAACGACTCCTTTTTTCAAGATCACGTTCGCATACAGGGCAGATTCTCCGGTAGCGAGAATCGCATAAGATTGCATGGCACGTTCATAAAAGGCGAAACGTTCAACAAACTCGAAATTTTCGAAATCGGGGTCGTGTTTCTTGATGATTTCAAGGTAAGAATCCCAGATAATAGGTTCAACATTGTCCCCTGGCGTCACGGCCATCAAGGCAACTGGGTTTTGCACGTATTGGTCCAAGGGAAAGAATTGAAGGATCGCGTCCAACAGTTCCGGAACGCCATGACCATCTGCCCGAACCAATATCTTCGTGGATGTTGCTTGTGCCACGCTCGCTGAGGGAAAATTGCCATCCGCGATCACGAGTTCGTCGCCGTGGCCCATCTCCATAAGAACTTTCAGCAACTCGGGGGATAATATTTTTGGAATGCCGATTAACATGTTTATCTCATCCAGGTGCTATTTTTTCAACAACTTTCGATGAGTAATGATATAAGAGTAAGGAATGATTGCTGATTTAAGTACAAGAAACTCGCTGGCATCATGAGTATCGAGATTTGCCATTGCTAGATTCAATTTTCGTGCGATTGGGTCAATTGGGACTCGAATCATTCAAATTTCCGCGAGCCCGTTCAGCATCTTCCCCGAGAATTATTCGATGGGATACTATTTTAAATCAATACGAAGAAGTTACGTTAAAGCATTGATTTTTGTCAACATCAATTCGAGGTTAATTACATGGAAGAACCAGAAGTAATCGCGGTATCGGCGCCCGTGAAAAAAGCAGCGCAGGCCCAAAATGCCAAACAAAAACAATTGAAAGCGAAGAAGAAAAGAATGAGCTTCATTGTCATGTCATATTTAATCGCGCTCATCATCTTCGCGATTGGAATTATCATCTGCAGTATCGGCACCGGCGCGGATTCTCTAGACTATCAAATCACGATGTTTTTCTACATGACGCTGGGTGGTGGAACGGCCGCTAATGGTCCCTGGTATAGTTTCGGTAAATTCTTCGATCCAGATCCGATAACTGACAGTAGCGCGGCTTGGCCAAATTTGTACCTTGGGCAGCTATTTTGGTGGATTGTAATTATAATCGTGATAATCTTGCTCATCGTCTCTCCCATTGCTTATTTTCAAGAGAAGAAAAAGGCTAAACTGGAAAACAGGAAAATGATAAACCCAGAAGGCATGAAATATCTCAAGTATGCCTTGCTCGTTGGCCTCGTGGCTTTATTTATTGCGCTTTTACTCACAAGTCTCGTCAAATGGGTGTGGGGCCGGGATCGTCCAGATACTCTCTTTGATGGTAGTGGGGGAGTTTTCATGCCATGGTACATCATTAATGGCCCAATAAGCGGTGAAAGGACTGCGAGTTTCTGGTCAGGTCACGCAGCATCGGGAGCTTTCACCACGGGGATTGCCTTGGGATTTGTAGGTTCCAAAAGGAAATGGCTTTCCATCGTGTTTGGCATCCTTACGACCTTTTACACGGTATGCATGGCACTCTCGCGCATGGTTATTGGCGAACATTACTTCTCAGACGTGTTATTTGGTGCTTTCGTGACTTACACGTTCGTGATCATCTTTTATTACTTTATCTTGGACATCCCAGGACAAGAGAACATCTACCGGTACGAGCTCACGTTTAGGCCCTTTAATGAAGGATTGAAATCCGTCATTGATGGAAAAGCATTGCTCGCGGAAAATCCAGAAGAAGCCGTCGCCAAGGTCTCGTCAGGGCTGGAAAAGCTTTCACAAGCCAAGACGAATGCAGAAAGGATCACGAAAAATGGCCACGATTTCTCGCAACTAGTAAATCGAATCGATGACCTGGTTGGCAGGCTTAGCGTTCTAATGCAGGAAAAACCCATCGATGCGACAAAATGGAGTTATATCTGTTAAATTTTTTTACATTTTATCGATTTTAAACTCGTTATTTTATGAACGTGTCAAGGCATCGTGTTTTCGGCACGTAATTGAGCAATTTTTTCAAGATTGCATCCTTGGAAAACACGGATTCGATGATTTTTCTATCGATGAGCATTGACGCGACGTTATATCGGCCATTTCGCCCGCTGGAAAGGATATGCAGGTCTATGATGCCGTGATCATTCAATTCCCGCAATATTTGCAGCAATCGTCGACTTCCGATGGTTGACGTGTACTCGTCCGAGTTCTGGACTAACTCGTGGAAAATGCGCAGCAAGGAACCGGTGTTAACGGCACACTTGTTAAACGCTTGTGAATTTGAAATTCCGATGATGACCAGCTTGTAATGATCAGGCAGCGTTGTGAGGAAACCTTCAATCGTGTCAAACTCGCAATTATCCCGTGCCTTGAGAACGTGCTCTGCATCTATGAAGGACGAGCCTGATTGCTCGGCAACCTCGGCAGCCTTGAGAAGCAATGCAAGCGCTTTTCTCGCATCCCCATCTTCACGCGCGGCGAGGGTCGCGATCGTGTTCATGATGGAAGGCTCGACTACGCCATCGTTAAAAGCGAGCACCGCTCTCTCCATCAAGATGGATTGAAGCTCCTTGATGTTATACGGAGGAAACACGATCTCCTGCGCATTCAAGCTCGAGAGCACGCGGATGCCGAGAAACGTCTTGAAACGCAAATCGTTGGAAATTCCAATGATCGATACTTTTACTGATGGCTCCTCTTCCGATAATCGAGTGAGCAAGTAGAGCAAGTCGTCTTTTTCCCGGGAACGAACGAGCAAGTCGATCTCATCGATGATGGTAACCAGGTTCCGGCCTTCTCTCTTGAGCAGCGACTTCAACGTTTCCAACACTTGATCCGTCGCCAATCCCGTTTTTGGCACATCGAGGCCAAGGTCCTCGCAGATCTTGGCGAGAATGCGATATTTCGTGTTGCACATCTTGACGTTGATGTAGATGATGAAGGGAGCGAAAAACTCCTTTCCATTCTTGCTCCGTTCCAAGATCTTGCTTGCGACGTGTTTCGAGATCAAGGTTTTTCCCGTGCCCGTCTTTCCATAGATGAGTAGATTGGCCGGTGCCTCGTTGCGAAAGCAAGGCTTGAAATATTCGACCAATTGCTTGATTTGCTCGTCCCGGTAATTTGGATTTTCAGGCTTGTAGGATGACGATAGTACGTCACGACCCGCGGGAGAAATGCCGGTACGCTCCTTGAAAATGAGGCTCTTTTTTTGCAGGAGATCATCCATCAATTTATCCGCGAAATCGATACCATCGCCATTCACTTTTTTGATGGGGTCGTGATCGTTTTCTTGCTCCAAGGACATCTACCTAGCACCTTTCTCCTGCACGCGTTATCCAGCACGCATGAATTCCTCGTGCCTTGCATCCCTTACATCGGCAATCCCGCAAAGCATTGCCCGCATATGTGGAATATGATGCGTTCACGAGGTGTGATCGGAACAGCATCGCCTTCCGCAATTCTCTGCGAGATATATTGTATCTCCGAGGGTGATATTTAATGAAATCTATTAAATTGCTATTATCGAATTCATCAACCTACCATTACGCAATCCTTTTAAGGAGGACCACTGAATCAGTCCAAATGTGTGTTCTTGGCACACTTACGGTATCAAGGTGCTAATGTTGGGGTAACAACTTGTTGCCACGTTGTTGAGATTAATGTCGGGGTAACAAATTGAGGGAATTTTCGACGTTAGCGCTTGTGCCGCGTGCCGTTTTTTTCCTCGATATCAGATGTGATTGGAGAATCGACATAAAAAGGTGATCGGTCAAATAATTCAACCGTACTTTAGTTGGATTTGGCTCAAACCCTAAATGCTTCTCCGCACGGGATACCATGTCATGAATGGGAATAACCGAAAAAATATTCGCCCCGGCCTCGTGGTCGATATTATCTTGAAAGCAGACCAGGCTACCGGAAAATTAACCCGTGGCGTCGTGAAAGACATCCTCACCAATTCTCCGACGCATCCCCACGGCATCAAGGTCCGATTGCAATCAGGGCTTGTCGGGCGCGTGCAAAACATAATCTCGACGGATGCACCCGCTTCCGTGAAATAATCCTTTACTAGCATCGAGATGGATCATGCCAGGACGATATCGAAGGCCTCGCCGTGGCTATCCCGTGGCCGTGCTGCTCTACGTAGAGGATCGTCGTGCCACGCTATGGATGGTTAACAGCGAATCGATCGCGCCGGCCGGGAACGTGCACGCCGGGCAAAAAGGGAGCGTGGGCACCGCAAATCCAAAATATAACTACTTCGACGACATCGTCAAAACTTTGAAATCCAACTTTGCGACCGGCGTCAAAACGCTCGTGATCACGGGCATAAAAAACACGTCTCTGGCAAGTGATTTCTTATTCCACGTGCAGAAGCATCACGCGTACTTGTTCAAGAAAGGTTCCGCCCTCGCAATCAATGCTAGCATCATGGAGGGGGAGGCGAGCAATGTCCAATCCGCCCTTGCTCTGGTGAAAGGCGATGCATTTCGGAAGATCACGGCAAGCACCGTGGATAAAGAGATGAACAGTACCCTGGAATTGCTCGATGCGTGCATCAACAACCCGTCAGGTGCCGTAAAAATTTGCTTTACCATCGATGAAATCGATCAGGTCTTCCTTGCCATGAAGGATGACGAGGGGCCGGTTCCCGAATATATTCTCATGACCGATGAATTTTACGCGTTACATAAAAGCGAGGCGCAGTTTCAACGCATCTATGCCCTGGCAAAGCGGTTTAAGATTAAAACGCGGGTAATCCAAAAGAAAACGGATGCCGGCTTTCGCGTGACAGAGCTTGGCGGGCTCGTGAGCTTCATGGCCGATGAATTGCATTGACGTTGATGATTCCAAATGAAACGATTTGACCTCCACGTCCATACGGAAGCAACGGCGCCCTACATGCAAGGTGATTCCAACCTGATGCCGTATCACGAGCACGGGGCGGCACGGCGGCTTGATTTCATGGGCATTTCCGATCATGTCCATTATTTTTGGCAACGCACGAGATTTTTCCGTGCCCAACGCGAGTCATTGGCTAAAAACAACTACAATGAGCCCAAGGTCTATCTCGGGGCCGAGCAAACGATCTTGAGCCGGCAAGGCCGCATCGGGATGCGCAAGAGTGGTAGGGACGTGTTAGACTATATCATCCTGGCGATTCACTGGATGCCGGTTGGTGGAAGACTTGATCACGACACGATTGATCTCATCTTGAAATCCGAAGAGAAGACTAATAAATTGATAGCCATTGCCATGGATTTCTATCGCAATGCCATGACCAATCCCAAATTGGCATCGTTGCCGAAAATCATCGGCCATCCATTCAACTTCATCGCGTTCGAGCAAAGTAGGAGATCGCTCGTGCTCGATGCCATTGATCAATTGTGCAAACATTGTGCCGGCAATCACGTGGCATTCGAGATCAACCGAGATTCCATTCCAGGAGATTTATCATCCATCGATGCGTCGCACGACGACTATTGGACTCAGCTCGTGACATCCTTGAATTCATATAACGTCATGGTAACGCTGGGATCCGATGCACATCGATTAGAGAACATTGGCTGCATAGATCCAATTCTTGCCTGCCTTGAACGATTCCAATTTAAAAAATCCTTGCTCGTGGATGAATCATTTTTCGACATTAAATAATCGCAGGCAAAGTCCTGAAAAGACAATTGATCACTCGATCACCGTGAAGGTCCACTTCATCTCCTCACAAAATTTCTATTTCAACTTCAACGTCATCGATGATAACATGGATTATATCGGGTATTCTATCTACCAGCGAACCTTCATTGGCAACCATTCTGACTTCAATAGCCTCGGGGTTCAAGGTGAAGAGCCGATCGAGGTGCTCCCGCAGTTTCTCGATATCGTGGAATCCTGGGCGGATGCATGCAGTGAAATGTCTAGCACGCCCTTGGGCACGACCATACACTTTTGTGATATTGCCCGCAATATGCTTGATGAATTCATCATCGAGCCGTGGCTCGAGACCGTTAAGCAGCGAACATTTCGATACCCATTCGTTCCTGGTTTCCACATAGCATTCAGGAATGAAGAATTACCCCTCGCTCCAGGTTTTCCTGAAACATTCAAGTACACGATGGACGTTTGCAAGAAATTAAAGGTCGACGCGTGCGTGCTGCACGCTCCCATGATCGAAACGAATGACACGACGAACGATTGGATCGATCTCATGCTTCGTGACGACATCATCGAGGCAATGCGGGAGAATAACACGATCCTGTGCTGGGAAAATGCCCAAGATACGCCCGCCAGATACCGTCTCTTGAAAAATTTGCTCGAGTGGCGGGAATGCCTGGTCGAACGTCTCGATCGCACGGGCAATACCGATCTAGCAAGCCGTCATTTATTTTGCTTCGACACCGGGCATTTCATCCTTTCCATGCAGCGCGATGGCGCGAGCCAGGATGAAGTGGACCAATATTTGCCTGAATTTGGCAAGCTCGTGAAAGTATTCCACATCCAGACGAACGATGGCACGCGAGATCATCACTTGCTCCCGTTCGTCCCGTATAGCAGCATTTCAAGCGTGAAGACCAAGCAAGATGTCGATCCCGTTCGATTCGAGCAAAATTCCGCCCTCGCTTTACAGTATCTTAAGGTATGTGATGCCGTGGCAGAAATCGAAGGACGCCACGTTCACCTGGAAATAGACGCACCGCACACCATCGACGACGTGGTGGCATTTTATCGTCGCTATTTTCAAGGATAGGGGAAAAATTAAAAAATCAGAGAATAACGGGCATTTTTTTATAAAAACTTGATCATGACCTTCAAGGATTGCTGCGCCTTGGTCGCGGTTGTCATTGCTTGCTGGATGTTGTATGCAGGGAACTCGTGGGTTATGAGCTTCTTCACGTTGATCGCACCATTGCTGATCATATCCAGCGCCATGGTGAGAAACCGCGGCGACGAAGAGTAACTCCCGACGATCGAAAGCTCGTTCCGATACACGAGGTTCGGGTCGATGGTGATAGCCTGATTCTCTGGACATTCTGCAAAGACGAGTACGCACGTGCCACGCGAGATGTAATTCAGCGCGTCTTGATAGACCTTCCCGTTGCCGACGGTGATGATGACGTGATCGAACGCTGGCAATTCATTGTCCACTAGCGATTGTTGCAAGTCTTGCTCCAAGGGATTGATGGCCGCGTTGATCTTGAGCTCGCCTCCAGCGAAATCGATGCGCCACGGATCGATGTCAACACCCGCGATGAACCCGGCATTGAACGCTTGGGCGATCTCGCAAAAGAGCATACCGATGGGGCCGAGCCCGATGACCAGGTAATTATCGCCAGGCTGGAAATCGAGCCGGTGAAAGCCGCGCAAGCAACATCCGAGCGGCTCCATGAAGGCGGCCTCGCTAAATGTCATCGCCGCGGGCTTCAGTTTCACCGTGTGCTTAACGTTTTCGCTGGGGAGCCGGATGTACTCGCTGAAACCACCGGGAAACACGTTCGTCTTAGAGTACTGTTCACAGAGGGAATGATGGCCCTTCAAGCACGCCTTGCAGCTCATGCATGGCGCGTGATGGGCAATCGCGACATTATCGCCGGCTTGGAATTTCGAAACATTCGCTCCAACAGCATCAACGACACCAGATATCTCGTGACCGAGAATGGTTCCTTCCTTCACGGTTTGGTAAACCGCCTTGTGTATGTCGGTCCCACAGATGCCAACAGTATCTGTCTTGACCAGGATTTCATCGTCGCCTATCTCTGGAACCGGACGATCCTCGACCTCGAATAAATCAGGGCCATAATACGCGCAAACCTTAATGCAGCATCACCACTTTATTTGAATGATTACCTTAAAATAAGCGTGGTTAACAAGTCCGAGCTGCCGAGAATCACTTGGTTCGATTATGTACCACGCGGGATCACGCCTTACCAGATGTTCCTGGAAGCACTCGATGCAATTGGCGAGAATGTTAATGGTATTTTTGCCACGTGGCTCGCTAAACAATCGACTTGTGAATACATGTTATGGAATTACATCGTCGATTTCTACGAGACGCAAGAACTCATCCAGGAAGACACGACGTATTCGCTCAAGGGCAATGAGATGCACAACGAGCTCGCATTTGGCACCACGATTTCACCCTTGGATGAATTCCGCGATGGTAATTCCTTCCTGCAATGGCAAGATTTGGACCACCTTCAAAAATACCAGCAAAACCGCATGAACGACATCCACGATGGAAAGATCACGGAATATTCCATGATCGGCGAGATCGCGGGCTTGAAGATCCGTGGCACCTTCGATGCGCTGGACGTCGCATCGGGCACGTTGCTTGAATTCAAGACCCGTGCTCGCCCGACGATTCCCTATTTTCACGAGCGACGAAACAAGATGCAACTCCTGACATATTACTATCTCGTGAAAAACTATGATCTCGTGCAAAACAACCCCGATTTTCCGGCGAGTTGCTTGTCCGAATATGCGAAAATCCAGTATCTTTACCAGAAGGATAGCTCGTTGCTCGGCGAGCTTGTGATCCACGTTCCCTACGAGTCGACGCGATATTTCAAGATCATGGAATATTTCAAGGAATTTTGGCTCGGGCAACGCCGGCCAACGTTCTCGCTAAAATATTGCACGTTATGCAAGTTCTGTAATCGATGTTTCTATTTCAAACGTTTTTATCGCTCGAATTACTCGAAACCGCGTAAAAAAGACCAGCAAGATGAGTGATCATGACAGAAAGGACCATGAAAGCGGCCGTGTTCAAGGATATCGAGCAAGTCATTCTCGAGGATGTCCCGATCCCCTCGATAACCGATGATGAGCTCCTCGTGAAGATCAACGTCGCGTTAACATGCGGAACCGATGCGAAAACATTCAAGCGCGGTCCTGGCAAAAAAACACCCTACATGCAGGCTATTCACATATTCGGCCATGAATATGCTGGCGTCGTTGAAGAAGCGGGTAACAACGTGCAGCAATTCTCGCCCGGTGACAGGATCGTGTCGGCCAACTCGGCGCCTTGCGGGACGTGTTTCTACTGCAAGCATTCCCAATTCTCGCTATGCGATAATTTAACGTGGTTATGGGGGACCTTCGCAGAATTCATCAAGGTTCCTGCACCGATCGTGCAAAAAAACACGTATAAGATACCCGATGGCGTGCCAGACAAGACCATCGCGCTCGTTGAGCCTCTAGCTTGTGTCTTGCATGGCGTGGAACGAACCGGCATCAGGATCGGGGACACCGTGGTCATCAACGGCGCGGGACCGATAGGGCTCATGTACGTTGTCCTCGCGAAGATGAAGGGCGCGAGGGTCATATCGACGGATCTTTCCGAGGAAAGGCTCGGCATCGCAACTGAACTGGGCGCTGATGCAACTATCGCCGTTACCGAAGACGTGGATATCGTCGAAGCCGTGAAAGGACTCACGGAAAATAATCGCGGCGCCGACATCGCGATCGAGGCGGTCGGTGCACCTGCAATCTGGGAGAATACGATCAAGATGGCAAGAAAAGGTGGCGTGGTCAATTTGTTTGGCGGGTGCCCGTCCGGCACGTCGATCTCCGTTGACACGTCGTTGATCCATTACAACGAGGTCGAGATCAAGGGCGTGTTCCATCACACGCCACTGCACGTGAAAGGCGCATTTGATTTACTCGTGAGCGGCAAGTTTCCCGCAGAAAAATTCGTCACGCATGAAATGCCCCTCGATCGCGTGAACGAGGCACTAGCCATGATCACGAGCCAGCAAGGGATCAAGATCGCGTTGATCCCATGATCGAGTTACAAAGGTTCACGGCAAATTTGATTCATAGCCAATATAAATTGTTTTAAGCTTTGACATCATGGTATGATCGTCGTTCGAGCCAATGCAAAGTTTTTGTTACTCGTCCAATACATGATGTTTTAAATCTTGAAATGTTGAAGGTTAATGTGTTTATCTAGTGGCTAACAAAGAAGTACTTGGCATCATCGTTCAAAGCCACTTATTGCCGAAAATGAAGTAAATAAAGTCAAGGTTGGCAAAAAAATCATGAACGAAGAAGAGACCAATAAAATAAACGTTCAATGCCCCGTTTGCAGCGCCAAGCAAGACGTTGAAGTACCCATTCGAATCGTGAAAGAGAACGTAAAAGGCGTTGCAACGATTGCCATCAACGCGCAATGCGGGCATAGCTTCCACATTTTCGTCGATAAGAACTTTAGCATCCGCGGGTACCAGCGCAGCGATTTTGATGTATCTGCGGCGGAACCAATCGATGTCGCACCTGTGCAGAATTACAGCTTGCCAGGAATCGTGAAGATGTTCGGTGAAGAACCTTTTGCCTATGCGATGCACGCGTTGCTCTTGAATCAAAAAGCAATTCTCATCGGCAGCGACCAGCAAATCTTGAAATCACTGTTTATCAATTTCATATCATTGTTTGAGCAAGAACTAGCCGATTCCGTCGATGCCATCGTAATCATGTCCAAGAAGGATTTTGAGCTACAAGACCCGGACGTGTTCAGCGAGAACCTCGTGATCGACCTGGATTTTTCCGTGATAAAGAATAACCCGTTCAAGGACGAGAAGGTGAAGATCGAACGGGAAATACTCAAGGAAAGCCAGGGTATCAAAAACATCGACGCTCAGAAAAACGATTTCAAGGAAAAAATCTCGCGAATATTTCTCTACACGAACGTGATCTTGAATTTCATCTATCAAGGGCTCGATAATTTTAAAGACATCAAGAAAACGATGAAACAAAAGGACAAAAACATCTCGCAAAACGAGCTCGACCTTGCATGGAGCATTGCGCACGCGCGGTATACAAAACTCTTGAAATGATTCGATCGTTCACACAGGTCCTTTTTAGAATTCTAATTTTTCAAACATAGAAACGCCATTTAGAAGGCTCTTTAGAGCGGTGACGCGCTCTGAAAAGTACTTGTATTTCCTAACCATTGTTTATAGTACCCGTACATGTGATGAAGCATGGCTGAAGAAGAAGACATGAAAGCAAAGCTATTGGCTGAGTTGAAAGCACAATTATCCGGGGAAATCAAGGAGGAATTGAAAAAAGAGTTCTCTGAAAGCATGAGACCAGCCAGGAAATCGAGGACAGAAAAGGAAAAAAAACCGGAGTTGCCGGACACCGAGGTTAAAGAAAATTCTGCCGTTATTTCCCAGCTCGGCAATCTTCCCATACCGAAACATCTCTTGAAAACGATTGGGTGGGGCAAAGGAGATGTCATCGATTTGAAAATCGAGAACGGCAAACTCCTCGGCGAACGGGTAGGTCACACGAACGTGATTCCCAAGCAGAAAGCGAAAGGCGCGGAAGGCGCAGGGGAGGGCCAGGCTGGCACGGGAGAAGGAAAAGCCGACTCTACCGCTACATCCGGCGTTATGAAATACATCGAATTCGAATTTTCGGAAAAACCAGTCATGGGTAAATTGCGTCAAGTCCTCGAGAATGCTTCAAAGCTCTACGAGAGCGGAAATGCCGCCGACGGCTTGAATGTTTTAAACATGATCGAGTCGATCGAGCTCAAGGTAGAAGAGCCAGATCGCGGCAAGATGCGCATGACCGCCGTGAAATTCCTCGTGGACATGATCGCGAAGCATCCGGAAGCCATGGAAACGCAGATGCCGCAAGCCATGGAAATCACGACAAAGATAGCCACGCGATACTTGCAAGAACGGGCATATGGATTCGTTGCAGCGGTATACAAGCAGATACCCGAGGGCGAAGCCGGATTCGAGCAAGTCATGGAGGTGTTGTTTGGTTCGTTGACCAAGTATCACGTGTCGGAGCTTTACGCGATAATTTCATTGCTCGAAACCATCATCAAGCTCTTGCAAGGAACGAGTTCTCCACACATAACGAAAGTCGTGGATTATATCAAGGATAAGTTTAGCAAGATCGACGACAATGATTACAAGGTCCGTTTTATCAAGATGCTCACGTCGTTGGAAGCCTTCGATGATGCAAGGGCTTTAGGCAAGGAATTCAAGGCACAGACGACCGAGGACTCAGGCGAGCACCGGGCGGCTCTCGATGCATTGCGTGAAAATCGTGATGCCCAAAATGTTTTCTTTGAAAAGCATCCTGAACTCCAACCCGAAACTGCCGAGGACCTGGATGCAGATATCGACGAAGAATTGCAGAAGAAATCGAAGAAAAAGCCAAAGGAAACAGGACAAGCCAAGGAAGAAGGTGAAGCCACGGAACAGCATCTGGAGGAAAAAACAGGCGAGGAAAACAAGCATGCTCCAGTTCAAGAGGAAATGGAAGCTGAAGAGAAAAAACCCGTTGCTGAGCCTCCAGAAGTTGAAGAAATCGAACTCGTTACAGAGGCTTCAAGAGCTGAAGAGAAAGAAAGCATTCCCGAGGCTCCAGAAGTAGAAGAAATCGAACTCGTTACAGAGGCTTCAAGAGCTGAAGAGAAAGAAAGCATTCCCGAGGCTCCAGAAGTAGAAGAAATCGAACTCGTTTCAGAGGCTTCAAGAGCTGAAGAGAAAGGAAGCATTCCCGAGGCTCCAGAAGTAGAAGAAATCGAATTCGTTACCGAGACTTCAGATGCTAAAGAAAAGGAACTCTTCGCGGAGAATCCTAAAAAACAACAAGAACCGACGGATAACGAGGACATCTCCACGGATGCTCTCGACGAACCGTCTATAGATAATGACGATCAAGAAAAAGAACTGGATGATGCTCCCGAAGGGGACTAAATAATTCGAACCTGTTTTTTATTCATTTCCTTATTCTGGAGGCGTGCCTTGCGATCCAGCGAGTGCCTCGTCTCGCTCCTGGATCATGGTTTGTAATTGAGCAATGATTTGGTCCCGTTCTTGAATCATCTGGTAGATTTGTTCATATTTTTGTTTCAAATCATTATAGTAATTTATAAGGTTGTTTTTCTCGCTTTCTGATTCCTCTATCGCCTTATCTTTCTGTTCCAGTTCTTGTTTTAGCTTCTTGAGGTCGGGATTGCTTTGCATTTGCTTCTGGAGAGCCTTAATCTGGTCTTGGAGGTCGTAAATGCGGCGAGTTTTCAAGTTGAGAACCGATTGCTCATCTTCCTCCAACTTGATCTTGTCCACTTCCTTGATTGTCGTCTCGTATTTCTCCTTCAATTCTCGCAATTCTTTCTGCAATTGCTTCATCTCGGACGAAGAACCACCCGGGCTGGATCCTTGTGCCATCATCGAGGACCCTTGCGAGATTGTCAGCAATTCTGACGGGGGCGCTGGAGGTGCCGGTGGCAAATTACCTGCCTGATCTTGTCCTAGTACAGGAACGGATGGCCGCCGAGGGGGTGCCGGTGGCATGGAACTAAATGAATCACTTGGTTTCTCGCTGCCGGGCCCTATCGCGGGCCTACGTGGTTTTTTCGGCGGCGATGGCGGGGCACGTGGAAATTCCGCGGAAGCCTCTGATAATGGTGGCGTTGGCGGGGGCGAAGATTCTAGTATGTCGCACTTCGCTTCCAGCTCCTTGATTTTCGACGAGAAAACCTTGTTTTCCTTGCGCAACTCATCTAGCTCGTCATCCTTTTCCTTGATTTGCTCGCGGAGTTCATCTGGTTTCTCGTCCTCGACTTTCTTTTCTAAATTCTTGATGCGTGTTTTCAACACGCGAATTTGAGAAACGAGAGTCGGATCAGCACCCTCGCTGTCCTCGATGAATTGTGTTAAATCGAAATCCTTCTTTTGCTTGAGAGCCAGCATTTCCTTTTTCTGGTCGTCGAGTTTCTTTTGGAGCTTCTTGGCTTGATCCTCTGCCTTCTTTACCCGCGCTGCATCGGCCTTCAATGCTTCGTTTTCAGTCTTCAAGGATTGGTTTTGCTTTCGCAATGTTTCCATTTCCTCGGCAGCTTTCATGGTCCCACCACCGGACTTTGGCGCGAGGAAAGCATTTTTAGCCATCAAGGAAAGCTCCTTTATTTTCTTTTCCAACTCGACAATTTTTTCGTCCTTTTCGCTGATGGTGTTTTCTCGTTCCTTGATGGAAACTTGCAATTCTTCGATGACACTTTTCCCCTTGGCCTTGCTTTCATTAAGCCCCTTCTTGAAACTGCTCATGAAGTTATCTTCTTCATCTTCGCCGGACATGGAACCACCACTTGCACTTTCGCTTGACAATGCTTAATTCGTGAAATGACTTAAAACCTTTTTTTGCTTGGCTTCCCTTTTAAAAACATCCGAGTTGGATTTTAGTCTGGATTTGATTATCACATGAAAAAAGCCTTTGATCTGGTCATTCTTGGCCACATGGCAATGGATACCGTCATTCACGTCGAAAATGGAGAGAGAAAAGTGTTCAAAACCAGCGCTGGCGGTGCCGTGACCTTCGGCTCTATCGCTGCTAAAACGAGCGAGCCGGGCGCGCGCATCGGGATCGCGACCAAGGTTGGAAAAGATCTCATCCCCGACCTTCTTGACCCGTTGAAGGCAAAAAAAATTGATTTGTCATGCATGATCGTCGATGAGGAAGCACTCACGACACGATTCGAGTTAATCTATGAAGGCGGGCACCGCACGGTCTCATGTCCCGCTCGATGCTCCGCGCTCTCGTTTGATGATTTTCCAGATGAGCTATGGTCAGCCCGGAGATTCCATATTGGCTCCATATGCGGCGAGATAAGCTTATTGTTCATTGAAAAAATGGGGAATGGTATCATCGACGAACAACCAGTCGGGATTGACTTGCAAGGCGTCTTGCGAGATGTCCATGATGACGGCACCATTAGCCTCATCTCGCAAGGTGATGCCTTGGACACGACAAGAAAGATTTACGAAATTTTTGGTAAAAGGCTTGTTATCAAGGGAGATGATTTTGAATGCACTGCCGTGAGTGGGATTGAGGATCCAGTGCAGTGTATCGAATATTTTCTCTCGGAATTCAGTGATGTCACGGTCTTGCTCACGATGGGCCGGAAGGGTTCGTATCTTGGCAAGAACTGCGATGGAAATGCAACCATTGAAAAGATTCCTGCCTTCAAACCAGACCGGATCGTTGACGAGACCGGGGCCGGGGACACCTACTTGGTAAGTTACTTGTCAAGGATCGATAATGCATCGAGTTGTTCGTTCGCCACGTGCGAGGAAGCGGCATTGTTCGCGAGTGCCGCGTCATCATTTCTTGTCGAAGATAAAAAATTCAAGGGCTTGCAACCGGCGAAGAAAATTCTCGAACGGGTACAAAAAGCAGTGTATTTCTAATCAATTGTTGAAGCGGCGATGAATATTCACGTCAACACGCATCTAGCATTCGGTACATTTACGACGCTACTTTTTACTGCGATTTTTCCAGGACAACTCTCGTTTTTCGAGGTTGCGGCATGCATTCTTTCAGCGTGCGTGGTGGATGTAGATTTCTTGTTCTCCAAGTTCATGAAATACCATAATCATCGATTGTTGCCTACGCACAGCGCCGTGATGCCTGCCGCGTTATTCATCATCGCCATCGTGCTTACCCTTGGTTGGCCCGCAATGAGTTCGCTATCCCTGACGGCCATAATTTGTGGTATCAACGTGTTGATCGATCATGACCTTGTTGATTCCTACGATTGGGGTTTGAACTTTTTCTTGAACGGGAAAATCGTTGGAAAAAAGATCTTGATCGGCAACAAAACCCCAGACGAATATTACCAACTCGCGAGCAAATATGTGCCAGAGCACGCTCCATTTATCAAGAAATATTATGAAAGCAACATCATGCGCGCTTTGGAAATCATCGCTTTTTCCTTGATGGTTATCTCGCTGCTATTATCATGGAATGGCGCGGGTCATGAACAGTGGTGGGTCCTGATTTGTTATGTAGGGTTTCTCGGGTTTCACCTACACTATTATATAAAGGAAGTACGGAATAACCCGGGCATACCGACGATTTAGGCATATCGCATGCACGTCAATTTTTTATTCCTTGAGAGCAAATAGGAAGCTCGATGAAGGCTTTCCCTTTGTTTCACGAGAACCTTGAAAGTACACGCACTAACGCCTTTGAATCGAGGAAAAAACCATGAACAAGGTCGGCATTCTTTCGGGATGCATCTTAATCCCATTTCTCTTGACCTTATTCTTCCCGTGGGGAAAATCTTTGCTTGGTTTGTATTTGTTCAACGATAACGGGCGTTACATTGGGGTTTTCGGGTCCATACTTGGCTCAACCCATAACATGGCACTCGCTAGTTGGATCTCAACATGGTGGTTCACGTTGCAGATCATGGATCCTAACCAGATCCTTTTCGGGGTCGTGCTCTATGCATTTCCCCTCATCTCGTGCGTGTTATGCTTTGTAGGAGGGAAAAAAACGCCTGAAAAAGGCAAGAAGTTCTACATTACCGCATTTTTTCTCTTGCTGGTTTCCATCGTGTTTCTGTTTATCGATGGATTGTTTTTAGGACCACCCTTGATTTCAAGAAAATATACCATTGTCGAGTTTTTCGCAGGGATTAACATCGGGTTCTACATTTACGTGTTCGACATGATCTTGGTGATGTTCGCGGGATTTACTTACAAGGAGGCATGACATGGCGAGCCACGGCGTGAGGAAACTTGGGTTGATCACGGGCATTTTCATGCTGCTCTTCTTGTTCATCGATACGTTATTGCCGGCAAGCGCCTACTCGTACATCGCGATAATTCCTCTAAGCGGTACCGTTCCGAGAGTTTTTTACGTGTGGGGGTACGTGGATGGGACTGTTGCCACGAACATGCTCTCTCTCGCTTGGCCCGATTGCATCATTGCATGGTTGACGACTATTTTCTTCTTTTTTGCGACAGTGATGACTATATCCGCCTGCACGCCAGGATCGCTCTCTGCCAATTCCAAGCGATTATTCGGGATTGCATCCATATTTTGTTTCGTTCATGCGACCTTTTACATAATTCTAATTGGCTTTTCATCGATTGCATCCTTGTTTTTCTTACTTATTGGACCTGGATTCTATCTCCTCGTGATATTTGGCGTCCTGAATATCATATCCTGGGTTAAAGTGCAGTGATTTTCAGGAAAATGCAGGTTGTAAAAAGAGAACAGGCATCTTATTCTTCATTTATTTCAGCAGATGTCATGCGATTTGTTTTTTGGATTTGCACGCGTTCCAATGTATTGTTAAGCTGGTTGGATTGGTCCACGGCAGAAGTGCCACCGTCCATCGACGTGATCACGGCACGAAAGATCCCCATGAATTCGTCCTTGATCTTCCACGATGAATCCACGAGATCACTTCCTTGAGTTTCAAGACCCGTGCTGTTTTCAAAAATGTCCCGACCAACGTTGGCTTGCAAAGCATTCAATGCCATCCCGACCCCAACCATGCCAATTGGCCGATGTTTCTTGGCAACACGCAATAAAGACGTGAGATTATGCCATTCGCCATCGACCATGGTTTTCAGGATATAAAAACGTGCCTTGTCTGATTGCAAATAACCCTGGATCGTCTCGAACATTTTCATCATCCACGAGCGTCCAAAATTGTCCATGGATGGCGCTCCATCGGGTGATGCCGGGAACTTTTGTCCTTCTTCATCCATGCCGTTCATCTCGGTACTCTGCAACCAACTTGATTCAATGGTAAATGGTCCGGGACGCTTTATGGAGCCACGGGTGACCTGGATAATACTCGCTTTAAAAGAACCGGCATAATTCGTCGACGAGAGCTCACGCTTCGTTCCCCTTGATTGTCTCGGCAAGGGCAATGAACCCTTGATCCTGCGGCTTGAGAGCCAACGCATGTTCGATGGCTTCGACTGCCTCGGCGGTACGACCGAGCTTGTGCAAGGCAATCGCAAGGAAATACCACGATTCACCATCACTTGAATACACGGCAGTGGCCTTTTCCAAGAAAGTAACCGCGCTATCAAGTTTACCCTTGTCCATCATTGCGCGGCCAATGGTGATCCACGGCCTAGAAATGCCAATGCCTGAAGCAATTGCATTTTCCAATGCTTCCATGGCCCCGGGGAGATCGTTCAAGCCAGCCTTGATCATTGCTAGATCAAACCATGCCTCGGCATTGCCTGGCTCGGTTTCCAAGCCGGCTTGATATGCCCCGATGGATTTTTCATCATCTTTTGCTTCGTGCAAGAACGATCCGAGGCGAAACCATGCTTCAGGGCGAGACGGATCGAGCGTGGTTACTTTCTCGAGGGCTACTATGGCCATCGCGAGCTTTCCCATGGTTTGCAGGACCATGCCAAGCTGTAACCAAGGTTCAGGGTCTTCTGGCGTTACTTCAATAGCTTTCGTGAACGCCTTGATTGCTCCCTCCATGTTACCAACATCCAGCAATTGCAAGCCAAAGTTGAGCCACATGTTATTTGACATTAACATCACCGAGAAAATTAACAGTACCAACAGCAGTTCTTAAAATGCAACTGTGAAAGAGCACTATACATGCTGGCAAGAAAAACAAAAAACAAGATAGGATTGCGTGGTAGCAGCTTACTTGCTGCGCAGCTCGAAAATTATCGTTCCATTCGGGATGATGAACGTTTCCTTGCGCTTGATGACGACCGTGTGAAAGTATTCCGCAAGGCCCAAAAAGCCTCGGATCACGCTCTCGTCCTCGTCAAACTCGAACGTGAGGACCACGCTGCAACGCGATTCATTTACTTCAATGTTCTTGTAAACTCGCTCGTCGATCAACGGTATTTTTAATTCATTCACGATTTCGTACGTGCGTTTCAAGAATAATTCCTTTTTCGCCATGGTTATCTTCTCTTAGGTAATTTCACGTGTCTATTTTGTATCGTTATAGACTTGTGTCTATGTCTCTCAAATAGACTTTTGCCTTTTTAATAGTTCTGTTTTAAGTGATTAGAGAAATCATTGGTAATAATTTAGTTCTTTCCGCCCCATGAATAACTTTACCTTGACTTGGCCCCTTTTACGAATTCGGCACAGTCATTTTGGATAAAGAAATTATGGAGTTTAAATATATGTTTAGAATTTAACTTTCGTAGATTCATGTTTGCCCAAAGTTAGTCAAAGTGTCTAATTATGAAAATGGCATAATCTGAGTTTCTAGGCAATGATACGAACATTCGCAATCTTTCACCATCTCGACATCTCTGCGTTCCTGTATACAAATCGCCGTTTAATCAATGCTATGATAGATGAAATATGGTTAAATATCAAATGGGTTAAGAAACCGATCACAAAGAACAAGAAATTGACACCATCTAAACAAAAGAGAATATTGCCGGTTATCCCGGATTATTCCTTCAAGAAAATGATGCGCGATACGTATCTCAAAGGCTGGAAATATTCCGCACATTGGATTGATTCCGATATTAAAACCGCGTTTGCCATTATCGACTCCTGGCGTAAAAATTATATCAATGGTAATCGGAAAGCGCGGAAACCTGTCGTGAAGCGGGATTTTGTACGGTTGAAGCAATCATTGTTCAAGATCGAAGGTAATAAGCTACGTATTTCGATAAAACCACGCGAGTTCTCGTATATTGACCTATCCAAGCGGTATTTCAAACTCGGCGACAAGCTCGGTGGGCCGATCCTTGGCGACAACAAGATTTACTTGCCGATCCATTACCCGGAATCTCCGGAGACCGGGAAACGCATTGGGTGGGATTCTAACAAAAACTCGGTCGATGGCTTTTCGCCAGAAACGGGATGGATCAAGGTCAGTCTGAAACCCGTGCTAGAAATTCACGAGATATACCATGATAAATACAAGAACATCAACCGCGTGTACGCAAGGAATAAGCACTTGGGAAAACAATTATACGCGAAATACCGGCAGCGAGAACGCAATCGCGTGAACCAGTATCTCCACCTCGTCGCTAAAAAGATCATAGAATTCGGAGCAGAGAACGGGTTCGAAAAGCTGAACAAACAAGGAATGTTTAGAAGGCATCATCACGATTGGAACAGAATGATCTCAGATTGCGACTGGCGGAAATTGGCTCGATTCGTGGCATCACGATCACGAACCGTCGCTATCCAGCCGTGGTACACGTCGAGGATGTGCTCCAGGTGCGGGCACACGAAAAAAGACCCAAGTGGAGAAAAGATCTTCGAATGCCACAAGTGCGGGATGCGTATCGACCGCCAGTTCAACGCTGCGATCAACCTATACCTGAGAATGAACGGAGCTTCCCACGATCCGGGATGGTTCGATAGAACCGTGAAAGGGCGTGGCGGGTTGCCCGCGATGGCGGCAGAGACGAGCTGTCCCGATGAACTCGCGAGGGATGACAATGAACTTATGAAGCCGCAAGTTTACCTTAAATTACTTTTGAATGGTTAAACTACAACCCTATTTAATATTAATTCTGCGTGTCAATCTCACGCGTTTTTGCCCCGCTCGTACGATTGGCATTGAATTTTCGTGCAAAACATTTTTGTTGCCAACAAGTCCGCGCTTTCCATTAATTTGCATCACTAAAACATGGTCGTCAATACCCTCATAAAGCATTCACGATGATGCCCGAGAATCTATCGAAATTTTGAACGATACCCGCGTGAAACGGCGATGCTGCAAAATTCATTCTGAAAACAGCCCTGAAACTCACGCTTTTGTTGCACGCATCTCTTGAAGTTAAGAGATCTTGGAATTTTCATGCCATTTCGACAAGGAGTGGTGATTTATCATTCAAATTAACACTTGGAAATAAAGATGCAAGAAAAAAATTTGAAAAATAAAAAACTTGGAAAACTGGTCGGCGTTTAATGATATCGCTTGTGGGTCGCGAGCAAGTAAATGAATCCTATGAGAGCCACTAGGCATAGGATTATAGGTACCCAATTCGCCCAGACCAATGCATATGCCGTTAACTCCTTAGCTTGGAAGGCAGCCCAGATACTTTGAACAGTTCCGAGACCAGCCGTAAAGAGGATCAACGTGAAGCACACGAAAAGCACGCCAACTGCCCATGCCTTCTCGCGGACCAATCCAAAGCCAGCGATAAGCGTCCATATACCGAGGGGTAACATTGCCGCGCCACCAAACGAAGTGACGAAATTTGTTGTAGCGGCACCAGTAAAAGGCCACCAACTTGGTGCTGCAATACCAGCATATCCAAGCCACACTACCCCGTAGAATACATAATACATCACACCTAGCATCACGGCTATAGCTCCCATGATGATGATGATAATATCAAACACCAGACTAGACTGCTTCACTTCTTTCTTTTCGTCAGACATATTAATTCACCAAAGTAACTGTATTTTGTGTCATTAGGACAAAAATTGAATTGTCCTTGACAGACTTAAATAATTTTTTCCTATTTTAAGTTACTGGGTATGTGGCATGGGAAAGCATGCAATTCTACTAATGAACGCGCCTCTATTCTGATAATGTCACGCAAGAGAGGATGACCCGAAAAAAAATATTCGTGGAATGGTTAAATGAATGTCAATGCATGCTTTGAATTAGGCTGAATTAATGCATTAAGAATAAACTCGTTCAAGATCGACTGATTTCAATACTTTCCACCCATTTGGGATATAATCTGATGATTCCATCGATTATAATTGGTAAAAGTCTCGTTTCAGCTATCCTTTTTTTGTTCGTGAAAGGTTTGGCCGGGCGTGCCATAAATTTTTTACCCCGTGGTTTGTTGATCTCAATTAAGCCTTGGAAAGACCGTGTCATTCCAGAAAATCGAATTGGACGGCCGTGGCTCTTCACGTGATCAAGCCCCATGAAACACCTTGACTTGAAATCGATCGCATTTGCAAGCAAAGGGTCGCTGTCGAGGATCTGGTCACTATTTCGCAATGAAATTGAATCTTTACTCAGGGACCGGCAAAGTCTGCTCATCGTGTTCTTACTCCCTATCGTGGTGATGATTCCTTTCTGGACGCCGCCCGGGCAAGAATCAAGTGGTCTTGGGAATAATATCAGCATTGGAGAAGTCACCAATCCTTTCGGGGTCTTGAACCAGGACACGACGCGGGATTGGCGCATCGCGCACAATACCACTATTGCCTTGGGTGAAAATCTCACGGCCACTTTCATGCAATACGCGGGCTATAACAGTACCAATCTCACGGATTATGACCAGGGCATCAAGGAATTGCAGGATGGCATCATCCCTGGTTTTCTGGTCATCCCAGATGGGTTCGAGCATAACGTGACCTATGGATTGAAAGCATCGGTGACGGTCGTGACCGATGCGACCAACACGGAAACATCGGCTACCATAACAGCGAACATGGAAATTGCCATTGCGATCTTCAAGGTTACCCATGGACTCATCCATGACCAGATTTTCCCGCTTTCCTTTGAAAAATATGCCTCGAGATCGACGTTATTCACTGCTGGGCCTTTCATCTTTTCGATCATGATCTTCGGTTCAGGGCTCTTGCTGGCATCCCAATGCATCGTGGGCGATGAACCGCTCCGGCGAACGCTGCTCACGCCTGCTGGCAAGCTCGAGGTCATTTTCGCAAAAACGCTGGCTTATTCTGCCATCCATGCCGTGCAAATACAGTTGCTCATGTTCATCGCCATGTTCTTCTTCAACCTTCCCATCTACGGCAGTTTCTACGTGCCGTTCATCATGCTCTTTCTTGTCGCGTTGACAGGCGTGATGATGGGCATGTTCGTGTCAGTTCTTTCCAAGACCCGGCTGCAAGCCAACCAGATGTTCCTTCTCATCTTTGTCTTGGTCCTCCTCGCGTTGATCTTCATCACGCAACCCGCGATCAACGATTGGATGCCCATGTATCAGGGCATGAACGGGTTTAACTCCTACGCGTACAAGGGATTTGACTTTTCCATGAAGCCGTGGCCTGCTATCGCGCTGTCCATTGAATCGGCATTATTCCTCGGATTGACGATCGTCGCGTTTCATTTCAAGAAGACCGTTGAATAAAAATTTTCAAACTATTTGTCTTTCCTCATGAAAAACAGATTCACGTGGATTTCCACATGACCGCGTTGCAGCGCTCGCACTCGGCACTCTTTTTCGAGGATTTCAACTTGTCAAAACACTTGGTGTGGTAGAGCGCACTGCAATCGAGGTTCGGGCATTCGAAGAGGTATACATCCTCCTCGAATCCCTCGTCACACACGGCGCACGTTGCCGTGGCCAGAAGTTCAGGTCCAAGCTCTTGCGGTGTCACCCGGTTGGCAAGCTCGACACCTTTTTTATCTTGAACCGGGGCAGCTACCTTCTTTTCTTGCACGACACGTGAAGGTTGATATGATTTCACGTTCAATTGCACGTCTTCTCCTTTTTGGATTCTCGATGCCGGCACCTTAAGCAAATAAAAGCAATGAGGACAACGAAACACGTTAGAAGACCCGGCTTTTTTATCAGACAATGCCCATTGCGTCGCGCAGTCAAGATGCAGCGGATAGCCACAATTTGGGCAATGCCTGCCACAACCTGTTGTAGCCAAGAACGGTTGCTTGCAGATCTGGCAATCACTCTTGAAACAGATCAAGCACTTGTGTCGCTCGTTGTCGGACATTTGTTCGATCATGGTTTTTTGCGCTGGGGTCATGTCATCCTCAGCAATGAGGTCGCCGGCAAGGTCCGAGAGCAAGGGTTTCTTGGATTTCAAGTAATCCCGCGTCGTTTCCGGCAAGATTTTTGCAATGGTTTCCAGCACAGTTTGAAGATCGTCAAGGCTCGTCACGTTCTTGTATTCGCCATTACTTGCCTTGGCAATGGCTTGGAGTGCGTGATCGGGGTCCTCCGGTCCGATGCCAACGACGTCGATCTGGATGCCCAGCCCTTGCGCAAGCTTCGCCATTTGCAAGGGATCCATCGCGGTGGTCCTGGAAAATCGCCCGTCGGTTAGCAACAACATCCGGGAAACCTTTCCTGAAATCTGGCGCAGCATATCAACGTGCATTTGAATGCCAAGGGCAATCGCAGCCCCAAGATAGGATATTTTCCCTCCGATCGAGGCTTCTGAAATATTGGCCTCCAATGCAGGTACCTCGTTTGTGAAAAAGACGCCCTTTTGTGCTTTCTCCCCGAACATAACCGTAGCTAGCTTGTGTTGCGTGCTCATGGCAAGTTTTTTTCTCACGAACTGCAAGAGCGCATGCTTGCAAGCCAGGAAGCGATTGGGCGCGATATCCCGGCGAGCCATGGACCGAGACACGTCAAGGATAATGACCGTGTCTTCGACGATTTCTGAAGACATTTTTGGCATCAATCAAAGTGTTGTGTTCTAGTAAAACCACGATTTTTAAAAATGCTATTGCTTGTGCGGATATTTTCATTTCTACCCTCATCGAACGAAGAAAATTATCAAAAAAAATAGGTAAAACAAGAAATGGTGTTACATCGTGGACCGAAATATGTCCATTATCTCCATTTTCTCGATCTTTCGTAGCAAGATGAACATGCCACCCAGGCAAACGATCAAGGCAAATGCAAATGACCCGAGCATGGTACTCCAAGGCAAGTTCGTGATGTTCGTGATCGCAGCCATCGGGACCTCGGTCAACGTCGCGTTCTCGTACTGGTTGATGTAACTGGAAAGAATACCGATCAACGCTCCGCCAATAGACGACGAGAGCAGGATGATCACCGACTCCATGATAAATAAATTGCGGGTTGATTTGTTCTGCAGCCCGAGCGCCTTGAGCACGCCGATTTCCCGCTTCCGTTCCAGCACCGTGCTGTACACGCTGCTCAATAAACCGAACAACGCTATCATGATGGCGAACACGAGGATTGTTTGGAACAACAACTGGACGGTTGATAACGTCGACAAGGTTGCATCGACCCGGGACTGCGAATCCTGGGAGATAAAATTGTAAAGCTTGCCGTTCGCCTCCGGCGTGTTCTTGTAGACGCTATTGATGTCATTGCTCAATTGTGATGTCGCCGCGGCGCTAGAGTTAGTCGTGTCGATGAATATCTTGCTGAGCGGCTGGTTGCTTCCATACCGGCTCATGTTCTCCCAGGAAATATAATTTTCCTTCGAGCACAAGACGCCGGCGTAAAAGCTCGCGGCCACCGCCTGACGGAATTCCCAGAATCCGGGCATGCCATTCGAAATACCAATGACCGTTGCGTTAACAAGATGGTAATTGGTATGGTTAGTGAAGGTAAGTCGAACGTGATCACCGACGTTCAGTTGGGCCGACGTGGCAACATCCTTCGCGATGATGACGCCATTTGGAACCGTGAAAAGATCATTCACGGTTGAAACGCCAACGCCTTCCATCAAGTCGGCGGGCATAACCTTGGTGTAATTCTCGTCAATGCCGATAAGTGCCGCGGTGTAGGAATAATAATCGATCAAGTCACCGATCTGGACCTGGAATCTCGTGCTGCTATTGAAAATGGAGCCAAAACCGCCGCCACCGAAACTGATGCCACCAGCCAAGCCTCCTGCACCGGATGACGTCAATTGTAGCAGCACCGCGTTAAGGTCGATCGCATCCGAATATACCCCGGAAACCATTCTCACGTTGGGAATTTGGCTGATCACGTTCATGAGATGCTGATCAACTTGATTACTCGTGTCTGTCGAATAACAGACGACCGGGGTACCGTAACCGACTGTGATCAAGTAGGATTGGGAGACTTTCATAAGTTCCAGAGTCGTGCCGATGAATAGCACGAATGCGAATGTCATGGAAAACATGAGCACCGTACTCGTGTTTCGTCGCCGGTACCGATACAGCGAGGTACGAATTAGGGGCGTCGTTTTCTTGTTGAAGATCCGGAACAATTGGAGGATGAGCCGTTCCAGGCCAGGAATGAAACCTAGCGACACGAGGGTCAATCCAAGCAAGAACGCGATCTGGACGCCGATGAATGCGATTAATATGACCGTGATGTCGCCCGTGAGCACGAGCTGAGGGATGAGGTAAAACACGAGCGATCCCGCTGCCACGGCCGAAGAACCCGCGGCGATCAATGGCCAGCTGATCCGCCCTTCCCTTTTCACGGCCCAGCCGGTTTCCTGGTGCCGGTACGGGTTGATTGCTTGCACGATCTTCGTCGTGGCAGCCTTGTAGGCAGGAAGAGCCGTGACGACGAGGGTGATGCCCACCCCGATCGAGAACGTCGTTAAAATCGTCGTTGGCTGGACGACCAGGGCAATTGGATTCGTCCAGAGGTGGAACAAGTTATAAAAGATTGGCAAGGCGAACTGCGCGAACCACGTTCCAGCTACGATGCCGATCCCGGATCCAATAATTGCAAGGAACAAGCCTTGATAGATTACGAGCTTGAATGAGAACGAGCGACGGCTCCCGACGACGCGGAAGATGCCAAATTCCCGGATACGGTCTTCGACCGCGGTCGACAAGATGGAGTTGATGAGGATCGCCGCGATCAACCCCGAGATCACGGAAATGAACACGAACGCGACGCTCATGGAAAGGTTCAAAGTGTTTGAACTTTCTAGCTGTTGTAACTTGAGCATCTGGACCGTGTAATCGTAAGGATTCCCTTGATTTGCCACGGCGTAATTATTCAATGCCGTCTGAACTTCCTGACCAATCTGGCGCATGCGGGCCACGGTACCGTCGATGTTGCGGGTATCGTAGACCAATTGCCAATTTTTAACAATCGCCAGGAAATAATTGACTTGCCCGTTCAAGGAATAGGTGTTTTGCACCCATTGCAAGTTCGTGATGACTGTGTCGATCTCGACCGACGTGAATTTTTCTTGTGGATCCACGACGGCCATAACCCTTAGATTTTGGACAGGGAACGTGGCAAAATGGAGGGTGACATTATCACCGACCTTCACGTGTAGCGTGTCTCGGATGTAGGGTGAAACGATGCATTTTCCATCGGGAATGGCACTAGTGAAAAAACTGTCGTTATCAGCATACTTGAACCTGCCCAAGCCACCGGCATCCTCGCCTGGAACATCCAGGCCGTAAAACGTGATCGTGCGGTTCGGCTGGTCACCCGGTTGGGGGTGCAAGACATTGGCTATGGGAAATAACGCGAGCCGCGGGAAAACGCTCTGTATATCCGATACATTGTCGAGGACTGCTTGAATTTGCGTTTGATTCATATATGCGTTCGCTGTAGGATTCGCTTGGATGTTCCGAGTTATCCAAAAATCCGCAGCACCAGCCTGGGTTGCCGACGCATCGAGATAACTGTAGGATAGCGAATCGGTAAGTACGCCAACGACTTGCATGACGAAAATGGAAAGACAAATGCCACCAATCGCAAAGAATGTTTTCGTCTTGTTTGTTTTTAAGTCTTTGAATGCATAGACGAAATCATTCCAGTTGGTGCGAATTCTTTCCTTGATATTCCCGCGAGATCGATTTGTATAAATAGGCATATTTCTTCATGACCTCTTCAATCCAGGTATTCCTGGTATGTTTCGCGGGACTTTTCCATTTTATCATAAAGAATTTTGTCCCGTTTCTTGAATTCTTCCAATGCGCGCGCCTGTTTTTTCCTGTTGTAGATTGATCCGAGCACTATGATGACCGTCACGCCAATACTCGTCCCGAGATACGCTGCAATGAGGGTTGGCTTTTCATCGACGATTATAGTAAATATGTTGCTGGCGATCGTTTGCTCACGCAAGAAGTAGAAAGTTTTCTGCGTGCTGCCCATCATATATTGGCCGACACGATAAGCCTGAAGCCTGTATCCGAAGGAGGTGGCATTACCGGGGTTTAACGTGATGTTTGCTTGAGCAATGTTCCCCGACACGAATTCAAACCCGGATTGATTATACCCGAAATCGTCAGTGATGCTGAAACCAACTCTCGATCTGGGGGACATTTTTTCAATGAAACCGACCGGCAATGTTCCCGTGTTCGTGATGGTGATCACGACATCGATGTAATCATCCCTGGTAACGTGAAACTCGGCTGGTAGCAATGTTGAAAGGATCGTCGTCCCCGTGCCAGCACGATGACCCATGGATTTTTGTATCGTTATGTTGATCTGGCCGACCTGCAATGGGTCTGGAGGGACATACCGCATCAGCCCAGACATGTTATTGTTAGCCAAGGAGAACGGGGGAACGAGATAGCCCTGGTAAGATGTCTTGTTGAACATCTTTTGGGCAACCCCTGACCCGCTTGATAAAGGAACGAGCACGCTTGCTTTTCCAGACACGATAAAGTATGGAGTGCCAGCGATGGGTATCGTGATGTTGTGGGCAAACGAAGGCAAATGGCTCAATGTTGCTGCATAGCTAACGTTGAACGGCTGATTCAGGCCCGGGATGCTAGCTGGATTCACTAGGTTCATCGAAACGCTCGTAGCAAGGATATAGGGGGTGGTTGAACTCGTCTTGTAATCAACCGGTGCATCGACATAAAGGGTGTTTGCACGGATCGTGAAATCGGCAATACTACTGTTTGTCATCTTCGTGGAATTGTTGTACTGGACGGTCGCTCCAGGAATCGTCTCCGAATTCGGGATGATGAACCCGAAACTTAGCTTGACCGACGCGTTCACTGTCAGGCTTGCTATAGACCAGTTCAAGTAATTGCCATGAAGGTGGAAATCACCAGGACTCGCGATGATGCCAGGTACCGCGATCGAAACGTTCACGTTTTTTGCTGTTCCATTGCCCTTGTTAAAGACTTGAATGGTCATGGTCCTTGCATCTGCGGTCTTGGTTATATAGATGCTATTATTAAAAGTAGCTGCTGTGACGTCTTGAAGTACGACAAGAGCACTCGCGGTCCGCGATCCCACGTACAAGGAATCCGATGATCCTTGACGGATAGTATATCCAGGCAAGTCAGTATACGAGAACACGACTTGCGGTATCAACGTCAGGGTATTATTTCGCTGCAAGTAATCCATGCCGAAATAATCCACTTGCAGCAAAGTTGAGGCGTTATTCAGGATGCGGATCTGAACGTTCACCGTGTTATTTTTACCCGACATGTAATCGGCAAGCTTGATCTTTTTATTATTCGTGTCGTTATTGCCATCATAAATGCGGAACGTGACGCTTCCAAGAAGGGTATTGGTATTGTTGATAGACACGGTACTCCGTGTCAAGTTGCTCACGGGAATCCACGTGCTTTTGTTGTAATTGTAAATGAAGAACGTCGCCATGCCGCCTTTATAGATGGAGACGTTGTTGTAACCTTGGTAGGTGAAGCCTAATGCTGCGATCCTGGTTTTGTTCACATTGCTCGTATTGTTGTTGAACGTGAATGCCACCGTGATGTTCTGCTTTCCAGCGGTATTAGTTGATGCGATGTTCCATGTCCTTCCATTAATGGTGAGCGCGTTCGTGTCGTTATTCGTGCTAGGTGGAGGTTGCACGCCCTGGAGAATGGTTGCATTCGTGAAACTGGCATTCTCGTTGGCAAATGGCGAATAAGCACCCGTGATGGTAGAATTCGACAAGTCGATCTTTAGGTTCCCACCGGGTCCGATGTAATTTAGTGGTGTCGAGGGAATCAATTCGTGCAGATCGACATAACCAGCATTTTTGACATCTTGATTTGTTTCAGCTGTTAAGGCTGCTTGTAGGGCGGCGCGGATAATGACTCCTTGAGTTCCAGCACCCTGGTATGTGTTAACTTTGAGCAAAATGTTTTGTGCCCCGTAATACACGCCAAGAATGCCTCCAGAAGACAAGACCGGCACGAAAAAACCTCGAACATCAAATCCAATTGTACCCCAATTCAATATTCCATTTGTAAGATTAGAAATGCTTTCGGTTCCATGACCTATTTTCATTCCCCAGGCCGTGGTAGAACCAACGTTCGTGACATTCATCCGGAGGTCCACGATTTGCCTGAAAGGCTTGATCGACCCGCTCGTGTCTTGCTTCACGACCAGGATCGGTTGCGGCGCGAATTTCTTGACTTGATAATTCACAATCAGGTCTGGTAACGGGACGAGAAGGCCTGTTGGCACGTATGGCAAACCGTTGAAGCCAGCGAGCGCGAGAGGAGATTCATCGAGCGTGATCTGGTTCAAGACTGCAGCGATCATCGAAGGATTGACGCCAGATAGCTGGGCTAATTGCTCATAACCACTTTTTGTCATGTTCACGTTACTATAAAGCGTGGACAATGCACCGGTTTTTTCCCAGTTCGTGATGAAAAACACGTTGTCGATTGCAAATTGCATGTCTTTCAACACCGTGTTGATGTCGAACTTCTGGGAGGAAACGAAACTCGATGCGAGGTACAACGTGTTCAGGATCTGGCTGTCGATCGTTAAATTATGAGCGTTGAATGACCAACTCGTGACATTGCCGGATATCACGTTCACGTTGATCATGGTGGCTAAGATACCTGTCGGATCGAGGTTAAGCAGCGAATTCCAGACGTTACCGCTCGGCCGGAGGATATCACTATCCGCGAGGCCTAAGGCTTTTCTCAAATCAAAAGTATAAGTCTGTTGCGAGGAAACGTATTGAATAGCACTTGACAAGGCTTCGTACTGGAAGAAAATCATGTTCGTGCGGTGCGTCAGGATCTGGGGCTTCGTGCCACCGAAGTTCATGCCCAGCAAACCTGATATCAAGGATGCATTCACGCTGAACTGGGTCAACAACGACGACAAGCCGGCGGTGGCATTCACGCCTAGGAGATTGCCCCCGTATGGATTGATGGATGCGAAGCCAGCACTCAAGTGATGGCTCGAGAGATAGGACGAACTCGTGAGTCGCGAGACATTTAGGTACTTGAAATACCCGTCAACCGGCAATTGCGATGCAAGTTCGTTCATCGTGACATCCCAGATGGGCGTCACGCCATAATACATGAAAGTGCTCGCGTTTCCCGTGTTTTCCTGGAACAATTCAACCTTGAACGCGTTTTCCAGCATGGGTAAAGCCATCGCGATTCTCGTGTTGATGACATTCTGCGTAACGATAGCTGATTTGTTATAGGCGATGTACACGAAAATACCGCTCATTGGGATCTGAAAATTCACGAGTTCATTGAAGGGCGTGTACACGTCCGAATAGTTGGAAGGATAAATGCCGTTCGACATGAACACGAGCATGGACGCGTTCTTGAAGGCAATGTCATCGAGGGGTACTTGGTTCAGGATGTATTGATCGGTTGTCAAGGCAGATTGGCGAATGAGGCAATTTTGTCCTGCCAGGTACACGGAAATCTGTTCAGAATACAAGTCGGAGCCACCGATCGACGACCCGCGTGGCTGCTGGGGCTGGATTGAAGGCGCCCGGTTCTGGTTGGATACCGACGTTACGTTCGTGGGTAGCAGAATCATTAACATTGGCGCGAGTAAGCACAGCGCTGCCAGCAGAGTAGTAGTGATTATTTTTTTCATGATGATATCTGCCTCATCACATGGTTTTCCTGAAGATTTCGATCAATTCCATCCGTTGGACCCGTAGTACCAGGAGTTTCATGGCGATCGCGCACACGATGGCCGCGATGCCCAGCTCGAGACCAAGGGTACTCCACGGGATTTGGAACACGGACATGATTGGAAATGGCGAGAAAGCCGCGATCTCCCAATAAAACAAGAAGATCATGATCATGCCGATGATCGCCCCGTTGATGGCTGCCGAAACCATAATTGTCTCGCTCTCGATGAGAAACATGTTCGCAACGGAGCGTTTTTTCAAACCAAGGGTTTCGATGATACCCACCTCCCGCGTTCGCTCGAGAATAGTAGAGTAGGCCGAGGACGTCAAGCCAAACAGGCTGATGATGACGGTAAATGTCAGGATCACGGTGAACAAGATGTTGATCGTGCTGTAAATTTGAGTCATCATCGACCCTTGGCGATAGGTATCGTACGTATGGAAAAGATATGATTCACTATACATGTTATTAATACTCCGCTCGATCGAGATGGCAGAATCATAATTTTGTGCGCTCGATGCGAGTTTCACGAAGATCCGTGACGTGTAATAATTCCCCGCTGGTAACTGGAAGTATTGCTTGAAATCAGCCTGGTTCATCACGATCGCAGCGCCCGATGCCGAGCTTGACCGCTTCGCGATACCTATGATGCCGGGCAAGTTATCGACGACGCCGACGATCTTGAATTGCACGTTATTGCTTTCGCCATTACCCCATTGAAACGTGAGCAGGCATTGATCGTTCAAGTTCAATTGTAGATCAGCGGAGAGAGCAGTCGAAATGATGATGTTATTGCTACCGCTCAACACGTCGTGAAATGCATCTTGCAAGTTCCCTTGGGAGAAGACGGCATATTCCGTGTAAGTCACATCGAGAAAATTGTTATCGATAGCTACCCCTTGCACTGAATCGGACTTGAACTTGACCAGGTCTGACATCGTGAGCGAATATGATATCCCCCTCACGATCGGGAGCTCTTTTGTCGTGACGAGCATCGACGATGTTTTCACGATGTCATTATAGCTCAAGAGCTCTTGAGCCATATTTTGATCGGGAATGAGCCATCCGGAATCTGGCGTGTAACTTTTAATCCATACATTACGACTATCGATCACCAAGTCCGCACCATTGGTATTTCGAATCTGGCCTATGGATTGGGCAGATTGCGTGCCGAGAATGGTCGAGACGAGCGTGATAAACGAGAAGGCAATGCTAAACATGACAACCGTCGTCACGTTTCGCCGCGAGTATCGCAACATCGAGATTCTGACGATCTCCTTGGTCTTGTGCATGAGCGAGGTGAAGATTTTCCTGATCACGTTTTGCACGAGTGGTAACAGGCCAAGGCCCACGAGGGTGGCGCCAAATAAAAATACCGAGAGCAAAATAACGATCACGTCAACTATCAACCCGATATCGAGCGTTAACAAGATTTGCGGGACGATGAACAGGACGAATGCGGCAATTGCCGACATCACCGCGCCTATGATGATAAATTTCCCGTTCAGGTTTCCTTCCTTTACCATCCTCGTGCCAACAGTTTCTTGCCTGTAGGGATTGATGGCGTGCAGGATATTCATCTTGCCCACTTTCAACGCGGGAAATATGCCGACGATCACCGACACCCCGACTCCCACGACAATCGCCAGTGCAATGGTCGAAGTGCTTATGGAAGCAACGACGGCGCCACTCGTGAATGAAAGCAGCCTAGCTATCGCGCGCAGCAGAACATATCGAACTAGTGCATACCCCGCTAACATGCCGATCGCAGTTCCCACGGATGATAATACCAATGCTTGCGTAACGGAAAGTTTCATCGGCAATTGGCGATGGGCGCCAAGTACGCGGAAAATACCAAACTCCCGTATTTTCTCCTCGATGGAGGTCGTGAGAATGCCGTTGATGAGAATGCCAGAAATCGTCACGCCTAGGATGGTCACGATGAGCAAGATGATCGACATGCCGAGGTTCACATATGATGCAATCTCAAGTACCGAGACTCGTGGCATCGCGATGTTATAGGTCGTGTTATGCCCGTAATTCGTGTTGTAAAAGCCGAGGATGTTTTGAATTCCCTCGCCGAGCAAGCGCAGCCGCTGGATCGTTCCCGGAATGTCCCTGCTATCGTAATAGTTTTCGGGGTGCTTGAGATTCAAGTCAAGATATTCACAACTTCCCGGAAACGAAGGAGCCCAATACGAAGTCCAATTCGAGAGATTTATGATTATCGCGTTGGTATACGAATCTGCAAACTTGTAGTTGAAATTCACGATTGCCTTGACGGTATAATTGAAAATAGTATGTGTTTCATTATGCGTCTCATCGGCAAAATTCGTCACGTTAAACTGAACTGATTGTCCAGCCTTAGTTATTCCGATGGTACTTGCAAGTTCATACTCGATCAAGCATTCATTCCCGCCTAACGTGCCCTGGAATGCCGTGCCATTCGTGTACAAGAATTTTCCTTGAACGGCTTGGTTTTCCAACGTGATGTTCACGCCAATTTGATAAACGCGATTTGCTCTTTCACCATTCGAAGGATTATAAACGCTGAAATCACTTGCTTTGCTCCATTGCGCAATGCTACGAGGTAAATAATCGCTCAAGACGTTGTTCAGCGCGGCATTGCTTTGAACTAGATTCTCCACGCTCGTCATGTTGATCGCGCCCCCGCTAATCTCGTAATCGATCTTTCCGGCGGATTGGCTCGCGTAATCTACATAGCTATAGGAAATCGAATCGCCGAGCATGCCGACGACCGTGAGCAAGAAGATGCTGATCGCAATACCCGAGATCGCGAACGCGGTTCTTGTTCGTTGTTGCTTTAGGTCTCGCAAAGCATAGTCCCAGTTCATTGACACCATGTATCACCGAAAAGAATGAATCAATGAACCTTTATTCCTCAGCCTCGATTTCACGGACGAAAACGTCGTTGTCGAAATACCCGTTAATGATCTTTTTCTTGATCATCGACACGAGGATGTCATTCAAGGGTGTCTTGAGTTGCATGCCCAACTTCTTCTGGAGCTTGTCTAGCGTGATCTTCCGGTAGATGCGCGTGATATTCTCAATCTCTGTATAGGCTTTCTCGAGATCCTGGGCACTTTCATACTCGGCAGCCTTGGATTTCGATTTCGACGATGACGTGGACTTCTGGAAAGATGATTGCAATTCCTCGCCGTCCTTGTTGATAACCGTGTTACCTTCTACCCGGATCTCGTCCAGGGACTTGATTTTCTTAAGGCCACCGAGACTGCGGCTCTTGACTCTTGCCTTGATAAGCTTGATTTGTTCGTCAAGATCGAGGTCTTGATCCACGTTTTGCTTGATCTCGCGCTCCGAGATGACCTCGCCATCTTCGATGATTTTCTCGTAGACGAGGCGCCCGTCCAAGATGTCAAGATTGCGCTTTGCAAACAATGGCACGCGCTTGTCGTGCGTCGATGCGACGAACGTCGCTCCCTTGTCATTGAGATCGCGGATCAATTCCAGGATTTCACGACTCGTCTTGGAATCAAGATCGCCAGTTGGCTCATCGAGAAGGACTAATGCCGGATTATTCGCGAGAGAACGAGCGATCGCGACGCGCTGTTGCTCACCACCTGATAATTCACTTGGGGTATGCTTGGCACGGTCCGCGAGACCAACCATGGCGAGCAAGGACATGGCCCGTTCTGTTTTTTGTTTCTGGCTCAGCACACCTTGAAAATGCAATGGGATCATGACGTTCTCGAGTGCAGACATAAGCGGGAGAAGGTTGTAAAATTGAAAGACATAGCCGATGCGATCTCTCCGCAGATCAGCAAGCTCGTTATCGGAGAACTTGGATAGATCACGACCTTCCAAGAAAATTTTTCCCCGTGTCGGATAATCAAGGCCTCCCATCACGTTGAGTAACGTGGTTTTACCACAGCCAGAGGGACCCATGATAGTAAGGAATTCTTGTTTCTTGATGGTTAAATCGATGCCACGCAGGGCTGCAACGGCATTGCTGCCCAGCAAGTATGTTTTGTGAACGTTCACGCATTCAATGATGATGTCTTTATCTTTTTGCGGGCCTCTAATTGCGGAAATATCATTCAAGTCAGATTCGGTTGCTTCCATTTTTATCACGCGATAAAGTCGATTACCCATTCAAGGCCTTGTATCTTGAGATTTCAGAGGTTTTCGAGCGTATATATTGGAATAATGTACACGCTATAGAGGCAATCAATACACTATACTACCAAGGCGTATCGAGGCATTAGTTAGGATTGTGAATATTGAAAACTCAAAATATGGATGGGTTAATCGATTTTTCTATGATACTCGAAAGCATCCTACGGGTTTTTAATCTGATCCTTCCAGATAAATGGAGCTCGGAATACAAGTATCAAGAAGGCTCCTGGACGAACCATCCGCCCAAGACACCACGTCCTCGAGTTTATGACAGCGATTGTCATATAATTTTTAATCAGATTCGTTAGAACGACATCATCCTATCAATTTCATGACATGCATTTCTTTTCTCGCAAATCTCGGGTTTGGTTTAGCCACGACATCATGCACTTGAAAAAATCGTCATATTGAAGAAAATCTATTGAATCGCGCTCTCCACTGCTTACATAGAGCATGATTTGAAATCGTGAACGCCATGGATTTTTCGAATCTTTTCACCATCAAGTGGACATCGTTGAGTATTGGCTTGATAGCGGCCTTTGTCGTCATCATCCTAATGGGATTCTACATCGTGTTCAAGGATATCAAAGTTATAAAACAAAATGAGGTCAGACGAAACGATTATATATTTTCGATGATATTTGGCCTAATTTTTGCGGCATCGATAATGTTGGGCGTGCTCGTCGTGATACAATATAGCTCGCGCGTGCAATTGCCATTTTCTCCGCCACCAGTAGAGATTGATTTACCCCGTTTCACGACGTTCCTTTTTTTGTTCTTGCTGGCCATCTCGATAGCGTATCCATTGCTGGAATTCTTATTCTTGGTATTCAATGTCAAGCAATCCAGCCCATTCTTGTATCAAGAAGTCATCTCAAAAAAAATCATCACGAAAACGGAAAACAAGAAAACGCGATTGGCACTCGTTTTAGCGGTGTATGCATCGATCTTTGTTGCAGTTCCCGTGCTCTTGATGCTTGCTAATATTCCGCTGATCGTGAGCGTGATCACCATCTTTCAGCTCTTTCCCGTGTATCTCATCTCGAAACTCGGTTCCGACGGGTTTTATTGGGGTATTAACCTGCATTTCTACAACATTTTTGAGAAAGATCGTTTCATGTATACCTTATTTGATGACGGGGATAAGGCCTTGGCGCAATTTCGCGAAACGACAATTCCAATAATCACGGTACCCGGGATGGTGTATGTCTACTTCAACACCTACATATCTCTCGTCCAAATGCTGATCGATCCATTTATTGGCTTATCTCATTCCTTTACCTTCTTATTCTCGACCTTCACGAACGTGCTCATCGCCCTTGTGGGATATTACAACAAGTACTGGCGAAAAGAAATCAAATACAAGTTCAATGAGATCTTGTTTGCCGGGTACATGATGGCTTCGCTCTCGCTAAATATTTTCATCACGTTTCTCGTGAAAGACCCAAGAGTTCTCGTCAATGACCTTTCCGTGGTGTTTAATGATATCACGTTGCAGAATTATTTGCTTTTCTTGCCAGCAGCCATGATCCAGCGGGTCGTTTTCGGCGTGATCGTGACCTATTATATATTTCGCGGGAGCACCTACAAGAAGAATGTCCTGGGCACGATCATGATGCAAGCAAGCAATAGGCTCGTGCCTCGTTTCTTGCTCAATTTCTTGCGGCACGCGGACCCGGGCGTGCGTGCCGATGCTGCACGCTTGCTAGACGAAATGTACAAGATCCATAGCTTGAAATACGTCCCCCCGCCAAAGCTCAAGAAAAAGCAGAACATCATTCGGGCATTGATTTCCTTGCTCGGTCGCATTGGACGCGCCCAGAAACGAATGCAAGCACCTTTCAAGCCCATATTCGATGCTCTCGGCTCGGATCACCCTGAAATCCGGGCGTTCGCGTGCACGCTGTTCAAGTACATGATTGCTGACGATCCGGATCAGTTCCTCACGTTATTCATGGCACACGTCGCCGATCCGGATGACGTGGAAATGCACCTTTTGCTGGAGATTGCTGAAACGCTTCCAGCGGCACTCGTTTCGAAAATTGACGTGGAAACGCTCTTGGATCGCATTATGAAAGGAGACCTGGAAGCACGTGCGCGCGGGTTCAAGGTCTTGCCAATGCTCTGGGGCCAGCTCTTGGAGCAACCCGCGTTGCTCGAAAAGGCTATCCTGTACATCAACACCGCGATCGAGAGCCCGAGCCCAAAATTACAAGCGAGTTGCCTAGAATGCCTGGGAAAGGTTGACATGGCGACGATCCTCAAACAATTACCGGTCATTTCATTGCTCGCCAAGATCGATCATCCCAGCTTGTTATTGAAGGAACGCGCTGTTGGCCTTCTGGACAAGATTCTCACCGGCGCAATGGATGAAACGCAATTAGGAACCATCGTGCGGTTATTGGATAACAAGAATCCGAACATGCAACTCGCGGCGCTCAATGCACTCGCTGCGATAATAACCCACGTGCATGTCAAGATACCGGCAGAGACATTTACAGGACTCTTTAAAAGCACGGATCGGAACGTGACGATTGCCGCGGTGCAGCTGATGGCGCGGCTCATGGATATCGATAGCGATGAGTATCCCGTGACCCATGCCGTGCCGATCCTGGAATCCGGGGACACGGGTCTCGTCACGATCTTACTCGAAAATCTAGGGGACACCATCGAGAAATTCCCGGATACGTTCCTTCCATCCCTTGCTAACTTTCTCGAATTAAAAGACATCGAGTTGAAAGAAATCGCCAAGAAATATCTTGTCGTTTTAGGTCGGGATCACTTCGAGAAGGTCCTCGATTTGATCCTGAACATCAAGGAGGATTTCCGTTTTTCGGTCAGGAACTTCACGCGAGAGATTTTATTCGAGATCGGGAAGCAAATACCCGAGCTCGTGCTTCCGTTCTTGCAAGCAACGCTAGTACCCCCCGCCCAAGCACCGGCCAAGAATTTTGGAAACTTGATCCCGTTCCTTGAAGAAAAGCTCACCAGCAACATCGCGATCACGAGCAATGAAAATTTTCGATCCAATGCAGCGTCTGTCATCGGCGATCTTGGTGAATTGTATCCGGAGATGGTAAATTTCAAGGCATTGCTTGAATGCATGAAAACGGAGGAAAGCACGAGGGTTCGTCGTGACCTTGCAGCGAGTCTTGGAAAATTGGTAGGAAAAATCGAGGACTTCCCTGTCGACGAATATTTAAACTTGTTCAACAATGCCATTCCAACCGTGAAAGCTGCTTTGGCAAAAGGCTTGCTAGATCTCGCCAGGCTTCGACCAACGGCGATTAATGTTTTACAAGTCGCGAAATTATTCACCATGGAAACAGAGGACATGACACGGGAAACACTAATTAAGACCATTGGCCAGCTCGGGCCGACACAAGCGGACGAAGCAATACCATGCCTGGTCGCTGGTCTTCAAGATGAAAAATGGCCCGTGAAAAATGCGGCAGCGGAAGCAATGGGAAAACTTGCTGAAACCATTCCTGCTAGGATACCGGTTAACTTGATCATGTCAATCATGCTCGAGGACAAGGATAAATGGGCAAGATGGCAGGCCGCGAAAGCATTGAGCAAGATCGCGAGGGCAATACCCGATGCCTTGCAATTGACGGATATCGCGGGATATGTCGATATTTCCGATGATAACATGGCAATTGCCTATATCGAACTCTTGCGATACGTCGTACCAGAACCCATGGAATTGTTCCTTAATGCCATGGACCCGTTGATGGCATCGAGCACGCCCTCGATCCAGGAAGGAGCGATCGTGACCTTGTATGTTGTTCACGGAAAAACGAAATCTGAATTGTTACTCAGCACGTTGCTCAAGATCGTGGTTGATAAAGACGTGAACATTAATAAAAAGCACGTTGCGGCACGAGGGCTTGGCAAGATCGCGCAATATGACAAGGGAGATATCAGGAAACGGGTGAAAAAGGTCTTGAATGCTCAATGCCAGCAAACCCGCGATCCGGTCATTTGCAAGGAATCGAGTGCCCTTGATTAAGAACCGTTTATCATGAAGACCTTTCGTTGGTAATGGTTTCATGAAAAGGGGGTTTTAGTCGCTGCATTTTTCAAATGGATTGCTTTTTTTTAACGATTAAAAAATTCATGCAATTCCTTGAGCCGGATTGATGCATTATTTTCCGTACTTTCAAAAAAGTTTAAATATTTGAATTTGGGGATGTTATCCCTGGATTAGTCCGATTATTTCAAATCCAATGAAGAGGTACTGGATCGGGGTGAAAATCATAATGAAACCTCAATCGAGAGAGAGCCTTCATTTCCGCGTCTATAATAGCATCGGCAGGCATAATGACCTTGATATAACTTCAGGTCGTGGTTCCGAGCGGATTAGTTCCCGTAAAAAACAATTGGAGCGAGATCACCGCGATAATTTCGAGGATTTCATGGTTGATGCCCGTGATGAAGTGTATAGTGGACTGGCTTCCCGCAGCTTGGCTTCATATCGTAACAGAAAACGAAACCTTGATTGAAATCAAATTTTATCATGCTTCAGGTTTCGACGATCGCCCAGACAAAATTTTTTCCATCGATTTTAAAAACCCTTCGATGATAACGAGCTCACGAGAGGTTATCGATGCCCGCTCGATCACGTTTTTTACAGATACTAGGAAGTTATCGATGCGCCAATCATTTGCACCACCAGAGAAATGTTCTTGAACGCTATCCGAAAACCATTTGTAAAACGATTGACGGGCACTACGCCTCGCAGGAGCAAATTCTTCAGCGGCAATGGCAGCACTATCTCGCCCGCATGATAACGCGGGTGGAGAGCTTGCTAACCAGACTTCATACAGGATGATCGATGCAGCATGCGACACGTTCAAGGTAGGATAGTCCGGATTTGCCGGAATCGTTATCGAGACATCGCATGCTCGCAATTCCTCTTTGGTCAACCCAGTATCTTCCCGTCCGAGGACGAGCAAAGATTTCGTGGATGCAAGCCGCCGAGCCACGGCACGAGGTCCTAGAGGAAGTCGATATACTTTCATGTAATTTGCGTGTTTTGCCGTCGTCCCAGCAACCAGCTCATAGTTTTTCATGATTGCTCCCAGTTGCGCTGAGATTTCGGTTTCATCGCATTCGATGATCTCGGCATCATCGATGATTTCCCTCCCGTGCATTGCAAAGCCATGAATATCCTCATCGTACTCGTATCTTGGTGCAAGGATGATTAGTTTCCCGCAATTGAAGTTTAGCATGCAACGCGCGACGAAGCCAGCATTGCCGAAGGTTTTTGGCTGGATCATCAAGACATCCACGACATAAACACCCTTCAATTTTCAAGTATTATTTTAATTAATCGCCCCGCTTATTTCAACGCAAATCTACGGTTAACTTGATGAATCAGTCAACGAGTGGGTATTGATGGATACAATCGTAGCAAATAACATCGAAATTGCCAAGCAAAAATTGCAGACGAAATTTAAGACAACATTTACTTTACTCAGGAAAAAGATCATTGATACTAATGTTTGTATTCGTTGCGGGAAATGCGTGGCGCTCTGCGATGCGATCGGTTGGGGAACTGATGGCAAGCCGACGCTGGTTGGAAAATGTATCGCTTGTGGCCTTTGCTATTATCAATGCCCGAAAAGCCCGGGATCCCCGCTCGGGGATTTCAAAACCGCTTATATTACAAGATCAAAACTAGCAGGCGTGGAGGGCCAGAATGGCGCCACGGTGACGACATTGCTGACAGACATGCTTGAAAACGGCGATGTCGAAGCAGCCATCGTGACCAGGCAAGATCCCGAGAAACCGTGGACACCAAAGCCATATATCGCGCGTGATGCCGTTGAAATCCAAGCGTCCGCAGGCACGATCTACGCGCACTCGCCCGTCGTTCCATTGCTCGTTGATGCTGTTAATGAAGGCCTTCGAAAGATCGCGATCGTCGCGACGCCATGCAAAATCAGCGCCATCAAGGAATTGCTCAACGATGAAAGTGGCGTGCTCAAGGGGATCGAGGGGTTATCGATCTTCATCATCGGCTTGTTTTGCTCCGAATCCTTTGATACTGAACGCCTGCTTGATCAAGTCTCTTCAAAGGTGGATGTTTCCGCCGTGACCAAGATGGCAATCTCGCACGGCATGCTCTGGGTCCATACGAAGGATGGAAAGGAATCATTCCCGCTATCTGCCATCACGCAAGATTTCGTGTGCACGAGCAAGAGCTGCGAGGCTTGCGCCGATTTTTCGGCTGAGCAAGCGGACATATCGATTGGCAGCGTTGGTACGGATTCAAAACATAATACGGTCTTGGTTCGTAGCGACGCGGGCCAAGCCGCATTGGATGGTGCCGTGGAACGTGGCAAGATCGAGAGCCGGCAAGCCACGAAGGATGAATTGAAACCGGTCATCGAGCTCGCCTGGAAGAAAAAGGAACGCGGCGTGATGGCCGAGGAAGCGCCGGCATTGCCCGGAAAGTTTCGTGAGCACGATCCGGAGTCATGGAACGTCGACAATTTCGAATACACTCCTGAGCTCCATCCAGAGTTGTACACGCGCGTGGACTACAAGGAACAAGTCATCAATTCCAATCCTGGTGGATCGAAAATCCTCGTCGCTCGTGTACCCGACGGCACCAAGCAAGAGATGACGACATATAATTATTCCACGGCATATGACTTGACTTACAACTTGCTCAAGGATTTTAGCAAGTTACAAGGAGGGAAGGTATTTGTCAAGCCTAACAACACGGGCTTCGTCGGCATCTTCAAGCATAACCCCAAGCTCGATCACATCTTGAAAGATAATGACATCACGGATGATGCGGATCACCAACCAATCGCAACGCAACCAAGCACGCTTCAAGGCATCGTGGATGCTTTGCTCGACCTGGGCGCCGCCAAGATCCACATCGGCGAGAACATGCTCTGGGATGGCGGGACGCCACGAGCGTTTTACGAGACCGGCTATGCCGAGCTCTTTTCCAAGGAGAAATACAAGGATAAGGTCTTTTTCATCGATTACTGCGAGAACGACCCGCCAGCGAGCGATTACAGGAAGATCGCCATTAAAACAGGAAAATATGATGTCGGGGATTATTACACGCACTTCTATTCCCCGCGGGCATTTTTCGAGGAAAAATATGACCTTATTTACATCGCGGCAATTGCCAAGTGCCACAATTGCACGCTCTACTCGCTCATGACCAAGGATTTCAGCGTGTCCTTGAACCCGCGCAAGAAGACTGGGAAGATCGAGCCTCGCTGGCACATCCATGGCTTGCCCACCGAAGTTTTCCGCAAGGCATATCTTGAAAAATTGTTCGGTAAGGACTTTCACAGGAAGTATCAATACTTGCTGCGCGAGACGTACCCGCACGAGTGGGATGCAAATCTCAAGGAGAAGATTGTGAAGCCGGACAAGTCACGGGTGCTCTTGACCGGCAGGCTTACGACGCAAATTGGAAAAACGATTCCCGCGACATTCCATTCCAGCGGGTTGATGAAATGGTACAAGTCATACGGCAAGCGCGTGCTCAACGTCGACCCGCATCACTGGGCTGGCATTAACTTGCTCCCTGCAGTACTAGGCATGGGATATCTCGTGTCCCGGTACATCGGCATCTACGCGGGCATGGTCGATGCCTTGAAAGAGAACGGCACCGAGGTTGCTGGTCTCGTGACGGGCATCACCGGTCAAGAGCGGGATGGCCCGCTGATCTACGGGAATTCCAAGTACAGCGGATTCGCGGTCGCCGGCTTCGATGCCGCTGCCGTGGACAAGGTGTGCCTCGATATCATGTTCGGCGATGACGGCGATTTTCAGAAAGCCATCATCGACTTTCAAGCAAGTCTCATGGAACGGTTTGGCATCAAGAATGATGCGTTGCTCGACGAGGCAAGGCGCATGTGGTCGCTGGAGCTACTCTCGGCCATCACGGGCGGCACGATCGATAACGAGCAAATAGATCTCACGATGCTCGATTATTCCAAGGAGAACGATTTGGATGGCTTGAAACCCTCGGAATTGTACAAGATCCGGCTTGGGAAACCCTACGTGTTCTCGGAATCGCTGTACTGTAGCCCTAATACATGGCTCATGCTCATCCACACGGATGATGACGTGTTCCGAAACGCATTCTGGTACACGATCAAAACGATCGAGATACCGCTGATTCCCGACGTCGTCGGTTGAAAATAGCATTAAAAAAGATTAAAAAAACTTCTATTTTGTTCAATATTTTTCGGGTTCTTGAAAGCTACTCAATCTTGAGATTCTGCGGTCTTGAAAAGCACGATTTCATGCAACGTGGATCCACTTTCTTTTAATTGATTACCATTCTCCTGCACTTCCAGGTCAAACGTGGATTGCAACCTGAAATACCCGGGTTTCAACCGCAAGAGGTTTTTCGCGAGGAATTGCAGTATCTTTGGAAACCGGTCGAGCATGTCCTCGGCCTCGAGAATCTTCTCGACCCGTAAGGTAGCTTCCATTTCTCCTGGAACGCGTATCGTTATCTCGCGCGGGAAGGAATGCTTAGCCCGGCCGTTGAATTCAAAATCTTTCTTGAGAAACTCGAATTCACCCGTGCTGAGAATCACGTCCTTGCCCTTGGCGAGCATGAGGACCTTGACGGCGTGGTTATCGACTTTCTTGTTACATTGAATGAATGCATATGACATGGAATAGTTCTCGGAATAGACACGGCCCCACATCCAGTAATCGATGATCGATTGGAACGAGAAATTGAGCCAGTTATGATCGTGATATCCGACGCCCATCACGTCCAACTGTTGATCGCCATCACGAACCGTGCCTTGCACGGACGCGCGGACAAAAGGAACGACCCACGCAAAATAGCCCAAGTTACCGAATTCAGACAACCCTGTACCAGGTTTCCAACCATTGACGGCGGCCGTATAGGTAAGGTCAAAGCCAAGCTTTGCTTCATCCACATGAATGATGTAAACCGGCAGATCTCCTTTTGAATTATCGATGACCAAGAAGTTTTTCCCGATCTTGACGTCCGCCTGCTCTCGCGATGCTGAAAATTCAGTCTTTTTGTAGGGGATAAATATTTGCGTCTTTAAGCCGTCAGGTCGAACCAGCACGAGTTCAACACCGATCTTTCCTGCGGTTGGTCCAGGATTTGGATTTGCTGCGTAAAAAAAAGCGACGAGCGTGTGTCCGGATTCCAGCCGTGCATCGAAATACCACCATTCATACTGGTTTTTCTTGCCTACATCGATGTGGAGGGCGTCATCCGTGAGCACGGTCGGGGTAATGACGCCATCCTTGTTGCCCGGCCCGGTCCATCCTTCCTTCACGAGAGGGCTTCTTATTTCCTTCATGTGCTATCATTCATCGTGTTTTTTCAAGCTAGATATGCCATAATTTTTTGAAACTGGAGAACCTTGACAATGTTGGTGATCTTGATCTCTCCCGATAGTAATTTCGTAAGCATTTTCACGATCGGGAGCCGTCCCAAAGCAAGTTCCAGGAACGTTCGTGTCGTGCAAGAGAGAAACCCGTCCCATCGGGTATTCTTTCTCGCGAGATTAGACGTTGGTTTATTGGGTATTCCCTCCACGTGTATATTGCCGTTTTCGACCACGATCAATGCTGCGTGATCGGCGTTGGTCGCGTTGAGCAAGATGCGCAAGGGCTTCGCGTTCTTGAATGCTTGCTTGAACGCGGGACTTGAATTGAGCGGTTCTACCTGGCGAGCAATGACACCTGCGAAACCTCTGGGTACCAGTTGAATGCCTTGCTTGTTTTCCATTAATCAAACCTCTTTGTCTTTAACTTGCTTTTTTGAATTTCGTGGTGATATGTAAAATCCTGCATCAGCGGTGCATGCCGGGTCGAGGGCTTCCTTGATCTGGCGAAGCCATGCGTTGTAATTAGAACAACTCGGCCCGTACCAGTCGTGGCGCTCGTCGCCATCGATGAAGAAAGGAATTCCAAGGTGCTGGAGAAGATCCATTTGATTGCAATCATTGAAGTAATCAGCGACTCCGGTTACGCTGTCTGGATTGGTCTGGTCGTAGAGCGTGAGCATTTCCGCGTGAAACATGTGGCCATGTTCGAATGATGTTGACCAAACTGCTTCGCCAAAATCATTGGCAATTTGTTCACTATTGATATATTTCATTTTTACGGGAATATTCTGCTTCGTCGCCTTGAAACAGACGCCTAGCGTGTCCATGATACCATGCGATGATTGAAATGCTCCTGTCGCGATGAAGCCGTGCAGGCCGAGGTTGCTCCGCAGGGCCTCCGCATACGAAATGGATGGTGGCTCGAACTTGGTACCGGCCATATTCTCCAGGCCGTGTTCGTCGAGGATAGACGTCATGACCTTCACCTTGTACTCGAATTCGCGCTTGGTGCGCCCCGCGATCAGGATGACCACAGGCACTTTAGTCATAGCCAGCACCGTGTTGCCAAGCAATTTTTCGATGGAGTTGGCAAAGATGGCGGAAAGACCGAAATTGGAAAGAACGCTGCACATGAAGGCGACCTCATGTTCCTCGACTCGCTGTACGAACGCCTTAGCACGCTTGTACGTCTTGCAATCGACGATGTACCACTTCATCAAGTCGGGTTTTTCGAACTGGTAATCTGGCGATAGACCGGTCACGTTCCAATTCACGTCGCACGGAAACGGAAACAGCTTGATTCCGACCTTCGTGAAGATGCCGAGTCCCGATTTCGCTCCATGAAGCCCGCGCATTATGCCACGCAAGCTCGGACCTGGACCATCACCGGAATACCAATCCGGTTCGTGTTCTAAACCAGCTGCCCCAAGTTTCAAAACCTGCCCATCAGGAAGAACCCATTCAACGCCGAGCACGTTCCTTGCGCTGTGACCCGTCGAAGGAGACGTGAACCCCGGGCCGCTCATGGACGTGGCACTGGCGAGAGGAGAAACCTGCGGTCCAGCCCCTGGCATGTGGCAATTGAGGCCACGGCTCATGAGTTCGACTTGGAGCTGGGCGCCAGACACGTACGGTTCCACGACGGCGAGCATGCTTTCCTCGTCAATGGCGATGATCTTGTTCATGCGCCGCAAATCCACGATGATGCAATTCTCCGTTGATGGATTATTCCATGGTCCGAGCCCGGTGCTCTGCGCCTTGAACGTGAGCCCGTGTTGGTTGCATGTTTTCACGATGCCAACAACTTCCTCGGTCGAGGCGGGTAACACGACCGCAAGTGGACGAGGAGAATAAGGAAGGGGTTCCTTGCCTTCCATCTTGTTGACGACTTCCATACACCAATTATACGCGTACACGTCGGTCATGGCGTCGCTATCATCGATGTTGGCTTGGCCCACGATGGCCACGAGCTCCGCGAAGACGTCTTTTTCAAGCGCCATGATGAGATCATTCGTTATTTTGTCCCGACATCGAGGGGTCGATCGAATCATAGATTAGCTCGGCGATATCTTTGTATTGCAATTGTGATTTGCTCTCCGTGATGGCATCTTGTAAATTTGACGAGCAGAACGGGCAAGCTGACACGATGCATGTCGCGCCAGTCGATTCTGCTTCGGTAATCCGCGTTTGTCCCGTATGCAGCGCGAAATCGGGAAATGCGGATTTTACCCCGCCCCCGGCGCCACAGCAATAGGAATACTCCTTGATGCGGTCCATTTCCACGAGTTGCACGCCGGGAAGTCTCGTGATGACCCGGCGGGGAGCTTCGTACACGCCGCCAGCACCGCATCGCTTCGGCTTCTCCGGCACGTTAAGCGAGACCATCGGCAGCATCTGGACGACATCACCATCCCAATCGATGTATGGCTCTGCACCTCGGCCGAGGTGGCACGGGTCATGATAGGTTACCGTGATAGGTTCTTGATCCTTGAAGACGAGTTTCCCACCGTCGATCAGCTCGTTAAAATATTCCGAAGCGGAAACGATGTCGACGGGCATCTTCTCGAATCGCGGATACTCGACCTTGAACATGTCATAGCATCCCGCGCAGCTAGCGATGATCTTCTTCACGCCAGATGCAGTGAACATGTCAATGTTTCTGCCAACTAGTTCCTTAAAAGACTCCACGTCACCAGCCCGCAATACCGGCGAGCCGCAGCAAGATTCATTGCTCCCGAAAAGCTTGAACCGCGTTCCAGCCGCGTTTAAAACCCTGGCCGTGGCGATGGCAATTTCCTTGCGGCGGTAGGATGACGTGCAACCAACAAAATAGGCAATGTCTGCATCATCATGCGTTTTCACGTCATCGGGGAGCCAGTTCATTCGTTGGCTTGCGGGTTCGTCATACGGATTCCCGGTTCGCTTGATCGCGTCGATGTATTCTTGCTGGCGTGGCATCGGGCCAACACCCGATGCAACGAGTTTCTCGCGTAGCAGCTGGATTACCTCGAGCGGCTCCAGCGTGTTGAGATGCTTGCACGAAACGGAACAACCACCGCATGCCGTGCACTTGTAAACGATATCACGGACTGTTTCAGACAATGGAATACGCCCGGTCTCGATCGAGTTGGCGAGAATGAGCTTACCACCCCCGCTATAAGCATGAAAATTGTAATAGTCCATGGAAGGACATATCGTGGCGTGCTTCGCATTCTTGATTTGAACCTGGGGAATCCACTTGCAGATCGAGCATCGAAGGCATCGTTTCACCATCCGTGCATATTCTTCGCTGGTCATGGTCATGAGATATCATCCACTCGTGCCATCTTCAAAGCATAACGCCCCCGGGTTCAGAATGTTACCCGGATCAAAGATCGTTTTGACTTTCTTCAAGGTGGAAATGTTGGCTACGGAATAGTGTTGAAAGACCGCTTTGGTGATGTTGCCATACGGCCTGCTGAAAAAGGCACCAGCGTCGATGAACGCGTCGTGCCAGCTTGACAAACTAGATTTTACCGTTCCCACGTCTTGCGGGGAGCCGGGGTCGTACATCACATCAAACTCGCAATGAATGGATGTTCCTAAATTACCTGGCTGGAGATAAACGATGACTTCGCGTCCCGTGAAAAGGTTCTCCGAAAGATTCACGAACTTGGGGATCTGGCTTGCACTTGCGAGGAAAAATATTGATTCATGGCCACCGCGAGGGCGGGAACGCCATTGGTCTCGGGAAGGTGATGATAATTTGGCAAGAAGCACGCGATCATCAAAGGTGCCTTCGTTCATGGTGATTCGATGACCACGCTGCGCGAGGATGTCCTTGGCATCCGCATCGAGATACGCCACCCTATCATCCGGGAGCACGCCGTGCCCTGCGGTCACGAATATTAGATGCCACGGGTCCAGTTCACGGGCTAAGGCTTCAATGCTCGCGTTCTCCGTCCCGAGTAATGAAGCAATTCCGAGCCGGTTCATAATGAAAACTTCATCGCATAAACGGTATTTCAGGAGTGCATGCTGGGCTGCAAGCAACTCGATGATGCTATCTGACGAGACGTGATGCACGTGCTGGACAGAAGGCATGACTTCGCACTTGATGGTAGCCCATGTCACTATTCCAAGTGTTCCCTGGGCACCTTGGATGACTTGGATCGGGTTAAATTGGGTCGGACCCATTGGATTTACCTGCGCTTGCCCAGCTTTTCGTTGTTCCTTGATCGTGCCTGGCCCCGCGGCAGAACCTGTTCGGAACACGTCTCCCGTGCCAAATACGAGTTCCGCGCATAGTAACGGGTCAGTGCTATCCCACTGGTAAAGAGGCATGGCAACAGGCTCACGTTCGAGCGCGCTTGCAATCACGGATTTGCCAATCCTTGGCATAACGGGCATATTAAGGCGCATGCCATGTTTGCGGAGCACTGGAATGAGATCCTCGAACGTCACGCCTGGTTCGATAGCCACTACACGATTCTCCTGGTCGATTCTGTCTATGCGGTGCATTTTCGAGAGATCAATGATAACGCAATCTCTCGAGCGCGGCAGGGAATCACCATGAACGCGATTGCCAGGGCTCGAGCTCACGGGCAAGAGGGAAATGCCTTTTTCCCGAGCAATGAACACGATTTGTTGCACGGATGACGTGGTTTTTGGCCACGCGATCATGGCTGGAGCATAACCTTCAAAAAGGGACTCGTCCGTTGTATATTGTTTCAAGGTAGCGGGATCCTCAGAGACACGCTTCGTACCACAAATCCGGGAGAAAAGAGTCCGATAATCTTTCGTGCTGATTTTCATCACGCGCAATCAAATGCCGATTCAAGAGTATAATTGTAAATACCAACTTTTTCGTATATTTATGCGAATTCCGAGATTTCTGGCGAAATCAGCTGGAATCAATTATAATTCAATAAACCCCCGATTATCACAGACGCTCGTATCATTCTTAACGGGAATCCAATACTTCCCTTGAGCTTCTATCAATATTATATTTAGAGCTCCATGAAAAAGGATTTGAATCCTACGAGCAGCATAATGATGTGATCAATTCGTGAAAAAAGTCAGGTTGCCAAATGGCGACAATATTTACACGCCAGATAGGATCACGAGCTCCTCGGTATATGACGAGATCTACAGAAAAAACGAGTACATCCAGAGGGGCATCGTTTTGCATGATGGTGACGTGGTGTTCGATGTTGGAGCTAACATCGGCTTGTTCTCGAGATACATATCCGAGCAAGCAAAAGGGCTCCGGATTCTTGCATTCGAGCCCGTTCCTATCATTTATAAAGCACTTGAATTGAACGTGAAAAACATTCCAGCTAACATCACGACTTACAATGTTGGGCTCGGGGAACGATCGGAAACGGTCGACATCGATTATTTTCCCCGGGTTTCGTGTGATTCTTCCATCGTACCATTCGATTGGGATTTAAAAGTCGACCAATACACGCGTTGGTTCAGGAAAAAGCCCGTAACGAAATATCTTCCAGAACGATTCAACAAAGCGATTGCAAAACGCTTGCTCAAATGGGCATACAAGGGCGTGAAGACGCCGGTTCAAATACGGCCATTATCAAATTATCTCCAGGAAAATCACCTTGATCATCTCGACTTGTTGAAACTTGACGCGGAAAATTACGAGAAGCAAGTCCTTGCCGGCCTGCTGAGCGATGATTGGGATAAAATACGACAAATCTCCATGGAAGTTCACACGCATATCAAGGGTGGTGAAAACCTTCTCGATGAATTGACCGCCATGTTAAGAGATAAGGATTTTACCGTCGAAGTTCGCCTAGATAGTGCTTACGGGGAATTCGGCGCTTTCATGGCATACGCGGTTAAGTAGGGGTTAAATTTACTCTAAGCCTTAAGTCAAGTATACACATAACGGGGATTCCTTTTAATGAATGAAAATTATTCGAAGTTGCTTGAACGCGCAAAAGACTTGCTCATCTGGCAAAGCATTCAAGGACTAGTACAATGGGATTTCGAAACCAAGATGCCATCGAACGCGGTGGACCAGCGTTCACTACAGATGGCATCGCTCGAGCAATTGCTGCACGAAAAATCGATCGATCCAGAAGTGGGTAAATTGCTTGACGCGGTAAAAGCATCCGATGAATTTAACGATGCAACGAGCATCGAGAAACGAAATGTCCATCTCATCCAGAAAAATTACGACGAGCAGACCAAGTTGCCGGCTGATCTCGTGGAGCAAATTGCCAAGGAATATGCGGTTGCCGTTGACGCGTGGAAACGAGCTAAGGCCGCGAAGGACTATTCGATCTTCATGCCGGAACTGCAGAAGACCATCGACCTGGTCAAGCAAAAAGCATATTACTTAGACCCTGGTAAGCCCGCGTACGACGTTCTCGTTGATCTGTTCGAACCTGGCATCACGACCGAGATCATTGCAAGGGTTTTCGAACCTTTGAAAGAAGAGATCATTCCGATCGTGCAAAAGTGCGTTGGTTCAGAGAACAAGCCCGACTTGTCGTTCATGAATCGCACGGTGCCCATCGACGTCCAGCGACGGCTCGCTGACGAGCTCATGAGTTTCGTGAAATATGACACGACTCGTGGCCGTCTCGACGAGACAGAACATCCATTCACGCAAGGATTTTATGACGATGTCCGCATCTGCACGCATTATTACGAGAATAACTTTGCTTCATCGATTTTTGCCGTCATGCACGAGGCAGGACATGGCATCTACGAACAAGACATTCCAGCGGAGTGGAAATGGCAACCCGTTGGCACGACGTGTTCCATGGGCATCCACGAGTCACAATCCCGGTTTATCGAGAATATCATCGGACGCAGCGAGGCATTCTGGAGACATTTCCTCCCCATCTTGAAACATGAAACCGGCACGACGTTTGACGACGTCGATCTTGATGTAATGTTCCGTGCCGCGAATGACGTGAAACCTTCCAAGATACGCATCGAGGCGGATGAGGTCACCTATTCTCTGCACGTCGTGCTCAGATTTGAAATGGAACAACTTATCATGGACGATCAAGCATCGATCGACGAGTTACCGCAAATCTGGAACGAGAAGATGGACAAGTATTTCGGCATCGAAATCGAGAACGATTCCGAGGGGATTATGCAAGACACGCACTGGGGGAGCGGGCTTCTCGGGTATTTCCCGGATTATGCGCTTGGCAACGTGTATGACGGCATGCTACTGGAAGTCATGGAAGGATCGGTGCCGGATTGGCAAGATGCCATTGCCAACGGAGACATCACGCCGGTATCCACGTGGTTGGCGGATAATGTCCATCACAACGCGAACACCATGGATGCCGTGGATTTGATGAAGTACATCACAGGAAAAGATATAGATGCAAGGCCTTTCATAAAATATTTAGAAGCTAAAATGTCTGCAATCTACGGTTATTAGAAATTTACCGTGATCACGCAATTTTTAGTAGAATCACGCGGTTTTTTCCCTTTTCTCCTTGGGCTTCCGGCTCGCGCTTGAAAATTTATTCGCAACATCTGGCTATAGACCATCTCGATCATGATTTTCTTCATCGTCTTCTTGCACGATGATCGAATCCTTTACCATATTGCCGATTTGCGAGTCTTTGCACATCTTACTGATTTTCGGGTCAGAGTAGCGCTTATTCATATTCGCGATCCAATCTTCGATTAAAAATAGTCGAGGAAATTAGACATCGGTCCAGTCTGGAACAACTTTCAGACCAGCATGGACCTTATTGCACGCGATATTGTCTGAGGGCATCAGGATGGAGTTGGACTCCCAAACCGGGCTTATCCGGCGCCTCCAAGTAACCATCCTTTATATGGAACGGTTCCTCCAAAAGCTGAAACTCTTCCGGCGCGAATGCAAACTCGACCCAATCTGACTGGCTGGCTAGAATAAAGTGAAGATTCGCGGCTAATTGATGTCCGAAACCGAATATATGCGGAATCACGGGAATGCCGCGGACTGTTGCCAGGGCCTCGATTTTCTTCATTTGCGTGAAGCCGTTCCGGCTGACATCTGCCTGGATGATATCGTAAGCCCCTGCAGAAAGAATGTCATGGAAGCGGTAGATGCCAAAGTCGTTTTCCCCGCCTGCGATGTCAACATTGGACTTTGATCGTACGCGCGCCAATGCTTCCAGGTCTTCACTTTGTAAAACCTCTTCAATCCAGCGAAGGTTGTATTTCTCGGCAATCTTCGCCAATTGAAGGGCATCTCGGACGCTGGAATAGCCTGAATTCACGTCCGCCATTATAATGAGGTCAGGAAACGTATCCCGTACTTCCTTGATGACGGCTTCATCCTTTGTGGGATTCGTACCAATCCGGATCTTCACTGCGGAGAATCCCTTGTCCACTGCGACACCCGCGGTCTGAGCAGTCGCTTTGGGCGTGAAGCCGGAGATGAAGGAAGCATAAGCTCGAACCTTCGTTTTCATGCCCCCCAATAACTTGTATATCGGAGTTTTGGTAGCTTGCCCTTTGAGGTCCCAAAGCGCATTGTCGAGGCCGGCGGTGGCTTGGGGGATGCCAAAGCAAATGCGATTGCTCGTCTTGTAAAGGTCCCAAAAAATTTCCTCGTTCATGAAGGGGTCCTTTTTGAGTACAATCTTGCGCAACGCCTCGTCGATGAAGACCTTAAGGGCATTACTTGATAGAGCCCAATGCACAACCGACCAGCCTTCGAATCCTTCATCAGTTTTGATATTGATGTATAAACCTGATGCCTTGAACCGTGGCATGCTGCCAATTTTCATGGTGACTGCGCTGAGCTCAACCACGTATGTATTAACTTCCGTGATGATCATAAGTCTCAAGTAAAGTGTTATCATTCCAAGATTTAAAAAATTTCAAGCACTTAACATTACGCGAAGATAAAATGAAATAGCCTCGATAGAAAAGGTCGTTATCAAGGTTAATGGGCATAAAGGCGTTCTTTCTAGCTAATATTGGACTGAACCGCTGGAAAGAAAGAATCCATGCCGATGAATTGATAAAGCATGTCATGGGAAAAGACATCGATGCAGGACCATTCGTGAATTACCCGGAAACTAAATGGCAAGGATTTACCATTTTTAATGAATAATTTTTTTACGTTGAAATGCAGGTTTTCAACTTGTTCTATTCGCTTGTTCCCTGGATTTTTGGCTCGCGTTCGAAAAAACACTGGCAAATCGCAGCACGCCGTAGGAGAACATTAGCAACCCACCGATCAATAGGATGAGCGATGCTAGGTAGACCATAATTCGCACCCCAGCACCAAACACGGGAATGAGGAGGGACATTAACCCTTCATTCTGGATATTGGCCCCGATTGCATAGATGATGACGCCGAATGCAACAGCAAGGCTTGGTAGTTGGACCGGCGATTTTGCTCGTCCAATGTAGAAAAAGAAGACCGGAATCACGATGGCCACCACATTGCCAATCAAGTCAATGTTCGATACCACGTCGAAATCAAGGGCAGTCGAGACGGGATAGAAGAATTGCACGATCATCATCCCGATCAAGAGAAATCCAAAGAGTCCCTTGAACTTGAATTTGAACACGCGGTAATCCGTGACGAAAATGAATAGGGCATAACCGATATTTGAAAACAAGCTACCAAGTTTCCAGAACCAGACATTCGGTTCTAGATAATAAACATCGGGGTCAAATTTCGTCAAATTGAAATCAAAATTCATGTAAAAGAGCCGGGAAATTATCAGCAACAAGAACAACACGACGATTCCGTGCACGAAGCCAAATTTCACGGCATTGGTCTTTCTTTTTTGCTGAAAAATCCGCAGTGCGAGATATCCATCGAGGACGCACAACGTGACGAGATAGATTATCGTGAGGACGAAAAAAGTGTCAAAATCACTAGAAGAGAGAGGCGAAGTGAATAGCATTTGAATCATCATCCACGAGTGTTTAATACTTGTTTTAAGCATGGTGCTTTTGAGGAATTGCCAAGGAATTCACGGTAGATGGGGAGTATTTTCTCTACAATTGTTATTGAAACCATATCAGGCTAAAAAAATTTGAAAATTGAAAATTGAGGCAGATACCTTATTTTTTCCGCTTCATCATCATGTTTGCCTTGCCTTCATCGATGAGCTCTTGCAGCTGTCGATCGACGACCTTGTAATCGGCAAGCGGGAATCGGTTATGGAGCTTGCTCATTCTTGCGAAGGCTGCGGAGACTTTGTACAGGAGAATCATGATGCCCTTGCTTGGCCCGGAAATGAAGGCCGTCTTTCGTAATTCCTCGATAGTGAAATCGTCCCATCCTCCGAAAAGGGAATAGAATGGGCACATGAAGATGATTGGAAACACGAATAAAATCGCTAGCAAGATGAGGAACGCCATGATAAGCGGCCCCCATCTCGGCCCGAGCATGGCCGAGAATGCCGATTCGAGCACGGGCCACAACGCCCATTGGAAAAGGAGCAAGCATCCCGCGTAACACACGGCTGTCATGGCAGGGGCGACAAAAACTTGCCATGCCATTTGCTTGTAGCCAATCTTCAAGATTTTCTTCTGGAACCAGATCCAGCCCGCGATGGATTGCGCGATACTATTGATGAATCCCGAGAAACCCAGGGGAATGAGCCATATCGGCAAGGTATACGTGGTAACGCATAGATACAAAAATGCGAACTGTAGAACGTAACCCGATGGCGTGAAAATGTAATTCAACCAAATCGGCGGCATGGGGTCATTGCAAGCGACGAAGAGCCTGCTCCACCAGCCACGCCATTGGCCGCTCGCGGAGATGACCATGACCATGGGAATCATGACGATACCTGCTTCGTAATTAGCAAGGTTTGGGCCCAAAATGCCGGAAATGATGATCGTGTTGAGAATTTGAGGTGTCAAGACGATAAGAGGAATGAGCATAAAAATCGTCGTGAACATCCAGTACTTGAACATGTTATGGACGAAATACCTAGCGAGCTCGGGCTTTCCGTTGTTGTACGATTCGCTGACAGCCGGAACGACCGGGGAACCCCAATTTATCATGCTCACGAGGTGCCCGAGAAAGTTTGGGATAAGCAGCAAGCCACTCCAGCTCGCGAACGACGGCGTTTGCAAGATGATGTAAATGCCGACAAAATACCCGATGATGCCAAGTATCTGGTTCGCGATCCATTGCTTGCCGATGAATCTTATACATTGCTTGACTACGGGTATATCGAAATTGGGCCTGAAGAGCTCCAGCAAGCCGTGCTCTATCCCTCGCTTTTTCATGACCGATGAAAACATCTTTGCTCCGATAAAAAGATTGATGTAATTACCCATGAATTGCGCGAGAATGTACCAGATCGTGATACCCATCAATTCACCGATGGCAGGATCGGAATCGCCCCATATTTTTCCGATGATGAGAAACACGATGTTGATCGAGACGTTAAAGATCGTATCTTGAAGCCATTGTAACCAAGCAGCCTTGTCGCCACGCTGGAACGCTGATAGCGAGCCTTGCATGATCGTGAGCATCCCGGGATATTGAACGAGGCTATTCGCGAGAATGAACCATGCCAGGTATTGGAATGACGAGTGTGCTAAGAACCAAAAGCCGACAAAGGCAAGCGCGGTCACTTGGCCAAGACCGGAAATCATTTGCCACCAGATGTAAAACTTTATGTATTGCATGGCTTTCATGGGGTTGGTGTCGGAATATTGACCGATAAGGCGCGCCATGGAATCGCTCAAGCCACCGCCCCCGCCAAGATTCAAATCGAGTAATCCAAACCAGAATCCCAGGAGGGTGCCGACGATGCCGTTATACCCCGAAATCTCCGGGTAGGGCATGAACGTCGCGATGATGCTGACCGTAAACAATCCAACGATTGCCCCGCCAATCAGTAAAATGTAAGAATAAAAGATGCTACCCGAAACGCGATGGAATCCGACCGTGTTCCACAAGTCCTCGGTCGTCACTTCTTTCTCGGGCCCGGTTTCGGAAACGCCGCTTTTTTTTGGCTTGGCAAACATGCCCTTGACTTTTGCTACGAGCTTTTGTATGCCACCCTTGGAGGACTTTTCTTTCGTCGCGTTCCGTTCTTGTTCCGGGTTGTTGATTTCTTCCATGGCAAGGATAAGGTTTGAAAATTTAAATAGACGATAGCGGATTTAAAACGAGCCTTGAACGATCTCGTGAGACTTGAACGTGTTTTGCGATCATGCCATGAAAATCTTGTTTTTGCACGAGCAATTACCGCTTGAGCCGGGCAATGAAAAAATCGACGAGCATTCCCGCGATGTCTATCGTTCTCGTCCGTTGCAGCTCGGACGAGAGAGAATGCTGCATGGCAAAATCACGACGAAGCATGTTTATAATAAATCCTATCGAACGGTGAAGCAGGGCCTAATCAATACGCTGGACGCCGAGCGGATCGGCATTGCTTCGATAATGGTGAAAAAACAGCACGGATGGGAAATTCTAAATGTACTGGAGCAACAAGGAGCATCCACCCGCACGTATCTGATCTGGATGAGCGAGCCTTGAGCGCGTGACCAGAAAATAATCTAGGAACATCCCGGCAATGTCGATAGGGGTGTTTTTGGAGACCGGAAAATCCGGGCACGGAATTTACCTCGATGATCGCCGGGAAACTCGATGCTTCCGTGATGTCATTTTCTTCGTAGCAGATTATTGGTTTTACCCTCGCCAATGAGTTCCCGCAATTGCTGCTCGACGACCTGGTAATCTGCCAAGGGAAATTTGTCGTGTAACTTGCTCCTTTTTGCGAATGCCAAGGATATCTTGTACATCACGAGCATGATACCTTTACTCGGGCCAGTGATCAACGCGGTTTTACGCAATTCTTCCAAGGTAAACGAATCCCAGCCTCCAAGAAGCGCGTAAAAGGGGCATAGAAATATGAGGGGAAAGAAGAACAAGACGGCCAGCAAGATGAACAGCGCCCAGACTACAGGTCCCCATTTCGCGCCTATCAATACAGCAAAGACATTCTCCATTAACGGCCAAATGGTCCACTCGAAAAGCAGCAAGCATCCCGCGTAACAAAGCGCACTTAACATTGGAACGACCAAGGCTTGCCATGCCATTTGCTTGTACCCGATTTTTAAAATCCGACGTTGAAACCAGATCCAGCCGAATATCGTTTGTATAACGCTATTGATGAATCCAGAGAATCCAAGAGGAATCAGCCAGACAGGCAAGGTGTATGTTGTCACGCACAAGTACAAGAAGAGAAATTGCAGTATATAGCCCGGCGCCGTGAACACGTAGGAAAGCCAGATTGGTGGCATCGGATCATTGCATGCTACGAAGAGGCGACCCCACCAGGAGCGCCATTGCCCGCTTGCCGCGATGATCATGACCACCGGAATCGTGACGATGCCTGCCTGATAATTAGCCAGGTTACTTCCCAGGATGCCGGAAACGATGATCATGTTGAGAACCCTCGATGACAAGATGATCAATGGTGTTGCAATGAAAACCGTTGTAAACATCCAATACTTGAACATGTTATGGATGAAATATCTTGCGAGTTCTGGCTTACCGTTGTTGTACGCTTCGCTGACGGCTGGAACGACGGGGGATCCCCAATTTAGCATAGACACGAGGTGACCGAGGAAATTCGGGATGAGTAACATGCCACTCCAGCTCGCGAACGATGGGGTGCTGATGATAACGTATATGCCGATGAAATAACCGATGATGCCGAGTGCTTGATTCGCGACCCATTGCTTGCCGATAAATTTCAAGCATTGAATGACGGTTGGCTTGTCAAAGTGCGGGATAAAGAGTTGTATCAACCCATGCTGGATACCCCGGTCCTTCATCACGCCAGCAAACATTCGCGCACCAATGAAGAGGTTGATGTAATTGCCCATGAACTGGGATAGGATGTAGAAAATCGTGATGCCCATCAATTCGCCAATGGCAGGGTTGCTATCGCCCCAATATTTACCGATGATGAGAAAGAGTATGTTTATCGTGACGTTGAAAAATGTGTCTTGAAGCCATTGCAGCCACGATGCCTTGTCGCCGCGTTGGAATGCCTTGAGAGAGTCTTGCATGATCGTGAGCATCCCGGGATATTGCACGAGGCTCTGGGCCAAGATAAACCATGTTAAATATGATAGGGAGGTGTGTACCAGATATATTAAAGCTACCATGGTAAAGATCGTTACCTGGACAACACCGACTATGAAATGCCACCATATGTAGAATTTAATGAATTCAATCGCTTTTTGGGGGTTCGTGTCCGAATACTGACCAATCAAGCGGTTCATGGAGTCGCTTAATGCACCACCGTTTCCCAGGTTGAGTTCGACTAGGCCAAACCAGAAGCCCGTAAGACTACCAACTATGCCACTGTAACCAGAGATTTCCGGATATGGCATAAACGCGGCGACGATGCTGATCGTGAAAAGGCCAATGATGGCTCCACCAATTAACAAGACGTACTGATAAAAGATGCTTCCCGCAACCCGGTGAAATCCGATCGTGTTCCACAACTCCTCGGTCGACATGGTTTCCTTCAAGGCTTGCGTGGAAAAGGCGTCTTTTCTTGGCCGAGTAAACATGCTTTTTACCCGAGTAATGATGCCACTTTTGCCCCCCTTCCTTGACGAAGCATCATTGCCATTACCCGTTAAATCCGGGTTGGTGGATTTTTCCATGAGAATGAATAGGTTTCAAGGGATAAATACAAGATAATTGGCACTAGAAAACGAAAAATTGCAACCATGCAGCCTCTTCATCACGCTTGACCACTAGGAGCGACTCGATCATCTTTTCAGCTTGGCTAGGAAATAATCGACTAGCAATCCTGCGATGTCAAGTGTCGTGGTTTTTTGCAACTCGGCGAAGCCGGGGACTGAATTGACCTCGATTATGGTCGGGCCATCCGGCGTTTCCGCGATGTCGACGCCGATGAAATCGCCATGCACTGCTTCTGCTGAGTTTATGGCAAGTTCTTTCAATTCATCGCCGAGCTCGCACGTTTCGCCCACGGCACCCATGAACACGTTGGTTTTCCACGGACTATGTGCATCGTCAGTTGTCACGCGTTTCATGGAGCAGATGACCTCGCCACCCAGCACCATGGCACGAATGTCATAATTGCCATGTTCCATAAACTCTTGAATGTAGAATACCTCATCGAGCCGATCGAGATTATAAAAAACGTTTGATGCATAACCTTCGTCATTGATGCGCATGACCCCGATGCCTTTCGAACCGAAGAGCGGCTTGAGCACCACGTCACCGCCAAGCTTCGTGAACGCTTCCATGGCAGGCTTAAAGTGCTCGCACATAATCGTTCGTGGGGTCGGGATGCCAGCCTTGATGAGCTTGTATGACGTGAGCGCCTTATTCGTCGCGAGTTCCAGGCATGCCCGGCTGTTGAGCAAGTACACGCCACAATCTTCGAATAACTCCAGGATGCCAAGGCGATGATAGATTTTCTTGGTCTTGTTCGTGCCGATGCCACGAACGATGGCACCACGTGGCTCGCCTGCCGAAAAATATTTTCGCACCATGTCTGGTTCGGCATTGTCTAAATCAAGCACGATCCGTGCCGGGTTTAGTTTCATGACCGTGATGCCCCGTGCCTTGAGGGCGTCGATGATGCCGCGGCTCACGGGCGCTTGCGACCTCGGCGTTAATACTGCAACTCTCACGAACGGGGGTAACGTGCCGCATTATTTACCACTTGCTTTCAAGTTACTTTCCTCGGAGAAAATTTTCCGGAGCGGAGTGATATTCTAAGCATCTTGGCAGCACCGGATCCCGAATGATCAATGGAAGTACAAACCTCATTGATGTATGATTAATATAACGATGTTGCAAATACCTACTTATCAATCAAATGACTTCATGATTACCTCCTTGAGGATACGGTCAGAGAAAGGCGATGCTCACGAAATTCAAGATCACGATACTATTCATGGTTACGGCTTTTGCTATCATCATGTTTTATTCGTTCAACAACCGTACAGCGACCATGCCATCGGTGCAGCCGTTCGAAGTAAGTAATCCATATACGAGCGCGTATACGCCACCGTCCACGACGCTTTCTCCAACTAGTGGCTGGGTGACTCCGACGACCACGTTCACGTTAGCGCCATCGGGTTCATTTACGTCGACAGCATATGCATATCCGGCGCAGAAAAATGACATAGATTTCGCGGGTGGCACTTCGGGCAATAATGTCAACACTATTACGAACTGGACGAATGTTCATTATGGAGCTGGATACACGACAAATTTGGTTAGCTGGCCGCAAACAAATTCTTGGTCAAACTATTCTAGCGTGAATACGGCGAGCGGATATAACAAGCTCTGTGCATATTTCAACGATGCAAGCGGCTCAAATAATCCATCTGACAATTATCTGTTACCAGGCTATAGACCGACTAGCAACGGATTTTATTACATTAGTTACGAAGTTAGGCCCATGCAAACGAGTTATGGTTTTTCCCAATGGTTAACGGATCCCAGTATAACGTATGTTGGTATCACGTTTCAATTTGAAAACAACGGGAGCATCACGTTTAACGGCCATTATTCAATCTCCACATCCAGTCACACTTGCTATTCATATAGTGCCAACACTGATTATTTCATTCGCATTTATCTAAATCCGATCACGTACAAGGCATATTGGGCAATGAATGGCACGGTTTACAATAATGGTGGAAATTATTGGAATTGGTACACTAGCAATACTGCTGACACGGTATTATTTCAATGTGGAGGCAATAACGCGGCAACGGGCTCATGGTATCTAGATAACCTTGATTTTTCATGGGAATACACATTTCCGGCGTCATCGTGGACAACCGTGGGTTCTCCGTATCAATTTACGCTGGGAAATGGGTTAACAGATGGCCAAACGGTGCAGATCGGGTACAATTCTACGGGGGCCGGTGGCGTTGAATTCACGCACCTGGCAACTGTCCAGTACGATAAATCCCCACCGACAACCACGATCTCGTATTCATCGTCATACACGAGCGGCCCAATAACGTGGATACTCCCGACAACGGCGATAACGCTCACGGCGACGGATGCAGGATCGGGCGTTGCTGGGACTGGTTATTCGTGGGTAGGAATTGCTGGAACTACTGGATCAAAGGCATGGGGGGCATATTCAAGCCCGTTCTCGATCACGGCGAATGGAACGTATCAAATCACCTACTGCTCCTGGGACAACATCGGATTCAATGCAACGCCGCAGACCACGATTGTTCGCATCGATTCTTTATCCCCGACGACCACGATCTCGTACAAGCCGGCATACGCAGCATCACCGAATTTCGTGAATTCGACGACGACCTTCACGTTAAATGCAGCAGATAACGGTGGCGGGAGTGGCGTGAAGACAATGGGATATGCAGCGTCAACGTCGATGGTACCCGAAGAAAATTTCGAGGAATATTCGAACGGCGTGAACCTTGTTGGACAGCCCAAATGGTCTTCGATGCCAGGGTATGCGAGCGGGACGGTCTACCATGACGCAACATACACGAACTTGGGACGATTTACAGCCGGGCAAGGTGCCTATTGGACATTACCAACCATCAGTGGCACGTGGATCGAGATTTCATTCAAGGCAAGAACGTCCGCCACGACCATGCGGTTTCAACCGTTCTCAGAGCTTGCAGCCGACAAGGCTACCAGTGTTGGTGGTGTTATTTATTTTTACAATAACGGCTGGTTGGAGGCTGGATCACCTGATATAACGCACACCATTTTCCTATATTCTGCAAACACGTGGTACTGGTTCAATTATTTCATGTGTTTATCAAATAACTCGTATTATGTGCAATGGAGCACCGATGGGAACACGTGGCTTACAAATGCTGCATGCGGAAGTCATGCTGTTCCAAACAATGGTTACAATCCTGGCAGCAGCTCGGCATACATGGAAACTTTTGCTCATTCAGGTGATGTTGTAACGGGAGATATCGATAATATCGATTGTAACTGGTCATACACGTTCCCCGCATCGAATTGGAAGACCTACAATGTACCATTCAATGTTGCATCTGCCGGGAATGGCACCGTGTATATCGGATACAATAGCACGGATAATGTTGGAAACGTTGAAACCACGCATCTCGAAATCGTGCGGCTCGATGCAATAGCACCGACGACGACGATCTCTAACAATCCAGCATACTCGGCATCCCCGAATTTCGTGAATTCGACGACGACTTTCACGTTAAACGCAGCTGATAGTGGCGGTGGTAGTGGCAAAAAAACCACGGGATATGCAGTGGCGACGTCGTTGAAACCCGAGGAAAATTTCGAGGAATATTCTAACGGCGTGAGCATTGTTGGACAGCCTGGATGGACTGCGATGCCCAGCTATTCAAGCGGGACTGTTTATCATGATGCAACTTACACGAATTTGGGACGATTCACTGGCGGCCAAGGTGCGGATTGGACATTACCCACCATTAGTGGCACATGGATCGAGATTTCATTCATGGCAATAACGTCCGCCACGAACATGCGGTTCCAACCATTTTGGGTATTCGAATCGGATAAAGTTTCTGGCGTTGGTGGGGACATATACTTTTATAATGATGGTTATTTGCATGCGGATGGGACCGTGCACCATGCCGTCTTTCCATATTTAGCAAACACGTGGTATTGGTTCAATTATTTCATGTGCTTGTCAAATAATTCATTTTACATTCAATGGAGCACCGACGGGATAACGTGGCAATCAAATGCTGCTTGCGGGACTCATGCAGCTCCAAACAATGGTTTCAGCCCGGGAGTCATACCTGTATACATGGCAACTTTTAGTCATAATGGTGATATCGTGACGGGGGATATCGATAACATCGACTGCAATTGGACTTACACGTTCCCGGCATCGAGCTGGAACGTTTATTCAGCGCCGTTTAACGTTGCAACCGTAGGAAATGGCACGGCTTATATCGGGTATAATAGCACGGATAATGCTGGAAACGTTGAAACCACGCGTCTCTTGATCGTGCGGCTCGACACGATACCTCCGACGACGAGCATCTCGTATACGGCGGTGTCTCCGCCCAACATCGTGAATCCCACGACTCTGTTTACTTTGACATTCAGCGATAATCCGGGCGGTAGTGGCATAGCATCCACGCAATACCAATACGACGGTAGCGGCGGTTACCACGCGTACACGGCGCCGTTTACCTTGTCGTTGGCTTCGAACGGGTCCATAACGATCAACTATTACAGCATCGATCACGCCGGAAACGTGGAAACCGCAGGCGCGACTGTTGTATTGATGATTTCAAATCCCGTCGCAACAAGC